>Ga0209536_100016513_pt1 | contig 10494 bp, 7 predicted proteins | sample DeeMarSeWOR28_12_FD_187461 | JGI IMG/M metagenome (GOLD analysis project Ga0209536, IMG submission 187461) | Marine sediment microbial communities from White Oak River estuary, North Carolina - WOR-2-8_12 (SPAdes) (version 2) | ecosystem: Environmental > Aquatic > Marine > Intertidal zone >...
CACGAATGCGCGGGGGTCGTGACGGAGATCGGCCGAGAGGTCGAGCATCTCGAGGTCGGGGACCGGGTGGCCATCGAGCCCGGCGTACCCTGTTTCTCCTGCCGCGCCTGCCTGACCGGGCGCTACAACCTCTGCGATGCGGTTCGCTTCCTCGGGGCGCCGCCGTACCACGGCGCCTTTCGGCAGTACCTGGCTCACGATGCCCGCTTCGTATTTCGACTGCCGGCGTCCGTGAGCTTCACCCAGGGAGCCATGGTCGAGCCTCTGGCGGTGGCCTACCACACGGCGCGGATGGCGGGGATGGGTCCCGGCCAGACGGTGTTCATCATCGGGGCTGCCTGGTGGATGGCGGGCCAGTTCATCCTGCTGGCCGCCCAGCCCGAGTGGCCGCGGTGGGTCATCCTCGTCTTCGCGCCGCTGATCGCCGTCGGCTACGCGGTGGTGGACCTCATGCCCTGGTCGATGCTCGGCGAGGTGGTGGACGAGGACGACCTGGCGCACGGAGAGCGACGCGAGGGCGTGTACAACGGCTTCTTCATGTTCGTCCGCAAGCTGGCCGGCACTGCGGCGGTGGCGCTGGCGCTGGGCCTGCTCGGCGCTCTCGGCTACTCGAAGGAGGAGCAGCCCGAGATCGCCATCACGGCCATCCGCTGGCTCGCCTCCGTCGGGCCCGCTTTCTTCCTCGCCCTCTCGATCTGGTTCGCGCGCGGCTACCCGCTGACGCGCCGCGCCCACGATCGCATCCTCGACGGGCTCAGCCGGCGGCGCTGAGCTCGCTCAGGCGGAGCGCTTCGGCCTCGCCACCAGGGAGAGCGCGAAGCCGAGGACCGTGAACGCCCACATCACGCCGATCACGATCGTGAGCGGTCCGTGGGAGAGGTTGCCAGCGACGGGCTCTTCCAGGCTTGCCACGTGGGACCAGAAGGACATGTAGAACATGGCGGAGGTGAAGCCCCAGGCGCCGGCGAGCCACACTGGACCCCGGGAATGCTGGCGGAGGGTCGCCAGGGATCCGACGACGAGGAGCGCGGCCGCCACGAAGTCCACGACCCAAAAGGGCCACCACTGCCAGGCGCCCCAGTTGCGCGCGAGCTCGGCGACGGCGAGCAGCAGCCCGAAGGCCAGGGCGAGCCGGGCGGAGATGATCTGCAAGCGCGTCCCTCGTCCGCCCGCTCCGATCGGAGAACGCCTAGAACTCTCCCAGCGGCCGGGCCGTGAGGAAGTCGGCGGGCGTCCGCACGAAGTAGTCGCGGGCCTCCTCGATCGGGTGCATGCCCCCGGGCGAGGCCAGCACCGCCGCCGGCAGGAACAGGGTGATGCCGACCAGGGCCACCGCGAGGCCCGTCGGCCTGAGCACGAGAGCGTCGAAGACGACGTCGGCGGTGCTCGGGGGCGGCGACTCGGGGGGGCCTTCGTCGGCCCGCACCGGCGACGAGACCGATACGTGAACGACCACCGCGATCAGGGCCAGCGAGCGACCGAGCCAGCCGTGGATCGAGCGCCGGCGGCCCGCGTCTTGAGATCCGATGCCGGTAGCCTGCATGGCGCCGATCATATCAGAGCCGCGCCGTCGTCGTGTAGCCGGATAGGGATGGGGCGGCCGCGCGCTAGCCTGAGTCCATGCGGGGCACTCCCTCGTCGTCGCCGGCCCGGAACGGGGCGCGTGCCCGGATGGGCGCCGCCCTGGCCCTGGGCCTGCTCGCTGCGGCCTACCACGCCCTGCTCGCGAGCCTGGTCGAGTCGCCCTCGTCCGCCGGACTGGAGGGGGTGTTCTTCCGGCCGGGCGAGCTGCCCGGGCTGTTCGTCGTCGGCGTGGCGGGCTGGCTGCTGTGGATGCGGCGCGAACGCTGGCGCGCGCTTCCGCAGCGATCCTCGCCGGCCTGGGCGGGCTCCGCGGCCTTCGTCGGCACGGCGCTCTTCGTCTGGGCGCGGCTGACCGGCGCCGTCGAGCTGCTGCTGCCCTCACTCGCCGCCAACGGGCTGGCCCTCGCAGCCGCGGCGCGGGGCCGGGCGGGCGCCCGGGTGGCGGCGCTGCCGGCCCTGGTGCTCTGTCTCGGGCTCCCGATCCCCCCGCCCATCCAGGACGAGATCGTGTGGTTCCTCCAGCGCGCGTCGGCCTCGGGCACGGCCTGGCTCCTCGGGCTGGGGGGCTGGGAGTTCGTGCACAACGGCGTCGAGATCCGGGTGTCCGAGCACAGCTTCCAGGTGATCGACGCGTGCAGCGGCTTCTCCGGCATCCAGATCCTGACGCTGATCGCCCTGATCGTCCGCGACCTCTTCGGAGGGCGCGGCCTTCGATCCTGGGTCCCGGTGCTCGCGGCACCGCTCCTCGCCCACGGGCTCAACGTGCTGCGGATCCTCTACATCACGACGAGCCCGAACCCGGAGGCCCTGGCCGGCCTCGAGGGCGACCACACGCCCCAGGGCGTGGCGGTCCTGGCCGCTGGGACGGCGATCCTCTACGCGCTCGGCTGGGGTCTGTCCGAGCCGGCCGAGGCGGACGACGAGGCCGCCGCGACCGCTCCAGAGCGCAGCGACGCCCGCCTCGACCCCGGACCGATTGCGATCGCCTGGCTCGCCGTCCTGACGGGGGTCTCGTTCTGGCTGCCGACCTTCGAGCCGCCGCGCGCCACCCGCGCGACGATCACGTTTCCGGAGAGAGGAGGGGGCTGGACCAGCGAGCGGCTGCCCACCGATCCCTACTTCGTGGGGGCGGGCATGGGCGACGCGGCGCTCTTCCGGCTCTACACGAGCGACGACGACCCGGGCGGCGTCGAGCTCTTCGTCGCCAGACAGATCGAGCGCATCCCGACGTCGAGCGCGCTGCTGTCCTCGAAGCAGAAGTGGCCCGGCCCCGGCTGGAACTCCGTGCGAGAGCGCGCCACGCGGGTCTGGCTGCTGGACCGGGATGCGGACCTGGTGGTGACCTCCCGACGCCCCGGCGGCGAGCACGCGGTGGCCTACGTCTGGCACCTCAACGACGAGGGGATCTGGCGCGAGTCGCTCCGGGCGCTGCTGGCACTCGATGCCACGCCGCTCCGGCGCAGCGACCACCGCACCGTCGTACGCCTCACGGCCTTCTCCCCCGGTGGCGGTCAGCTCCTGCTGGACCGCACGAAGCAGCGCCTGGACCGATTCGTCGAGGGCTTCCGGGAGGAGCTCAGCGCGCTGTAGGCCTTCTGTCGCGACTCGGGCCGATCGCGAGCTCCGTCCGCACCGACTCGAGCATCTCCTCCGGCAGATCCTTCGCGATCTCCAGCACGCGATCCGCATAGATCCGTCTGCGCGCGTCCACGGGCAGGCGGCTCGCGACGAGATGCAGTGACGCCCAGGCGGCCAGGGGCTCGCCCGCGCCGATCGCGGCGCGCGCATAGAGCACGGCGTCCGAGTGACGCCAGCCGCGCGATAGCATCGTCGCCGCGAGCTCCATCGCCTCGGCACACGCCGCGGGATCCCCCGCCGCCAGCCGCTGGTTGATCCGCAACCTCGACGCCTCGCCGAAGAGCGTGTCACCCGGCGCGATGCGCGCGAGGTCGGCGTCGAGGCCCGCCACCCCACTCCAGTCGCCGGCCTGGGCCAGGCGCCAGCCCTCGATCACGCCCGCCATGCGCGGGTCGCGCTCCGCGGCGGCGACCACCGGATCGTCGGCACCGCTCGCGATCGCGATCTTCCGCGTCAGGAGCAGGCCCGCCAACGCCTCGGGGTCTTCCGGAGCGAGAGCCAATGCGCGCGCGAAATGTCGCCGCGCCCGGGCGGGACGCTCCGCACCCAGCTCCGCCCAGCCGAGACCGACCTCCTCGTCCGCACCGCCCGCGGCCAGGGCGAGGTCGGCCGCGCGCTCACGCTGGCCCCGCGCCGTCAGCACCCGGGCGAGGACCGCGCGGTCGAGACCCGGCGCGCGTAGCAGCGGGTCGTGAGGGGCCAGCAGCGAGCGCGTCGACTCTCCGTCGAGGGAGCGGCCCCCGAGCCGGGCCGCGCGCGACGCAAGCCGGTTGTGGTCGTCGGTATTGAGCGGCGCCCCGCCGACCAGATCACCGGTCCCCTCGGCATCGAGATCCCAGGCGGCAGCGAAGTCCTCGAGGCGGTGGAGGCCCAGGGGCGCGAAGTCGTCCGGGGCCGCCCGCAAGGCCCGCGCCGCACCCTGGAGGCCGTCGATCGGAGCCTCCGAGGCGACGAACAGGAAGCCGGGAGATTCTGGGCGGTAGAGCTCCACGTGCGGGAAGACGTCGGCGAGGGTGGCCAGCACCGAGAGCAGCAGCGCCTCGTCCACGAAGCGCATTCCGATCCACTGCACGAACACCCCGCCGGGCGAGAGTCGCGAGCGCACCAGCGAGAAGAACTCCCGGGTGTAGAGGTGCGAGGCACCAGCGGTCCAGGGATGGGACGGCTGGGAGACGATCGCGTCGTAGCGTCGGTCCAGGAGCTGGAGCGCACCCCGGGCGTCGCCGATATGCACCCGCACGCGCGGGTCGGTGAGCGGGTTGCGGGCGCGTTGGGGCCCGATCCCGCGAATGGCCTCCAGGATCTGCGGCTCGATCTCGATCACGTCGATCGACTCGAGGGACGAGGGCAGCAGCTCGAGGGCCGTTCCTCCGCCGAGACCGACCATCAGCAGGTCGCGCGCCTCGGGACGGACGAGCGCGGGCAAGGCCCCCAGCCACTGGGCCAGCTTGATCTGCGGCAGCACTCCCTTGCGATCGATCGCCGCCTCCGGGAGCCCGTTCGAGGAGAGGCGAAAGGCCGTCCCCTGATCGAAGAGGAGCACCGTGCTGGTGCGTCCGACGGCGGCGAAGACGATCTCGCCACCCGTCTGTCGCTCCCTCATGGGCGTCGAGGTGAGCAGCTCCCAGGGAGCGCGAGCCGGCACGAGCAGCAGCGCGACCAGCGCGGCCCCCGCCGCGAGCGCGGGCGCGAGACGGCGCGGTGTCGCGGCCAGCGCGGCCAGCGCCGCCAGCCCGAGGTTGATCGCGACCCCGACGCTCAGGGTGCCCTCGAACCCGAGGCCCGGAAGCAGCACGAAGCCCGCGCCCAGGGCGCCGACGATGGCACCCACGGTATTCCAGGCGTAGATCCGGGCCGTGGCCGCGGCCGCCCGATCGGCCCGAGGCGTGAGCACGCGCACCGCGAAGGGGAAGGTCGCTCCGATGCACAGGGTGATGGGGAGCAGCGCCGTCACCGCGACCGCCGCACTGGGCAGCAGCGCACCGGGCCCGGCCTGGAGCGTGGCCGCGAGCCCCGCCAACGGGTCCGCCAGGGCGAACACCGCATAGGAAGCGAGCCCGATCCCGAGCTGGGACAGGGCGAAGCCGAATGCCGCGCGCTCGCGCGTCGCCGCGAGGCGCGATGCCAGTGCACTTCCCAGGGCGATGCCGAGCAGGAAGCTCGCGAGCATCGTGGCGAAGGCGTGGACACTGGCGCCCAGCAGGTAACCCAGCAGACGCGTCCAGAGCACCTCGTAGGCGAAGGAGACGGCCCCGGAGAGCGCCACCGCGGGCAGGATCCAGAACGCGGCGCCCGTCGCCGCTGGCGCCGCGGAGCGCTCGGGCTCGCCAGCCACCAGCGGTGCGCTGCGGGCGAGCAGCGCCGCAAGGGCAAAGACCAGCGCGTTGAGCGCGGCCCCCGCCCAGACCGTGCGCCGCAGCCCCAGCTCCGGCATGAGCCAGAAGGCGGCGCAGAGAGTGCCTGCGATGGCGCCTGCCGTGTTCACGGCGTAGAGCCCCCCCACCCGCGGCCCGATCTCGGACTCGCGGCGCACCGCGTGCCGGGCCAGCAACGGCAGCGTGGCGCCCATGAAGGCCGTCGGCGGCAGGAGCACGGCAAAGGCCCCGGCGAGCTGGAAGAGGGCCAGCGCCGCCGATCCGCCCTCGGGCAGTGCGTCCGCCCCGCCCAGCATGCCCACGTAGAGCGCGTTGAGCCCGCGAATGCCCAGGGGCACGAGCAGCGCACAGATCGCAATCGCCAGCTCGAGTACGCCGTAGACCAGGACCGGGCGACGCAGACGCATGGCAAAGCGCGCCGCCGCGGCGGCACCCAGAGCGAGGCCTCCCATGTAGGCGGCCAGGACCGCCGCCACGGCAAGCTCGGAGGTGCCGAAGACGAAGCTCAGCTCGCGCGTCCAGGCCGTCTGGTAGAGCAGCGCCGCAAAGCCCGAAAGGAAGAAGCAGGCCAGCAGCAGTGCGAAGCGCGGATCCATCGGGTCTCGGAGTCTCCACCCGGCCGGTCGGGATCCTCGACTCTACCCTGAGCGGGTGCGCACCCCAAGCGTGGGAAGCGGGTGCGCGAGTCATCTTCGGGTCGGTCCGTGCTGACGCGCTGGGTTATTCTACGCGACCCATGAATACGAGGACTCGACCCGTGAGACACCCGATGATGTCCGGTGCCCTGTTCTTCGCGATCGCGACCGCCGCGGCGGCGCTGCTCGGCTGCGATGCGCCGGCACCCCCGGCCCCGCCCTCCCCCTCCGCAGCAGCCAGCGCCACACCCGGTGAGCAGGGAGATCCCTTCGCCGAGACTCTCCGCGCCGTTCTGGAGGACCCGGATCCCTACTCGAGGGCCAGGCGCCTGGGGGCCCTCCTCCCCGAACGAGGAGGCGAGGTCGTCCCGGACGTGAAGGAGATCCTCGACGACTTCCGGGGCGAGATCGCCGCCTCCGACTTCGCGCTGCTCCTCCAGTTCTGGGCCGACCACGATCCGGCCGGGGCGACGGACTGGACCATCGAGAGAGCGGCGCCCAAGTACAAGGCCTCAGGACTCTCCATCACCGTCGACCGCCTCGCCGAGAGGGATCCGGCCGCAGGCATCGCCGCCGTGGGCAGGGTGCAGGTGGACCTGGGCGGCGAGTCGGCCCGGGTCTCCGAGATGGCGCTGGTGACCGGGTGGTTCCGCACCGATCGCGCCGCGCTCGAGCGCTACATGCACGACATGGGCGCCGGAGTCCCCCGGCAGCGCGCGGTCTTCACCTACGTCCTCGCACTGATCGACGCGGAGGGCAGCGAGGCGGCGACCGAGTGGGCCGAGGCGATCCCCGGGGACGACCGGCGCTACAAGCTGGCGGTCTTTCGCCAGACGATGTCCGCCCTGACCTGGACCGACATGGAGCGGGCGGTGGACTTCTGCGAGGCCCACTGCGACGGCCCCTTCGGCAAGTCCCTGCGCAACGCCCTGATCCGGGCGCGACTGCAGGAGGGCGAGTACGGCGGCGACGTCGTCGAGTGGGTCGCTGCGATCCCCGCCCCGGACGAGGCGCTGCGCGAGGAGAAGGACCGCAACCTCTGGATCGCCTACGCCACCTGGGGGTTCCTGGACCGCGACGCCGCCATGAAGTGGATGGAGCGCAAGACCGCCGACCCGGAGCACGAGGCCTGGCTGCGGCTCCTCTACGCCGAGTACGCGCGCCTGCTGGCCCCCGACTCCCCCGTCGAGGCGATCGCCTGGGCCGAGCGCGTGGAGGACGAGAAGGACCGCGAGCAGACGCTGGTCACCATCGCCCGCACCTGGCGCATCAAGGACCCGGCGGCCGCGGAGGCCTGGCTCGAGACCTCGTCGCTCTCGGAGCAGGCGCGCACACTGGCGCGGAACCCGCGAGGCCCGGTGCTGAAGCGGAAGTCTCCGCGAGGCTGACGCGCACGCAGCCCCAACGGGCTGCGAAAGAACGGAATCGCGGGGGTTCGATCCGGGGAGGGGACGGATCCTCCTCGGCTGCGCTCCCTGCTACCGTGCGGGAGCCGCCGCGCGCGTGATGTCGTCGCCCTCTCCTCCCCAAACCCACCCTCGGGCCCGGGAAGCGGCGAAGACAGGCTCGTCCCGCGTCACCCGCAGCGCTTTCAGCACCCTGCCGAAGGACCGCGCTCAGGGGCCGTCCCAGATCACGCGGTCGTCGATGGCGTAGACGCGGCAATCGGCCTGCATACGCCGGAGCTGACGACGCCGTCGGCACTCCTCGAGCGCCATCGACTCGGCCGCGGCGGCCGAGTCATGCCCGCCGGACGCTCCCGCCACCCAGCGGTCGTTGCGCAGCACACCGGCGATGGCCAGCGCGCGCACCGGCGGAAGCTCGCTGTACTCGCGCCAGATCGGGTCCAGCTCGCGGTGGTGCGAGGGACCGGAGGACGCGCACGACGCCAGCAAGAGCGCCGCGATGCCCGAGAGCGCTCGAGCCCGAAGCCGGGGGAGCGCAAAGCAAACCGGGGCGGATCGACTGGAATCGATCCGCCCCGGCTGCATGCAGAGGTCGCTAGTCAATCACCCCTAGCGCTGGCGACGACGCACGAGCCCGTGACAGAGCCCGAGCATCGCGAGCGCGCCCGCGACGCCGAGCGCCGCAGTCGGCTCCGGTGCCGCCATGCTGAGGCTGATCCAGCCGCGGTTGCCGTTGGGGCCCGACAGCGCCCGGGTGCTCAGTGCGCCCGAGACCATCGAGATGTTCCCCGTCCCGGCGACGCGGGTGTCCGTGCCCGAGAGGTAGAAGATCTCGGCCGGAGCCGCCGCCGGCTGGTTGATCGTGAGCAGGCCCGTCGTCCACGGGAAGCCCTCACTCTTGGTCACCATGTTGGTGAGGCCGGGGCAGGGCGAGGCGCACTGCACCGAGACCAGCACGGTGCCGGCCGGTCCGAAGGCGCCACCCATGAAGCCCGGGTCAGCCTGCACGCCCGGCGTGGTGACGCCCGTATTGGCGAGCGACGCGCCCGGCTGTCCAAGCGGCCCCACGGCTGCGCCGAGGATCGCCGCACCCGTGGCCGTACCGGCGCTCTGACCCATGTAGTTGATGTACACGGTCACCGGCTGACCGGGGATCGCGCCACCGGCCGAGCCGATGCCAGGCCCGACGCGGAACTGGGCCGGTCCACCGAACTTGTTCGCCAGCGCGCCGTGCGTGTAGGTCATCGTCGCACCGACTCCGGGTCCGGCGGTCACGAGAGGCGCCGGCCCCAGGCCGGGAGCCAGCGTCGCCGTCGCCGACGGGAACTGGTAGTCGATGCTCGTGTTGACCTGGAACACGACCGGGTTCGTCGGGAAGGTCGGGACCATCCCGATCACGCCATTACCGGCGCGGCTCAACGCCCCGGGCGGCAGCTGAATCGCACCACCGCGAGTGGTGCTGTTGTTCTGGAACACGGTCGCGAACTGAGCCGCGCCCGTCGCGCGAGGCGGAACCAGCAGGGGCGGGAACGTCCCGCGTGTGCTGGTCATGGTGCCGCCCGTGAAGACCTGGGCCGGCAGCGGCAGACCCGTTCCGATCTGGAGCTGGCCTCCCGAGCCCGCCTGCAGCCGATAGTTGGCCTGCGCCGTTCCGGCGAACACAAGTGCGATTAACACGCACGCAATCTGGAGCGCTCGAGTCTTGATAGACATGAAGCACGTCTCCCTTTTATTCTTCTTTTCCGTTTCGTGATCCCTGCATTCACTGATCGACCGCTGACACAGCAGGCGTGGCAGCGATCCCGCACTTCTCTGCGTGTTCATCTGAACACACCCATACGAGGGCTTCAACCAGAAATCAGGGGACGGGAGGTGTTTTTTCTTGCCCCACGGGGGCCGCCTCTTCCCCCGTGGGGCGCTCGCGGCTGGCCGCACCGGCCGCCCGGTCGCGGAGCTGCTGGGCCTGCTCGGCGGCGCGCGCGGCCTTCTCCGGCTGCTCGAGCCGGGCGTAGATCTCACCGAGCTGCTCGTAGGCGTCGGGGCCGCCTCGCAGTCGGGCCGCCCGGATCGCCCATTCGAGCGTCTGCTCCGTCACGCTCTCGCTGGCGAGGTCGAGGGCCACGAGCTCGGCCGCCGCGCCGGGCTCCAGCGGGTGCGAGACGAGCAGGGCCTCGAAGCGCTGCCGGGCCTCCTCCGCTCGCCCCGCGGCGAGCAGGGCCCGCGCTGCCTGGAGCGGCGCCTCGCCGTCGGGGGGATCCGCGGCGGCGGCGCGATCGAAGAAGGAGAGCGCCGTGCCCGGGTCTGTGCTCAGCCACAGGCGCCCCAGGCCCAGCATGGCGTTCGTATTCGCCGGATCGAGCTCCAGGGCCCGCTTGTAGGCCTCCCGCGCCTCCTCCGGTCGCGCATCGCGAAGCTCGAGATCGAGCCCGTGGATCTCGTGGAAGACGGCGGCGTCGGGGTGGGTCGCGAGGGCGGCGCCGACCGCCCTCTCCGCCGCAGAGGCCTCGCCGGAGCCGTGCGCGAAGCGGACGAACTCGCGCAGCACCGGAGCGTGGGCCGGGTTCGCGAGGTCGATTCCGGGTGCGCTGCTCAGTAGGTGGAAGCCGGCGCCCGCGCCGATCCGCTCGGACGCGCCCTCCGCGGCGCGGGCCAGGGCCGCCGGGTAGGTCTGCGGGTGGCGGGTGCGGTGGCGCTCCAGCGCGCTGTGGAGCTGCGTCGGATTGGCGGCGCGCGCGATCAGGTAGAGGGAGAGCAGCTGCCCAGCCGGTTCCAGCGGGTGCTCCTCCGTCTGGAAGAAGAGCATGCCGTAGGCCTCGTTGAAGCGGCCCTCGGCGATCAGCAGCCGTGCGGCCCGGG
>Ga0209536_100016514_pt1 | contig 10494 bp, 8 predicted proteins | sample DeeMarSeWOR28_12_FD_187461 | JGI IMG/M metagenome (GOLD analysis project Ga0209536, IMG submission 187461) | Marine sediment microbial communities from White Oak River estuary, North Carolina - WOR-2-8_12 (SPAdes) (version 2) | ecosystem: Environmental > Aquatic > Marine > Intertidal zone >...
AATACTGCAAAGATTATCAATAAAGCCAATATCACTAAAGCAATAGGTAGAATAAAAAGAAATAATTTTCCTATTTTACTGATGTAGTTTATTAAGGTTCCCTGCAAACTTTCTAATCGTTTGATCTTCTTTAAATCTTTCGCTAATCTTGGTTCCATAATTTATCAACTTTTTTTGATTAGAATTTTTTTTAAAAAGTATATACTAAAAAATAAAGATCCTGATATTTATAAGATTAACGCATTGAAAATTAAAAAAAAATAAAAGCTGAAATTTTCAAATTTTTTTTCAAAAAATTAAAAAAAAAGAAATTAGGTAACTATGAGTGCTCTTGAGATAGGTGCTGCGATTCCACCCAAAATGGACCCAATTGAGGTAAGCTTCTTTAATTGACTTTTAAAATCTTTTGCAACTCGAACATTACGAGTTCTTCCTTCGATTATTGTTCCATCAGCAGTCTCTAAGAAGATTTGAATCGATTGCTCTCCAAGTACTCGAGGTTCTAAAGTAAGCCATAGAGAATCTCCATTTTCTAGCATATCAGACATAACACCTACAATATCAGTTCCTGAACTAGACGTGAGAGGTATTGGTTCTTCTGGTATTTTGAATGAACCTCTTCCTTCCACTCTCATATCAAGCTTAAATTCTCCAGGAGCAAAACCAGTTGCTATGACTCTAATTCTATATTCCTTAGATTTTGGTGAATTATTAAATAAATAAACCATTACATTGAGAGATTGTCCCTTAAAAACTGATTCATGAGCGAAGGAATCCATATATATCTTATCTTGTGAAAACATCTCAATATTATCTCGTAATTCAATCTGAAGTCGGTCGATAATCTTAAAAATTCCTGGATTATGTTCTTTTATATATTCAAAAAGACTTAAAATATCCTTTCTGCTAAAATACCACTTACCCTCTATTAATAATCCTTTGTCAACATCAAACGTTTTTGATTTTATATTGATTACTTCTTTTAATTCTGCTAAAAAGCGTTCCTCTTCTAAGACTCCTTGAGACTTTAAGTAATAAAGATAGAGAATTTTTTCTATGGCAAAAGTTATAGGTCGTTCACCTTTTTCTAAACTCTTAACCTTCTTAATGAAAGCGGGATTTAAGATTTCGCTAATTCCTAATATGTAATCATTCCATCTTAAAAGTGTTATTGGATCAATATGATTAGAAACAACATCAGAAAATAAATTATCTAAGAAAATTTGATGGTTCGTTGGTTTATAAAAATCTTTAAGCCCGTTCACATCATATATATTTAGATTCAAACTCCTGATAAGCAACGCTAATCCAAGAGCAAATAACGTGAATCCAATTGCGGCATAACCCAGCTCAATCAGTCTTAGAACAACCATCGCAGCAAAAAGGAGAGTTGCAATTATGCTTAAAATAGCTGTAACTTTAAGTAGTTTTATTACTCTTTTTACATGATGAGTTAGCTCATCGAAACCATCAAGCGCATCAATTGGACGACCTCTCTTTCTCTCGAATTCTAACCGAGTTTCTAGTAGTTTATTTGTCCTAGCGGCCCCTAAATAAAGTATAATTGAATTCACAGTATATAGAGCTAATATAACAAAAAAAATACCTATCAATCGAGTTGAAATAACAACTAAATCTACTAAAGCAAGAATAGCTAGTACTGTAATTCCGATCAGCATAAAGGGTAGAAGAAAATGAAGCCATTTACCTATCTTTGTAATAAAACGTATAACAAATGCCTGAAAGCGCTCAAGTTTATTTAATTCTCTTAACTCTTTTTCATAACCTGGTTTCATTTATATCAACTTTTTTTAAAATATATTATAAATAAGTATAGAAGAGCTTGATATTTATATTTTTAATAGAAAAAAATCTAATTTTAACGGATGTTAAAAATTCAATACTAAAAACTATCTATGACATTCTATTTTGATCGATTTTAAAGATTTTTTAAATTAATTCTTAAGGATTTCGATCATAAATTCGGAAGTTTTTATTCTTTTCGCGACAACTATTTTAGTATTTGGATGGATCAAAAAAATCATTATTTTTTTTATAATACCGAAATCGGTCGAAAAAATTACGGGATCTGTCATAGATTTTCATTCAAATTTTGTGAACTAATAAAGGATAGAATCCTAACAACTTCTAATTTATTTATCATTTTTTCGTCATTTGTGAGAATAAAAAAATAAAAATTTATCAATTTGTACGAAATCAGTAATTTGCAATATGAATTCTTTCCGAAAACCTTTATATATGAAATTGATCTTTATTAAAATAGGAAAAAAAAAATAAAAAAATAAAAAATTGGAGGAAAAAAAAAAATGGAAGTAATAGAAAAAATTAAACAAGAAGGAATTACAGATGAGCAACGCACACAAATATATACTTTTTCCACAAATATTAGTAAAGAAACGCGAGAAGAAGTTTGTCCAGCGCTATATAACACTCTATTAAATACAGAAAAAGGAGCCTTAAAAAATGAGTTGGGCAGAGTCATATTCCATCTATTTAAAAATGACAGACTTACTACTGTTATAGGACTACAAAAATTAATAGATGCTTCATTAATAGTCGCTCCTGAAAAGATGTTTAAAATTCTTGAAGAATCTGAAGCAGATGCTAAAGATTTGGCAGAGAAAATTAGACAGGCTTTATAGTTAATAAAAATTTTTTTAATTTCTTATTTTATATTTAGGCTTTTATTAAATAGTAACCTAAAAATTGTTCTAATTCTTTTCTTAATAAAGAATATTAAAACCTTTATTAGCATTGTTTTTTCGAAAATTTAGATCTGAGTTAAATGAAATAGATGGAGTTTTTCAATTTAAGATTAACACACCATTCCCAGTTGGAGCCGTTAGTATTTTTTATTTTGAAATCGACGGTAAAAAGGTTTTCTATGATGCTGGATTAAATATGCGCGATTGGGAAAAATTATTTTTTTCCGCCCTTCAGGATATAAATATATCTATTAAAGATATAGATTATTGTATTATATCGCATCATCATTTAGATCATATTGGCTTAATTAAGAAATTTAAACGTAGGAATCCTAACATTCAAATTGTAATGGGGGAATTCACTCATTCTACTATGAAATGGGAGACAGATAGGGAAAATTCTGAAGAATTATTGAATGAAGCTAAGAAAATTGCTAAGGAAATGATCAAATTCGGGATTAGTGAAGCCCAAGGAAAAAGATTAATTGAATGGCATACAATGTGGCCAAAGTTAAGGAGATATCATGAACCGGATAAAATTGTACGGGATGGTGAGGAGATTTCTTTCAAAACTAATAAATTAAAGATAATTTGGACTCCTGGCCACTCTCTCGGACACATTTGCGTATTTGAAGAAAATAATCGATATTTATTTTCAGGGGATCATATACTTTCCCGTATCACACCGCACGTTGGAAACTTTTTAATAGCTCCAAAATATAGAAATCAACATTTTGAGAATATTTTAGATTATTATCTCAAATCATTAGATAGAATTGATGCTTTAGATTCAAAAATAATTTTCCCGGCTCATCAAGATGTTATTTATAATCCACATGAGCGTATATTGGAAATTAAAGAACATCATAAAAATAGGCTTAATGAAATTTCAAGTTTAATTGAAAATAATCCAATGCTCCCCATCAAAATTTCTCAGATTCACTTTGGAGAGGATTTGGATGAGATAAACAGTTTTTTAGCACTAAGTGAAGTTTTAGCTCATCTTATTTATTTAGAAAGTCAAGATAGAGTTAAAAGAATTGAAAAGAACGGAAAGTTCTTCTTTTCCAGCTGATTCTTTATATTATTATTATCAACAATAAGTAAGATAAGTCTAAACTTTATTAAAATTGATGATTGATAGGTGAAGGAGTTTTAATTGGTTTTAAAACAACGCAAACACGCTCTACGCTCTTTACATCACTCCTTGCACGAAAATTTTCCATTAATGCATCCAATTCGGTAATTTCAGGTACATTCACTTTAATTAAAACCCCACATTGACCGGCAAGAAAGTAAACTTCTTCGCATTGAGGTAATATCTGAGTCTCCCTTAATAATTCTTTTATTTCATTCTCTGATTTTGGTATTAAAGTGAGAAAAGCAATTATACAACGTTCTTCTTCTCGGCAGATCTTTATCGTGAACTTCTCAATTACACCATCCTCTTGCAACCGAACCACTCTTTTTCTTACTGTTGATTCAGACAATTCTACTTCATCTGCAATTTCACGATATGGTCTTCTTGCATCTTCTATTAGCATTTCAAGAATACGTTTATCTTTTTCGTCCAAATTTTTTATTTTGTCTCATCTCACGATTGTTTTTTAGTATTTTTATAAAAATTTTAAATTAAAATTAAAAAAATTTTAGATATTTGATATTTAATAATAATTCTTTGCATAATCTGGGTACTTGTCAAGGAGCGGAGCGAAAAGCCTCTCATACTCCACTGCCATACAATGGATTCCACTTGCCTTTGAATTCTTCTTGATCTCTTCTATAAATGGTACAAAGAACTCCACGTTAACTTTATCCAATGCGGCATATTTAGCTGGTTTGTTTCCTTTGTTATCCTTTTCTGCTTTCTTTAATGCATTTAGAAGATCCTTTGGAACGCTTACACCAGGAATATATTTGTCAAAGTACCAAGCAATCCCGTATGACTTCATGGGAAAGACGCCCAATAAAATTGGAACATTAAATCGAGCTAATTCATTGATGAAATTCTTAGCAACATCAATATCAAAAGCGGTTTGAGTTTGGATAAAATCAATTCCTTGCTCAACTTTTCTTCCTACTTTGAGGATTTCTGGTTCCATATATTCTCCTACAGCATTAGGATTAGCAACACACCCATAATTCATTTCAATCTTTCCGTCAGTTATCTCATTACCAGAATAATCCGTGCCCTCATCAATCATCTTTTTAAGAAGCTCACAAAATTGAGTACTGTCAAGATCATAAGAAATACGACCCTGTTTGTTGTCTCCAAGGGCTGTATGATCTCCGGTGAGTACTAATATGTTCTTTAATCCCAATAAGGCTCCACCAAGAACGTCACCAAAAAGAGCAACTCGATTACGATCTCGAACGGCAACTTGCCAAACTGCTTCAATTTCAGCATCACGTTGTACTACAAAGCTAGGGACTAATGAGCACATGTAGGCATCTCCTTGAGGACCATCTGTCACGTTAGCTGCAATGATACGATCGGTTTTCTTCATTTCCTTTGCGGAATGGATGACCTCTTCCATACCATCAGTCAATATCTTTTTGGGCTCGAGTTCACCTGTAAAAACAAAATGTCCATCTGCAAGGGCTTGGCATAATTTACTATATGCAGGTCGTTTTGCCATTTATTTCTTCTCCTCCTTTTCTTCTTTGATGTTTGTGTAATCCTTATTAATTGGGATATAAGCGGGACTAGTAGCAGAACGATAATCACGGGCAGGTCTATATATTTTAAATAAATCTAACCGATTGAATTTCTTCAAACGCTTATAAATTTCAATCCATGCACAAGGACGAGTATAACCCCCAACTTCACACTTACCATCAACAGTTCCACCACATGGACCATTTTTAAGATGTTTGGCACATCCTGCTATAGGACAAACACCTCCGGTTTCTCCTAATAGACAATCTCCACAAGTCTCACAGTATTGAATAAAATAGTTTTCACCTGCGTTTTGAACACCACCATACATGCTATTTTGGGCGGGGTAAGTAATGATATTTTCAACTATTTTATTTAACATTACAATACCTAAACCACACGCTAATGAAACGATTGCTTCATACTCTTCTACGAATGGTCTAATCGTGGTGGCAGCGATTCTATCGTCGCATTGTCTTAATACTGTAATTGCCCTCCATTTTAAGTCCTTGCCTTCAGTCTTAGCTTTTAATTCTAAAAGCTGTCCAAGTACTTTTGCCTCATTAATAGAACGAGGTGGCTGACAACACCCGTCGCATCCAGCGATTAGGATTTTGTTATAATCCTTTATCATTTCATATATCTCGTTTATATCTTTCTGTTCTGTTATTATCATATTTCATTTCTCTTCTTTTTTTTTTATTCTTATTTTTATAAGATTAATGTAATTTTGTTTTGATTTTAAAAAAATGGATTTAATTATTATATATTTAATTTTTCCAGTAATTTATTGGGTTTTACACTCCGAGTAGTAAGACCTAGCTTATCTTTCTCTACACCAAACGCAATTGCCATCAATTCTGGCAAATATAAAACCGGAATATCGAGTTCTTTGCCAGTTTTTCGAGAAATTAGCCGTTGTTTTCTATCATATTGCCCTACACAGGCGGGACATACTCCAACCATCACATCGACTCCTTCTTCTAATTCTTTGAGTTCAGTTATTTTGTCCTCGACAAGTTTAAATCCAATTTCTTCTTGAAGCCGCGCACAGAAACCACAACATTCTAATTTTCCTGCATATGCGACAGTCTTGCCTCCTAACGCATTTATAATCTTGTCTATAGTTTCGGGTCGTTCTGGATGATCAAATTTTAAAATTTTACTCGGTCTTACGAGATGGCACCCATAATGTACTGCCACATTTAAATCATCTAAAGGATTCATTAAGATCTTTTTAATCTTCTCTAGGTATTTTTCTTGAGAGAATAGTTCTGCAAAATGATAGACATCTGATGTTCCCTTATATTCATAGCCTATTTTCTTTAAAACAGTATTTACCCGATCAAAAGCAGCTTTATCTTCTGATAATAACACTTTTGTAGTTTTTAATGTTTCAAAACAGCCAGCACAGATTGTTAATATGTCTAAACCTAACTTTTCTGCTAGACAAAGATTTCTAGCAGCCAAAGTCAACCAAGTATCAATGCTTATTGATTGAGTAGCGACAGGATCCGGACAGCAGCTTGCGCCCTCCAATTCTTTAAATGTAAGTCCTAAATAATTCGCAATCTCTCGAAAAGCAAATTCAAAATGGGGCAATTTTAATGGTATTGTACAACCTAAATATAATGCATACTCCATCATTTATCACTCTCCTTATTTTCTACTGCTTTTTCAATTAGATTTCCGATTCCGGTTTCATTCATAATAAAATCAATCTCTTTTAAATCAGGAGGAACAAATTTGGGTAATCCAAATCTTTGTCTACGTCTATCAATATTAGTTGCTAATCCTCCTGTATAAGGAACTACAAATCCATTATCATGTATCGTTTGAATAGTTCCTCGATACTCCTCGGGACAATTTCCTTCTTTTACAGCTAAGTTTCTCAATAGCGCCAGGATAAAAGAATAATCCACGCCCTTTGGACATCTTTCCGTACATCTATGGCATAGGGAACATGTCCAGATTGCATTACTAGAGAGAACTCTGTCCTTTAAGCCTAACAGACAAGAAGCAACCACTCTATGAGGTTGTAGATCAACATACTCCGTCACAGTACAGCCAGATGAGCACACTCCACATTGAATACACTTTAAGAGTGATTTTGCTCCTACTTTTTCGCTAATTTCATAGCGAAAATTATAATCTAAATCCTCTGCATTTATAACCTCTTCTTCAGTCATTTTTTATGCTTCCTCCTTAACTTTTTTAGGTTTATCACCTGTTTTACTTAGTGGACCTAATTGTTTAATTTGATTAACAAAGTCAGTAACGACTTCAGAGAATCGCTTTCCCTCGCTTGCTGAGACCCATTCAAGACGGAACCGATCAGGATCAATCCCTACCTTTCCAAGAATTTCATTTATTTCATTATATCTCTGCAATGTGTCGTAATTTCCTTCTAAATAATGGCAATCTCCTAAATGGCATCCTCCGATTAAAACTCCATCAGCCCCTTCCAAAAATGCTTGTAAAATAAAACTTTTCGGAAGTCTTCCAGAACACATCACTCGAATTGGTCGGATATTGGTCGGATATTGGAATCGACTAACCCCACATGTATCAGCACCTGCATAACTACACCAATTACATAAAAAGGCAACTATGCGCGGTCTTTCATCTATGAATTTACCCTTCAGTGCTTCAGAAATCATAGGAGTTATTTGATCATCTGCAAAATGACTCATCGTAATAGCGCCTGCGGGACATGCAGCAGAACAATCACCACATCCTTTACATAAGAGAGGATTTGATTCAGACACTAATACGTCATTATCAAAGTTAACTCCAATTGCTCCAAAACTACACACTTCCTCGCATTTCTGACATGCTATACATAAAGCCGGATCCACTACAGAAACCAATGGCTCATTCTCAACAATTCCGGCTGTTAATGGAATTAAAGCATGAGCAGCAGCACCTCTTCCTTGAGAGATAGCATCTGCAATACCTTTTGGACCATGTGCCGTCCCTGCGAGATAGATTCCATCAGTCGCAAAATCTACTGGTCTTAATTTGACATGTGCTTCTAGGAAAAAGCCGTTTTGATCCCTTGGAACTTTAAGCAATTCAGCTAGTACTTTATTATCGTTTGGTTTTAACGGAGTAGATAATACAACTTTATCAGCTTTAATATTAAGTGTGACCTGTGTTTGGATATCTTTTACTTTAACTTTAATTTCCCCATTAGCCAAATTAACTTCGGGATATTCACTAAACCTAATATAATTGACATTTTCACGAGCATTCCAATAATAAGCTTCTTCATCAGTGCCTACTCTGATATCTCTATACATTACAAATATATTTGAATTCGGATAATTTTCTTTTACATAAAGTGCATGTCTTATAGATTCAGAACAGCAAATCAAAGAGCAGTAAGAACACCCCATTTCAGGATCGCTTTGCCTTGATCCCACACAATGGATAAATACCATTGTCTCACCATCCGTTAATGCATTATCTCGTAGTTTTTCTGATAATTCTAATTGCGTCATAATGCGAGGGTCTTCTCCATAATGATACCATCCTTCTGGTTTAACTTCGTATGCTCCAGTAGCAACAACAATAGCTCCAACATTTATATCGGAAACCTTATCATCTGCTTTATTTTTAATTTTGACCTTAAAATCACCAATAGATCCTTTAACATCAATAACTTCAGAATTCAGATATGTAATTATATTTTTAATTTCATTGAATTCTTTCAAGGTCTCATCCAGAAATTCCTTAGAATCTATTCTATCAAAATTAATTTTATAGATAAGGTTTAAATTACCACCTAGTTTATCTTCTTTTTCGACTATATGTGTTTTAAAACCTTTTTTGGCTATTTCCATTGCCGCATTCATCCCTGCAACACCTCCACCAATAACAAGAGCTTCTGGAACGACATCACCTTTGATTTTAAACTCCGCTTTTAGGAATCTCGAACGAGCAACCCCCATTCGGATTAAGTCTTTCGCTTTATCTGTCGCTCTGTCACGATCTTTCATATGTACCCATGAATCTAACTCTCGGATACTCACAAAATTAAAAAGATATTCATTTAAGCCAGCTTCTCGAATAGTTTTTTGAAATAATGGCTCATGTGTTCTTGGAGTACATGCTGCAACAACAACTCGATTTAGATTTAATTCCTCAATTTTCTCCTTAATAATGTCTTGCGTTAAGCTTGAACAACTATATTTATTATCCATAGAATATACCACATTAGGGAGTGATTTAGAATACTCTACTAACTCAGGTACATCCATGTAGCCTCCAATATTAATACCACAATGACATATAAAAACTCCTATGCGGGGCTCTTCACCTTCGCGCACTACTCTTAAGGGAGGTAATTCCACCCTCTGTTCTTCTTCTGTGAGAGGAACAGCATGTAAAGCAGCTAAAGCTGCAGCTCCACTTGCTTTTGAGACTGAATTTGCAATATCATCAGGAGATTGACAAGAACCAGTCACATATACACCTTCGCGAGTTGACTGTAAGTCTTCAATGGAATTCTTTGTTTTGAAAAATCCTAATTCATTTAATCCAATTCCTAATATTTTAGCAAAACCTTCAGTTCCCTTTCTAGGTATAACCGCATTTGCTAAAACAACTAAATCAAACTTAGCAGTCTCGACCTCACCCGTATCTAAATTTGCATGTTTCACTAACAAATCATGAGTATCGGGTTCTTCTCGAATATCTCCTGGAATTCCATGGAAGTATTTTAAATTATATTCATCTTTAGCTCGCTCAATAAATTCTTCTTGATTCTTCCCTATCACACGAGTATCGTTGAAAAAAATAGTTACATTCGTATCTGGAGCGTGTTCTCTTGTGACGACTCCCTCTTTAGCCATGTACATACAACAAAATTTAGAGCAATAAGCACATAATGATTCATTTCTGGAACCTACACACCCAATAAATGCAATATTGTGAGCATGTTTTTTATCAGAAGGACGTAAAAGTTCACCTTCGGTAGGACCTGACGCACTTAGAAGCCTTTCATATTGCATTGCAGTAACAATGTTAGGGTATTCCCCATAATGATAACGTGAAAGGACTGAAGGATCTAATAAGTCAATACCAGTAGCCACAATTATAGAGGCA
>Ga0209536_100016515_pt1 | contig 10494 bp, 9 predicted proteins | sample DeeMarSeWOR28_12_FD_187461 | JGI IMG/M metagenome (GOLD analysis project Ga0209536, IMG submission 187461) | Marine sediment microbial communities from White Oak River estuary, North Carolina - WOR-2-8_12 (SPAdes) (version 2) | ecosystem: Environmental > Aquatic > Marine > Intertidal zone >...
CGACCTTGAACACGGGTGGGCCGTAAAGAACCGCAGCAAAATCATCAAAACCTGGAAAAGCAAGTTTATGATGAAAGAAACTGCCAAAGCCAAGAAAGTCGGTGACGAAAAGGAAAAAGCGGCCGCCGAAAAAGCAAAGAAACAATAAAGTTGGTCCCGGTTATTGCGGGTTAAATAGTATAGGAGTGAAAGATGGCAGAAGCGGCAATTGGCAGCGTCCCCGGTCGAAGCATTTGGTATAAAGTTCGTTCATTTCTCAATGCAAAGCTGGTGAACATTTTTGCGGGTGGTCTTTTTGCCCTTCTTGCCATCTTCCTTGTTTACCCTATTATAAGCGTATTGGTGAAAAGCTTTTGGGGGGATGACGGTTTTACATTTGACTATTATGTCGAATTTTTCAGTTATAATTTTTACTACTGGTCCCTTTTTAACACCCTTATCCTGGGCTTTTCGACCATGATCATATTGGTGATCGTCGGTTTTTGTTTTGCCTATTTGACTACACGAGGTCCCTTGTGGCTGAGAAAGCCGTTGAAAATTTGTGCCTTGCTTCCTCTGGCGGCTCCGCCTTATATCTTTTCCATTTCTTTGATTACCCTCTTTGGCAGAAATGGATTGATTAACAATCTACTGGACTTGAATTTTAACATCTACAGCTGGACCGGGGTAATTGCGGCCCAATGCCTGGCGTTTCTTCCGCTGTCATTCATGATGATCGAAAATGTCCTGAACTCCCTGAACCCCAGCCTGGAAGAAACGGCCAGCGACATGGGGGCATCTGAGGTGCGGATCGTTCGCTCGATCACGATTCCGCTGGCGGCCCCCGGCCTGTTAAAAGCAGCCCTGTTGGTGTTTGTGATGACCATCGCCGAGTTCGGCAACCCCGCCATCCTGGGAGGAAGGACTCCTTTTCTGGCGGTGGACACCTATTTGGCGATCACCGGTGAAGGCGACTTCAATATGGCCAGCGTGCTCTCTGTTGTGCTGATCACACCATGTGTACTGATATTCATTCTTCATAATTACGTCCTGAGGGGTAAGGGTTACGCCACGATCACCGGCAAGGGCATGGCCGCCGAATCCAAACCCATAGCCCCTGTTCTTAAAATCCCATTTTTGATTATCAGCATATCCACAGCCATTCTGGTGTCAATGAGCTTCGGGGTAATTTTGCTGGGCTCCTTTGTCAAGATTGTCGGTGTTGACAATACATTTGTCATCGACCACGTTTTAAATACCCAGTCGAATATCGCCATCTGGAATTCAATCAAAGTTTCACTGGGTGCCGGGTTGTTTGGCGCCATTGTCGGAACCTTGCTGGCCTATGTCATCATGCGGGGTAAATTCCGTGGCAAGCAAATCATGGAGATGATCGCCCTGTCAGGTTTCGCACTTCCCGGAACGGTTATTGGCGTGGGGTATATCATGGCTTTCAACCGCCCGCCATTTCTGCTGACCGGAGGTATCTTAATCATTGTTTTAAACTGTGTGTTTCGATTCCTGGCAGTCGGTGTTGAAGCCGGAATCAGCAAGCTGCACCAGATCAGTGTCGAAATCGAAGAGGCCTCGGCTGATTTGGGCGCGGATTTTTTAACGATATTCTTTAAGGTGGTTCTGCCGATTATGTTTTCGGCGTTTGTGGCAGGATTTATCTACACGTTTATGACAACCATGATGTCATTGAGCTCGGTGATCTTTCTGGTAACCCCGGGCTTTGATCTGGCATCTGTATATATTTATTTGACGGCCCAGCTCGGGGAATTGGGTTTGGCTTCGGCCACAACAATGAAAGTAATCGTCATCGTTGCCATTTCACTGGGAATTCTTCAAATCATTGCTAAAAAAACCGGGCTCGATGTCAGCAAGAAGCAAGGAGCATAATTAAATGGATGGCACAAAAACACCCATGTTGGAATTAAGGGATGTATATAAAAGCTTTGGAGATGTGGAAGTGCTCAAAGGGATTTCTGCTAAGATCGACAAAGGCGAATTGCTGACCTTTGTGGGGCCGAGCGGGTGTGGTAAAACCACCCTGCTGAGGATTGTGGGCGGTTTCACCACGGCGACTTCCGGACAAGTGATTCTTGACGGGGAGGATATCGGGAAGTTACCGCCCAACATGCGCAACACCAAAATGGTCTTTCAAAGCTATGCTCTTTTCCCCCACATGAATGTCAGAAAGAATATCGGCTTTGGGCTGAAACTGAAAAAATGGTCCAGGGACAAGATTGATACACGCGTTGAAGAGCTTCTTTCCCTGGTCCATATGGAAGGTCTGGGGGATCGAACCATCGACCGCATCAGCGGCGGTCAGCAGCAGCGCGTCGCTTTGGCTAGGGCGCTGGCGCTGGAACCCAAGGTGCTGCTTTTAGACGAGCCGCTTTCCAACCTGGATGCCAATCTTCGGGTTGTTATGCGGGACGAGATCAGAAATATCCAGGAACGGATAGGGGTTACCACGATATTTGTCACTCACGACCAGTACGAAGCGATGAGTATTTCCGACCGGCTCCTGGTGTTAAACGATGGTGTGATTCAGCAGATCGGCTCTCCCATCGAAATTTATGAGCAACCTGCCAACGAGTTTATCGCCGGCTTTGTGGGATATGTTAATTTTCTCGAGGCAACCGTCGATGCCATAGATGAGGGGACAAATACATCTTACGTTACCACCGAGTACGGTAAACTGGAATTAGATCATGATCAAAAGGAGGTAAAGGTTGGGGATGAGGTCTTGCTGGTCATCAGACCGGAAACCATTTCACTTTCCCCGTCACACGGAACCGAACGGCCGAATACGTTTCATGGCACGGTGGAAAGCCAGATGTATGCCGGCAACCTGGCCAAATATACAGTGAAATTCGGAGATAATGAGATGGTGGTTGATCATTACAACCCCATGGGTTCGGAAAAATATAGCAAAAATACCAAGGTTAAAGTGACGGTGCCACGTGCCATTCACGTTTTAAAAAGGTAGGTAGCATACGGCAATAACATCCAGTGCTTCAGGTACCGAATGTTAAAATCCCAAATTCCAAGCACCAAATTACAAATAAATCTCAAATTCCAATACTCGATGACCAAAACACGTTTGGCCTGCGACGAGCTCAGTCGAGTCGGATTTTAAATTTCGGTCATTGTGATTTGTTTGTTATTTGATATTTGGGATTTGTTATTTAAGATATTCCACCATTCTAAATGGGAAGAAGCATCCAGTTCTTTACACCTCAGAGACCATGCCTTCCGGCCGCTTGCCCGTCTTTTTGGCAACTATCTGTAAAATACCCAGCATGACCAGTACAATAACAATAATACAGGTGCACATGGCATTGGCACTTGCGGTCCAGCCATCATTGTCCAACATGATGATTTCGATGGCGGCCAGATGAACGGTGGCGGAAACCAGGAAAATGACGGCACTGATGGTGGTCATCGACCGCATAAAAAAGTAAACAAAGTTTTGAAAAAAGGCGACCCTTGAAAGCGGAAAAATTATTCTGAAAAATGTCCGCAGGGTATCTCCGCCGAGACTGATGGATGCTTCCTCAATGGACGGATCGATATTTCTCAGATTGGAAATACTGGCTAATATGCCCAGGGTGAAATTGCAGATGACGATATTGATAACAATGATCCAGGGGGTTCCGTAGAAAAAATAGTACGGTTTGTTAAAGGCCAGGATATAGCCCAGCCCCATAACCAGACCGGGGATCGCCGCCGGCATCACCGATAAAAGATAGATACCCTGCTTAAAGAAAGGTTTGCGGGTTTCCATAATATAGCCGGCAACCAGGGTCAGGAATGCTCCGGCAATACCAACGATTAAAGATACCCAAACGCTGGTCCAAATGGCAGAATATCCTGCAATCGATGGGAAACTATAATGTTCTAAGGTCAGCGTCCAGTCATATGGCCAAATTTTAACAAAAGAGCCGATGATGACGGTGGCAAATACCAAAAAGATTGCAAACGTTATCAGGCTGCAATAAATTGTATAGGATATCTTTTTCAAGGGTCGGGAAGGCGGAATGACGGGTTTGGCAGCCCCGCTGATCATGGAAAATGTCTTGCGGGAGATATAATAATTTAACATGAAGGCCATCAGGGACGGCACCAGCAGAATGATGCTGATGGTGGCTCCCAGGTCGAAACGGTAGAGATTGGTGACCTGGGCATAAATTTCGGTGGCCAGAACATTATAATTGGCGCCGATAACCACTGGATTACCGAAATCGGTAATCGTCAGGTTAAAGGTTAAGGCGGCTGCGCTGAAGATACCGTATTTTGCCGACGGCAGCGTTATGCGGGTAAACACCTTAAAAGGCGTTGCGCCTAAACTTTCCGCGGCCTCATCCAGGCGGATATCAACCGCTGAAAGGGTTGTAAATAAAATCACAAACGCATGCGGCAGACAATAAAGAACTTCTGAAACAATAATTCCGGTTGCGCCATAAATATTCCAGTCGGTCTTCAGGAGATGAGCAGTGATGAGCCCGTTGCGGCCGAACAAGTAAATCAGAGCCAGAGCCTGTACAATGGAAGGGGCTATCAAGGGCATCATGATGACATTTCGGAAAAAGGTTTTGCCGGCCATGGTAGTCCGGGTCATGGCATACGCAAAAAAGAAAACAATGACGGTCACGATGATCGTGGTGGCAACCGAAACATAGAGGCTGTGCCAGAGCGCATTCAACGTGTACGACGTGGTAAAGTATTTTTGAAAATTTGCCAGCGTAAAGTTGGCCAGGCCAAACTCCCCGCCCTCGAAAAAACTTAATTTAAGAATGGCCGACAGGGGCAAAAGCATAAAAAAACACAGCATCAGCCCGATAAAAATGGTGACGGTGGGAACGATAAATTTATCAATTTCCATCCGGGTGGCTGACACCTGGTAGGGAGTTGTTATACCATCAGTTGTTGACGAGGTATTCATATTTTTAACCTGGGTTGAGTGGTTCAGCGTTCAAGGTTCCCGGTTGAAGAGCCCTGACCACCGCATACTAAACGAATTTCGTATCCATTGTGGTGGCAAGGCTGTTACACCCAATGAGTTGAAGCGGCCAGTCCGGGCCGCGTGTTGGAACATAGGCAGTATCCGGGTGTTACAGCCCCTGAACCCAGAACTCTGAACCTGGGACCGATCTTCTTAGGATTAGATAAGTTTTTTAAATATCTCCGAATATACATGGAACGCATCCGGCGGGAAATAGAGTTTGATTTTACCTTTTCTTTTTAAATTTATTTTTTCAAACTCTTTTTCCGGTATGTCCACCATCATTTCTTCTTTTTCAAGGATGAATGCCACTCTCACGATTGCACCCAAAAAATTGATCACTTCGGCCTCGACTTCAACCACGTTTGAGGGCAAATAGGTGTCAGGGGGTATTGCCTCATCCACCCGTTCAATATTTTCGGGCCGAATCGCAAGATAAACCGTATCACTGTTCGTATCATTTATGTTGGAGACCGCCAGCTCCAGCTGGCCGAACTGGACTTTACCGTTTTTCTTCTTGCCGGTGATAAAATTGGAGGTTCCCACAAATTCCGCAATGAAACTTGTCTTGGGCTTTTTGTATATTTCCCAGGGCGACCCGATTTGCCTGATCTCACCATCCCGCATAATGACGACCCGATCCGCCAGCGCCAGTGCCTCTTCCTGGTCATGGGTCACATAAATCATGGTAACCCCGAGTTCTTCCTGCAGCTTTTTAATAACGACTCTGAGGCGTATCCGTATTTTTGCATCCAGGGCACTCAACGGTTCATCCAGCAGCAACACCTTCGGCTTAATGGCAATCGCACGCCCCAGCGCAACCCGTTGCTGCTGCCCACCGCTGAGTTGTGAAGGATAATGGCCTTCCCAGGCCGCCAGTCCGACCAGCTGGAGAATCTCACTGACCCGTTCATCAATCAGATTTTTAGGCATTCTTCGCATTTTTAGCCCAAAGGCGACATTCTGATGTACCGTCATGTTGGGAAACAGGGCGTAAGACTGAAAGACAATCCCAAAATCCCGCTTTTGAGGGATTACATCATTGATCACGTTGCCGTCATAGATGATATCTCCGGCAGTCTGCTGTTCAAATCCGGTAATAATTCTCAACAGGGTGGTTTTACCGCATCCGCTGGGGCCTAAAAAGCAAATAAATTCACCGGGCTCGATGACTAAATTTACATCTTGGACCGCAACCAGCGAACCGAAGTGTTTACTGATGTTTTCCAGCACAAGTTGTTTGGACAATGTTTCCATTAATGATTCCTTGCAGGTTATCACCTTGCTTTTGCATGAAAACAGGAGAGAACCATTCTGCTGCATGAATTAACAGGCTTCGTGCAAAATTCAGGTATAAAAGATCGGTCGTTCAGCTAAAAAAGGGAAACCTTCACCCATCTTCGATAGAAAACGGGTGAAGGTTATCTCTGTAGAACTTTGGAAGTATTATTTCAGGAAATGGCCCTGCCATACTTCAAGAATTTTGGTGCGATTTTTAGACTGCCAGGGGAAGTCCATCGGTGCCAGTTTAATGGATTCCAAAGCAGGCATATCCTTGGGTCCTTGAATACCAGGATAGGTTACGCCGAGCTTAAATTTTGCATATTCTTGCATGGCGTCTTGGCTGATGGCCCAGTCTAAAAATTTCTTGGCGGCCGCCTCATTTTTGGCACCTTTTAGCAGCGCATTGGCTTCCAGTTCAAAGCCGGCTCCCTCTTCCGGCATGACCAGCGCAACCGGAAAACCTTTCTTTTTTAATGAGGAATATACGAAGGCAAAAGAGCAGCCGATCGCATATTCACCGGCCGCAGTCAGTTTGGCCGGCTTGGAACCGCTTTTAATGTACTGCCCCATGTTTTTATCTAATTCTTTAAGAAAACCCCAGGCCTTGTTTTGTTCTACCGGCTTGTTCTTATAATCCGGGTCCAGCAGGACCAGAAGGCTGGCCACCTGTAAGAAGCCCGTTCCGGAACTGGCAGGGTTGGGCATAATCAGCATGCCCTTATAAGCCGGGTTCAAGAGGTCATTCCAGCCTTTTGGCATCGGTAAATTTTTCTGTTCCAAAACTTTCGTATTCGGAACCAGAGCTGCTGCATATAAATCGATGGCCGTCCAGTATCCTTCGGGATCTTTAAAGTTGGCAGGGATTTTTTCCCAGTTTTTTGGCTTATAGGGTACCAGCATGCCTTTGGGAACAAATTCCGACATGTTCGTTACGGCCCATCCCCAGATGCAGTCGGCCTGGGGGTTGTCTTTTTCTGCCAGCATCCGGGCACCAAGTTCCCCGGTGGACAGACGGATAGCCTGGATATCGAGATCAGGCAGTTGTTTTTTCGCCACTTCCAAATATTCGACAACTTCTTCATTTTCCAATGAAGTGTAAATAACCACCCTTTCCTTTGCCGCGGCAGCTCCGACCAACAGAAATACGGAAACAAAGCCACAAACAAAAAACAACCCTAATTTTTTCATAACACATCCTCCTTTAGTTTATGTTTATGATGAATAAAATTTATTTCTTAAATAAAGCAATTTTTCTTTAAGCTCTAAGTAGATATATTTGATGCCTCCAGCATGTCAAGGAAAAACATAAAAATTACCCCCATTTAAAGACAGGATGCATCAGGCCGGAAAGTATGCGGCCGTGTAGATCGCCAAGAGCAAGACGCGGTCAGTTGGCGACAGATGATTTTTCATCCAACCTTGGACAGCAGGTGGCTGGCAGTTGGAGTATGGCGAGAAGCTTTTCGGCCAGCACCCGATTATTTTTCGGGCTTTTTAAGGATATGCGGATGAATTGATCGGAAAGGCCATAAAAATTTGTGCAGTTTCTGATGAGTATCTTCTCCCGGGCCAATTGGTTACAGACCCGGTCGGCTGAAAGCAGGGGCGGCAATTTAATCAAGATGAAAGAGGTGGTGCTTGGGAAAATCCTTATTTCTGGAAGGTGTTCGAATTTTTCATAAAATTCGTTTCTTTGGTCTTCAAAGAACAGCTGGGTTCTTTGAATAAACGAACCGATTTGAGTGCGCTGGGCGGCCAGATAGCGACCGGCAGCCTGGGCCAGGCTGTTGACACTCCATGGCAGAAGACATCGTCTGAATTTTTTAATGGTTTCGGCAACTGAAATAACAAATCCGATTCTCAGCCCGGGGATTTTGAATATTTTTGAAATCGAAATCAGGACAATCACATTGGAGAGCCCCGTGTTTATCAAACTCTCTTTTTCACCGTTGTTGACAAACGACAGGTATGATTCATCGACGATAAAATTTGTATCGGGATGGGATCTGCAAAGTCTTTCAAGCTCGTCCTTTGGTATCAGGGAACCGGTCGGGTTGTTTGGATTGCAGATGAAAACTGAGTCTTTGCCATCTATTTTATTTGTCAACCGGCTCATATTCGGACGGAAATCATCTGAAGCTTCAGCCAGGACCATGGCGGGATGAACATTATGCATTCGGCATGCATCGGCATAGTCGGCATAGGTTGGCCCCAGTACAAGCGCCTTTTTGGTTTCAAGGACCCGGGGTATCGTGTAAATGAACTGTGTCGTTCCGTTTCCTGTTAGAACCCGGTCAAAGTCTAAAGCGAAACATTCGGCGAAAAACCTGGTGATTTCTTTACTGTCAACTTCCGGCAAATCAGTTACGGCATCAATGTTTTTTTTAAGGAAATCAACCAAACCCGGTGGGGGGCCCAAGGGGTTTGTATTGCTGCTCATGTCAATAATCTCTGATGGCGCACAGCCCTGGCGCCGGGCCATCTCATAGATATTTCCACCGTGGCCGCCTAACATAAAGACCCTTCGACTTTGGAACCGCCTTGGGCGGAGTGGCGCCAAAAACTCAAAAACAATTCAGTGTCTGGAGAGAGATAAATCCTTATGATTCGTTGGGTTTCACCTTTTGCAACCATTTTCTTTCACCGAGTTTTGAACGCCAGGTTCTTTCGCGATTATTATCTGACGGCATGATCCGGCCGATTTAAGCATGCCGGGAGGTAATTTCTTTGATGCGGGCCTGAATTATTTTTTCTTCGTGCTGCCGCTTTTTGGCTGCGGCTTCGGTTACCTTGGCAATGATCTGATCCATGTCGCAGGGTTTCATCAGGTAGTCAAAGGCGCCCTGTTTCATACCGTCGATGGCGGATTCGACATCCGCGTGGCCTGAAAGCATGATGACCTCCACCAGCGGGTATCTTTTTTTGATTTCCGTCAGGGTTTCGATTCCATTCATTCCCGGCATTTTGACGTCCAGAATAACGACTTCCATTTCATGATGTTTCTCAAGTATCTCCAGGGACTCCTCCCCGTTAAACGCTTTATAAATTGTTAGATCCCGCAACTCCAGTCGCTCACTGAATGTTTCAACAAATTCGACCTCATCGTCTACCAGCAATACGTTTGCGATGCTCATTGAAAGTTGCTCCTTTTTAGTTATACGCGAATTGATTACGCCAGGCTTTGTAGGTTGTCAAAAAACATGCCGCTATGCCAATAGTAAGACCGAAGGCCAAGAATGCATGTCCAAGTGGCATCTTTATCACAGGTGCCGAATCTTGACAAGTTAGTTTGCTTCGTCCGTCCCGCTTTCAGCTGGAGAAGAAATGAAATGGCCTCGGAGAGAGTTGTGGATATTCCGCTACAGATATTCCTGTTCTACCTCCCCGCACCGCCCCAAACCGGTTTCTTGCGCTAAATTTGAAAAAGGCTTGAGTTTATCAGCAATTTCCATTAAATTTATTATGTTAGCGCTGATCCACCTGTATCTGATAGAATATTGACAACCGGGTCCGTTGGGCTGGGTCAGTCCGGGCGGGAAGCTGGGTCAGGGATCTACACTATTCTTAAACCGGAGGTTTTCTGTGAGCGATTTTCTTGTTAAGGAATTAATGGTGCCGCTGTCGGAATATGCCACCGTTCCGGAGGGTTCGACTCTGTTTGATGCGGTCCTGGCCCTGGAAAAAGCCCAGGAGGAGTTCGACCACACCAAATACAAGCACCGCGGTATCTTAATTCTGGATAAAAAGAAGCGGGTCATCGGTAAATTGGGTCAATTGGATGTGCTGCGTGCCCTGGAACCGAAGGAGGAGGATCGGGGCCAAATGACCGATTTCAGCCAATTCGGCTTCAGTTCCGGTTTTGTCCAAAAACTGCGCACGCGGTGGGTAATGAATGCAAAGCCCTTGAAGGACCTCTGCAGCAAGGCATCCAAATTAAAGGTTGAGGATTTCATGCAGACCCCCTCTGAAGGCGAGATTATTGAAGAGGACGCTTCGCTTGAAATGGCGGTTATGCAACTGGTCATGGGGCATCACATATCACTGCTGGTCACCCGGGATAAGAAAATTATCGGGGTATTGCGTTTGACGGACGCTTTTGCGGCGGTATTCCACACCATGAAAGAATGTGAACTTTAGTAAGGAACCATTATGAAAGAGTTGGAAAAACTTCTGGACCGGATTATTCAGAGAATCAATATCAACTTGCGTGAACTTGA
>Ga0209536_100016516_pt1 | contig 10494 bp, 11 predicted proteins | sample DeeMarSeWOR28_12_FD_187461 | JGI IMG/M metagenome (GOLD analysis project Ga0209536, IMG submission 187461) | Marine sediment microbial communities from White Oak River estuary, North Carolina - WOR-2-8_12 (SPAdes) (version 2) | ecosystem: Environmental > Aquatic > Marine > Intertidal zone >...
GCGGCTTGCAAGCCGTCGTCCTGACGGGCCAGCATGGCGACTGCGAGGATCTCCTGGTCGGTATCCGACAGCCCGGCGGCCTCCGCCAGCTGCGAGAGGTTCTCGGCCAAGGGACCGGCAAGGACCCGCCCCACCTTTTCAGCCTGTGCGAGGTTCTGATCCACCGTCCGGCTCATTTCCTTCAACCGTTCGGCTTCATCGCCCGCTTTGAGGTCGAAGGCCGGTCGCGCGGGAAAGTCCAGCAGCGCCTCGAGCGCAGGCCCCCCTCGGGCAAGACAATGCTCCGGGCGCGCACCGCGTGTGATCATTCGCAACGCCCAGAGCTGCATCACTGGGCGACAGGCCAAAACGCTATCTATTCGCGCGGCCGCGCTCACTTCTTCGGTCACCGCGGGTTCAAGGGCCAATTCGATGATGTGTGCCTGTTTACTGTCGCTCATGTCCCGGACTCCTCGTGTCTGACAGTCGGATTAGCCTTGCGCCAATGGCGTGCATGCTCCTCGCAGGCGCGTTGTGCCGCCGCGCGATCCGTCGTGTAGACGATCGGCTTCCAAACGGCCTGGTCGTCGCTGACTCCCCGATGCCAAGCCGTATAGACAGCCTGCCCGCCCACGCAGGTGACGGAGACGCGGTACTGACCAGAACGGGATTCCGAGTGGTGATTGTCTCGAGGGATCCAGTCCATCGCGCACCCACTGGGTCATGCACGATGCGGACTCTACGGCAAGCCTGCGACGAAACATGTCGCAGCCGATGATTAGGTTAGCGACGGCGCTTCCGGTAGTTCTTCGCCATGACGGCAGCCGATGCCGCCATGTCTTTGCGGAGACGCGTGGGCTTTAGTACCTCCACCTGCTCACCAAAGGCAAGAAACCACCAGGCGAGCTGGGGCGTATCGTTTACGGTGGCGGATACTTTGACCCAACCCTCGTCCACGGGGACGATCGTCTGATCATCGCTTAAAGGTGTCTCTTGCAGATGTTCAGCGGCACTGTCCACGAATAGCGCTTCGATACGCACCTTCCTTCCGGCACCGAAATCTAGCGCCCCGGAGTGGACATAGGCGTCCAGGTCAAAGCCCTTGGGACGTACCGCCTCATCATCGAGCAGCACCGCGGAGAGGATCCGGTGCAGGCCCAACAGGAGCACGTCCTGGTAGTGAAACAGTGTGCAGACGAGGTAGAACACCGGGCCACGCTGCACGATGCCGAGCGGGTGCACGGTGTACTCAATCGGACTCTTCGCGCCGCGCTTGTGGTAGGCGATCTTGAGCTGGCGGTTGAGAAGCAGGCCTTCGTAGACTTTTCGCTGCGCATCGAGGCTGATCTTCGGCGGCCGGAGGGTTTGCGCTGGAAATACCGTGCGCACCTTCTGCGACCAGGATGGCATTCCGCGGCCGCGCGGCACTCCGGAAAGAGTCTGCTCGGCCAGAGCGAAGTGGGGTTTCAGTTCCGCCAGAACACTGCCCGGCAACAACTGGGACAGATACTGATTGACCAACACGAACGCCAAAGCCTGTGCCGAAGTCAGGCCGGGCACGTCGAGAACCGGAGCGCTCTTGCGCCAGCTCCAGCCATAGGGCTTCTCGCGCTCATCCGACGCAATCGGGAATATGCCCGACAGATTCTGCAGATCGCGCTCTACCGTGCGCTTGGTAACCCTGAATCCGGCCCTTTGCAGGCGGCCCTGAATGGTTTTCGCCTCAACCTTAGCCGGGTAACGCGGCAATGCCCGAAGGATCTCCCACTGCCGCCTTAGCGTTTCACGCTCGCTCATATTTGTCTTCCCGAAGACATCACAGACGCCATCCGGATCGTCCTAAAGTGTAGCCACTTGCTGCGACGAGATCTGTCGCAGAGGATGCTATTTTTATCGCGCTGCCACCTATTGCGGAAAGAGCACCATGCCAACGATTCGACTGTCTAAGTCCCGGCTCATGAACTATCTGCAGTGCCCGAAACGGCTGCATCTGCAGATGTTCCGACCAGACCTCGTACAGGATTCCGCGGAGACGCGGCAGGCATTTTCCGTGGGCCACAGCGTCGGACAGGTCGCGCGCCATTTGGTGGCGAACGGCCTGCTGATCGAGCACGATGACGACCTCACGAGAGCCTTGGCGGCGACCCAAGCTGCTCTGAAGAACGAGCCGGACAGACCGCTGTTCGAGGCCACGTTCCAGAAGGACGGCCTCTTGATCCGGGCCGATGTACTTGCGCCATCGGAACGACGGCATCGACTTACCGAGGTTAAAGCGTCGACAGAGGTGAAACCACATTACGTCCACGACTGCGCCATCCAGACGTGGGTGGTCGAGGGCTCGGGACTGCCACTCGACATGATCGAACTGGCACATGTTGACACCAGCTTCATTTACCCTGGCGACGGCGACTACCGGGGTCTGTTGGTTCACGAGGACGTCACGGATCCGGTTCGCTCGCTCATGAACGAGGTACCAGACTGGGTTGAGGGCGCACGTCGAGTACTCGCCGGATCGGAGCCGAGAATCTCATCGGGGGATCAATGCATGGACCCCTACCCCTGTCCCTTTATCGAACACTGCAGGCCACCGGAGTCTGGGTATCCCGTGACGCTCTTTCCCCGCGATCGGGGAAAGAGCACCGCGACTTCGCTAAAGCTCGACGGCTTCAACGACATTCGGGACATACCGGAGGGGTATCTCATCAACCCCAAGTATGAGTGGATTCGACGTGTGACCGTTGCCGGTACTCCGGATCTCGATCCCAGAGTGACTGATGTGATGTCCCAGTTCAAATATCCGCGCTACTACCTCGACTTTGAAACAATCCAGTTCGCTGTACCAATCTGGAAAGGCACCCGCCCCTACCAGATGCTGCCGTTTCAATGGTCATGCCACACGGAGCTGGCTGACGGAGAACTGAAGCACTACGAATTTCTCGGGCTCGGACCACACGCTCCGATGAGGGATCTTGCCGAGCAGCTACTGACGACGCTTTCAAGGCACGGCGAAGGACCGGTCTTTGTCTATAGCGGTTTCGAGGGTGGCCGTATAAGAGAACTTGCGGCGTTGTTTCCGGATTTGTCGGATCGCCTTGCATCCCTAGTAGAGCGGCTCGTGGACCTCCTCCCAATTGCAAGAGCCCACTATTACCATCCGGATATGAAGGGCTCTTGGTCAATCAAGGCAGTGCTGCCGACCATCGCGCCGGAGCTTTCCTATTCCGGATTAGGAGAGATCCAAGACGGTGGTAGTGCCGGCGTCGCCTATCTTGAACTCCTGGATCCGGCAACCGACAGCAGCCGCAGAGTCACATTGATTCGTGATCTCAGGGAATACTGCAAGCGCGACACACTCGCAATGGTGAAGCTGGCACAATATTTCTCGAAGGGCACAGCTTGAATGGAAGACAAGTGTATTAAACGATGCACCGCGCGCGAATAGACCATCTACGCGCCTTCTATTCCACGCTCGACGATCTTGAAAAGCGACTCGGCGGCGCCCGTACATTGTCCCAATGCACGGGCCGCCAAAACTGGCCGCATCGCGGCGTCTATTTCTTCAGGGAGCTTGGGGAGAACCGAAGCGACAGTGGTGTCGGGCCCCGCATCGTGCGCGTCGGCACGCACGCGCTCGCCACACAATCACGCACGACGCTCTGGACGCGACTCTCGCAGCACCGCGGTCAAGCAAGATCGGGGGGCGGCAATCACCGCGGATCGATCTTCAGGCTTATCGTCGGCGCCGCGTTGATCGCAAAGCACGGCTACGACTGCCCCACCTGGGGCCAAGGCAACACGGCCACCGCGGATGTCCGCGCCGGTGAAGCCTCCCTTGAACGCGAAGTGAGCAAGGTCATCGGCCCCATGCCGTTTCTGTGGGTCGCTATCGACGACCCGCCCGGCGCAGACAGCCAACGTGGCTATATCGAACGCAACGCGATTGCGCTCCTTAGCAACTACTCGAGGCCTGCCCTGGACTCACCATCCCGCGATTGGCTCGGGCACTACTGCAACCGGGAACGCGTGCGCAAATCGGGTATGTGGAACTCCAATCACGTCGATGAAACATACGATTCCGCGTTTCTGGACCGACTCGCGCAATTCGTCGCGACGATGGATATGAGCGCATGATTGCCGTGATCCAGTGCGCCTCAGGAAAGCGCTCCGATGCCGGCTTTCTCCGGAGGCGGGACGGCACAAACGTCATGTTCGTGGCAGATCCCCTCCGGGCGCCACTCACCGATTCCCATGCCTACGCGCGCCCCGATGACTTGTCTGACACTGGCACAACCTGGCGACAGGTCCTGCTTCAATACAACGAGACTCCCGGAGCCAATCCACTCGGCCTCCTGCGCGCGTTTGAACTCTACGCGAACGACACCTACCGGCGGCTCGCCGAGCGCTTTGGCCTAGACAAGACCTTCATACTCTCGGCTGGCTGGGGACTCATTAACGCGGCGTTTCTCACCCCGAACTATGACATTACGTTCAGCGCCACCGCCAAGAGAGATGCGCCGTACAAGTTTCGCCGAAAGTCAGACCGGTACGACGATCTTTGCATGTTGCCGCCTGATACCAACGAACCGATCGTGTTCTTCGGCGGCAAAGACTATGTGCCACTTTTCTGCAAGCTCACGCAAACACTGAAGGCGCCGCGCACAGTGTTTTACAACTCGAGCCAGCCTCCCGATGCTCCTGGCTGCTTGCTCGAACGGTTCGCTACGACGACGAGGACCAATTGGCACTACGAATGTGCGAAGGCCTTCCTGGAGGGACGAGTCGGTCTTCGGGGCACCTAGGCGAAAGCGGCGGCACAAACGCGAGCAGCCGCGCAACGGATCGGTTGTCCGCTTACGGGTCTTTCGTATCAATCAGATACGGGATTATTGCTACCGCGGCGCTACCAAGAACACCGACCCACTTCCCTCTGAATAGAGCATCTCGTTAAAAGCCAGACCACCGGGCGGCCTATTCGCCCTTCGGACTCACCAACTTACAAGACACTGGTTGTCCGATATTCCGGTGCCATTGCTAGAGAGAAATCCCTGAACCGGCCTTACCCTCTGCCAAGAAATCGGACAGCCCCAACGTCCGAGACACGTTGGGCATCAGCCTAATCTGGGAGGGCGATACGGGCCAAAAAGCTGGCGAAACGCTGAGCAACATCCTCTCGATAGAGCGATGAAAGCCGACAGACAAAGTGTCGAGCTTTAAGCCTCTTGAGATAGACCGCATTAACGGAGAAATAGTGCTTGAAGTCTATGACCGACGGAACGATCGGAATTTCCGTCGAAAATTCCAAATAATGGTAGCGATGCGTCTCGTTCTTTCGTAGGTTTTCCCCGGGCGTCTTGCTGCGATTAATGGGTACCATCTTCATCCCCAGGTCAGAAAGATGATCTCCGCTAAAGACGTGCTCCGCGTTATAGAGCGGTGCAACCAGCACAGAAAGCAGCAACTTGTCCTCGGTAGCTGTGCGTTGTCGCGACCACCGGAATCGGTAGTCCTGAGCAAGATCACAATCCTGCGTCAGCACCACTACTAACGGGAACACTATCTTTTCGATTTGAAGTTCGCCGTTTCGCTCGGAGACGTGTTCTATATACTCCACGTCCCTAATAATGTCCCCTTGGGCGACTCGGGCCGCGCGCGTAGGTCTAGCTTTTACCATTTATCAGCTTTGCCCGAATGATCACACGCACGGGTTTTGACGTTCCGTAGCGCTGAAGCTCCGGTTGCTCAAGCGGTTGCTTGAGGAACTGCTTCAGTTGGGACTTCTGTTCGGGCGCGGACGTTGACGGCCCATCACCCGTATATTTCCTGTCAAAAAGATCTTGGTCACTCATTTATGCAGCCGGATCCATAAGTGCGCGCGTCTTATCCGTAATACTCTCCTCGAAAAGCGCCTGTATTCTTTCGTGAGCGGCCTCAATGTAGCGCGAAACGTCCTCCTGACTTAGCGCCCCTACGAAGAACGAATCGAGGTCCAAGACGAACTGCTTTCTCTTGATCGGAGCGGGATAATCTGGATTTGCGATACCAAACTGAAACTTGACCTGCTGTCCGTCGTAGTTGAACTCGACGATATGAAACACGCGCGTTAGTGCTGCCGCGTCCTTGTGCATATCGATTATCCCCAGCATTTCTTCGTTGACGTAGTCGGTCCAGAGAAGCGGCGCATCGCCTGCCACGTCCAGAATGTTTATGTAGCGCAGACCAACTCGCGCCACGCTCAGGTCCTTTTGTGCTTCAAAAAGAGTCCTCAGTACGTGGTCGGTATCTTCCCGAAGTGCTTCGAAGCTCTCGTATCGCCGGTTTGTGACCAGCAATGCTTCCGGTGTGATGGTCAACGACTTTTCGCGATTCTTGCCGTGATATACCCACTCCATCGATTCTTCAGTCTTTGCCTGAACCGCGGTGCCAGAAAAAGTGACCTCCCGTGTCTGGGCCTTCTTAGGCTCGGCTAACGGAAACCGCTGCAGTGCCGCTGTCGCGATCTTCTGCGGCAGTGCGCGCATAAAGGTCTCGACCCGGGAGCCGAAGTCCACGCGCAGAATTACCTCCTTAAGGAACGACCTCTTGTAGCACACGCTGTCGTACATGTTGCTCATGTCGTTATTGTGTCCTAGTGTGTGAATAACACGATAGACGCCCGCCCTAGCGTAGGCGAACCCACCAGTCCGCTCGTACCGAGACCAACAAGTCCGTGGTTGCTATGCCTTTGTGTTCCCCGTTCCATAGTTTAGGAGACATTGATCGAGTGTGCTGTTCCTGCCGGCACGGTCCCGTACACGCTGTATCTGACTATTCTCGAGTATTGACGCGAAGTCTGCCAAAAAGCAGCCCGATTGGGTCAGACGATTGACCGGCCGCAGCAAACGCACCGTAATTGACTGGCGGGCACGTCGGCAAAAGAAGTCCCAGCTATCGCCTGTTAAGCGCCTAGACTGAGACACAACCGTGCGCTCCAAGGAAGCTATATTTCTTGCCCTTGCTTTTACCACCAATCTGCTCACCGCGTTTGCTGATGCCGCGACTCTTGAAGGTCGAGTGGTCCGAGTCGCCGATGGCGACACCATTACGGTTCTCGACTCTGACACACAACAACACAAGATCCGCCTGGCCGGCATCGATGCCCCGGAGTCCAAGCAGCCCTACGGTCAAGCGTCCCGCAAGCACCTGGCCGAGTTAGTAGCGGGTAAGAACGTCACGGTCGAATGGGCCAAGCATGACAAGTACGGCCGGATCGTGGGCAAAGTCATGGTCGCATCGCCTGATGCTTGCCCTGGTGCCCGTCCTAACTGCCCAAAGACACTCGACGCCTGCCTCGCCCAGATCGCGTCGGGGCTTGCATGGCATTTCAAGCGATACGAATCAGAACAGTCCGAGGAAGATCGTCATCGCTATACGTTCGCTGAGATCGAAGCTCGCGCAAAGCGTGTTGGTCTTTGGGGCGAACCCTCACCTACTCCGCCGTGGGAATGGCGCGCCGAGAAACGCGCCAATTAGGACATCCTAGGTTCGTTAGGCGCCACTTACGTAGTGCACCGACAGGTCCAAACCTTCCGTCTTGCTCTTGATGTCCTACTCCAGAATTATTCTGCCTACTTTCTTCGAAACTTCACCCAGCCACCCGGTTTCCTTGGCTGAACGGAATCAACAACGAAACGTGCACTGATCCATGCGTCCGCCTGCGGTCGATTCTTAGACTCAACTTGATTCGCCCACCACTGGCGGTAGTCCGTTGCCGATTTCGGCAGAACGAAACCGAGAATTTGCTCGAGTTCTCGAAAAGTTAGCGTTACCTCTCGGGTGGTTTGAGGCAACGCGACGAAATACTCCCGTAGCGGCTCGTACTTTGAGGTCATCGTCACACCCCTTTTTGCGCTCTAACGGTCGTGACATGCACCGCCGGCCACAGAAGATACCAAGAAACATGGCGCGTCGTCCTTGGCGTCCGCACAAGCCGGTTCATGTCACTGTTGGACCGGCACGGCGTGGCGCCGATCGATCCACTCTTGGGCTTCTTCCAGTGAGGCGAAACTGGTTTGCGTATATACGAAACCCAGGCGGTCCTCCCAGAGAACAATGCAGGATCCTTCCTCAAGTCCGAAGTCCTCAGCCTCCTTATCTGTCACATTGAAGGTCCAGTATTCGGGGCCAATTATGGAATCAGGCACATCCGGATAGTACGCCTCGCCGTCATCGTGCACTGCCCGATTCCAGTACCAGTTTCCCATTTTAGGATCGCATTTAAACTGTTCCGGCTTTTTGGGAATTATGTAATCCAAAGCTGATGGCATTGTTCACCTCCTTACTACGTTTCATTGCCGCCCCGATCATCACGCCAGCCTCCCGACCCCTAGATCAAACGGGGAAGGGGGTCGTTGCCAAACGGGGCGCAATAGGCACCGACAAACTGCAAGACTGCCTCACTTCTTTTGCTTCTCCTTCTCAGGATCCGGCTTGGCACCCACATCCTGCTTGGTACCGACCAGTCTCCTGCCGCCGACCACGAAGCCAAGCTGGTAGATTTCGTCGTCAGGTGGCGCTAGCTCTGGCTTCAGGTTGCGATACTGCTTGCGCTTCGGCACTCGTTCCTCGCTCATGCCCTCCTCCGGTACCGACTGGTGGTGGGTCGCCTCCACGCGAAAGCGCGCACCGCACGCTCGACAGGCGCGGTTTTGTGCGCCTAAAACACACCCGCCGAGCACGACCGCACCCTTTTCTGCAGCCTCGTTGAGATCAGGACCGGGAAGGCCATAGACAATCGGGACCAAGTCCTGCGAACCGCATTGTGGGCACGCGGGCCTATCACCACTTTCGTTTACAGACACCATGATTCACCTCCGTTTCGAGGCGACGCATGGCCGGTCTTGTCTCGCGGCGTTTTTCAGCGCCACCAACTGCTGCCGGCCACACTTCGCCGGTTTCGTTGCAATTCAGACTTCGGGATATTTGCCAAGACTAGCTGTCCGGTACTGATCTCCGGGAGACGGAGTGACCGCAACAGCGAACGGCTTCAACGAACACTAAGAATAATAAGGCCACGCACCAACAAAATCAACGGCGAATACGCGATCACGGTCCGTCGACTTCCTTTGAGGCCGGATTGCGCCCGTTGCACACTCCAGAGTTGCCCCGTGAAGGAGCGCTTGCCGAGCAGCGCGCTAGCGTAAAACGGCCTGACACATTCAGGTCATTCTCGGTAAGTGTCTTGTCCGACTACGTTGCGGCCTCAATAAGCCGAATTTCGTCCTCTGTTAATTCGTATAGATCGTAGACGTGCCGATCAATCCTACTGTTAAGCGCCTCTATTTGGCGCTGAATACGTTCCTTCTCATGTGGCGTTCTCGCCGAACCTAGATGCCCATGCAAGACAATCATCTGATCGACCAGCTCAACCAGCTGATCGCGCCTTTGCTTATCCACTTCACTCTGTTTATCAGCGATCCGAATGGGAATATTTACTAGTGGTTCCTTGTCCACCTGCAGCTGATCGCCTTGCTTCTTGCCTTTCTTATCCAACCAATAATAAACCACGCGCGAATTTAGGATTCCAAGAAGATACTTGAGATCGATGTCGCTTGGTTTAATGACATTAAATGTCTGCGACACGTAGCAAGGAAATTCGCTGTAGCTAAATTGCGGTCTCGATGTCTTGCGCAGCGATACAATTTTTCGGCCGACAAAAAACCGCTCGTCACGCGCGCGGTGTAATCCGTATGGCCCGAAATCTGAAGTAATTACATCCTTAAACCGATCAAGATGCTTCTTGATATGGGGGTACTTGGTAATATGCTCTTTAATGTCGGACGGTGTGTAAATGACCCATAGACGATTATGCGAGTCAGCAGAGTATCTGCCCAGTTCCTCACTTGTGTAATAGGGCTTTACGATTTTATCCTCATCGGCCGAAAGGGACATGTTCTGTTTCTCGGCATCATCCAGAACAAATATGCCTGCCCCGGCTTGGAGATCATCTCCACCCAGCACATCTATGTGCTTTTGGGTGACAAAATCCTGTGGCGCCACAATTCCCTGAGCTACGTCTTTCTCCGACAAACAGTAAGATCCTCTAGCTTTGATCTTTCGTAATAGCGAGCTGTCTTGGAAATCGGTAAATGTGAATGGACTTCCGTTCGCCGCTGACTCCAGCGACGGGACAGCAAAGCCACCCAGGACACTCCAGGGGCGGTTCACTCCATCCACTCCTCCGTATCGTGATTTCAGCCACTGCTGGAAGGCGAAACCGAAATCCTGCGCGCTGGGGACAAAGTTGTAGTGGTAGCCCATCTCGTTGAAGTCCGGGTCAATGATGAACCGAAAACCGGATCCGAAGCGCGCCCTGCGGTAGAAGTCGAGAGCCCGATCCCGGTAGGCGGCCAGTTTTCCTCCCCAGAAGCAGGGACCCCGGCCGGTCTTCTCCATGAACACACTGAGCTCACACTTCGCTCCCGGCGGACAGTCCACCTGAACCCGAAATGAATCCCCTTCCCTCTCGATTGCGCCCGC
>Ga0209536_100016518_pt1 | contig 10492 bp, 8 predicted proteins | sample DeeMarSeWOR28_12_FD_187461 | JGI IMG/M metagenome (GOLD analysis project Ga0209536, IMG submission 187461) | Marine sediment microbial communities from White Oak River estuary, North Carolina - WOR-2-8_12 (SPAdes) (version 2) | ecosystem: Environmental > Aquatic > Marine > Intertidal zone >...
CTACGAGTCTTTCTGGTGTAGTGATCACTTATTTCTGAATGATAAATCTGAAAATCAGAACTGCATGGATGCTTGGACACTACTTGCAGCGCTAGCAGCTTCAACGAAGAAGATTCGACTCGGAACTCTGGTCACATGTAACTCATATCGACCTCCATCGCTGTTGGCAAAGATAGCGGCATCAATCGATATGATATCAAATGGTCGGTTGTGGTTTGGCTTCGGAGCGGGGTGGAAGGAGGACGAGTACCGGGCTTATGGATATCCATTTCCAAAGATTCAGGACCGGATGGACATGATGGAGGAGGCACTTGATATCATCAAGCTTCTTTGGACCGAACCGTCACCCAGCTACAAAGGTAAACACTACACTATTGAGAACGCTTTCTCGGCACCAAAACCGATTCAGAAACCACATCCGCCGATTCTCATTGGAGGGGATGGTGAGAAACGAACCCTAAGAGCTGTTGCAAAGTATGCCGATTATTGCAACCTATTTCTCCGACCCGATTTCGAGAGAAAGTTGGATGTCCTGAAAGAACATTGCAAAGCAATCGGTCGAGACTACAATGATGTGGGGAAGAGTCTCTTTGCACAGGGCTGGCCTGGTGTCTTTGTCACCGAAAATGAGGATGACCTAGAAAGACATCTGAAGTGGCGTGCTGATAATCTTCGTTCGACAAAAGAAGAGGTTCTTGAGCACGCACGGAAAAATGCTCCGGGTTCATGGGTCGGGTATCCAGAGGAAGTAATTGAACGGTTCGAGTATCTAATCAGTTTAGGATTCGACTTCTTTCAGGTCATGTTTCCAGGAATTGAGGCTGATTACATTGATGCACAGAAGAAGTTTGCGAAACTAGTGATGAAGAAACTTTAAGCTAGAATTCATCCAAACCCTCATGGTCAATCCATGACGTATAGTATGGATCAAATGTACCAATGATTCCTCGAGAGGCAATGAGTCCTGTCACAAAATCATCCAGAGGTTTAGAGAGTTGGAGATAATCCGGATGACCTTCCTCTCTCAGTTGCCAACAGGCTTCTTTGATTCTCTCAGGTTCAACATTCAATTCCTTCACAAGAAGCTCTCGAATTTCCCGGTACTCTTTGATATGAATGATGATTCCCAGATTATTTGCTTTCAATACTCTGAACCCATTTCCTGTTCTCCAGAGACGTGACACGTTGACCCATTCTTTGTTCAAGGTTGGGATAATGTCATCGATTTCATTCAAAACATGAATGGATTCTCGGTATCGAGCTTTGATGATGTCAGATACAAGTATCGCAGACCGTGTGGATGAGATATTTCTGACATCAAAGAAGAGTGTAGAACCTCCTCTTTTCAATTGATTCCTCACAACTTCCGAAAGGACTTGAAAGAGGCTGTCAGAAGCCATCTCCATTGTCTTTGGTGCCTCAAGAGAACGCAACTCATCGAAAAAGGAACAGTCGACACCCAGTAGTTCAGGTATCCCAAAAATGGAAAGCATGACATGATGCATTTTCAACCAATGTTTCTGGTAGGTCTTTTGACTCGCAACCTGCAGAATGTTGACTAAATTCTCCCAATCCTGTTGGGACTCAACATCTGCTTTTAGTAGATTGGTGATGATGGTCACTAGGCCATCTGAACCATCTGTCGCCAGAAGTCCATAGATTGCATCAGTGTCGATTTCCATTTCTGAGAACTGAACATATCATGACTACTTCTGGTTTGCGCTTATCAAAAGGGAGAATTATTAGAACACTTATTAGAAAAACTATTGATAATTATATTATAGGGGTATTACGTTGCCCGAGAGTGGAGGCGAGACTGACGGCCCAACTCCACTTGAGCTTGACATCATGCGCTCGTTTGGGTGGGCTGTAGTAGAGACAGAAGAAGCACTTTATCAGAGGTACCTCCATCTTTCTGCAGCACGGTCTCTACTTCCAAAAGATACCTTTCAATCATTTCTTAGGAAAATGGAAGCAAAGGGCTATGTTGCACCTCTCAAGCTTCATGGGAAGAAGGCTTACCGTCGACTGCTGATTGGCAAGGATATTGGCAAAGAACTCCATCCTCAGGTTCCACTTGATGAGATGCGCTTGGCATTGGGTAGTCTAAAAGCGAAACCTGAATTTGGAAAGAAAATTCGTACAAGAGTAACCTCTGATGTTGTGGAAGACTCTGACATCATTGGTCAAGAACTTCAACGTGCCTTGGAGAACTGGATGCTTCGTGACTCAGGTAAGATTAGCAAAGGTGCAGTTCATGCGCATATCGCCAATATGATGACTGCCCTTCAGGATTCTGAAGAGGAATTGTTTGAGTATGTTCGAATAGAGCTGCCTGGTTTGCTTGCAGAGATTGGCTCTATTCTCCGAAATTATGGGTCTGACTTTCTACTACTCACTTTGCGCCTCACTGAACACAAAGTGAGGAAATACAAGTTCTAGGACCTAGGTTGCATTTATCAGAGTGTCTCTCAGTCTTGACTATAAGTGATACAGATGAGTGATGTTCCAAGAATCACATATCTAGGACAATCTGGATTCTATATCGAAACACCCGACATCAAACTACTCATTGACCCAATGAATCAGAACTCTGGAGCCCTTGATGGAGATATTGTATACTGCACGCACAATCACGTGGATCATGTTGGTGGAGTCAAAACCTTTCTTGAGCGAAACAAGGATGCGATTCTCATCGGGAACGAACAGGTTGTGGAGAAGTTCTCCCAATTTGATAGTAGAGTAAAGCTAGTGAGCGATGAAGATACATTCGATTTCAAGTCGCTGTCCTTCACTTTCACAAAACTCAAGCATGGCGTTTTTAGAGGTGTATACAACCTTGCTGTGGAGGTCCGTTTAAGAGAGTTCGCGTTCGCTCACTGCGGTGATGCTGTTTCTTTCGAAGGATTTCCGTCATCATCTGTTGATATTCTTGCGATTCCAATTAGTGGAACATTTGCAGCAGGTCCAAAGAAAGCCCTGAATATGATTAAAAAGCTGTCAGAGCCACTCCCAACAATTGTACCAATGCACTGGTTAATGAGGAGTCCAAAATCATTCTGTAAGAAGCTCAGAGAGTCTAAGCCTGAAATAACCTGTATTATTCCTTCAAATGGTGAACCGCTAAAGGGGTATGAATAATCCATGATTGTGGAATGGACTGACAAAGACAGAAGTAGAATACGTCCTCTGTTTGAAGCTCATAGAAGAGGTCGTACTGTGATTTTTCCTGCACTTGATCAAGGTCGGGGAATCGTTTGGGTCGATTCGATAGAAGAACCCACAATTGCGAGACTCCACCTCACTGTCCTCAATGCTCTTGCGGGGGACAGTTCAAGTCCCGCTGCTGAAGAGCTAATCCGCATGATTGAACCAAGACAGATTGTTTTTGGACACGACGAAGACTGGACTCAGCTGATAAAGAAACTCTGGGGAGAGCGTCTGGGTGTATTGAGTAGAGCTTTACTCTCTCCTGAATCTCTCGACATTGAGCATCTGAAGAACTTTAGACACCAGCTTCCTTCTGGTTATACCCTTCAGCGAATGGGTCTTGAAGACATTCGACGCTTGGATAAGAGGACCTCCATGCACATTCCGACCTTCTTTGGAAGTTCTAAAGAGTTTCATGAGAAAGGTATCGCATTCTGTATCAAATATGCTGGCGAAGTTGTCAGCATGGCCTCAACCTTTACACCATTTATTGATAGTTTTGAAATTCAAGTTGACACCTTTGATAAGCAACACAGGCGGAAGGGACTAGCAACCATTGTAGCAGCTGCTTTGATGATTCATGCTCTTGAGAACGGATGGGTTCCACAATGGGATGCAGCAAATGAAGAATCCATCAAACTAGCTCTTAAGCTGGGTTATACCAATCCAGATAGATGGGAGGCCTACTATCAGAAGCCTCCTTAATGAATCACTACTTCTTTCTCACAAGCGCTGCTACAAGCAGAATGATTATGATTCCTCCTCCAGCAATAGCTGACACCATCACTACATCAATCGGTTCAGTTGGAAGGGGTCCAACTGTGAAAGATTCCAATTCCTTCTGAACTTCAAGGGTCTCATTAGTGTCTTCCACCTCGATATCAATCACATAATCACCATTATTCATGCAAATGAAGTGGCCTGTATAGTTGCCATCATGATCATCATCAACCAGCTCAATGGTGTCGATCAATGTTCGGTTTCCATATCCATAGATTTGTGCAGTAACCTCGTGGATGCTTGTTGACAAGATATCTCCAAGCGTATCATTGAGATTATTGATGGATGCACTAATTGTGTAATTTGTTCCGGCTAGACCTACCTCTGGAGTGAGTGATGTCCCTGTGATTCTCGACAATCCTGATGCCTCTCTAACAATCTCTGCACATACTTCAGAAGTAGGAGCCTCTAGATATCCACCTCCTGTTGGTCCCCCTCCACTACCTCCAGTAATTATCTGGTCATCAGCAACTGCTTCCATTCCCCAAACTGTAGTAGCTCCTGCTTCTACCATTTGAGGACTGCTAAGCGCATAGGATACAACCTTACTTCCATTGACGATATCATTGGCCTCAGCAACCATTCTTGTCCCAGTACAGATTGATGCAATTATCAAACCCAAATCAAAAGCATCGGAAACGAAATTCATTACAGCTATGCTGTTTATCATTGATTGCCAGTGTCCGCCTGATGTTAGCAAAAGACAGTCAAACTCTGAAACCATTTCTGGAGACATCTCTGACATAAGTAGATCCGCAACTATCGGTCTTGGTTCTCTGTTCAAACAAGACGCAATATCATAGTCAAGTGAATGCGCCGCGGTGGTCACATTCACACCCCATGCTTCAAGACGGTCCTTTGCATCGAAGTAGTTCCATCCAAAGTAATCAGTAAGTAGAATCAGGACTTTGACATCAGACACATCAGGTGTGTCTTGAGTAACTACTCCTGGTGGACTCGAAAATGATAGCGAGATCACAAGGAGTGCAGTAGCTATGACAAATCTCCGTTTCATATGAATCAGAACTCAGTCCGATTACTACTATATTAGGAGTCGGTTCAACGCGGCTTCATAGAAAATAAGGTCTGGAGATTCCTAGATAACCTCCAGACTGTTCAAACATTATCCTACAATGGAGAAGTCATCAAAGACCAGAGTTGGGATATCAATACCATATCTCAGGAACTGATTGTTGTTACCCACCTCTCGGAGTTTCTTATAACCCTCGTAGAAATTACCTGCAATAGATACTGGCTCTACTGAGCCCTTCAACTCGCCATTCTCAACAAGGAATGCGGAACCTGCCACGCATGAGAACTCCCCTGTTGCCACACTGGAGTGAGAGATTCCCAATGGGAAGTCTCGGATGAGAATCGCCTTTCCGTCTATTGATTCGATAATGTCCTCTTCCTTCTTTTTACCCGGTGCTACCTCCAACCATTTGGTAGAAACTGTTGGTTTAGACTCATACGGAATTGAAACACCAAAAAGACCTACGCCCCGAGTAGAGTTGCCAGTCGAATCTAAACCGTATGCATTTCCAAAGTAATTATCGAACAAGTAATTCCTCAAAACTCCCTTCTCAATAATTGGGTTGTTCTTTTGGGGTAGTCCTTCAGAATCGATGGATTCTGTCTTGAGACCTTTGCTACTTTGGCCATTATCAGTCAGTGAGAAATCCTTCGAAGCAATGGTGTCACCAATCTTGTCACCAAGTGGTGAGGTCCCATCAACCACAGTGTTACCAAGTATCGATTCACCCAGACTCGATAGTACAAATAGTCCCGCAGGTACTGGTGTCCATATTGTCGGCATCTTGGCTGTTATTCCTAGCTTCTTTGCACCTAATAGACTGACAGCACCTTCAGCAGCGGCCTTACCAACTCCCTCAGGGTTGAACAAGCTTTCACGAGAAACATCAAAATGAAAGGACCCTCTTCGCTCCTCGTTCTCTATAGCATAGACATCTGTTTCACATCTACTATGACCACTTCTTGTAGCTTCTTGAATTCCTCTTGTATTTCCTACAGCGTATCCTTTCCACGAAGCTACAGCTTCGGCAATGACTACCTTAACCCGTTGATCAACAGTCTTTGCCTCTTCGATTTGTTGTTCGCAGTACTTGATGAGATCATCAGTTTCAATCGACAAGACCTCTTCTGGAAATGCTCCTTCCTTTCCTACACCTTTTGGATCCGAAAAACCTTGAAATCTCTCATCTTCTACATTGACCTTGTTGATTATGGACAGTGCTTCGTTCGCCGCAAGTTTAATTCTGTCCGGAGAAACACCACTGGAAACTGCGAAACCAATACGCTTCCCCTTAGCAGCTTGCACTGCAGTTCCAGCGACGGCGCCATCTTTTGCAGATACGATTCCTTGGTCAATCTTGGCTGATTTCCTATTCTCATAAAATACGAAAACTTCAAACTCTGCGGAGCTGTCTAATGATTTCGCATACTTAAGACCAGTGTCGGTAGTTGAGAGTAATTCATCTTTTAGATTGTCGAATTCCATTTATGCCTCCCCTCCAAATGTCACTTCACTGAAGAGTAATTGCGGTCCACCCATACCAACTGGCAATGGGTGTTGTTCTCCTTTCCCACATCCTCCAAAGTATCCAGCAAATAGTTTGAGATTCTTTGTCCCGCCCTCCACCTTTGATAGGAGGTCCAAGATATTACCTGAAAGAGCCACTTCTCGAATCGGGTACTGAATCTCACCGTTCTCAATCCAATAACCTCGTACTGCCTTGAAGACAAAACTTCCATCACCCTCGACCTGTCCTCCCGTTGTTTGAATTGCATAGATACCAGTATCAAGCTCCTCAATTGCTTCTTCTTCAGTAAGGGTTCCAGGTAAGAAGTAGGTGTTTGTCATTCTAGGTATGGGTGGAAACACGAAGTTTACAGCTCGAGCATTTCCTGTAGGCTCTTGACCAAGTTTGCTTGCAGTACCTCGATTGTGTAAATAGTGCTGAAGAATTCCTTTGTCCAAAACTGTGGTCTGATTTGTTGCAATCCCTTGGTCATCATAAGGCAACCAAAGGCCCCCATCCTTTTTGATGTCTGGAATGCCTCCATCTATGATAGTAGCATGCTCTGTACCAAGTTTCTCTCCAATCCTGCCAACTAGAGGTGAACCCCCAGCTACGACGAAATCACCTTCACTCAAATGCCCGAACGACTCATGAGCTAGTACTCCAACCAAAATCTCTTCCACAAGGGCACGGAATTTTCCAGCTGGGCAAGCCTTCGCTTTGAGCTGTTCCTTAGCATTTAGTCCTGCAGTTTCTCCCATTGCTTCAGGCGTATATTCATTCTTCTGGAATTCCTCCAAACCAACCGTGCCACCTTGACCCTTTGCACCGAGTACCAATGCACCTGCATCTGTCTTTGATGTGACGAGGACTCGTAGGTCTGTCACTAGGAATTCCCAATCGATTTCTGAGCCATCACTGTTTACAAGCATCTTTGGACCATGCAGTTCACCCCAAAGACCTCGAACACTTCTGATATTTTCTCCATGTTCTCTAGCAGATTCAATGAGACGGTTCACCATGTCAATCTTGTAGTCAAGCTCCTTTTCCCGCGGATGAATCTTCACGATGGCTGTATCAGATTTCTTACTCTTCACAGCTGACCTTCTTTCGAATGGAAGTTTCATCTTTGCAGCTTGTGAAGATGCTTTTGCCATCTTGTAGGACTTCTCCACCGCTGAACGGATATCTTTCATATCTGTACTCGCAGTGAACGAAAAGCCAGACACACCTTCCACATAGGTTGTTATTGCAAAACCCATCCGTGATTTAACCTGAATATCTTGCCAGCTGTCATTGATCCGTTGTAATGCTCTCAAGGTCAGATCATCGTATCTGGCTTCTACGAAGTCTGCACCAAGGTCTTCGCCTATCCGGACACATTCATGTAATTTGTCCATCATATGTAGTACCTCTCTCATGTTCAACTCTGATGGTATTACCCATCATCTCTCATATAAAAACAAGATTCCTAGTCCGAGTACTCGTGTTGTTACTTTTTACTATTGAGAATTCTGTACCAATAGGTATAGATTGTTGCAAAGCCCATTGATTCATAGAGTTTCAGAGCAGGTTCATTATCATCTTCCACCTGAAGGAATACCTGTTTTGCTCCATGGTCCTCTCCCCACATTGCAAGGGCGCAATTCACTGACCACGCCACCCCTTTACGCTGATATTCGGGTAGGGTTCGAATGGAGAAAAGTCCGAGCCAGTCCTGTTCCACAACGCCAAGTCCAACTCCCGCGATGTTTCCGTGCATCAGGACTCTTGCAATGTTTTTAGCTCCTTCAATCCTATGGATTATCTCTCTTCTAACCTCTATAGCTTTTGTGTCTCGTTTTGATTCGTGCATAAGGATGTCAAGGGATTCATCAGTCACTTTGAATAGATCAACTGGAAGTTTCGGAGAATGGCATGAAATCTCCTCAATAGGTGCAGTCTGAACATGGGTGATCATTCGTTGCTCGAATCCTTTTTGCTCAAGCAACTCGTCTAATCCCTTTGGTTGACTAGCTGGAGAAATCTTGAAAGCAGCAGCAGCAGCCCGCTCATGATATAGGTCAATGACGTAGTCCACCACCTGCTCTACATCAACACTACTTTCCCACGCATTTGGTAGAACACTATTTGCTCTCCAGGTGATGCCATCATCCATGTGGATGATCCATCCTTTGTAGTTGACCACCTCTTTTGCAGGCCAACAGTGTGATGCCAAGAGTTCCAACTCTGCAATCTCTCTCTCCGACACCATATTGCTATCAGGGTCGAACTACCTAAAATATACCCACTTTCTGAACACAATACAAATATTCACTATTGTTAACTAATTATTGGTCTATTCCCGGTGTTGGATACCTCGCCTACTTCAAGGATACAGAAGGAAATCTTTGGGGTATAATGCAAAGTGATTCAGATGCGAAGTGAGTAGTCAAACAAAACACCTTTGTAACGTAATCTCACTGTTCAGCTGAGGATGTTGTAGTGAGTTCTGGGTTACAAGAGATTGCATGGTCGTTAGTTAGTGGTTTCCACCAGAGACTCACATCTGATTTCTCACTTCAGTCAGAGAAGCCATTGACTATAACAGAAGCTGCCCGGTTAGCAGGATTGACTTTTCTTCTATTTAGAAAGGAGAACCCCTATACATTTACCAATTTGTCTTATGAGGCTGAACGATCTGGGATTTCTCAGGTAAAGGTGGCGAAACTTGCCACCGAAGCTCTTGAATCTTTTAGCGTATCACTTCCAAAGAACATCACAATCGAAGAGGAAGCTGCACTTCTAGGTATCATCCACTCACAAGGCTGCTACAATCTTCCATTGGCATACAATGAAGGAACATCCCAAAGACCCCTTGGGGCATACTACACCCCACCCGAAATTGCAGACTATATTGTAGCTCTCACAGTCACTCCAACACTGAATCATCTTGCGGGGCGTGCAAAGACAGAAGGGATTGATCCTTTACTGGAAATTCTCTCACATCGCACACTAGATCCAGCATGTGGTACTGGAGTTTTTCTTATTTCAGCTATGAATGCATACAGTCAAGCAATGGAGGCTGGAATTAAAAATGCTCACGAAAACGGCGTGAGTCGTGCTTCTCTTAGAAACATGGGAGTCTTGGACTATCGAGAAAAGATTCGACAAAACATGTTTGGTGTTGATATTGACTCCGGTGCCCTAGAAGTCACAGATGTGTCACTTCGTCTTATTTCAAGTGATACTGGTGAAATTGAGAATGAATCTAGCCTAGGAGTATCACTTCGAAAAGGAAACTCTCTGATCTCATTCACTGGGCTAGACGGTTGTGCTGACCATCGCCATTACTTCTCTAGTAGTGGTTCTCGTTCACCATTTGAATGGAAGAAAGAATTCAGAGAGATACTCGAAAGTGGTGGGTTTGATTTTGTCGTAATGAATCCACCCTATGAGCGCTTGAAGCCGAATCTTGCCGAATTCCTCAGGGAGAGGTTATTGACTGGTGAGAGAGATATCCACCTTGAGAATTTTGAGACATACAAGCAACGATTGAGTGAGGATGTCCGATACTTTAGAAACTCAGGTGAGTATCAGCTGAGTAACCGCTACACAATTGACACTCACAGATTATTCATTGAACGAAGTCTTCAGCTCTCCCGTGAAGGTGGTAAGATAGGTTTCATTGTGCCTTCCACAATTCTTGGTGACCTTTCTTCGTACCAACTTAGGAGTTCGTTCTTTCGAGAAAATAAAATTCGGAGTGTTGATGATTTCCCTGAGACCTCAAAGATGTTCAATGGAGTTACTCAGTCAGTTTCCATCTTGACCTTGGAACGAGGTGGAGTGACAAAATCATTCTTTGCCAAGTTTAGCCTCAATGACATAGAAGATGCCAAGTCACAAACTCATATTGAAATTCCAACAGAGAAAGTAGAGAAGATTGTTGGTCAGTCGCTCTCAATTCCTCAGGTAGATAA
>Ga0209536_100016519_pt1 | contig 10491 bp, 9 predicted proteins | sample DeeMarSeWOR28_12_FD_187461 | JGI IMG/M metagenome (GOLD analysis project Ga0209536, IMG submission 187461) | Marine sediment microbial communities from White Oak River estuary, North Carolina - WOR-2-8_12 (SPAdes) (version 2) | ecosystem: Environmental > Aquatic > Marine > Intertidal zone >...
CCAAGGAGATGCACTGGAACACTTCCGAGCGACTGACCGGCCAGCATGACGCTCTCGTGGCAGTTTCTCTTACCGGGATCGCCGGATGATTGGATTTAGGATGCGGACTACTCGGAGGAAACGCCCCGAGCAAAATTACTGAGGGGGACTAATTGGGGGACTGGAAAGAGAAACTTATTATTAACTTCCTGTTTTACATGAATTATTGTCAGTAAATTGGCGGAGAGAGAGGGATTCGAACCCTCGATGGGCTTTTAACCCATACTCCCTTAGCAGGGGAGCGCCTTCAGCCGCTCGGCCATCTCTCCTTACCGCATGAAGCTGAACCGTATCGGTAACTTCAGCGGCAGGAGTCGTAGGATACCTATCGGTCCCTATTACGTAAAGACTGGCCGCCTTTACTCTTTGCCGGAAGCAGCAGTGTTTTTGCCCTCTTCCTGTTCGCGGCGGATACGCTCGTAGATTTCTTCCCGGTGAACTGCAACTTCTTTCGGCGCATTGACACCGATGCGCACCTGATTGCCCTTTACGCCCAGTACCGTGACCGTAACGTTGTCTCCGATCATTAGGGTTTCACCAACCCTGCGAGTCAAAATTAACATGCGTGAATCTCCTTACTCATTCACTTCCCAGTAAATTCCCATCCCCTGGCCAACGCTTCGGCTGGCTCGCGTTTCGGCAAAACCGACGTACGAAGTGTTTCGGCCACCCCATCCGAAACTATAGGTCGATCAGTAACGTTATACTTTTGTTTGGATTCTATGCGGCCGCCAGTGGATTGCTGACTCACTGGCACGCTGTCGAGGGATTCGTGCTCCCGGCGGGAACTCTATACGTCCGGAGCCTTATCCAGTTGAAAGGCCTCGTGCAGGGCACGCACACCCAGCTCGAGGTATTTTTCGTCCACGACCACCGATATCTTGATCTCCGAGGTCGATATCATGCGGATATTGATACCCTCCCTGGCCAATGCCTCGAACATCTGCGAGGCGATTCCAGCATGCGATCGCATGCCCACGCCAACCAGCGAGATTTTGACAATTGTGTTGTCACCCGACACCTGGCGCGCACCCATCTGGCCGGCGACCCGCTGGACGACTTCCAGTGCCCTGCTGTAATCGTTTCGATGCACCGTAAACGTGAAATCCGTGGTATCACCGGCCGGCGCGATGTTCTGGATAATCATGTCAACTTCGATGTTGGCATCCGCCACCGGACCCAGTAAGCGGTGCGCAACGCCGGGTTGATCAGGCACGCCAACAACGGTTAATTTGGCCTCGTCCCGATTAAAGGCAATCCCGGAAATCAGCGCATTCTCCATACCCTCTTCCTCATAACTGATCAGGGTACCTTCTCCCTCTTCGAAAGAAGACAGCACACGAAGCGGCACATTGTATTTTCCCGCAAATTCAACCGATCGAATCTGCAATACCTTCGAGCCCAGACTCGCCATCTCAAGCATCTCTTCAAACGTGATGCGACTCAGACGCCTGGCGCGTGGCTCGACACGCGGATCTGTGGTGTAGACACCATCGACATCCGTAAAGATCTGGCATTCGTCGGCCTTCAACGCAGCGGCCAAGGCTACCGCCGTCGTATCCGATCCACCACGGCCGAGGGTGGTAATATTACCGTGCTGGTCGACTCCCTGGAAACCGGCAACCACAACTACCTTGCCATCTGCAAGGTCTTTGCGCACCCGGGCGCCATCGATGTCCTGGATTCGCGCCTTGTTGTGGGCGCTATCCGTGAGAATATGGACCTGCGCACCCGTATAGGATCGGGCCGGACACCCGCGTTTCTGTAGTGCCATGCTGAGCAGCGCGATCGTCACCTGCTCGCCGGTCGCCAGCAACACATCGAGTTCGCGTGGCTCCGGTATCTCCGTGATTTCGCGTGATAAAGCAATCAGGCGGTCGGTTTCCCCGCGCATCGCCGATACTACCACAACCACGTCATCGCCACGATCGCGGTATCCAGCAATCTTCTCGGCGACCGTCTGGATGCGCTCGGGGCTGCCGACCGATGTGCCGCCGTATTTTTGTACAATCAAGGACATATGGAACGTCAGAATACAGAATCCAGAACACAGGAGTCAGAATGGCGATGCTGAAACCGACCTCGGTCCGACACCGAAACTCCCGGGGGGCCCACGCCTTCAAGCAGCGGAGATTAAACTACAAGCGGCAGCCGGAATCCAGACACTTGCGCCCGAACGACTAGTGAATCTGCTCCGAGGCCAGCAGGCAAGCGACGTGCTTCTGGCTTCTGGCTTCTCAGGACACCTCACTACTCGCCTGTGCCAGTTGGCTCCGCACCCAGTCCGGTACCGAGGCAAGTGCCGCATCCAGATTCTCCGGCTGATTGCCGCCGGCCTGCGCCATGTCCGGCCGACCGCCCCCGCGGCCGCCGACCTGCCGGGCCACAGTGCTGACCAGATCACCGGCCTTGATACGTCCCGTCTGGTCCTTGCTTACACCGGCAACGAGGCTGACCTTGTCGCCAGCCACCGTGGCAAGCACCACGGCCGCTGCACCCAGCCTGTTTTTCAGCTGGTCGACGGTATCCCGCAAGGTCTTGGCCTCGGCACCGTCCAGGCGTGCAGCGAGCACCTTGATGCCTCCAATCTCCACGGCCTGACTCGCCAGATCGCTGCCCTGCTGGCTTGCGAGTTTCGCCTTGATCCGCTCGAGTTCTTTCTCGAGTTTGCGGTTCCTGTCGAGTAGCTGGGAAACCTTGTTGCGAACATCGTCTGCACTGCCCTTCAGGAGCGCTGCGATGCCTTGAAGCTGATTCTCTGTTTGTTCGACGTAGGCGATTGCCGCTTCACCCGTAAACGCCTCGATGCGACGCACGCCCGAGGCAATACCGGTTTCCTGAATGATCTTGAACAGGCCAATATCGCCAACGCGGCTGACGTGGGTACCGCCGCACAACTCCACCGAGAAGTCCCCCATCGACAACACCCGCACCTCATGCCCGTACTTCTCGCCGAACAGTGCCATGGCACCTGCCTCCAAGGCCTCGTCCACGGACATGATGCGGGTCTCTACACCGACATTGCCCCGGATCGCGCTGTTGACCAGGCGCTCGATCTCGGTGAGCTGTTCGGCACTGATGGGTTCGAAATGTGAAAAGTCAAAGCGCAGCCGCTCCGGCTCAACCAGTGAGCCCTTCTGTTGCACATGCGTTCCCAGCACCCTGCGCAATGCCGCGTGCAGGAGGTGGGTGGCGGAATGATTCAGCATGGTCGGTCGCCGATGATTCTCGTCGACGCGCGCCTCCACCTCATCGCCCACCCGCAATTCACCGGTCAGCATGACCCCGAGGTGGGCATGGATATCACTGCCCTGCTTGCGGGTGTCACGCACCTGGAAGCGGGCGGTGGCTGTTTCAAGCACGCCCTGATCGCCGACCTGGCCACCCGACTCGGCGTAGAAGGGCGTGTGGTCCAGGATCACAATGCCAGCCGCATCGTCACCGAGCTGCTCGACCGGCTGGCCGTCACGAAACAGCGCCGTAATGGTTGCGCGATCGATCATTCGCTCGTAGCCCGTGAAATCCGTGCAACCTTCAATCCTGAGCTCGGCGCTGTAATCGACACCGAACTGACTCGCGGCACGCGCGCGTTCGCGCTGGGCGTCCATCTCACAATCGAACCCCGCCATGTCCAGGGTGAGACCCCGCTCGCGGGCAATATCGGCCGTCAAGTCGACCGGGAAACCGTAGGTATCGTAGAGCTTGAAGACCGTCTCGCCGGGGATCTCGGTAGTCTTCAGCGCCGTGATGTCTGCGTCCAGGATCCGCATGCCCTGATCCAGGGTCTCGGCAAAGCGTTCCTCTTCCTGGCGCAGCACTCGCTCGACCTGCGCGCGCGCCTGGACCAGTTCCGGGTAGGCATCGCCCATCTCCGCACACAGAGGAGCAACCAGCCGGTAAAAAAAGATGTCATCGACGCCCAGCCGGTAACCGTGGCGTACCGCACGGCGGATAATGCGTCGCAAGACATAGCCTCGACCCTCGTTACCCGGAAGCACGCCATCGGCAATCAGGAAGGCACAGGAGCGGATATGATCCGCAATCACCCGCAGCGAGTTGTGCTGCGTAGCCTTCTCGCCGGTGATTTCCGCCGCTGCCCGGATGAGATTGCGGAATAGATCCGTATCATAATTGCTGTGAACGCCCTGTAAAACGGCGGCCAGACGCTCCAGGCCCATGCCGGTATCCACCGAAGGCTTGGGCAGCGGATCGAGCGTCCCGGCAGCGTCGCGGTTGTACTGCATGAACACCAGGTTCCAGATCTCAACGTAGCGATCGCCATCGGCATCCGGCGAACCGGGCGGGCCACCTGCGACCGCCGGGCCGTGGTCGTAAAAGATCTCGGAGCACGGTCCACAGGGCCCGGTGTCCCCCATGGCCCAGAAGTTGTCGTGCGCCCCGATGCGCGCGAACCGTGCCGGGTCGACCTGTACCTCGTCGAGCCAGATCCCGGCGGCCTCGTCATCGTCTTCAAAGACTGTCACCCACAGGCGCTCGGGTCGCAACTTGCAGACGTCAGTCAGAAACTCCCAGGCAAAACCGATAGCCTCGCGTTTGAAGTAATCGCCAAAGCTGAAGTTACCGAGCATTTCGAAGAAGGTATGGTGCCGGGCCGTGTAGCCCACGTTCTCCAGGTCATTATGCTTGCCACCTGCGCGCACACAGCGCTGACTCGTGGCGGCGCGTGCATAGTCCCGCGTTTCCTTGCCGAGAAACACCTCTTTGAATTGCACCATCCCGGCGTTCGTGAACAGCAAAGTGGGATCATTGGCGGGCACAAGCGGGCTGGAGCGCACGATCTCGTGATCGCGCGTGCGGAAATAGTCCAGAAACAGTCGGCGAATTTCGTTGCTGCTTGGCATGGAGTTCGGGCCGGTCACAAAACCAGTTGTTATTATCTCTTAGCGGGCTGATCCGGGCCAGTAGGCGGCATGCAATGCCGGGACACAGATGACTCGTTCAGCGCCGGGTGCAGTGCTCGCCCTGCAGTCTACGGCTCTGTATCCGCCAGCACCCCGCGAATCTGTTCGGTGGTAAACCCTCGCTGCTGCAGGAAACGTGTCTGACGGGCACGTTCTCTGAAGTCGCTGGGCAGGTCGAGGCCAAAGCGCTTGGCGCGAACACTGGCAACCAGCCGGAGCCAGGCAACATCGTTCTGATCCAGACAGGCCTCGATGGTTTCGGAATCGACACCCCGCTCACGCAACTCGCCACGAATCCGCACAGGCCCATAGCCCTTGTCGCAACGCGCACGAACAAAGCTCTCGGCAAAGCGGGCATCGCTCAACAGACCTTCGGCGCTGAGTCTCTGCAGGAGGCTCGCCACAAGGTCAGCGTCGAAGCCGCGCGCGGACAGCTTGTGCCCCAACTCGAGGCCGCTGTGCTCCCGGCGCGCCAGCAGGCCGAGCGCGATACGCCGCGCCTCGGACTCTACGCGCGCGGGGTCATCAGTGGGCGAGTCGAACGTCGGCCTCGAGTTCTTCTTCACGTTCCTCGGCCACTGCTACCGTCGGTAGCAGCTTGGCACGAATCTGGGTCTCGATTGCCTGCGCGAGATCGGGATTTTCGCGGAGAAAACCGCGGGCATTGTCTTTGCCCTGGCCAATCCGGTCACCGCCGTAGCTGTACCAGGCCCCGGACTTGTCAACAATCCCCTCCATGACGCCCAGATCAATCAGCTCACCCTCGTGCGAAATGCCCTCACCGTAGAGGATCTCGAACTCCGCCTGCTTGAAAGGCGGTGCCATCTTGTTTTTCACAACCTTCACGCGCGTCTGATTTCCGACGACCTCATCGCCCTTCTTGATCGCACCGATACGCCGGATATCCAGGCGTACCGAGGAGTAGAACTTCAAGGCGTTACCACCGGTTGTCGTTTCGGGACTGCCGAACATCACGCCGATTTTCATGCGAATCTGGTTGATGAAGATAACCAGCGTGTTGGAGCGCTTGATGTTGCCGGTGAGCTTGCGCAGGGCCTGCGACATCAGCCTGGCCTGCAGACCGACATGCGAATCGCCCATTTCCCCTTCGATCTCGGCCTTGGGCGTCAGCGCCGCGACCGAATCTACCACGACCACATCGACGGCCCCCGAACGCACCAGCATGTCGGTAATTTCCAGCGCCTGTTCGCCCGTATCGGGCTGGGAAACGAGCAGATCGTCGACGTTAACGCCCAGTTTCCCCGCATAACCCGGATCCAGCGCGTGTTCGGCATCGACAAAGGCAGCCGTCCCGCCCTGCTTCTGACACTCGGCGATCACCTGCAGGGTCAGGGTCGTCTTGCCCGATGATTCCGGACCGTAGATTTCAACAACACGTCCCTGGGGCAGACCACCGATGCCCAGGGCAATATCCAGCGTCAGAGAACCGGTCGAGATCACACCGACATCGCGCACCGCCCCGACATCGCCCATGCGCATTACCGTGCCTTTGCCGAATTGCTTCTCGATCTGGCTCAATGCGGCACTGAGGGCCTTTCGTTTGTTGTCATCCATCCGTATCTCCTCCTGGTGTAGGTACAGGGCGCCATCCCTGCGCCCCGGGTTGTGGGGTTGCTCGAGGTGGGGCGATTATCACACAGTTTTCCCTGGTGGTGAATTGGCGCGCAAGCCCGCTGCCCGGCCGCAAGCAAGGGGGCTGGCGGAGGCGGCCCTCAAGGTGCCGACCGCAACGGCCAGCTCCTTTGGACCTCGTAACGCACGCCCGCCGGCTCGGTGAGCGATTCCACCAGACACAGGCGGTCCACTGCCCAGACGACGGGCTCACTCATTGTCATACCCGGCTTGCGGCGCGCCTTGCGCACCAGCGTGGCGTGGGGTCGGAAGGGCCTGGTCTCGGGCTGATAGCCACAGGACCTCAGTCGCTCCGACAGATCGCGGTAGAGGATTGCGAGCGCCGCTGGCGTCTCGCTTGAGGCAAGCCATACCACCCGCGGCCGCGACCAGTATCCAAGCTGATCCAGGCGCAATTCGAAAGGCGGACACCGGATTGCATCGACCTGGGCGCACAGGCAGTCGCGCATCTCGGCCGCCGCCGGTCCGATATAGACCACCGTGATATGCTGGTTTTGGGCAGCAACTGCGCGGCCATTACCTCCGGCGGCCTGCATCGCGAGTTCCTCCAGGCGCGCGCGAACGGCATCGTCCGGCCAGAGGGCGAAGAACAGCCGCTGGCGCCGCTCCCGCGGCGTCGAATCAGGCGAACCCGGTTGTGAACTCATCCAGCAGGCCTTGCAGCGCGATGCGCACCGCCTGGCGGCGCACCGCTTCGCGGTCGCCACTGAGATATTCGGTCCGACAGTAAACACCCGCCCCGGCACGTCCCCAGGCAAAACAGACCATGCCGACAGGCTTGCCGGGGGTAGCCCCGTCCGGACCCGCTATCCCGCTGATCGCGACGGCCACATCGGCGTGAATGTGCTCGAGGACTCCCGTTGCCATTTCGCCAACCGTTGCCTCGCTCACCGCACCCTGATGTTGCAGGGTCGCCTGCGTCACCCCGAGCAACTCCCGCTTGGCCTGATTGGTGTAGGTGACAACGCCGCCCTCAAACCACTGCGAACTGCCGGGCACGTCGGTAATCACCTTGGCGAGCCAGCCGCCCGTACAGGACTCGGCTGCCGCCACCCTCAGGCCGGCCGCCAGCAACTGTTTTCCAAGGTCGGCAGAAAGCGCATACAGCGCGGCATCGTCTGGCATGCCAGTCTCCACACTTCGGCTCTGTGTTCGGTCTACCAGAGCCCCGCGGTAAGCGCAAGTGGGCACCTGTTTGGAATTTGGTTAGACTCCCGGGGATGTCAGCCGTGCCGCAGAAGACACCTTCGCACACGCCCATGATGCAGCAGTACCTGCGCATCAAGGCCCAGCACCCCGACATTCTGGTCTTCTATCGCATGGGAGACTTTTACGAGCTGTTCTACGACGACGCACGTCGCGCCGCGCGCCTGCTGAATATCACCCTCACGAGCCGCGGGCACTCGGCGGGGGAAGCCATTCCCATGGCCGGTGTACCGGTGCACGCAGTGGATCAGTACCTGGGTCGGCTGGTGCGACTGGGTGAATCGGTCGCCGTATGCGAGCAGATCGGCGATCCTGCCCGGTCCAAGGGGCCAGTGGAACGCAAGGTGGTACGTATCGTCACGCCCGGCACGATTACCGATGAGGCCTTGCTGGAGGAGCGGCGCGACAATCTGCTGGCGGCCTGCGCCGAACATCGTGACACCTATGGACTGGCGGTGCTGGATCTGACCAGCGGGCGGTTTAGCGTGCAGGTACTGCACTCGCTCGGGAATCTGTTGGGTGAACTGGAACGCCTCAAACCGAGCGAGTTGCTGATCAGTGAGACCTGGGAGGCGCCCCGAACATTCGAGGGCATGCCGGGCCTGAAAAGGCGCCCGCCCTGGCACTTTGATCCCGACACCGCGACCCGCCAACTCAGCGAGCAGTTTGGCACACGCGATCTGGCGGGCTTCGGTTGCCAGGACATGCCCCTCGCGGTCGCAGCCGCCGGCAGTCTGCTGCAGTACGTGAAGGACACGCAGCGCATGGCGCTACCCCACCTGCGTGGTTTGCGCGTGGAGCGATCCGACGAAGCGGTCGTCATGGACGCGGCGAGTCGCCGCAACCTCGAACTCGAACATGCGCCCTCCGGACGGGCCGAACACACCCTCTCGGGTATCTTTGACCATACGGCAGGCGCCATGGGCGGCCGCCTGCTGCGCCGCTGGATTCAACGGCCCCTGCGCGACCGCAAACTGCTGCAGCGCCGCCATCAGTGTGTGGACGCCCTGCTAGACAACCGCCACTTCGACGGGCTGCATGATGCCCTTGCGGGATTGTGCGACGTGGAGCGCATCCTCGCGCGCGTCGCACTCAAATCCGCCCGTCCACGCGATCTCGCCAGCCTGCGTGACACGCTGTCGGCGCTGCCTGAGCTGCAGCGGCGGCTTGCACCCATCGAGGATCCCCTGCTCAGCAGCCTTGCGGCAAGTATCGGTGAGCATCCGGCGTGTTGCGCATTACTCAGCCAGGCCCTGGTCGAATCGCCGCCGGTGCTGATTCGCGACGGTGGGGTCATAGCCAGAGGCTTTGATGCCGACCTCGACGAGCTGCGCGCCCTGTCGGAAAACGCCGACCGGTTTCTGGTGGACATGGAGGCCCGGGAACGCAAACGCAGCGGCATCGCGAACCTCAAGGTTCGCTTCAACCGGGTGCATGGTTACTACCTGGAAGTCAGCCGCAGTCAGGCACACCAGGTGCCCGATGACTACCAGCGCCGCCAGACGCTCAAAGGCGCGGAACGATTCATCACCCCCGAGTTGAAGGCTTTCGAGGACAAGGTTCTCAGCGCACGGGAACGCGCCCTTGCCCGCGAGAAAGCGCTCTACGAAGACTTACTCGCACGCCTGCTGGACTACCTCCCCGACCTGCAGCGTTGCGCAGAGGCGCTCGCCGAACTGGATGTGCTGGCCACATTCGCCGAACGCGCCGACAGCCTCGATCTGCGGCGTCCCGAACTGGCCGAAGCACCGGGTATCCAAATCATCGCGGGACGCCATCCCGTCGTCGAGCGCGTCATCGAGAACCCTTTCGTGCCCAATGACGTACGCCTTAATGATGACCAGCGCATGCTCATCATCACCGGTCCCAATATGGGTGGCAAGTCGACCTATATGCGTCAGACAGCACTCATCGTGCTGCTGGCCCACATCGGCAGTTTCGTTCCGGCGGAGCGCGCCATACTCGGACCAGTAGACCGGATCTTTACGCGCATTGGGGCCTCGGATGATCTCGCCAGCGGGCGCTCGACCTTCATGGTCGAGATGACAGAAACGGCGAATATCCTGCATAACGCGACCCCGCAGAGCCTGGTGCTCATGGACGAGATCGGCCGCGGCACCAGCACCTACGACGGTCTGGCGCTCGCCTGGGCCTGCGCTGCCGATCTCGCGCGACGCATCCGCGCATTCACCCTGTTCGCCACCCACTATTTTGAGTTGACGCGGCTTCCTGAGACACTGCCGGCCGTCACCAATGTGCACCTGGATGCCATGGAATATGGCGACCGGATCATCTTCCTGCACGCGCTCAAGCCGGGACCGGCCGACCGCAGCTACGGCCTGCATGTCGCCGCACTCGCCGGCATCCCGCCCGGGGTTCTGGAAGAGGCAAAACACCACCTGCGCCAACTCGAAGAGCAACAGGCCACAGCGTCAGAAGCCGGCCCTGCCCGCCAGGAACAGCTCGGCCTATTCCAGCACCCCAGCGATCACCCCCTCGTCGAGGCCATGGAAGGGATTGATCCCAACGATCTCAGCCCCCGCCAGGCCCTGGACGTCTTGTTCAAGTTGAAGGACCTGCTCCAGGACTGAGCCGAACCTGTCCCCTCACTCCTCACTCCTCACTCCTCACTCCTGACTCCTGCATTCTGTGTTCTGTATTCTGTATTCTG
>Ga0209536_100016520_pt1 | contig 10491 bp, 6 predicted proteins | sample DeeMarSeWOR28_12_FD_187461 | JGI IMG/M metagenome (GOLD analysis project Ga0209536, IMG submission 187461) | Marine sediment microbial communities from White Oak River estuary, North Carolina - WOR-2-8_12 (SPAdes) (version 2) | ecosystem: Environmental > Aquatic > Marine > Intertidal zone >...
GATATCAAAACTGCCGACGAGATGTACGAATCATTACAAAACTACAGGTTCTTTTTGCTTCAAATATTTATGCCGGCGACCGCTCGGGTTTCTGGGATAGTATATCGAGGTAAAATGGGACATGAAGCAACAAAGACGATAGTAGCGCTTCTGCGATGGAAGATCGAGAAAAATCAATACCCGGCAACCCTCGATGAATTGGTCAAGGCCGGATTCCTGGATGAGCTGCCAATGGACGCATTCAGTGACAAGCCTTTAGTCTATAAAAAGACAGACGATGATTTCATCCTCTATAGCGTCGGTCCGAACTTTACTGATGACGGCGGTGAATACGGGAAAGACAGAAGCGGCAACATCCGAAAGTGGCTGGATAACGGCGACACCGTATTCTGGCCGGTCGGCAATTAGCTACCCCGGTGAAATCCTTGCAATTCTAATCTGTACACCATATCATATCCTGCACAATGCAAACAAGAAATATAAACAACTCACAGAATGTTTGTGTAGGAGATTAAGATGAGTTCCGGAAGATGCCCCTTAAAATGCAACTGTAATCATAGTCTAAGCCGGCGGCAGTTTATACGCAGTTCAGCCGGTTTCGTAGCTGGTTCTGTTCTAATGCAGGGTTGCAATACGCTCGTCAAAGAACCGATGGTGACACAGAATCCCATCCGCCCATGCGGGCCGGCGTCGAAATATGTGCCGACAATCAAAGCGGCTTTTGTCCGGCGAAAAGAAGACTACGGCATGCTCTGGCCCGGAGCCGTCTATGATGGCCAGGCCGCTATGAAAATGTACAGCGAGAAAATGACAAGCACGGCAGAAAAACTCGGAGCAAAATTCGACCTTCGCAGCGAACCGCTTTACAGTCTCGCTGAAACCGAAGGCTGGATCGCCGAGGCCGAAGCCCAACAAGCCGATGGCCTCGTGCTGGTTATGATGGATCGCCAGAGGCATTCATGGCCGAGTGCTGAAAAAGTCGCTAATAGCACAATTCCATCGATTATTTATTCGCCGCTGGGAACATCTTTCACGACCAACACAATCCATCTGGCCGAGACACCAGGCTGTGTGATTTATTCAACGAACGATTTCAACCAGGCCGCCTACGGCATGAAAATGCTCTGTGCATCGGCCAAGATGTGCAAGACACGCTGCGTTGTGATAAGAGGCCGGAATCGTTCCGAAGCTCCTTTAGCCGATACCGGAATCACGATGCGGGTCGTGCCGGCTACGACCTTCATCGAGCAGTACAACAAAACCGCAGAGAGCAAGGATATGCTGGCTATGGCCGATGATTATCTCCGCCGGGCCCGCCGGACTACGGGCGCTACCCGCCAGGACGTCATCAACGGCGTCAAAAGCTACTACGTGGCCGGCAGGATTCTCGAAGCCGAACAGGCCGACGCCATTACGATGGACTGCCTCGGAGCGTTGGGGCAAATTAAAGTGAGTTTGCCCTGTATCGCCTGGTCGCGAATGAACGATGACGGTATCCCGGCCGCTTGCGAGGCCGACTACGGAGCTGTTGCATCGCATATCATCACGCAGTATCTGTTCGATAGGCCGGGCTTCCAGCAGGATCCGGTTGCAGATACAGCGGACGATTCGATTATCGGTGCACATTGTTCATGTCCGACAAGGCTCAACGGCTTCGGCACCAATCCTGAGCCGTTCGATTTAATGCACCATCACGGCAACCGAGATGCTGTGCCGAGAACACTATGGCAGATAGGCCAACGAGTGACAAGCATCGATTTATTGCCGGGTAAAGCGGACGGAAGTTCCCCATCGCAGGTGCTGATTTCAGCCGGCTCGGTGCTTGAGAATATGGATGTGCCGCCGTCAGGTGGATGTGTCGTTTCTGTTAAGGTCAAGTTCGATGGTCGGCAGGAAGTCCTCAGCTTCCCGGGCTTCCATCAGATATTCTTCTACGGCGACTACGCACATCAAATGAAAGACTTCTGCCAGCTCAACAAATTCGACGCCCGGATTGTATAATCCTACGAAGATTCTTTCACTGGAAAACGACCCATGGGACAAAGATGTGACTGGCCCGGCGAAAACAAACTTATGATCGAATACCACGACACCGAATGGGGCGTGCCGCTTCACGACGACCGTAAATTGTTCGAGTTTCTTCTGCTCGACAACGCCCAGGCCGGACTGAGCTGGCAGACCATCCTGAATAAACGTGAAAATTATCGCAAGGCATTTGACAACTTCGATCCGATTAAGATCGCTCGTTATAACAAACGCAAAATTAATTCGCTGCTCAACAATCCCGGCATCATTCGCAACCGGCTCAAAATTGAAGCTGCCGTGACCAACGCCCGTGCCGTGCTCGAAATCCAGAAGGAATTCGGCTCTTTCGACGCTTACATCTGGCAATTCGTCAATAGAATTCCAATCTGCAACCGGTGGAAAAGCCTCAAAGAAATTCCCGCCACGTCGATTGAATCGGATGCCATGAGCAAAGCCCTCAAACAACGCGGCTTCAAGTTCGTTGGCTCGACTATCTGCTACGCTTTTATACAATCGGCAGGCATGGTCAACGACCATCTTATCCATTGTTTTCGTTATACCCAATGTGGCTGATTAATTAGACCGGATATGAAAGAAAAAAAGAAGAAGTCTGATGATATACCCCAGTTGGTGTCGATTACTTCCGTCACAGCAGAAGGGATGCTAACCTTGAGAAAAGTGGTACGCCAATACCTCGGAATAGATGGGCAGAAAAAGCTCTATCTTAAGACAACAAGCGAGATTATCCTGTCAGCCAAGGCAGGAAAAGGTAAACCTATTGAAATCGACCAGAAAAATCGTATCTTTCTTCCCAACGAAGTGCACAATCTTTTGGGGATTAATAAGAAAATACAGGTTGCCCTGGTAGAAAGAAGCAACGCCGTTGCGATTAAGGCTTTCAAAATCACAGAAGAACAGGGCGAGCGTGCCAGATTTATCGACATAGAAACAGACCACAACATTGTCCGCATAGTTCAAACCAATCCACCGGTAGAGCAGTTTATTCCTATGCTCGTCGAACATTACAGGAATATGAAACTCAAGTACAATGTATGTGCTTTCCTAAGAGACAGAAAAAATCTTCAAGCCTGGCAGGCACGCCGAGCGCTGGAAAGCACTGAAAAATCAGATGAAAAGCTAAGGCAATCTTTAATTGAAAATCGACTGAATAGACAGCATAAAAACGGTTCATGGGAAAACAATGTACCAGTCACCGCGCGCAGTTTGAGCGAATTAGCCGATTTGGGAATGACCCGAAAAAACAGCAAAATCCAAAAAGCAATAGACTGGCTGATTGACAGGCCGCAATCGAAGTATAATCCGGGTATTTGGTTCGCCACCGATAAACTGGTTCGTGAGCAGGCTCAAGTCATCAAGCGCAGAAAGCGACACAATGGCAAAAGCCCCAGAGAACGCTTTAATCAACGGAAAGCTGAAGAGGTCAATCTTGTTTGTGCAGGTGAACCTCTGGCAATCAATCCGTGTGGACCGAGAATTTCATGGCCCACGGCCCTGATCCTTGAAGCACTGCTGAAATTAGGTTGCGAGAATCTTAAGCGTGTACAGACAGCATTACAAACGTTAGCTATAAATCCAATGTGGTGCGACAATTCATACCAGCATGGATTCAGCGAATGGAAAAGGACAAAGCCTCCTCCGGAGGAAGCTATCAAAACATTTCTGAAATACTCAATACAAAGTTTTAAGTATGGCGGTATCTGTGATATAAAGGAATTGTCACGAGCCGATATGTGTCACCAACCGTTTCACCTGCGTCGTGTAGCACAACTTTCTTCGCGGCATGCCCGGGAGTATCCCTTAAAAATGCCTGATGCAGACCTCGGATGCAGAATCATGATGATTCGGGCCCTGAGTAATGTTAAAAATCGAATACTTAAAAAGATCTTGGAGATATACCTCTGGAATTACGCCGGATTGCAGAATAACGAAGATGGGAGTTTTAATACAAATCCGGAAAGAACCTTCACTGATCTGCAGTTTATTTTATTGCAAATTTTCTCCCGTTATGATCACCCTGTATCCAGACTGGTGATTCTAAGAGCCCTGCCGTGGATTATCAACAACCAGAACAAGGACGGTTCATGGGGAAAAGAACCTTATAAAGATATTGCGACACTTGTTGTTGTGCACTCTTTTATTGGCTTGGGCAATTATTTACCAGCTAATTTCATGATTAATAAATAGCTGATCGATCAGCACGTTTTCAAATTCTATGGTCTAAGGTTAAAGCCGGATGATTTTGATTTTTTCCACATTTTTTTGAAAGTTTGTTGTAACTATTTTTCGATCGTTGACGTCTATAATTTAAATGAGCTGTATTTTGTCATTGAGAAGAATATTCTTTTCGACAAGTAAATATTTCTTTCGTGGTAGGACTTATCATGTTCAGAACACTTATTCTGATTTTAACCTGGTTGATACCAGCAGAAAATCCCACACTGTCAGCAGAGCTATCAGAGCCGGTCAGGCTTGAGGCGGCCGGCAAGCCTATCGATGCGACGGAAATTGGTCACGCTTCACCGTTTGTATGTGATTTCGACGGCGACGGTCTCAAAGATTTGCTCGTGGGCCAGTTCAAAGACGGGCTACTGTGGATATATCGCAACGAGGGCACAAATTCGGAGCCTAAGCTGGCCGCCGGAGTGAAATTCAAGGAAGGTAAAGAGGACGGCCGCGTCCCGAGCGGGTGATGTATCGGATTCGGTCCGCATGTTGTGGACATTAATAACGATGGGCATCCCGATATTCTCTCCGGCTCCTGGCCCGGCGAGATTTTCCTGTTTCGAGGCATTGAGGACCATTCATTCGCTGCTCCCGAAATGATTAAGGACAAGGACGGCAAATTTATCAACATCGGCGGCGGGATTCGTAAGGATACAATGTTTAATCCATGGGGCGGTGATCAGCCCGAGGGGCTGCTTATTGCCGGCAACGCCAAATTCGAAAGTACGCCCGAGGGCACATTCGTCAACTATCACGGCCAGCGGCTCGAAAGCACCCCCGAAAGGCCCATAGGAATTACCGGCACGGCTTCTGCCGTACATGCAGCCGACTGGGACGGTGACGGAGACTATGATTTGATTATCGGTGACATACGAGGCAAGGTATATCTGGTTCCGAACGAAGGAACGCCGGAGTCTTATACCTTCGGTAAGGAACAACATCTGCAAGCTGGCGGTCAACAGATTAACGTCGAAAGAAGTGCCGGGCCGTTTACCGCCGACTGGGACGGTGATGGCGACCTCGACCTGCTCGTTGGGGCCGACGACGGCAGCGTTTCGCTTTATCTCAATACGGCAACTGCCAAATCTCCCGAACTGGCCTCGGCCGTCCAGCTTGTGCCGCCTGTTGAGAAAACATCCTACCAAAATCCCCCAAAAGATGTCCGCCGGGGCAGCCGTTCAAAAATATGTGTCACCGACTGGAACGAAGACGGCATGCTCGATTTGCTCGTCGGCGATTACGCCATGCAGAAGCCCGATCTGCCCGAACCTACAGACGAGCAGAAAGCAAAACATGCACGATTGCGAAAGGAACTGGAGAAAGTCCAGGAAAAATTCAGGACATTGTCGGAGAAATTGTACGGAAAGAGTAAGGATTACACAAAAGAACAAATCGAACAGATCGAAAAAGAGCATCAAGAAACTCTCAAGAATATGACAGAGCTTCGTTCGAAACTACCGGCCGAGACAGAGCGGCACGGATGGGTTTGGCTGTTTCTGCGTAAAAAAATTTAGAACTTTCCGGCGTGTTAAAATCCATCAAAACGGTTTTTAAGGTCAGGGAGCGACAGTTACCGCAAAAAATGAAAGATGGCCAGACTCACCGTAGATGATATTATTCTCCATATCCAGAGCAATGGTAATATCTTCCCATTCATCCGTCGAATGTTCATAACATTTGAGCTTAAGGGCGTTTTCCTGCGCCTGGTTTAATCCAGAATCATCATATATGATGGCTAATTGGATCATGCCGCTGTATACGGCAGTCGTGTGCATTTCGTAAACCATTCCCGAAGGCACGAGGAACATTCCCTTCGATGGGATAGGTCCATCCGGCGTCTTTGCCACAGTTGTATTGCCGCCTCCTTCAACAGCGTCGAACATCAACACTGCCCCAATCCTCCAATCGGCAACTTCCACGTTCCTGCCGGGCGGAGTATCTTCCTGTGAATACTTGATTGTGGCAAAATCATAACGGCTTTCGGTTCCGAAACTACCTCCGGTCACATAGATGTTCCCCGATTTGTCCAGAGCCATGGCATAAGCATAATCACAATCATCATCAGGCCCTTCTACTGTTGGGATAGACGGCTCACTGCCTGATGTATCCGACAGCACATTGCCGGAGTATGACGGCCCATCATATATCGCTGTCCATACTTCGTTGCCCAAAAAATCATATTTGATAGTGGCATAGTTAAGACTTGTACCCCAATCATAACTATATCCTGTGACATAGACATTATCTGAAGGATCCACTAAAATACTGCTGGCTCGATCATTGTCATTTGCCGGACCATTATATGTCGCTATCCAAAGCTGATTGCCGGACGAATCGTATTTTATTGTGGCATAATCTTGTTGTGTTCGGTTGTTATCGCTATAGCCTGTCACATAAACATTACCGGAGCTGTCGAGAGCTATAGCATGGGCGTAATCATATTTGTCCCCTGATCCATTATATCTCGCTGCCCACCTCTCATTACCGTCTGAATCGTACTTTATCGTGGCATAATCATAGCTGGTAGCGCCGCCGTCACTATATCCGGTGACATAGACGCTACCTGAATCGTCTACGGCAACCGCGTTGGCGATATCATAAGCTGAATATGGTGAACCCGACGGGCCTGCGTACCTTGCCACCCAGAGCCGGCGGCCGGATGAGCTATACTTGATAGTAGCATAGTCTTCACGCGTCTCGGCGCCACCGTAACTATATCCCGTTATGTAAACATTGCGAAAAGCATCCAGCGTAATGGCTTTGGCACTATCATTATAATTACCCGGCCCGTTATATGTTGCCACCCACTGCCGACGACCATTTGCATCATATTTAATCGTAGTATAGTCAAGACGGCTTGCGTTATCATAACTCTCGCCGGTTACATAAACATTCCCAAGATCATCCACAGCCATGGCAAAAACAAGATCATTACCATTCCCCGGACCATCATATCGTGCCACCCACTCCTCGATTCCTTCTGAATTATACTTTATAGTGGCATAGTCGGAATTGGTCCTGTCGCCATAGCTATGACCGGTCACGTAAACGTTACCAAAAGCATCTACAGCAATAGCTCTGGGAGTGTCATGATAATTTCCGGGGCCGTTATATCGTACCACCCACTGCTCGATTCCATCTGAGTCATACTTTGTTGTGGCGTAATCCTGGTGACTGTTGCTGCCATGACTATGTCCCGTTACATAGACATTACCCAAATCATCCACAACCATGGCCTCAGCATTATCATCGTAATTTCCGGGGCCGTTATATCGTACTACCCACTCCTCAATGACGTCAACGGCCGAAAGTTCGCCCTGAAGAAGAAATAATAACACCAGAAGAGACATCAGGGTCAATCTTCTGATTTTCATCCCCAATTCTGGCAATGTTATAATCACCCTTTTCTCCATGCTCCAACCGACACGAAAGAACGGTAATATAGGCAATATATCAGATGAAACCGGCTGGAACAAACTCCTTCAAATTCCATCAACCGTACCTTTTTGAGCCCTTGACTCAGCTCGAAGGACCGGTTCATCGAAGCAACTATCTTCTCAAAGTTAGACACCAATTAAAATAAATCCCGAATCTAACGAGTCATTCTAAACCAGGCAAGTCTCTCCTCCTCGAGAAGCCTTATATTACAAAAAGTCACTTATTTGTAAAGCTTTTTGTGCGCCTCCAACTTTTCCTATTTTATCTATATCCCCTATTATAAGAATCAAATTCTTCTTTACAAGTAAAATCTTAAAAAAACCATCACGATTTGCAGATTTTGAATATATGTCACGATTTTCTTATAAATATTACCAAAATCCCTGTTTTTCAGCCTAAAATGAAGGATTTCCTAATCCTGTATAATTCTGTTCCTCGCCCCGGCAGTGATCAAGCATAAAAGCGGAGATTTTTCTTGACGAGAAGGCAGGTAATTTAGTACAAATACATTTAGTGAGGCGCATTCTTTATAGGCTTGCATCTGTGGATTCTGGTTTTAGAGCAACGATATTACACTCTATGATGTTTCAGGTCGTTTTTCTGGAATTTTATAGAGTCAGGCAGAGTTGATAGAAAGGATTTTGCGCCTAATAGTGGCTTTTTTCCAATCAATGATTAGCTTTCTACGGAAAGGAGGTGGTAGCAAAACGCGGGTAACTATCCCAAACAAGGATGGATTGAATGTGTTGAAATTAAAACTATTATCAATCATTATTTTTGAAGGAGGCGTATTATGTTTAGAAAATTGAATTTTGTATTTTCTCTGATTTTTGTGCTGAGTATAGTAAGCGAGGTCTCGGCACAAGATGCGATCATCCCAAGTCCAGGGACTATGCCGAGGCTCGATGGTAGCATCGATCAGGTATGGTTTTTTTCTGAAGAACATGCAATAAACACCAGTCAGGTAGGAACCCCTCCCAGTTCGGATGAAGATTGCTCCGGTACCTGGCGGGCCCTCTGGAACTGGGAAAATCTGTATGTGCTGGTCCAGGTTAGAGATGAGTCTCTGACTGCCGACTCGGGAGGGGGCACCAATAAATGGAACGATGACAGTGTCGAAATCTATGTCGATGGCGATAACAGCAAAGAATCGTCAATAGGTGACGATGACCATCAGTATACTTTTTGGTGGGGCGACGAAGTATGGGAAGAACCAAGTGCAATCCACCATGGAGCTGAAACCTTGGTGGATGTTGATTACGCTGTAGTTACGACTGAGGACGGTTATCTTATTGAAGCCAAGCTGCCGTGGATGAGCATAATGGGTAAGGCGGCAGAACCTGGCCAACTGATTGGTTTCGATGTATGGATTAACGACGATGACGATGGTACCGACAGGGACTCGCAGGTTTCCTGGTATTCGACGGATGGGAATGGCTGGCAGGATCCGAGTGTGTGGGGAGTTGCTGTGCTCGAGGCGAGTAAGAAAGCAGCTAATCCCACTCCTGCTAACAATGGTATCCATACGGAAACATGGGCAACCCTTGGCTGGCTGGCGGCACCGGATGCTGTCTCGCACGATGTGTACTTAGGTGAAAGTCTTGCTGATGTGGAGGCCGGAACCGGCGATACATTCCAGGGAAATCAGGACTTGAACTTCTTTATCATCGGCTTTTTCGGATATCCCTATCCGGATGGTCTTGTTCCAGGGACAACATATTACTGGAGAATTGATGAAGTTGCTGCCGATGGTACGAAGGAAACAGGTGACGTGTGGAGTTTTTTAGTTCCCCCCAAAACAGCCTATGAGCCCTTTCCTGCAGACGATGCCAAATTTGTGAGTACGGATGTAACTCTCACGTGGACACCAGGCCACGGTGCGAAATTGCACACCGTGTACTTCGGTGATGATTTTGATACCGTAAGCAATGCTACTGGAGGAAGTCAATCAGGATCAACAAAATATGATCCCGGCACTCTTGACCGAGAGAAGACTTATTATTGGCGGGTAGATGAGTCTGACGGCACCAATACATACACCGGCAATGTCTGGAAATTTAAGACAGCAAAGGCCGGTGGTGGTTTAAAAGCAGATTATTACACAGGTACGGAGTTTAATACTTTTATTCTGACACGTACAGACTCTCAAATTAACTTTAACTGGATGGACCCGGATGCACCTGATGCCGCGGTTGGGGATAATGACTTCTCAATCAGATGGACCGGTGAAGTAGAGGCCGGATATACTGAGACCTACACCTTCTACCCCAAGACCGATGATGGTGTACGGCTATGGGTGGATGGTAAACTGCTTGTTGATTCCTGGGAAGCGGTTGACTTATATCCAATCGAGCACAAAGGAACGATTGATCTTGTCGCCGGGAGTGCTTACAGCATTATAATGGAGTTTTTTGAGAGCGGCGGTAATGCGATAGCGGAGCTACGATGGGAAAGCCCATCCACTCCAAAGCAGCTCGTTCCACAGGCTGCATTATCACTGCCTATTAAGGCAAGCGGCCCAAATCCACGTAATGGCGCTACGGGTGTAAAGCACACACCTGTACTCAAGTGGGGACCGGGAGATTATGCCGCTTCTCACGAGGTGTACTTCGGCACGGATGAACAAGCCGTGAAGAATGCCACCGCAGCTTCACCGGAGTATAAAGGCACAAAGGCACTCGGTGACGAGAGCTACGATCCTGGTAAACTTGCCTGGGCCACTACTTACTACTGGCGTGTTGATGAAGTCAATAACGTCAATCCCGACAGTCCATGGGCTGGCAG
>Ga0209536_100016522_pt1 | contig 10490 bp, 10 predicted proteins | sample DeeMarSeWOR28_12_FD_187461 | JGI IMG/M metagenome (GOLD analysis project Ga0209536, IMG submission 187461) | Marine sediment microbial communities from White Oak River estuary, North Carolina - WOR-2-8_12 (SPAdes) (version 2) | ecosystem: Environmental > Aquatic > Marine > Intertidal zone >...
GAGCACCGCGTCGGATTCGGCAACGTCAGCATCCGCGAGGGCGACTCGCACAGGTTCATCATCAGCGGCACGCAGACGGGACACATCGCGCACACCGACGAGAAACACTACGCACTGGTCACCGCGTGCGATATTGACGCGAACCACGTCGTCTGCGAGGGGCCGGTGCAGGCTTCGTCCGAAGCGCTCACGCACGCCGCGATCTACGCGCTCGACGCAGGCGTTCGCGCCGTGGTTCACGTGCACGATGCAAATCTGTGGCAGCAGTTGATCGATCGCATTCCGACAACCTCCCGTAACGTCACCTACGGCACGCCGGAGATGGCGCACGAGTTCCAGCGGCTGTACGCGGACACCGACTTCCCGATTCAGGGCATTGCCGTCATGGGCGGGCACGACGAAGGCATCGTCTCGTTCGGGAAAGATATCAAGCAGGCTGCGGAGCGAGTCCTGCATCACGCAGCGACACGCCATCGCGCTCGTTGTCCCACACGATGTTCATGATTTTCCACCCGGCGCCTTCGTTGACGAAGTTGAAGAAATTCACACCGCGCCCGCGGCGAACGTCGTCGGTCAGGCGGTATTCGAACTCGTAGATGCTCGCGACGCGCGCGACGTTGCCGAAAACGGTCACGTCCTGGCTGATTTCGACTTCCGAGAAACCGATGCCCTCCAGCAAAGCCGTCGCGTTGTCGATGTACTCGTCGAACGTCATCGCAAGCACGAATGGCTGTTCGTCGTCGCCGATACCGGTACGCACCATCGTCGCGCGCGGGTGGTAAAGGTGACGCACGCTTTCCCAGTCCCGTTCCCCGGCCGGCTGCGAAATCACCTCGTACAGGCGCCGCGTGATGTCCTTGAATTCGTCGCCCTGGCTCATTTCTTGCGGGCCTGCTAGACGTACACGGCCGGCTCGACGACATTGCGGATGCCCGCCTCGCGCAGCCGTGCAGCCGCCCTGCCGACGCCCACCTTCGACATCGGCTCCCACTCGCGTGCCTGCGGGCGCACGCCGTGGTGCTGGAAGGCATTGAGCCTGACCCGAACCTCGCCGCCGAGTGTCTTCACGAAATCGATCAGCCCGTCCAGTTCGGCATCGCCGTCGGTCTTGCCGGGCACGAGCAGGAAACGCAGTTCGTAGAGCTTGCCGGCTTCGTGCAGCAGCCGGGCCGACTGCAGGCTCTCCAGGTTGTCCTTGCCGGTCAGTTCCCTGTGCAGCGCGGTGTCGAAGCCCTTGATATCGAGCATCACGCCGTCGGTAACCGGCAGCAAGAGCTCCCACCCGGACGCGCCGAGGTGGCCGTTGCTATCGATGAAACAATCGAGGCCTGCAAGAGCCGCGTCCGCCTTGATCGCCGCGAACAGCGCGCTGACGAACCGGAGCTGCCGCGTCGGCTCGCCGCCCGACACGGTGACGCCGGTCAGGAACGGCCGGTGCTCACGCGCGAGCGCCAGGATTTCCCCGACGCTGTACTCGCGCACCATGGGGTTGGCGTCGATAGGGCAGGCTTCGAGGCAATCGTCGCACTGGTCGCAGGCAAGCGGGTCGAACGCGATCCTGCCGTCGACGAGCGACAGCGCATCCGCGTGGCAGGCGGGTATGCAGTCGCCGCAATGATTGCACTCACCGATGGTGTGCGGGTTGTGGCAGGCGGAACAGTCGAAGTTGCAGCCCTGCAGGAAGACGACGAGCCGGTTACCCGGTCCGTCGACGATCGAGTACGTGAGGACCTTACTGACCGTAGCCCGGATAGAGTTCATTGCCCACCACGCGCGGTTTGCGTTCGAGTATCCCGGTCAGTTCCGCGGCTTCCGCTCCGAGCACGGTCGTGTTGGTGCGGGAACCCTGCTTTTCCCTGAACCTGCGGATGTCCGAGAGCCGGACCATGTAGCCGGTGACGCGCACGAGATCGTTGCTCGCGACGTTCACCGTGAACTCACGAAAGCCGCTCGCAAATGCGCCCTTGCACAGCTGTACGAGCGCTTCGGGATTGTTGGTGACGCTCTCGTCCACGGTAAGAATCTCGCTGATCCCGGCTTCGTAATACTGGTGGTGCGGCGCCAGCGCCTGCACGTGGGAAACCGGGTCCGGCTCGGTGCCGTACGGGATACGTACACCGGGCGTTGCTTCGCTATCGTCGCTGAGCCCGGCCTGCGAATGCAGCAATGCACGGCCGCGCCAGACCTTGTCGAGCGGCCGGTTCCGGACCGCTTCCGCAATCGCTGCCGAGATGCGGTGCCCCAGCCGGTTCGCCGTCTCGTCGAACCCGTAGCGGCCCTCGCGCCCTTCCTTGTCCTGCAGCAGGTTGACCGCCTCGGCCATGGCGAAAACACCGAACATGGCGGTAAAACGGTCTGTGTCGATCCAGCCCTCTTTCACGAGGAAACTGTCGAAGAAACCGGACTCGTCGAACAGGTAGTCGATGCGGGCCTGGGTGAGCCGGAAGTTCAGTTCGAGGTAACGTGGCAAGGTCGCGGCGAAGAAGTCCGCCTCGCCGCCGGCCCGGGAGGCCACCTCTTTCAGGTTGACCCGCGTCAGGGTGGACGCGCCGCCGGCCAGCGGCAATACGTTGTAGCAGCTGACGATGCCGTAGCCGCGCTCGTCGAACGCGTCCGCGTGAACGAGGTGATTGGCGATGTGCGGCTTGCAGCACTCGGCGATGTTCCTGCCAGCCATCGCGAGAATCTCGTCGCCGCTCGTCTGCGGGTCGTACAGCAGGGTCAGGTTCGGCGCGATCTGTTTCAGTTCGGCGTCGACGCGCAGGATCGTCCGCGCGACGCGGTTGTCCGTCGGGCCGATGTTGGCGTGCATGAAGGCATCGGGCAGCGTGCGATCGAGGTAACGCCAGAAGAGCCTGATCTTCTCGTAGAGATCATCGTCGTCGACGTCCGCGCAGAACGGCAGCAGCAGTTCGTCGAGCTGGCCGATGTAAACGGGCATACCCGTTACCGAGGGCACGTGGTGATACGCGATCATCAGCGTGTTGATGGCCTCGTCGAGCGTCGCGGGCGCCGGCAGTTCCAGGTACTCGCTGCCCTGCTGCAGGACGACGCCGTAGTCGGGCAGCACGTAGCGCGGCTTGTACGGCGCGTGACCCTCGTACATGTCGCAGATAACGCGCTCCTCGAGCGCCTGCCGCGTCTCGGCGTCGAGCGGCGGGTACGGCAGCAGGTTTTCAGCCTCGAGCGACAGGTAGCGCGCCTTCTGGGCGGGGTTGAGCGTGGCATCGTTGGCGATGCTGCGCAGCTTGCGGAGGGTGTCCTGCATGGTGTCGCTCCGGTTCCAGGTGCCGACTATCCCTGATTCTAGCTGAAATCCGCTACAGATCGGTTGGTCCGGCTCCGCTATCATCGGGTTCCCCTGCCTCCACGGGAGAGCGCCATGTGTCGCTGGATCGCCTACTCGGGCACGCCCATTTATCTCCACGAAGCCATCTTCGAGCCGGAACACTCGCTGATCGACCAGAGCCTGCGCGCGAAGTCCAGCGAGACGACGACCAACGGCGACGGCTTCGGCATCGGCTGGTACAACGATCGCGAGTTCCCCGGCGTCTTCAGGGACGTGCGGCCGGCCTGGAACGACAGCAACCTGCGCGCGCTGTCGCAGCAGATCAAGGCGTCACTGTTCGTAGCCCACATCCGGGCAGCCACCGTCGGTGCGATACAGCGCAGCAACTGCCACCCGTTCTGTCACGAGAATTGGCTGTTCGTGCACAACGGCGCGATCGAGAGTTTCGAGAAGATCCGGCGCGAGCTGATGTTCGCCGTCGCGCCGGAGCTCTTCAACTCGATCGAAGGTACGACCGATTCGGAGCTCATGTTCTACCTGGCCCTGACCTTCGGCATGGAGGGCGACGTCGCGAGCGGTCTTGCACGAATGGCGGGTTTCATCGAGATGATCGGCGAGGAGCACGGCATAGAGGATCCGCTGCAGATGACACTGGGCATCAGCGACGGCGAGAAGCTCTACGCGCTGAGATATTCGAGCGCGCGCGAGTCCCGTTCGCTGTTTCACAGCACCGATACCGAGGCGCTCGAGGACATCACGCCGGAAGCCGATCGCGTTTCTTCGAAGACTTACGCCATCGTGTCGGAACCGCTGACCAGCCTGGCGGACGCGTGGCAGGAAGTGCCCGAGTCGAGCTTCGTAACGATCGCGGCAGGCAAGGTTCACCGTGAACCTTTCGAGCCGCGCCGCCCCTGAGCGGGAGACATTTAGATACAAGCCGTTACGAAACTGTCACCCCGAAGATACTCGGCCCCGCTAACCTGTGTGGTATTCGGAGAGGTGAATACAGTCATGAATTGCAGAATTACCGCGTGCCTGGCGGCCGCACTGTTCGGGTTCGGATTTGCGCCGGTGTCGGCGGCCAGCGAAACGGGTATCGAAGTTCGCGTCATCAGCGCGGAGACGCGGCGCGCGCTCGAGAGCGTGAGCGTTACCATAACCGCGAGGAACGGCGAAACATCGACGTCGGTGACCGACAGCGACGGCGTCGTGCGGATCATGGAACTCGAGCCCGGCCTTTACGCCCTGAACGCCACCGGCGACGGCTTCGTCGAAGCGCTCGAACCGAGCATCCGCGTGGTTGCACGCAGCACCACCCCGGTGCGTATGGAGTTGCTGCCTATCGACGAGAGCCTGGACGAGGTCGTGGTGGTGGCGCGCGCGGTACAGGCAGACCCTTACGATGCCGTCAGTTCAACCTACCTCAATCGCGAGGAGCTGCGCAGCGCCGTCGGCGCCGGCAGCGACGTGATGCGGGCGCTGGACGGCCTGCCCGGTCTGATATCGACCGGCGATTTTGCCAATTTCTCGGTGCGCGGTCGCGGCCCGCGCGACAACCTGATCTTCGTCGACGGCCTGCCCTTCGACAAGGTGGTGCATTTCGACCAGACGCTCGGCGAAGAAGAAGACATCGGCGGCGGCGGCCGCTTCTCGATTTTCGCGCCCAATTCGATCCAGGGCGCCGAGTTTTCGCCGGGCGGCTGGAGCGCCGCTTACTCCGGCCGTTCGGGCTCGCTGCTGCAGCTCGACGTGGTCGGCGGCAGCCCGACGCCGAGCGCGAGCCTGCGCATCGATATCGCGGGATTCGAGCTCGGCTACGACGGGCCAAGCGGATTCCACGACGACACCACGCTATTCCTGACAGCCCGCAGCTTCGATTTCGGACAGGTATTCGACATTATCGACGAGAAGGATATCGGTCAGCCCGAGCTCTCCGATTTCATCCTGAAGACGGTCACCGAGGTCGACGACCGCAACAGCTTCGAGGTCCTCGCCATCGCCGCGCCGGAAACCTACACCCGCGACATCGACAACGTGCTCGAGTCTCCGAACTTCGAAGACGTGGCGCTGCTCGATTCCGAGCAGGACCTGGGGCTGCTCGGATTTACCTGGCGGCGGCTCGTCGGCGACAACGGTGAGTGGACCAACAAGATCTACTTCCGCGACAGCGACAAGACCAGCTCCGAGGGCGAGGCTTACCCGGACCTCGTGCCGGACGGCACGCCGGCCGGCGAGATCCCGGTCCGGGAACGGTTGATCACCGTCGACGAGAAAGAGACCGAGATCGGCTGGCGCAGCGACTATTCGCTGATCAACCGCTTCGGGCCGGCAAGCCTGGGCCTGCGCGTCGTTCAGACCGACGTGGACTACTCCACCTTCCTGCGCGAGGACTGGATCCGATTCGTCTACCGCAGCACCGACCCGCGCCCGCCCGGCCAGGATTACATCGTGCTGACACCGGACAACGTGAACTCGGCGTATGCGGCAAAGGAAACGAACTATTCCGCCTATGCCGAACAGGTCTTCGAGCTCGGCCGCTGGGACCTGCGTGCGGGGGTGCGTTATGACCGCGACGGCTTTGCCGGCGAATCCCTCGTATCGCCCCGCCTTGCGGCGAACTGGCGCCTGTCGCCCGTCACGCGGCTGTCGGCGTCCGCCGGCATCTTCTACCAGTCACCGCGCTACCTGGTGCGGTCCGCAGACCCCGACAACGTCGATATCTCGAACGAGAAGATCACGCACTTCAGCGTGGGCATCGAGCACGACTTCGGCCGCGACTGGCGGCTGCTCGTGGAACCTTATTACCAGCAACTCGACGACCTCGTTGTGGCCGAAGGCAGGACCAGCGGCCGGGTGACGAACAACGGTGAGGGAACGAACTACGGCGTAGACGTCGTGCTTTCGCGTTTCTTCGACAACGGCTGGTCGGCAAACGCGACATACTCCTACAACAACGCGCGTTACGACGACAACGACGGTAACGGTAAATACGACGCGGATTTCAACCGGCCGAACTTCTTCTCGGTCGGCGGCAGCTGGGAGATCAACGAGCGCTGGAAGGTCGGCGCCCGCTGGAAGTGGGCCGAGGGCCGGCCGACCGACGACTTCATCATCAACGAGGACGTGCTCGGTCCGGGACAGCCGCTACGGTATTCCAAGGAACTCACCGACCAGAACGCGCTGCGCCTCGAGGACTATCACTCGCTCAACATCCGCGTGGACTACCGGCGGCCGATCGGTCCCGTGGATCTCGTCGCGTTCATCGACGTGATCAACGTGTACGGCGGCCCCGGCGCGAATTCACAGGAATTCGACCCGCGCAACGGCATCAACGTCGTCGAGGAGAACGAGGCGTTCCCGATCATCGGCATCATTTTCGAGAGAACCTGGTAGCCCCGCTAGCCGGGTTTGCCGTCGACCCGCGGCGTGAGCAGGACCGGCGCATAGATCGCAACATACAGCAGAAACGCACCACTCCAGAGCGTACCGGCCGCCATGACGATGTCGCCGTAGTGCGACGGGAGCAGGCTCGGGCCGAATACCCGCACGGCTGTCGCCGCGGTCAGTAGCCCGTAGGCCGCGGCCGTGACCGGGTGCGCCCGCAGCGGCCGCCCCGTGTGGCCCAGGGACGCACGCGTCATCACTGCGAAAATCATCGAGCCGGCGGCACCGACGCCCAGTGCATGGTGCCAGTACGCGGCCCAGGCGAACCCACCGAGCAGGTATGCCGCTTTCAGGGCGAGGCCGATCGGCAGCCACAGGTACGCCACGTGCAATATCCAAACGATCGGCTGCGACGCCGTGCGCAGTCCCTGCCAGCCGGACAGGCGCCACGCCTGCAGCACCGCCGCGATGGCCGCAACCCACGCGGTTGCCGTCGCCGTGGGGGCGACCATGTCCGCTATGGCGTATACCAGCATGACCGGGACGACCAGCTTTTCGGTCAGTGCGTGGGAACGGATCACCGCATCCCGCCCGCTTTGCCCGAGCGCGTTGCGCGTAAACGCAGGTACGATGCGGCCCCCGATTACGGTTAGCAGCACCAGCACGAGACCGAGCGCACCGCGCAATGCCGCTGCGCTTGCCGCCATGCCGCCCGTCGCGATTCCGTAGAGGAACAATGCGTCCATGGACCAGAGGGCGAGCAACACCAGCAGCAGCCGTGTATTTCGATTACCGCTGCGGAATAAGGTGGGCGCGATCAGCAGCGCTACGCCGGGCAAGAAGGCGAGTTCCAGGGCGGCGAGCACGCTGACCGGCAGGGTGTCGCCGAGACCGAACGCGATACGCCCGACAAGCCACAATGCCGTCAGCACGATGAGGGGCAGCCCGGAAAATCCCCGGCTGCCCGTCCAGCTCGGCACGGCCGTTAGCAGGAACCCGGCGACTGCGGCCGCGATGAAACCGAAAATCATCTCGTGAGCGTGCCAGAACTGCGGCGGCATGCGCGTATCGGGGACAACACCGGCGCCATAAATCCACAGCCATGCCACAACGGATAGCGTCGCGAAGATACCCGCTAAGAGAAAGAATGGCCGGAAGCCATACGCGAACGGCACGAATTTCTTTCCGGCCTGGCGGCTCATTGGGGCAAGGCCCCGATCAGGCGCAATGGTCCGAGTGGATCGTGCGTCCGCGCGATCACGTACATGCCGGCGTAGACGAGAAGTGCGCTCACGAAACACGTCAGCCGAACCGTCCGCGTACGTCCGCGCTTCAGGGCGAACGTGCCGAGGCCGACGTAAACCACGAGTAGTGAAAGCTTCAGCCACAGCCAGCCATTCGCGAACACGGCTGCAGGCAACATGGTCAGGAGCATCAGTGCGGCCGTGAGAAGGACGATGTCGATGCTGTAGCTCAGGTATCGAACGGGCATCGCCATTCCCCAGGCCGCACCGCCCTGCACGGCGAGGCCGCGCAACAGAAACAGAAAGCCGCTCGCAACAACGGCGGCGACATGCACCAGTTTGATGTGAGGGTAGAACTCGATCATCGATACGGGAAGATAGTGCCGGAGCCCGCCCCGGCACGCCTTGATCTAGATCAGGGTGCTCCTCACAACCCGGAAATATAGGCGTCGGCTACGCTGCCCCAGCGGTCCGCATCGTTGATGATGAAATGCCCGTTCAGGCCGGGGTCTCTCCGAAATACCTCGAAATCGCCAACGCCGCCCGCCTGCGTGAACGCGTCAAAGTTCGACCGGCTGTGGCCGAGACTGTAGAAGGAATCGTTCTCCGCGTAGATCCACAGCGACCTTCCCGGAAACGCTGCGCCAGCGACGAAGAGCGCCTGATTGATCGCCGCATAGTCACCGCAACCTTCGCCGGTACACCCACCCGCGAAGTTGATGCCCCCAATGTACACCTCCGGCCGGCGTGCGAGGTAGGCGATGGAGCGGCAGGACCTCAGCCCGACTGGTGTAGGATTGACGCGACCGATGCGAGGAGAGCCGTGATGTCCGTACTTGGCAATATCCTGTTTTTCATCCTGGGCGGATTCTTGATTTTCCTCGGCTACCTCCTGGGCGGCATCGTGCTGTGCCTGACGATCATCGGCATTCCATTCGGCATCCAGTGCTTCAAGCTCGCGGGCGGCGTGCTCGCACCGTTCGGCCGCGAGGTGCGGGAAAAGGAGCCGCCAGGCGGCCCGCTCGCGCTGATCATGAACATCATCTGGATCATCCTGCCGGGTCTCGAACTGGCGATCATGCACCTGGCCCTGGCCGCGTTCTTCGCTATCACCATCATCGGGATTCCCATCGCAGCACAGCACATTAAACTCCTGCCACTCGCCCTGCTGCCGTTCGGCCGGGTGGTGCGCGACATCGAGACCGGGCGCCAGTACCCGTGATCTTCGTGTTCGAAGTTCACGTGCATCCGGGCCACACGGCTGAGGCCTATGCCGAGGCCTGGGTGCGAGCCAGCGAAATCATCCAGCAGGCGCCTGGCGCCCGCGGCACGCGGCTGCATCGCAAGATCGGTGACGACGGCATGCTGCTCGCGATCGCGAGCTGGGACAGCAAGGCGGCGCGCGATGCGATGGAGGCGAATCCGTCTGAGGAAGTGAGGCGCATCATCGCCGAGCAGGCCGAATTCGTCGACGTGCGCGTGATCGGCGAGTTCGAGGACCCGGACTGGGTCGTCAATCCAGGCTAGACGCCTCGCCCCGGATCGTCGCGGAGCCCTGGCGGAAGAAACCCATGTGGCCGATTTTCTCGAGGCCGTCGTCGTCAATGCTTCAGGCGAGGGATTCGGTCACGCCGTTCCGGGCTTGAATCTCTTTATCAGCGCGTGCATACCAACCAGCACACCGCCGGCAATGATCCCGGCAATTCCGTTGAAGATCATCGACGCGATTCCCGAGAACAGGTCGGCGGCAACCGGAATTTCGTGAGCCAGATCCGCGACATCGTGCTGCCATATCGCGAGCAGCGGTACACCGTGCACCAGGATACCGCCACCAACCAGGAACATCGCCGCTGTACCCAGCACAGACAGGGTCTTCATCATGACAGGCGCAAAGCTCAGGATCATCTCGCCGAAGCGCCGTTGCAGCGCCGCCATCCTGGACTCGCCGGTCTTCTCCATCAGGTGAATGCCGACGTCGTCGAGCTTGACGATACCGGCGACAAGGCCGTAAACGCCGACGGTAATTACCGCGGCGATGAGCGACACCACGCCGATGCGAACGGCGAGCTCCGCATCCTTCACGGTGCCGAGCGCAATGACGATGATCTCGGCCGACAAAATGGCATCGGTGCGTATCGCGCCACGGATGCGCTGCTTCTCGAACTCCACCATGTTCACCTGGCGGTCCGCGACCGCCTTGATGCGCTGCGCATGTTCCTCCCGGTCCTCGGCGGGCGGGTGCAGCAAGCGATGCGCAACTTTTTCGAAACCCTCGTAGCAGAGAAAAGCACCGCCAAGCATCAGGAGCGGCGTAATGATCCACGGGAACACCGCGCTCAGGAACAGGGCCGCGGGCACCATGATGAGCTTGTTGAGCGCCGAGCCCTTGAACACCGCCCACACGACCGGAAGCTCGCGCTCGGCGCGCACGCCCGTGACCTGCTGGGCGTTGAGCGCGAGGTCGTCGCCGAGGACGCCGGCCGTCTTTTTCGCGGCAACCTTACTCAGGACCGAGACGTCATCGAGCAACGTCGCAATATCGTCGAGCAGTGTAAGCAGGCTGCCAGCGGCCA
>Ga0209536_100016523_pt1 | contig 10490 bp, 10 predicted proteins | sample DeeMarSeWOR28_12_FD_187461 | JGI IMG/M metagenome (GOLD analysis project Ga0209536, IMG submission 187461) | Marine sediment microbial communities from White Oak River estuary, North Carolina - WOR-2-8_12 (SPAdes) (version 2) | ecosystem: Environmental > Aquatic > Marine > Intertidal zone >...
CTGGCCACCGGCGGTGGTGGCGGCTGAAACCACGATCAGTATGGAGAGAGGGATGGTGCGCATCGAATCCTCCGTCTCAAATCGCTTCATAACCATTTAGGAATATACATAAATTCTTCGGCCTGTCAAGGGTATTTCGGAATGATGTTTTCCGCTAGCCGCAAGTGTGGTGAGTTATAGAAGAATCTCTCAGGTCGGCACGCGGATCTCCGGGTTGGTCCCGTCGTGCTCTGCGGCAAACTCCCGCAGCGTCAGGCGGGCAGTCGTGCCCTGCCCGGCGCCCGTGCTGTCGAGGTCGAGGGTGCCCTCCATGAGCTCTGCGAGCCGCCGCGAGATGGTGAGGCCGAGGCCGGTACCGCCTCGCTGGCGGGTCGTCGAACCATCAACCTGGTAGAACGACGAGAAGACCTTTTCGAGCTCCTCCCGATCCATGCCGATGCCGGTGTCCTCGACGGTGAAAACGACGAGCTCATTCTCTTCCGCACAGCCGACGGTGATCGAACCGCCCCGGTCCGTGAACTTCAGCGAGTTCGAGAGAAGGTTGGTGAGGACCTGGGAGGTGCGGTCGGGATCAGCCCAGATCACGAGCTTGCTCTCCGCTCCCTTGATGTTGAATCTGAGGCCCTTGCTCTTCATCTGGTGCTTGAACAGCGTCTGCACGTCGTCGAGAATTGTGCGAACCGGCACGGGCGCGAAATGGATCTCCAGCCGTCCAGCTTCGATTTTGGCGAGGTCGAGTACGTCGTTGATGATGTTGAGCAGGCTTTCCGCCGATTCGTGGGCGATGGTCAGATACTCGCGCTGTTTTTCGGGGTCCTTGACCGCACCGTCCATGATCAGGCGCAGAAATCCGAGGATGGCTGTCAGGGGTGTGCGGAGCTCGTGCGAGGTGTTGGCGAGAAACTCGGATTTGAGCCGTGATGCCTCGAAGGCCACGGCACGCTGCTCGTCGAGCTCCCGTACGAGCTGTGAAAGAGAGACCGCGCCACCGAGCAGGAAGCCCACCTGGGTGAGGAGGTCGACATCGTCGATCGTGAGGTCGAGGGCAGTGCTCGACGTGGTCAGAAGCACGCCCGCCGATCGACCGGCCGCCGTCAGTGGAAGATAATTGAGGTGCCGGATCTCGTGCTCGGTTGCCAGCCAGTCGGCGAGCTCCTGCGGCAACGCTGCAGAGGCCGAAACGGTCTGCGGAAAGCCCTCGATATAGGATGTCCAGCAGGGATGATCCCCTGCCAGGATCGAACTGAAGCGGTCCTTCTCGAAGGCTTCCACGCCGGGGCCGGTGGCGGTTTCGAGTTTGATGCCGCTGCCGTCCGACAGCGGTCGATAGAGCAGAAGCGAACGGAGGGGCAGGAGGCCGCGACCCATTTCGAGGAAATGATCGAGGATTTTCCGTTCCTCGACCTCGCCCGCCATGGTCTGTGCGAGATTGGAGAGAAACGCGAGGCGGCTCTGGCGGGCCTCGGCCGCCTGTTGGGCGAGGTGGAGGTCGGTCACGTCGATCGCCACGACCTGGATCAAGGTCTCGTTGACCACTGGATCGACCACCGGCTGCATCTGTGTATTGAGCCAGTGGACATTCCCGTCCGCATCTTCGACTCGGATCAGCTTCTCCCACAATCCCCCGCCTCCTTCGAGTACCGAGGGAATCGCAGAATAGACCTGCGGCCGGTGGGCGGCATGGATGCGGTCGAGCCAGGTCGAACCGTGGTCCGTTTCACCACTGGGAATCGGTCCCGAAAACAAAGTGCTCGCCGCTCGATTGGCGTAACGAACCTGACGCTCTCGGTCGACCGACATGACCAGTACCGGCAGCGAGTTGAGCAGGATCTCCATCCTGTGCCGGAGGCGCTTGGCATGATTCGACAGCGCGGTCTGGGACTCGAGCAGCGTCACATTCTCAAACACCGCGCCGACCGTCGGCGTGGCGAGACTGAAGCCGAGAAGGACATAGCCCCACATGAAAGGCGAATCGTAGATCGCGCGAGACCACGAGAGGTTCATGTGGGCGATCGCGCTGAGGAGAAACGCGACGCTGAGCCACACCTCGCGCGGCTGTCGCTGCTCGCGGCCGCCGAGCATTGGCACCACCCCGGCGAGAAGAAAGACGCTCGCCAGACCTGCCTCGAGAGGACCGATGCCGGTCACGAGCTCGCGGTCGCTCAGATAATCGAAAACAGCCCACACCGAAACCGCGAAGACCAGTGCCGCGGTGGTGCGCAGAGCGCGTCGCCCGGAGCCGTGCTCGCGACCGCCGCGAAAGGTGAAGAGGAGTACGGCCGCGGCCAGGGTTTGTGAGACGACCCACGAGAAGCCGACGAATGCATCGATCAGGTCCTTCGTTTTCAGCAACGCCTCGAGTCCGAGCAGCAACAGAAAATGGCAGGCAATGGGGAGAAAGACATTGCGTACGTGCCGGTCGAAGGAGTCGTCAAGGAGCCGCCAACGGATGTGGAAGAACCAGGTCGCAAGCGACGCGAGAAGGGCGTTGAAGCCGGCCAGGAGGAGGTACTCGGCACGATCGCCTTGCCAATGGACGACCATCTGCACGCCGGCGACCGCCAGCCCAGCCGCCACAGCCACCAGGACCGCGACCAGACGGGCACGTGGCCCGGCGGTCTCGGTCGCGACGTACACTCTGCTCGGCGTCACGGTTTGTCGGCCACGATCGGATTTGCGATGGGCACGTCAAAAGTATAACGCCAAACGAGATACATTCTTGATTTATCGTGATGCTCTGGTAGATTGAGGCGCTTCCCGGGCTCGTTTACCAGGCACTCTGTCGAGACGGAATAGATCGATCAGAGATACGTTGACCGAATGGGAGGATTCTTTCCATGAAACGCTTGACGTTGATATTCGGTGTGATTTTTGCCTTTGGCACGATGCCGGTCCTCGCCCAGGAGGCGGTGGAGGAGGAAGAACCGGAACCGGCATGGGTCGGCTCGCTCGGTCTTTCGTGGGTTGCGACCAGCGGCAACACCGACACCTCGTCGATCGGTGCGGATTTCGCACTCGACCGCAAGCCGGAACCCTGGGGATTGAGCTTTGTCGCCCGTGGCAACCGGGCTGACGACCAGGGCGTCAAAACGGCCGAAAACTATCTGGTGTCCGCGCGCGCTGTGCGTACGCTCAGCAAGCGCTGGGAGGCCTTCGGCGGACTGGCGTGGGCCAGGGATCCCTTTGCCGGCTTCGACTCCCAGTCGGTGGCCTCTGCCGGTGCGACCTACAAGGCGCTGGAGGGCGAGCGCCACACCCTGGAATTTGATGTGGGCTTTGCCTACACCTGGGAGGACCGGCTGCCGCCGGAAGCCGACGTCGATTTCGCGGGTGGCGTGCTCGGCCTCTCGTGGGAGTGGAAGCTCGGCGCGAGCTCGAAGCTGACCGAAAAACTGGTGTTCCAGCCGAACTTCGACGATACGGACGACTGGAGGCTGAACTCGATCACGGCCATCGAAGCTGCGGTCAACGAGTGGCTGGCTCTCCGCTTCGGTTTCGACATTCGCCACCGCAATCAGCCGATCGGCGATGCCGACGGCACCGACACGACCTCGACCGCGTCGATCGTCTTCAACTTCTGACGGCTCCGCAGAAAGGCGCCAGACCTCTCGAAAAGGAGGGTGCGATGTTCAAGGAATTCAAAGAGTTCGCCATGCGTGGCAACGTCGTCGACATGGCAGTCGGCATCATTATCGGCGGAGCCTTCGGCACCATCGTCAAGAGCCTCGTCAGCGACGTCATGATGCCGCCGATCGGCCTCTTGCTCGGCGGCGTGGACTTTTCAAACCTCTTCCTGGTCGTCAGCCAGGGATCCCCGGCCGGCCCGTACGCGGCGCTGGCGGATGCTCAGGCGGCGGGGGCCGTGACCATCAACTACGGTCTCTTCATCAACAGCATCGTCAGCTTCGTGATCGTTGCCCTGGCCGTTTTCTTTGTCATCAAGTCACTGAACGCGATGAAGCGCGAACAAGAAGAACCCCCGGCCGAACCAACCACCAAGGATTGCAGCTACTGCGCGACCGAGATTCCGATCAAGGCGACCCGCTGCCCGCACTGCACCTCTGATCTCGCAGGCGCCTGAGCCGCGACCACAAAGGATTTGACATGGAACAGCTTCAGCAATATCTCGACGCAGTGTGGGCGGTGGTGGTCGCGAACTACCAACCGGTCCTCGCCGCCATCATCATTCTCGTCGTTGGCCGCCTGGCCGCCGGGTGGGCGCGAAAGATCACCCGCAAGGGCCTGGAACGGGGCGACGTCGACAAAACCCTCGTCCCATTCGTGGCCAAGGTCGTGTACTACGGCGTGCTCGCGGTCGTGGTCATCGCCGCCCTCAATCGGCTGGGTGTCGCCACCACCTCGGTCGTCGCGATCTTCGGTGCCGCCGGCCTCGCTGTCGGTCTGGCCCTTCAGGGAACGCTTGCCAATTTCGCTTCGGGCGTCATGCTTCTGGTTTTCCGACCCATCAATATCGGGGATTTCGTGGACGTAGGGGGCACTGCCGGAACCGTGATGGAGATCGGCATCTTCGCCACTACTCTGAGGAGCCCCGACAACATCAAGATCACGGTGCCCAACTCGCAGATCTACGGCACCACCATCACCAACTACAACGGCTACGAAACCCGTCGCGTCGACATGGTGATGGGTATCTCTTACGACGACAATATCCAGACGGCGATCGACACGATCCAGAGAATCGTCACCGCGGACGATAGGGTACTGGCCGATCCGGCGCTGCAGATCGCGGTCTCCAACCTCGGCGACTCCTCGGTCGACATCGTCGTGCGACCGTGGTGCAACGCGGCCGACTACTGGAACCTCCGCTTCGATCTCACCCGCCGGCTCAAAGAGGGCCTCGAGGCCGCCGGCTGCTCCATCCCTTACCCCCAGCGCGACGTTCACATGTACCAAGTGGCCATCTGAACGAACACCACGCCACAGCACAACGGAGCCCATCTGGGCTCCGTGTTTTTTCCCCTGCCCGTGCCCGTCTCCGTGACCGAAAGGCCCCACTCACCACGATCTTCGATCGTGGCAACGGTCGCTCACGGCAGCCCCTCCGAACACGAGTTCGTCGGCTCTGCCGTTCGCGCCCTCGCGCGCCGCAAGCGGCGCGCCCGTGGGGCAGTGCGTATGCCGGCCGTGCTCTCGGGAAGTATCCCGCCCCCACCCCCCACCCCCCCGCCCTCAGAAACCCGCTCAGAGCGCCGCTACGCGCCGCCATCTTCGCGGCTTTCTGAGGGGTAGGAGTGACCTCCCACAGCGTTGCTGGGAAGATTCTCGGAGGGCCTTTCGGGCGACGGAGTGATTGAGGTCGATTATTCAGGCGTTGAGATGAGCGCACGGTAGTCTTCGAGAACTTGAGTCGCATGGGTTTTCGGGTCGACGTCGGGGTAGGTCGCGAGCACGGTGCCGTCAGGTCCGACGAGGTAGGAGATGCGCTTGGCGAGAGGAATCAACGCACGGCTGGCGCCGACCAATTTCGCGAGCTCGTGGTCGCGGTCCGAGAGCAGGCGGAAGGGAAGGCTGTTCTTCTCTGCGAAGCGCCGGTTCTTCTCCGGGCTGTCGTAGGAGACGCCGAGCACCTCGATGCCGAGCTCCTGGAGGTCCTTCCAGCTGTCACGCAGCCGGGTGGCTTCCAGCGTTCAACCGGGAGTCGAGGCCTTGGGGTAGAAGAAGAGCAGGTAGGGGCGGCCCTCGAGGTCGCTGTTCGAGACCCTCGTGCCGTCGTGGGCCTCGAGATCGAAGTCGACGAAAGGCTGTCCGATGGAAATCATCCCATTCCCTCCTTCGGCGAGGCCTGGTGCGGCGCCCGGCAGCAACCATGCCAGCACGACCAGTCCGATGATCGCCGCGTCGATTTTCATCGTACCCGGACAACGGACGGGGATGACTGGGAATTCCGCGACCCGCATCGTCTTGACCGCGCCTGGGGGCAGGGTTAGTGTCGAAAGGAGCTGTCTTGACTCGAGGAGGAGGAGCCATGGCTGGTAAGGCTGAACTCGTGGACCGCGTCGCAGAACTCACCGGATACCCCAAGACTCAGGTGGCGATGACCTACGATCTCCTCTTCGAGCTGATGAGCGAGGCGCTGGCGGAGAACGACAAGGTGACGGTCCCCAACTTCGGGACCTTCCAGATCTCCGAACGGCCGGCACGCACCGGCAGGAATCCGGCCACCGGCGAAGCGATCACCATCGCCGCCTCCAGAAGCGTCCGCTTCAAAGTCTCGAAGAACCTCAAAGCTGCGCTTTGAGGCTATGAATCACACCGACAGACTTGAGGGACAGGGTTGTCTCGCCCTGGCATAGATGCAGGCGAAACCGGATCCACGCCCGAGCTCATAACCCACGATGTGGACTTGAACCGTCGGGGCGGGATTTATCCCGCCCCTGCAACCACGGTGTCGGCCGAAATCACCTGGAGGGGCGGCATATATGCCGCCCTCGTTTCATCTCTGCAGCCCGACAAGTGGGCGCCATATATGGCGCTCCTCCACGCTGCTCAAGCTGATCACGGTTATTGAGGAGCGAGTCGCCGCCCGAGGAGCTCGGTGAGTTGCTCCTCCAACGACATCGCTTCGAGCTCTTCCTCGCTCGCCTGCCGCGGCCCGAATCGAGCCACATCCTGTTGCGCGATGTCGAGCCCACTCTGAATCGTCGACGCAATCAGGTGGAGGGGGAGCCCGTTCTGAGCCTTGACTCGGACCGCGACCCCACTGTCGCGTTCGCCGCCCGGCATGGTGCCGCGCATGATCCACGCCTGTTGCTGGTTGAATTGGTACATCATGCGCCCCATTGGATCGTTCCACTCGGCGAGGCGGGTCTTGGTCTGGACATCCTGGTGTGGCGTCCACCGAAAGGCGTCGAGATTGAGTGAGAACTCGACCTCGCCGGCTCCGGCGGCCAGCGCCGGGAGCACGATGATCAGGATGGAAACAGCCCTTCGAATCCGCATGTTGTCTGCCATCGCAGTCGGGCCGGATCAGCCGGCTCGGGGTAAACTCTCTCTGTGAGTATACGAGTCGCGGTCTGGTGCTGTTTAGTCCTGGTCGCCTTCGCGGTGGCAGGCGGCGCTTGGGCCGAAACCCCTGCCGCCGCCGTCGACACTGCGAATTATCGGATCGAGGTTGTCCTCGATCCCGAAAATCACCGCTTGCAGGGTGTCGAGAAGGTCCGCTGGACCAACCGGACGGGCGAGGCCACCGACGAAATCTACCTCCACCTCTACCTCAACGCCTTCGCCAGCTCGAAAACCACCTTCATGCGTGAGCTCGAGTGGAAGTCCCTGCGCAACAGATCCGGATCCGAAGGTGGCTGGGGCTGGATCCGGGTGAGTCGCTTGACCTTCGATGACGGCAGTGACCTGTTGCCGACGATGGCATTCGTGCGGCCGGACGACGGCAATCCGGATGACTTCACCGTCGCCCGGGTGCAGCTTCCGCGGATCGTCGAACCGGGTGGCGTGATCGATATCGAGCTCGATTTCGAGGCCCAGCTTCCATCGATCATCGCCCGCACAGGCTTCGTCGGAGACTTCCACTTCATCGGCCAGTGGTTTCCGAAGATCGCGGTCTTCAGGGGTGAGCGGGGCTGGAACGACCACCAGTTCCACGCTCATTCCGAGTATTTCGCGGACTTCGGCAGCTACCTGGTGACGATCACGGTTCCCGCGGCTTGGGTCCTCGGTGCCACCGGGATCGAAGTCCGGCGCAGCCCGCCAGAGGCAGGCCGACAAACCGTCGTCTTTCGTGCCGAGCGGGTCCACGATTTCGCCTGGTGTACGGCCCCTCCCGATCTGATGGAGGTTATCGAGACCGACTTCGAGCCCGGCCGAGACCTGCCGATTTCCTGGTTCGAGAGAGCACGGACCTTGCTCGATCGCAGCGCCGCTGATCTCGAGCTTCCGCCGATGCGACTGCGGCTGATGGTGCCGCGTGAGCAGCTGAAAATGGTCCCGCGAATGATCCGCGCAGCCCGTCTCTCGGTCGCGTGGTTCGGGCTCTACTACGGTGCCTACCCCTATCCCCAGTTGACCATCGTCTCGCCGCCAGTCGGAGCCGAGGAGGTGGGTGGCATGGAGTACCCGACACTCATCGCCACCGGCGCCGACCGCCTCGATGCCTATCCTCCGTTCTCGTGGTCGTCGGACATCGAGGCGCTGACCGTCCACGAGTTCGGCCACCAGTACTTTCAGGGCCTGGTCGCGTCGAACGAGTTCGAGGAGGCATGGCTCGACGAAGGGGTCACGAGCTACGCCGAGATCTCGTGCTTGACGGCCATCGCGGCGGACGGACTGGTGCCGGAGATCGTCGGCTACGACTACTGGGCTGCGGAACGACTGGCGCTTGCCTTCACGAACCTGCCGGTCACCGTGGGAAGGCGGGCGTGGGAGTACCGACACGGTTGGATCTATTACCTCGCCTCCTACACCAAGATGGCGCTCGCCTTGCGCACCGTCGAGGGCCTCATCGGCCCTGAAAGCATGGCCCGGGGCATGCGCAGCTATGTTGACCGCTTCCGCTTTCGGCACCCGACCGGGAGCGACCTCATCGGCGCCTTGAGCGAAGCAGCCGGTTGGGACCTCGTGCCGTTCTTCGACCAGGCTGTATACGGCGACGTCGTTGCCGACTGGGCGGTGCTCGCCGTGAACCACAAGCGTCCATCTTCGGCGGAAGGATTCCGTTGGAACGGAGAAGCGTGGCGGGAGCTCGATCAAGAGCAGGCAACGGCCGAGGGCGGCGACGGAGAGAGCCGGGTCGTCGAAGTCGAACTCGGACGACGCGGCGAGTTCGTCGGACCCGTCGAGGTCGAGCTGCGGTGGTCCGATGGCACCACCGAACGCAGGACCTGGGACGGTGAGACGCGCTGGGTGCGCTGGCGGCTCGAGGGATCCGGACGCCTCGAGCAGGTGTCGATCGACCCCGATGTGGTGTGGGCGCTCGAGACCAACCGCGCCGACAACTACTGGAGGGACCGGATGGCCCAAGCCGATCACCCGCTGTGGTGGATTCGGGAGGGCCTGAGACTGGTGGGATACGTGTTCCTGAGGTTCAGTTGAGCATGGCGGCTCGACCTTCGACCGTCGCGGGCTTTCGCCTCGCCGCTCGCCTCCACAGGGTGGTGGCCTCGGTGTGGTTGGCCTGGGTGGCGATCTTCGTGCCCTCGCTGGTGGTGGTGGACGCGGCCGCAGGACCGCAGCGCGCCAACAGGCCGGCCGGTGGTTTCGGCGCCGGCGAAGACCTCCTGGTCTTTTTCGAGATCATGCGCCCGGTCGCCATGCCGCTCGCCGTGGTCTTCGCTTTTGCGTGTCTGCTCTTGATCGCGTGGTGTGTCCTGTGGCACGCGGGGGTGGCGCGGTGGTGGCTCGACCCGGCCACCGATGAGGCGCGTCTCGCGCAGATCCTCGGCCACGGGCTGCCCGCGTGGTGGCGATTTGCGCGACTGGCGATGATCGCGCTCGTCCTGCAGGTGACTACGACGGCCGCCCCGTGGTTACCGCTTCTCGCCGATGTCGAGCAAAGGTTCGTACTGCCGCTGCTCATCTTCGGATCGGTGGCGACCGTCGTGGCGACGGTTCTCGTCTGGCTCGCGGCCTTTCGCGGAGGGTGGTTGCTCGCCGAGCCCGGTCGGAGCTCGGCGCTGATGGCGTGGTTTCGCGGCCTGGGTGTCGCCGTGCGACAGCCCCTGCGGTCCCTGCTGCCGGTGCTCGTCTGGGCCGTGCCCGGAATCGCGCTCCTGGCCCTCCCGCTGCTGTACAACGGGCCCGTAGCTGCCCTGTTCCTGCTCGCCGCCTGGCTGCTCGCCGCCTTCTGCATGGTCGCCCTCCACATGTCCTACGCCCCGCCGAAGCCGCAGCCGCCCAAGCCCGTATCACCTCTCGAACCACCGACCGCTCCGTACGTGACAACCCGCATCCCCACGCTCTTGAGGGACGATTAGAAACCCGAAAAGGTGAAAAGGAGCAGAGGAGAAAAGGTGAAAAGGGAAGGGTGGGTGGTCCCCTCTGCCCCTTTTCTCCTTTTCCCCTCTGCACTTCTTCGGGCGGGTGGGCGGAACGATCTGACGTGTAACGTTCAAACGTTCTAACGTCTACTTCACATCCTTGAGGCGCTTCGGTCCGGCCGCGAGAACCTCGGCGGTGCAGCCGTCGGCGAAGAGCTTGAAGTTCTCGATGTAGCGCGCGGCCAGGGCATCATAGCGCTTCCAGTACTCGTCCTTGTTGCCCCAGGAAGTCGAGGGATCGAGGACCTCCTCCGGCACATCAGGGCAAGACAGCGGCACCTCGAAGCCGAAGAGCTTGTCCTTGCGGTACTTCACCGTGTCGAGCTTGCCCTCGAGAGCGGCGTCGAGCAGGTTGCGGGTGTGGCGGATCGAGATCCGCTTGCCGACTCCCCAGCCGCCGCCGATCCAGCCGGTGTTGACCAGCCAGCAATTGGCGCCGTGCTTCTCCATCTTGGCGCGCAGCATGTCGGCGTACTTGAAGGG
>Ga0209536_100016524_pt1 | contig 10489 bp, 14 predicted proteins | sample DeeMarSeWOR28_12_FD_187461 | JGI IMG/M metagenome (GOLD analysis project Ga0209536, IMG submission 187461) | Marine sediment microbial communities from White Oak River estuary, North Carolina - WOR-2-8_12 (SPAdes) (version 2) | ecosystem: Environmental > Aquatic > Marine > Intertidal zone >...
CTAGAGGCGACGATTCAGGAACACATGCAATGGAAAAAAGACTTTGGGCTGCTGGTGGAGAAGACTCAACACAACTTAGAGAACAAAGCTGGTATCTTGAAAGGGGGTCAGGAATGACCGCAACCTTAGCATTAGCTAACGAAAAACTGGGATACACAATCTGTGACATGGGAAGTTATCTGAATAATTATGTGTCTGGTAACATCGAACTAGTAATTCTTGTACAAGCCGGAAAAGAGACATTAAACGTTTATAGTGCAATAGCATGTGATCCACAAAATTCAGATCTTGAACATGTCAGATTTGATGAAGCAATGAAATTTATCAATTTCTTGGTATCTGACGAAGTGCAAGAGATATTCGCTGATTTTGGTGTAGAAGATTTTGGTCAAGCTTTATTCAATCCCGCAGTTAAACTACTTGCACAAAACACAGACCCAACAACAGCTAACTGGATTAAAGATGCAGCGTTTATAAACGGAACAGAATGCCCCGCAGATAAGAGATACAACGCAGGAAGCTTAACATTCTTAAGTGCAGCGATTATCCCATTATTGAAATGAGCGAGTCATAAGTGACAGCTACAATACTAGATGGAATAATCAAAGCATTCCAACTTATTTTTTCTCTTGACCCTGAAGTTTACAGTATCACATTTCGGTCACTATACGTATCTGGATTAGCAGTTATAATGGCTACAATTTGGAGTCTTCCTATCGCTACTGTATTAGGGTTAAAGAAGTTTCGAGGCAGAAGGTTAGTACGAGGAACGTTTAATGCGTTTATCGGATTTCCAACAGTAGTACTTGGTTTAATATTGTTTTTGAATTTTTCAAGAAAAGGTCCTTTGGGTTTTTTTGGTCTTCTTTTTTCTCCTGGATTGATTAGCTTTGGACAAGCTCTCCTAATAACTCCCATAATTGTTAGTTTCATAACAAGTGCCATAGAATCGATTGATATTGATCTCAGAGATTTGGCTAGAACTCTGGGGTCTTCAGAAATTGGAGCATCGATAGCAATTCTGAAAGAGGCATCCGGAGGTGTTATACTAGCAATATTGGCTGGATTTAACAGAGCATTTGCTGAACTAGGTGTTGCAATGATGGTTGGAGGAAACATTTATGGTAGTACCAGACTTTTAACCACTGCAATTGCATTAGAAACTAACCGAGGTTATATTCCATTAAGTATTGCTTTGGGAGTTATTCTGGTGGGAATAGTATACTTCTTTAATATTACAATTAGCTATTTGAGGAAACGATAAGATTTGATACCTATACTTCAATTACGAGACGTCTGTAAAACTTTTGATAATATAAGTGCGCTTAAGAACGTCAATCTAAAAATTGATAGAGGAAAAATAACTTCATTGCTTGGTCCAAGTGGTTCAGGTAAGACAACTCTTCTCAGAATACTAGCTGGTTTAGAAAATCCAACGTCGGGAAATTTGTTTTTAAAAAACACCCAAATTACTTCAAACGAACAAAAAATCCTTCGGCAAGAAGCTACATTGGTTTTTCAAAAATCATTGTTCTTTGATATGACTGTCTTTAGCAATATTGCTTATGGTCTAAAGCTCAATGAAGACTTATCGAAGGAGGAAATCAGTAACAAAGTAAACGATGCTTTAATACTTGTAAGACTTGAAGGTTTTGAAGAGCGACGCGCAAAAAAACTGTCAGGTGGAGAACAACAAAGAGTCTCTCTGGCCCGCGCATTGGTGCTAAATAGAGAAATTCTACTTTTAGATGAACCAACAGTAAATCTTGATCCAAAAAACGTTTCAATAATCGAAGAGACAATAATTCGAGTAAATAAAGAAAAAAAAACAACTATAGTGTTAGCTACTCATAACATGTTCCAAGCTGAAGCTATTAGTCAAAATGTGGCTTTGATTCTTGATGGAACAGTAAAACAGACAGGTACAAGACAAGATATTTTTGGCAATTCTAATAAATATTTGACAAGCTTTTCACGTCTAGAGAACGTTTTTTCCGGAGATGCAACAATAAACGAAGATGGGACATCAACTATCAATATTGGAGATAATTTGAACATTTATGCATCATTTTATCGAAAAGGAAAAGTGTCTGTTCATGTTCGTCCTGAAGATATTCTAGTATCTACTGAATCATTTCACTCAAGTGCACTAAACGTTTTTAGTGGAATAATAACCGCAATATCTGATCACGGTTCTGTGGTTTGGCTAAGCGTCGATGCTGGAAGAAAATTTAGTGCCCAAATTACTAAAAAATCTTTAACTGCAATGAAATTAAGCATCGGTTCAAAGATTTATCTTACATTCAAAGCTTCTGTGGTTCAGATAATCTAAATTATAATATTGAATAATTTTAATAATTAATAATGGTTTAATTAAAATTTATGCATTTAATCAAAAAAATAGGATGATCCGATGATTAAAGCTGTCATTTTAGATCTTGATGGAACACTTGTAACGTTCAATCTTGATATTAAAGCATGCAGAACAGAAACGATTGATTATCTTGTAAAACAGGGATTCCCTCGTGAGTTATTCTCAATGAAAGAAACTGTCTTTGATATGTTAGCTAAAACAAAAAAATACCTTGAAGAGAACATAGAAAAACAAAAAATCTTCTTTAAAATTGAAAAGAAGGTTAAGTCTATCGTAGAGAAGCATGAAATGAATTCTGCTAAAAAAACTAAATTATTTCCTGGAATATCTGAAACTCTCAAAAAGCTGAAAGATGCGAACGTGAAACTAGCATTATGTACAATAAGTGGAAAATCGGCTACAAATTTTATTCTCACCCGTTTTAATCTTAAGCATTTTTTTGACTTAGTAATAACGCGAGACAATGTTACGGAAGTTAAACCTCATCCTGAACATCTAAAAGTGGTTCTAAAATTATTGTTTGTTTTACCTCAGGATTCTATTATGGTAGGAGACAGCACTAAAGATGTTGTTTGTGCAAACAGCATTAATGTTCTTTCGGTAGGAGTAACAACGGGAATTTCATCTAAAGATGATTTAATTTTATCTGGAGCAAAATATATAATATCTTCAGCAAATGATTTGCCTAAATTGGTAGACCAATTAAAAACTATGGATTCAACTTATTACAGCTAAACAGGACGAAAGCAATATCTACCCCATGGTGGCCATTGTGACGAGTCAATAGAAATCGTATCAATTTTTAGTCTCATTCCGATTTTGATTTTTTCAGGGGATATATCACAAATCATTCCAGGTAAACGAAGACCGTCTTCAAACTCGACTATACCAACACAATATGGAGCCATGGACTGAAATTGTTCTGGCGCAACATGGATAACTGTATAACTGAGCAACTTTCCAGCATCATTAACTTTAATCCATTTTAAGTTAGTTGATAAACAATTTGTACACATCGGTTTTGGTGGTAGAATCTTTGTTTTGCATTCATTACATTTGACGGCCATAAATTTCTTTTGTTTTAAAAAAGTATAAAAACTTGAGACAGTAAATGGCATTGTTTCATTCATCATTAATCTCTCCTGTAAATATGGACACTTGCAGTAGCTCCTGAACCTCCAACATTATGAGTTAATCCGATTTTGGCACCAATAACCTGTCGGTTTTCAGCTTGACCTGTTAACTGTAGATACATTTCGTATGCTTGTGCAGTTCCAGTCGCACCAACAGGATGCCCTTTTGATTTTAATCCTCCACTTGGGTTTACTGGGAGTCTACCATCTAGTGTAGTTTCTCCATCTTGTATCATGATTCCACTTTTTCCGGGTTTACAGAAACCAAGATCTTCATATGCAAGTAGTTCTGCGATAGTGAAACAGTCATGAATCTCGGCAAGATCCAAATCTTTTGGTTTTACGCCTGACATTTTGTAAGCTTCTTTACTGGCAAGTTTTGCAGCTTTAATAGATGTTAATGAATCTCGTTCATATAATCCGATTGTGTCACTGGCTATTCCTGATCCTATTATATGCACAGGCGAATCAGTAAAATTTTTAGCGATGTCAGGGGAAGTTAAAATTATACAACTTGCGCCATCAGTTATTAGTGAACAGTCATAAAGTTTCATTGGTCACGCTATGATCTTTGAAGACAAAGCCTTCTCTAAAGTTATTTCCTTTTGCATGTGAGCTTTTGGATTTAAAGTCCCATTGTGATGATTTTTTACAGCTATTCTAGCCATTTGTTCTTCGGTTGTGCCATAATGATGCATGTGTGCCGTAGCCATCAAAGCATATAATCCAGGAAAAGTTATTCCATTCCATTGTTCAAAAGGCATATCTGAAGCCATAGCAAGATACTCTGTTACTTCCGCTGTCGTTCGGTGAGTCATCTTTTCAACTCCTCCAACCATAACGATTTTGTGTAATCCAGAAAGTATAGCCAAAATTCCAGTTCTTAATGCAGAACCAGAAGATGCACAGGCCGATTCAATTCTTATTGCAGGCTTAGGAAGTAAACCCGCCCAATCTGCCATTGTTGGTCCGGAGTGTCCCTGATGCTCATAAGCTTCCCCCATATGACCAACAAATAAGGCTTCAATGTCTTTTTTTGGGTCTAAATTAGGACATCGTTCATAAGCTTCCTTGGTTGCTTCTGCAAAAAGCTCTCGGCACATCATTCCTTCACGTTGTCCAAATTTTGATAAACCCGCCGATACAATTGAAACTAAGGGTTTATTTGCCAATTCAAGACCTCCTGTTAGATTGTTTCATGGAAGTTAGTAAATGTTGCCTGAACTTAATTACTTACCGTAATTTGAAGCAAAATTTGAAAATAGACGTATTTTGCGAAAAGAATATCAAGCATTTATTGATATGTTGAGTGAGGTTATCTAAATGTTGTCTGAAAGACCTATATTATGATTAACAAAGTTGAAAAAAATTTTCTAAACCGCGAATTTTTGAGATTAGCAATCATTGCAGAGTTAGATGCAGTAAATTTGTATGAACAATTAGCAGCTGCAACAGAAAATAAGGGAATTCGGAAAATACTTTTAGACTTAGCAAAAGAGGAGAAAACACATATAGGTGAATTTCAGACGTTACTACTAAAAGTGGATCAAGAACAAGTTGAAGAATTGAAACGTGGAAAAGAAGAAGTTGAAGAAGAGCTGGGTCTCTAGTTTTTAAGGTTATTTTAGTAGATCTTTGAATATTCTTACTAAGGATTTAAATTGTATGAATGGGGTATACCTTGGATATGAGCCGCAATAAATATCACAAAAGAAGACAACGTAAACAGAAAAGTAAAACCAAATGGATAATATTGATAGCTGTTTTATTGGTAATTGTTGCAGCGACAATAATTATTATCACTTTAAATAAATCACCTATCCAATACAACTTAACAATTGCAGTTGATGGTAATGGAAACACCAGCCCTACTCAAGGTGTATACGAATATAATGAAGGTTCAGTGATTTCTATTGAGGCTTCGGCTAATGAAGAATGGACATTCAATCACTGGCTTATTGATGGAGTTGATGTTGGTTCGTCTAATCCTTTTCAGATTACTATGGATTCAAACCAAGCCCTTTTGGCTGTTTTTACTGAAAAAAACTCATCAACTGAACCCAATACAAAAGTAATGCTTCAAACCAGTCTAGGTGATATCTTGATAGAATTGAGAAATGATATGCCAATAACAACAACGAATTTTAAAAATCTTGTTGAAGATGGAGTGTATGACGGTACAATCTTTCATAGAGTTATTGCTGATTTTATGATTCAAGGTGGAGATCCAAATGGAAATGGGTTATCAGATGATGGAATTCCAACAATAATTGATGAATTCACTAACAATAATAAAAATGATAGAGGTGCTATTGCCATGGCAAATGCGGGAGCAAATACAGGTAGTAGCCAATTTTTCATAAATGTAGTTAACAATAATTACCTTGACGATCAACACCCTGTTTTTGGAAAAGTAATTATGGGAATGGATGTTGTTGATACTATCTCAAATGTTGAAACTGATCCTAACGACAAACCTATTACACCTGTTTCAATAATTTCAGCTTACATTGTCGATTAAAAGTAATAAAAAATAAATCTAACACTAAAAGGGAATACTGAAAAATACTATTCCACCAAATTGGTTAATTCTATTGCCTGCTGTTGTTTCTGTGTTAACCACTTTTGTTTTTACTTTTTTGTTTTTCGAAATTTGCATTAATCTCTGAATTCTGGGTTTTTGTTTGCTTTCATTTAGATATTTGTTCGTAATGAGTAGATACTCTATACGCGATTCAGATCTTATTTTTGTTTGGTAAATCTTGGTTTCAATTTCTTTTAATGAATATAAAACAATTGAACATTTATCTTCGTTGTAAAGATTTTTTTCTAAAAGGTCAATTATTTGATCTGCCTCTTGAGAGGTTGTATCTGAGATTAATTCAATGAATTCTTTGGTTTTTACTAGATCAGATACTTTGAGTTTGTCTTCGGCTGAACCAACAATGTTGGTAAAATTTACTCGATTTGGACTCTTAGATTGAAAGAGATATTTGTGATGTTTCTGTACATGATTTCGAAATTCTGCAGCATATGTGGTTCGAGGTGGTGCTGCAATAACCACACTCTGTACTCCATCGTTTAGTATTGGTTTTAAGGAATCCATTAGTGATTCGTGAAAACTGTATAAAATCTTCTCTTCGGTTCTGTTTCCATCAATCTTCAAATTTAGAAATAGTTTTACTACTTTACTAAATACTTGCCATATAATTGCATGGTCAGTTTCTAAACCCACAAGAAGTGCAACGGGATATCCGCGTCTGTATTGACGTTTATGTTTCAAGTCTTTTTCCTCTTTTGTTACCTACAATCGTTTTAATGTAAACTAGTAATTCATAAAGATAGGAAATTTCTAGAATCAACAATTAATATCTAATGAATTAGTAAATAAAGTAAGAAGGAACGAAAGTTTATATATCGCTAATCTTAGTTAAGCCAAAATCTATAGAGTGGAATAGTAATGGGTGATAAACTCGCAAATCCAGCTCCTTTGGGGTTGTTCGGTTTTGGAATGACTACAGTACTTCTCAATATACATAACGCAGGGTTCTATCCTCTAGGTGCAATGATTCTCGCCATGGGACTCGTTTATGGGGGATTGGCTCAGGTAATCGCTGGTGCAATGGAATTCAAAAAAGGTAACACTTTTGGAACCTTAGCATTCAGCTCTTATGGGTTATTCTGGTGGTCCCTTGTAATTTTACTTCTACTTCCTAACTTTACATTAGTTAATCCTGCAGTTATTGCTCCTAATGATACTGCAATGGCTGCTTACTTCTTTATGTGGGGTATATTCACATTATTGATGTTCTTTGGTACAATTAATAAGAATCGAGCAATTCAGTTTGTCTTCGGAAGTTTGGTTACACTTTTCTTCTTATTGACCGCCGTTAGAATTACTGGTAGTTCAGAATTGCTGCTAATAACTGGAATAGAAGGCATTATCTGCGGAGCAAGTGCAATATACACGGGTATAGCAGAAGTTCTAAACGAAACTTATGACAGAATAGTTTTACCTTTGTGTCCTGTAAACAAATAGTTACACGTTTTCACGTGTTTACTTCCTTATTCTTTTTAAGATTAATGTGCATTTCTTTATTGTAGGGTTTAATTGTGGACAGGTACCTGTACAAAAAAGAGATTCTGATTGACGACTCAGGTTGGGGGGATCTTATCTTGGGTGTGGTAATTGGTGCCTTAAAGCTTCCCGAAGGAAGATATATGGATAGACGAATACCGACCTCGTCTTTTCAATCACCAAATTTTCAGAATAAAAAATACCTTGATGATGCAGTAAAAATTGCTGAAGAAATTGTTGAAGTAATGAAACCTGACGAAGATACAGTCTTTAAAATTTGCACGGGATATGTTCTTTCCAGCATCCGAAAATATCTCAGGGAAAAAGGATTCAGAGTTGAAGAAATTGAAGTCACAGGCGAGCTTCAAGAAATGGTGGAACGAAGTTTCGCAATGTGGTGTAAAGAGGTTGGAATTGAATTTGAGCGGTTAAACGGAAAAAGAAGTTTTAATACATTTTTAGAGTGGATTGCCGAAAAACCTCATCTCAGAGAAAACCTTGTGAAAACTGGATGGAAAAGCTGGAACCAAAGATGGCGAGAAAGGGTATACAACATGAAACAATATGAACGCTAGTCAATTAATGTAAAAATGTTTTCTTGCAGGTATTTTATGAATTCGTCTTTTGTGCTTTTACTGAAGAGCGTCACGACGCTGTTTCGAGTAATTCCAAGTGTTAATCCTTGTTTGTGTGCCTCAAAGACAACATACCAAATCTGTCCATGAGTCAAATAATCTTGATACATCTGGGTATCAGCCAAATCTGATCCTGCTAAACAGAGTTTTTCTACTCCAGGTACATCAAATTGATCAAACCAGATCAGGCGTGTTGCTTGAGGATTAGATTCATGCAACATTCTAAGTGTTTCATTTGAAATTTTTGTCTCAACAATTACCCTAGGTGTAATAAAAAGAATCTTACTAAGTTTATTTGCTATATGGTTTGAAAGCAGTTTTTTTACTCCTCGAGCTACGGATGGAGCCATTACAATTAAAAAAGTGCGGTTTTTATATCGAGTTATCCAGAATGGGGCTTCTTCAGTGACAGGTGATTGAACCATTTTTCGACGGAAATAACTTGTGCGTATAAAATCTGCGCTGAATACTCCAGAAATAAGATTTTCTTGAAATTTTATGTCTAGTACTTCCATAATTAATGTCAATATTTGTTTGTCATCTTTTTCATAATTTTCTTCTTCTCTATAATCCTTTAGCTTTTGAATTAATAGACCAATATTTGTTTCTTCCTTGATTTCAAAAATTTTAGCAGGTAGAACCATGTTCTACAACCCCTTTTTCTTCTTCTTGTAAAGTTATGTTTAACTTATTATTATGTAAAACTTGAGATTTTTGTAGAATATAGGTTTTTCTTTGAGGATGTTTAGTCTTTTTTTTAAAAAAATAAATCTTAAGATCATGTTAATGTAATCGGTTTATAGAATTGTTACCCCAGTATATTATTCAATTATTATTTGCTTTGGTGTCTTTTAATTGAAATAACTTAGAAATTGGCATACGATTAATAATATTAAGAAAGTAATAATTCTAGAAGTTAGATAAAAGTAGTTTAGTTAAATCTTTCGATAATTAGGAAATCTATCTTCGTTTCTTTCTTCGTCTGCTGCCAGGGGTGTATTGTCCACTGTCTCTACTTAAGATGAAACGTTTGTGGTATGCGCTTTGATTGTCTACTCGTGGAGTTGCGGAGTGTCTTTCTCTTGCTTCAAGTTTTGGTGTCACAGATCTGACTTTGCCTGCTTTTGATAATGAACCGTGTGATGGCATATTTTTACTTCCTTCTTGATGTGTGAAGATAGTAACGGAGAGTTGTTTATAAAGGTTCACAAATTTGTTGTTACTAAAGATATATCTTTGAGTGAAAACACTTGTGTAATCAATACACAATAGGTGATTTGCGTGAGAGAAGCAATTATTTTAGCTGGTGGCGAAGGTTGGAGGCTTAAACCTGCAACTTGGGTTCCTAAACCGTTGTTGAAGATTAACAAGAAGACCTTGATTGATCACCAGATTGAATGGCTTAGGTCTCATAATTTTGACAATATTATTGTGGCTTCTAATCGTACTGATTTAACAAAAGAACCCGTTGCATATTCTGTTGAAGATGAAAGTCTAGGTACTGGTGGAGCAACCAAAAAGGCATTCAAACAAGTGAAAGGAAAAGTAGCGTATGTAATGAATGTTGACGATATCGTATTTTATGATCCAAACGAACTTTTTGATTATGCTGGAAAAGGTGCTGGTATTTTGTTAGCTAAACCTCAGATTCCTTTTGGCAAAGTTACTCTTGAAAATGGTATTGACGTTATTCGTTTTCAACACAGAGAGACCCTTAATTTCTATGTAAGCTGTGGACATTACGTGTTTAAACGCAATTTAGTTGAATCTATATTTCCAGATAATGGAGATTTTGAGTTTACTGCAATGCAAAGACTTGCAGACAAAAAGATGCTTCAGGGCTATACTTATCATGGCATGTGGTTTACTCTTAACACAATGAAAGAACTCATGGATGTAAGGAGATTCTTTAAAGAGTAGAGAAAAAAAATTAAAGTTTTTGCTTTAATTGTCACTCCAAGAATTATGGGTAATACAGACATGGTTGTTGAGAAAATTCTAGATGGGTAGAATCCAAAGGTTACTCCCCGGAAAAGTGTACCTTTACGATTACATTATCGGGTTGTGTAATTATTGTCCTAGTTGTAAGAGGATTATACATGTTGTTTGTATGATAAGATGCAGCAAATTTATCCAAAATTGGAAAACGCAGACATCATTATTTTTGGTTCTCCAATTTACTGATATGGTCCTAGTCCAAAAATGAAAATGCTAATTGACTGACTTCGTCCATTTGTTAAAAACAAGAAATTGAAGGGAAAACGGGCAA
>Ga0209536_100016525_pt1 | contig 10489 bp, 9 predicted proteins | sample DeeMarSeWOR28_12_FD_187461 | JGI IMG/M metagenome (GOLD analysis project Ga0209536, IMG submission 187461) | Marine sediment microbial communities from White Oak River estuary, North Carolina - WOR-2-8_12 (SPAdes) (version 2) | ecosystem: Environmental > Aquatic > Marine > Intertidal zone >...
GCCGCAGCCGGCCGTGCTACGCGTCGAGCATCCAGAGCGCGAAGCGGGCCAGGTCGGGACCGTCCGAAAAGAGCCCGGCGTGTCCGGACACCCCACCCAGCCGGTAGGCGTTCTCGTCATGCACTTCGCCACGGATCAGGCGCCCGCGCCAGGGGTCGCGCTCGGTGGGGGCGATCGCGGCGAGCCATGCCTCGGGGGGGCGGAACCTCGTTCGCTCCATGCGGAGCGGCCCGAACAGACGGGTTTCGAGGAAGACGTCGAGCGGCTCGCCCGCCAACCGCTGCACGATCTGGGTGAGCGTGATCGCGCCGAGATCGGAGTAGACGTAGTGCTCTCCCGGCGCGGCCTCGAGCGGCGTGCGCATCACCCGCGCGATCGCGTCCTCCGGGGTGTCGGTCTCGAGGTAGAGCGGGCTCCACGCGGGGAGCCCCGACGTGTGGGTCAGGAGGTGGCGCACCAGGACGCGGTCCTTGTCCGGCCCCGTGAACTCGGGCAGGTAGTCCACGACCGGACGGTCGATCTCGAGCTTGCCGTCCGCCACCAGCATCATCGTCGCCGTGGTCAGGCCGATCACCTTGGTGAGGCTCGCCAGGTCGTACATGGTGGAATCGGATACGGGGCGCCGATCGTCGTCGCCGTACCGTCCGACGGCCGTCAGGTATGCGACGTTGCCGCCATGCCCCACCACGAGCACCGCGCCCGGGAACGCGTGCTCGGCGACCTTGGCTTCCAGGAACGCGCGCGTGGCTGCGAGCGAGTCGTCATCGAACACCGGGTCGCTGACGGCGCCGATTGGACCGAGCCAGGCCGGTTCCGCGGTGAGGCCCGCGGCAGGCGCCACCGGGACGCCGAATCCGCGCGGGTAACGCTCCCCCAGCGTGATCGGGAGCGTCCCGGTGATCGGCGCCCCGCCCGCGAGCGCCGCCGCCACGGCACGCTCGGCGGCCGCGATCCCGCTCCAGGCCAGCAAGTAGCCACCCTGATAGTCGGGCAGTTGCGTGAGGAGATACGGACTCCCGAACGATACCAGCAGCGTCGGTTTGACCTGTGCCGTGCCCCGGATCAGCGCCGCCAGCGTGTCGGGCATGGCCACGTGCCCCAGTCCGGAGACGGCGCGCACGTTCACCGCGAACACGATCCGCGGGCTCTGATCGATCACCGCGCGCGCGGAGTCGTACGACAGCGGTCCCGACGCCGGGTAGAGCCGGAACGTGGTGACCGTGTCGCCGAGGCGCCGCAGCTCGGCGGCCAGGCGGTTGCCTGCCGAGAGGGTCGTCTCCCTGCCGTAGACGACGAGCCCGATGGCGCCACGCTGCCGTCGCATTTCCGGCAGCGCTCCCTCCTGCACGAGCGTGAGCGAGCGGGCCGCCATCGCGTCGGCCAGCGCCTCGAAGTCCCGCCGGCCCACGACCGTAGCCACGCTGTCGAGCGGGACCGTGCGGCGTTGAAAGAGGCCGGCGCGCTCCTTGAGGTCCAGGAGCCGGCGCAGCGATGCGTCCAGCCGCGCACGCGGGATGCGTCCCGACTCCACCGCCTCGACCATGGCGTCGATCGCCGCTCGGGGGTCGTCCGGCATCAACAGGAGGTCGCTGCCCGCCAGAAAGGCGAGTACCGCGCTCTCCCCGGCGCCGTACTGCCGCACGATCGCGCCCATCGTGAGGGCGTCGGTCACCACGAGCCCGTCGAACCCGAGCGAGTCCCGCAGCACGTCGGTCATGATGGTCGGCGACAGCGTTGCCGCCTCCGGGAGGTTCGCCGTGAGGCACGGGACCGCCACGTGCGCCGTCATGATCGCCGTCACCCCCGCGCGGATCGCGGCGCGGAACGGTTCCAGCTCGAGCGTGTCGAGCCGTTCCCAGCACGCGGCGACGATCGGGAGCTCGATGTGGGAATCGAGCCCGGTGTCGCCGTGGCCGGGGAAGTGCTTGGCGGTGGTGTACAGGCGGTGCTCCGACGCGCCGGCGATGTAGGCCCGCAGGAACGGTGCGGCGGCCTCCGGCGACTCGCCGAACGCTCGCGTGTTGATGATCGGGTTGTCGGGGTTGCTGTTCAGGTCGGCGACAGGAGAGAACGTCATGTGGATGCCGACGGCGTGGGCTTCCTCGGCCGTGACGCGCCCGAGTTCGTACGCGTCGGTGGCCCGGCCGCCCGCGGCCAGCGCCATCGGCATCGGGAAGGCCGTCCCGCCTTCGAGCCGCATGCCCGAGCCGTTCTCGAGGTCGGCGGCGATCAGGAGCGGCAGCGTCGAGCGCCGCTGGAGGGCGTTGAGCTTGGCCGCGATCTCGAGCGGCGGACCGATGGAGATGATGATCCCGCCGACCTGGAGCGAGTCGACCCAGACGGCGAGCGTGTCGTACTCCTCGCTGTCGAACGCCGCGTAGTTGCCGAGGAGCCAGGGCATCACCAACTGCCCGATCTTCTGGCGGACCGTCAATGTCTGGAGCAGCCCATCGACGGTTATCTTTGAGCCGCGGTCGACGTCGACCGGCGGCAAGGCGGCGTACGGATCCGGAACCACCCGTTCCGGCACGGGCCCGCGGACGCAGGCGGACAGGGCGAGCAGACTCAGGACGGTGACCAGATGACGCATCGGCTTCTCGTTCTCTGCGGCGTGTGGGTCGTCGCGGCGTGTGCGCCGCGCGCGGACGGCGCTCCCGTGGTGCGACCGGGCATCGACGTGTTGCTCACCGACTCGCTGCCCCTCGTGGAGGGACGGCGGGTCGGGCTCCTCACGAACCAGACGGGGGTCGATCGCGCAGGCGTCTCGGACGTCGAGCGCCTGATCGGCGCCGGCATCGATCTCGTCGCCATCTTCAGTCCCGAGCACGGATACCGCGGCGCGCTCGATGAGGAGAATATCGGGCACGGGGTCGATTCCGCCACCGGCATTCCGATCTTCAGCCTGTACGGCGAGGTCCAGGCCCCCACCGCCGAGATGCTGCGCGGGCTCGATCTGCTCCTCGTCGACCTGCAGGACGTCGGCGCACGGCCGTACACCTACGTGTCGACGACGCTCCTTGCCATGCGGGCGGCGCGTGGGCAGGGCGTCGCTGTCGTCGTGCTGGATCGGCCGAACCCCATCGGCGGCGAGCTCGTCCAGGGTCCGATCCGGGATTCCTCCTCCACCTCCTTCGTCGGCATGCTGCCGCTCCCGATGCGGCACGGCATGACGCTGGGGGAGCTGGCGCGCTACGGCAACCGCGTACTCGGCATCGGCGCCGACCTGCGCGTCGTCCCGGCCGACGGGTGGCGCCGGGAGTCGTGGTTCGACGGCACGGGGCTGCCATGGGTGCGGCCGTCCCCGAGCATGCCCGACCTCGAGAGTGCGACGCACTATCCCGGCACGGTGATCTTCGAAGCGACGAATCTCTCGGTCGGTCGCGGGACTCCGGTGGCCTTCCAGGTCGTGGGGGCCCCGTGGCTCGACGCCCCGGCCGTGATCGCGGAGATGGGTACTCCGGCGGGCGTGCGCGTGACCGACACCGTGGTGGTTCCGATGTCGCCCCCGGACCGGAAGTTCGACGGCGTGGCGCTGCGCGGCGTGCGGCTGCTCGTCCGAGACCGGTCGGCGTACGACCCGGTTGCCGTGGCGGTGGCACTCCTCCGGGCGGTCCGGACGGTGCACCCCGATTCCCTGGTGGTGAACCCTCGGAGGCTTGCCCAGTTGCTCGGCACGGGCCGGGTCTGGGCGGATCTCGAGGCCGGAGCGGCGCCGTCCGCGATCGTGCAGGGCTGGGAGGGTCCCCTGGCGGCCTTTCGGTCCGCGCGGAGCGGCAGCCTGCTGTACCGGTAACGGCGCAGCCGCAATTGCCGCACGCTGTTGGCCCGGTTATTCTTAGCGTCTTCGACCCCAGACGATGACCATCATTCCCAGCGTCTTTCGCCGCGGACTCGAGGCCACGATTGCGCCTCTGGTGTCCGCCCTGATCCGTGCGCAAGTGAGCCCCAACGTCCTCACGACGTTGGGGACGCTCGTGCTGATCGGTTCCGGTCTTGCGTTTGGCTTCGGCATCGCCCGGCTTGGTGGAGCGCTGCTGTTGCTGAGCGGTGTCATGGACATGCTCGACGGCCGGGTGGCGCGCGGGGGAGGCGTCGTCACCAAGTTCGGAGCCTTCTACGACTCCACGCTGGACCGGATCGGCGAATCAGCGCTGTTCGGCGGGATTGCCGTCTACTTCGTCGCTGGGGGAGTGGCCGACGCCTGGCGCATTCCCGCCCTCATCGCCGCGTTGGTGGCGCTCTCGGCCGGGCTCACCGTCTCCTACGCGCGCGCCCGCGCCGAGGGGCTGCAGATGGAGTGCAAGGTCGGCGTGGCGCAGCGGGCCGAGCGGATCCTGGGATTGGGTGTACCGACGGTGTTCTTGGGTGCCGGGCCGGGGGGGGTCCTCCTGCTCGGCGTGGTGGCGATTTTGGCGGTGCTCGCGGTGATCACGGTCGTGCAGCGAATCCTGCACGTGTATCGCCTCACCAGCCGCCGGGGTCAGCGGCAGACGCAGGCGCGGTTCGTGAAGCCCGCGCTGGCGGACACGATGACGACGAGGAAAGGACAGGGCAGTGACTGAGGCGAACACGCGGAAGATCCGCCCCGCCGAGGGCAAGCTCGGCGTCTTGCTGGTGGGGCTGGGGGCTGTGGCCACGACGTTCGTGGCCGGAGTGGAGAACGTGCGGCGCGGCCGGGCCAAGCCGATCGGTTCGCTCACGCAGATGGCGACGATCCGCCTGGGACGCAGAACGGAGCACCGCGCGCCGTTGATCAAGGACTTCGTACCGCTCGCGGCCCTGGACGACCTCGTGTTCGGTGCCTGGGATCCCATCCCCGACGATGCCTACGAGTCGGCCAAGGTCGCCGGTGTGCTCGATGGGCATCACATCGAGCCGATCGCGGACTTCCTGAAGTCGATCAAGCCCATGCCGGCGGTCTTCGACCAGGCGTACGTGAAACGGCTCACCGGCACGAACGTCAAGCAGGGCGCGACCAAGCGCGACCTCGCCGAGCAGCTGCGCGCCGACATTCGCGCGTTCAAGGCGCAGCACGGGTGCGATCGACTCGTCCTCGTGTGGTGTGCGTCCACGGAGGTGTTCATCCAGCCGGGACCGGCGCACGCATCGCTGGCCGCGTTCGAGAAGGCGATGGACGCCAACGACAAGGCGATCGCGCCGTCGATGCTCTACGCCTGGGCCGCGCTCATGGAAGGTGTCCCGTTCGCCAACGGTGCGCCCAATCTGACGGTCGACACGAAGGCGATCCAGGAGCTGGCCGACCAGAAGCAGGTCGCCATTTCCGGCAAGGACTTCAAGACCGGCCAGACGATGGTGAAAACCGTCGTGTCGCCCATGCTCAAGGCGCGGATGCTGGGCCTCTCCGGTTGGTACTCCACCAACATCCTGGGGAACCGGGACGGCGAAGTGCTGGACGATCCCGAGTCGTTCAAGACCAAGGAGGAGTCCAAGCTCGGGGTGCTGGAGCACATCCTCCAGCCGGCGATGTACCCGGACCTGTATGGCAACATCTACCACAAGGTGCGTATCAACTACTACCCGCCGCGTGGAGACAACAAGGAGGGGTGGGACAACATCGACATCTTCGGGTGGCTCGGCTACCCGATGCAGATCAAGATCGACTTCCTGTGCCGCGACTCCATCCTCGCGGCGCCGATCGTGCTCGATCTCGCGCTGTTCAGCGACCTGGCGCAGCGGGCGGGCATGTCCGGAATCCAGGAGTGGATTTCGTTCTACTACAAGAGCCCGATGGCCGCGCCTGGGCTCGGTCCGGAGCACGACCTGTTCATCCAGCACACGAAGCTCAAGAACACACTGCGCTGGCTGATGGGTGAGGAGCAGATCACCCATCTCGGCGTCGAGTATTACGAGTACGAGTAGGTGTGACGGCCGCCGACGTCATCGTCATCGTTCTCGGCGTCGCGCTGATCGCGGGCGAGCTCTGGTTCTTCCTGGGCCCGCGGCCTGCGGCCGGGCGAGCGGAGTCGGAGGAGCGGGCGCAGGAGGTGGCGCAGGAGGTCCGGATCGTCGTGCGTGACGGGTACGATCCGGACACGATTCTCGTGGAGGCGGGCCGACCGGCCCGCCTCCTGTTCTATCGGGACGAAACGTCGGAGTGCTCGGAGCGGGTGGTGTTCGAGACACTCGGCATCGAGCGGGAGCTTCCGGCGTTCGAGACGACCGCCGTGGATTTCCCCCCGGTCGCGCCCGGCGACTATCCGTTCCGCTGCGGCAAGGGCGTGATGGAAGGGCGGGTGGTCGCGCAGGTGGGCGGGGACGGAGCCCGGGCGCATCTGGGCGAGGGACACCGCACGCATGGCTAGGGCACGCATCACCCTCCCCGTCGAGGGCATGACCTGCGGCGCCTGCGCCACGACCGTCCAGAAGCGGCTCGAGCGCGCCGACGGCGTCCACGGGGCCGTCGTCAACTACGCCACCGGCAAGGCCACCGTCACCATCGACGACGCGGCGGTGAAGGTGGCCGACCTCGTGAGCGCCGTGCGGGACGCCGGCTACGACTGCACGCGCGCCACCGTGACGTTCGGCATCGAGGGACTGCACTACGCCACCGGGGTGGGCCGGCTCGAGGATGCGCTCGCGCAGCTGCCAGGTGTGCTCGGCGCGGTGGCGAACCAGGCGCTGGAGGAAGTGCGCGTCGACTACGTGCCGGGGCTCGTGAACGGCCGGGATCTCGAGCAGGCCGTGGTGCACGCCGGCTTCCGCGTGGCCGAGCCGATCGCGGAGGAGGACCCGGTCGAGCGCGAGCGCCTCAAGCGCCAGACCGAAGTCCGCCGGCTGGCGTGGAAGCTCGCCGTGGCCGCATGCGTGGCCGTGGTCACCATGATCGGTTCGATGCCGCTCATGCGGTCGATGGAAACGAAGGAGCACGACCTCGTCGCGCGGCTGCTCGGGCCGCTCGACACGCTCCTGATGCGGCTCCTCCCGGGCCTGTACGACTTTGCCGCGCGCGATCCGATCCTGCTCAAGCTCGCGCTCCTCGTCCTGACGCTGCCGGTGATGCTGTGGAGCGGGTGGCAGTTCTATCGAGGAGCCTGGAGCGGCCTCAAGCACCGCAGTGCCGACATGAACACGCTCATCGCCGTCGGCACCGGCGCCGCCTTTCTCTACTCCGCGGTCGCGACGCTGCTGCCGTGGGTGTTCGAGCGCGCGGGCCTGCCGGCCGACGTCTACTTCGAGGCGGTGTCGGCGATCATCGCCCTCATCCTCCTCGGCCGACTGCTGGAGGCGCGGGCGAAGGGGCAGACCTCGGAAGCGATTCGCCGCCTGCTCGGGCTGCGGCCCAAGACGGCGCGGGTGCAGCGCGACGGCCGGGACGAAGAAGTGCCCATCGAGGCGGTCGCGGTCGGCGACCGCGTGGTCGTCCGCCCGGGCGAGACTCTCCCCGTGGACGGGGTGGTCGATTCCGGGGAGTCCAGCGTGAGCGAGGCGATGCTCACGGGCGAGCCGATGCCCGTGACGAAGGCACCCGGCGACCGTGTCTTCGGCGGCACCGTCAACGCCACCGGGTCGTTCATGTACCGGGCGACCGCCGTCGGACGGGACACCGCGCTCGCGCAGATCGTCCGCCTGGTCGAGGAGGCGCAGGCCACCAAGGCGCCGGCGCAGCGCCTGGCCGACACGGTGGCCGGCATCTTCGTGCCGATCGTGATGGCCGTCGCGATCGCATCCTTCGTGCTCTGGTGGGTGTTCGGACCGGACCCACGCATCGTCTACAGCACCGTGGCGCTGGTGACGGTCCTCGTCATCGCCTGCCCGTGCGCCCTTGGGCTCGCCACGCCGACGGCGCTCATGGTGGGGACGGGCAGGGGGGCGGAGTACGGCATCCTGATTCGGGGCGGGGAGGCGCTCGAGGCCGCGCAGCGCATCGACACGGTCGTGTTCGACAAGACCGGGACGATCACCGAGGGACATCCGGTGGTGACCCACGTCCTCGGCGCGCGGCGGGGCGACGGCACCGCCGTCAATCCGGCGGAGATCCTGCGCCTTGCCGCCGCGGTCGAGGCGCGCTCCGAGCATCCGCTGGCGCAGGCCATCGTGCGCGCGGCGGAGGCAAAGGAGATCGCGCTGGAGCCCGTGGGGCGGTTCGTGGCCATGGAGGGGCGCGGTGCCCGCGGCATCGTCGGGAAGTTCCTGGTCGAAGTGATCAGCGTGCGGCACGCCGAGGAGCGCGGGCTCTCCCTCGGCTCGCTCGAGACCGAGGTCGCGCAGCACGTCCAGGCCGGGCGCACGCCGGTCGTCGCCGTCGTGAACGACACCGTGCAGGGCGCCATCGTGCTGGCGGACAGCGTGAAACCCGGCGCCCGCGCGGCGGTCGAGCGCCTGCACGCGATGGGGATCGACGTGTATCTCCTGAGCGGAGACAGCAAGGTCGCCGCCCGGCTCGTCGGCAGGGAGGTCGGCATCGACCGGGTCGTCGCCGAGGTCAGCCCGCGCGACAAGGTCGAGGAGATTCGGCGGCTGCAGGCGAACGCGCGCACGGTCGCGATGGTGGGCGATGGGATCAACGATGCCCCGGCCCTCGCGCAGGCCCACGTCGGATTCGCGCTCGGTACGGGCACGGACGTGGCGGTGGAGGCATCGGACATCACGCTCATCCGCGGTGACGTGTATGGCGTGGTCGCGGCCATCGAGCTGTCCCGGCGCACGATGCGGACGATCCGGACCAACCTGTTCTTCGCGTTCATCTACAACGTGCTCGGGATACCGCTGGCCGCGGGCGTGTTGTATCCATTCACCGGCATTCTGCTCAGTCCGATCGTGGCGAGTGCGGCCATGGCGGCCTCGAGCCTGAGTGTCGTCGGCAACAGCCTGCGTCTGCGGGCCTTCAGCCCTTCAACCAGCAGCTGACACATGCGCTATTTCCATCGGACTTCGCTGTCTCCGGACGATACCCTCGCCGAGGCGGACCGGCACTTCGCAGGCCGGTTCCAGACCGTCACTTCCAGCGCCCGCGCGCGCATCTTCCAGGGCGCGGTGGGTACCATCACCGTGCAGGCCGAGCCCGAGGGCGGGCACTACACGCACATCACGGTCAGCACCGACCAGGTCGGCGAGAGCGAGGCGGACAAGACCGCCAAGCGGTTCCTCACGCTGGTGCACGCGCGCGCGGACGGTCGGCACGTCGCGCGCGGGGCCTACTGACCGTCTCCTCTCAGTCTCGCACACGGACTACGCCATGGCCTCCGTACAGCTCTCCGTCACCGGCATGACCTGCGGGCACTGCCAGAAGAAGGTCGAGAACGCGCTCCACGGCGTCGACGGGGTGTTCGGCGTCTTCGTGGATCGCGCGGCCGGCTCGGCCGAAGTCGAGTTCGACCAGTCCCGAACCGACGTGACGGCGCTGGTGGAGGCGGTGGAGGCGGTGGGGTACGGGGCGTCGGCAGCGACCTGAGACCAGCGCACCCCGGTCCGTGGCCGTCGTCACTTATCTCGAGGCTCTGCGGCAGGGGCTGTGGGAGGAGATGGAGCGGGACGGGCGGGTGTTCCTGCTCGGCGAAGACATCGGCGCGTACGGTGGCGCGTTCAAGCTCACGCAGGGATTCCGCGATCGGTTCGGCGCCGACCGGGTGATCGACACGCCGATCAGCGAGGCGGCGATCGTCGGGGCTGCGGCGGGCGCGGCCCACATGGGTCTGCGGCCCGTCGCCGAGATGCAGTTCATCGACTTCATCGCCAGTGCCTACGACCTCATCACCAACTACGTCGCCACGGCGCGATACCGCGCCGGACTCGCCACGCCGCTGGTCATCCGCGGTCCCTCGGGCGGCTACGTCCGCGGCGGCCCGTTCCACTCGCAGATGCCGGAGGCCGCGTTCTTCCACACGCCCGGACTCAAGCTGGTGTGCCCCGCCACCGTCCGAGACGCCAAGGGGCTGATCAAGGCCGCCGTGCGGGATGACGATCCGGTCATCGTCTTCGAGCACAAGTACCTCTACCGGCGGATCAAGGACGAGCTGCCGGAGGACGAGGAGATCCTCACGCCGATCGGCCAGGCACGCCTGGCGCGGGAGGGGCGTGACCTGACCATCGTGACCTGGTCGGCAATGGTGTGGAGCGCCGAGGACGCGGCCGACCGCCTCGCGGCGGAAGACGGAGTGTCGGTCGAGGTGCTCGATCTCCGGACCCTGCTGCCCATGGACGACGCGGCGATCGTCGCGTCGGTGCGGAAGACCGGCAAGGTGCTCGTCGCGCACGAGGACACCCGGACGGGCGGCATCGCCGGTGAGATCGCGGCCCGGATCAACGAGCTGGCGTTCGAATGGCTCGACGGGCCGATCCTGCGTGTGACCGCGGCCGACACGCCGATCCCGTACGCCGCCCCCCTCGAGGACTTCGTTCTGCCGCAGATCGACGACATCGTTTCCACGGCGCGGCGGCTCCTCGCGTACTAGCGGACCGCAGCGCCGGTCGTCGCTGCGCATGGTGGCGGGGCCGGCGCGAACGGGGGGGCGTATCGCCGGGGCCGCTG
>Ga0209536_100016526_pt1 | contig 10488 bp, 10 predicted proteins | sample DeeMarSeWOR28_12_FD_187461 | JGI IMG/M metagenome (GOLD analysis project Ga0209536, IMG submission 187461) | Marine sediment microbial communities from White Oak River estuary, North Carolina - WOR-2-8_12 (SPAdes) (version 2) | ecosystem: Environmental > Aquatic > Marine > Intertidal zone >...
CCCCGCAGGCTTCGCAGGTCGTCGTCGTCATAACCTACCACCTTCCCCCGCGCGAGTAGCCGAGCCACACGCCATCGGCGATCAAGTCGCAGTGTGAAACGCTGCCGTTGAACTCGTACACCCACGCGTCGGTCCCGCACTCGGTCGTGATGCGGATGCGGCGGTACATGCCGCGCTCGGGCTCGCGATAGTCGACGCCCTCGATGCGGTCCCATTCGAGCAGGGTCGCGTCGTCGATCTTGCGCAACTGACCGCGCACGATCCCGTCGCGGTGCGCGTCGTCGAACTTGCAGAACGCGATCCCGCTCGCGTACATCGTGCCGGCGACCGCGTGCGGCGGGTCGTTGGCAACGTCGGGCGTTTTCAGGATCCCATACACGAACACGGTGTGCATGCCGTCGTCGTCGGCGAGCTTGCGCGCGTCGTCGAGCGCGGCGTCGATGCGCGGGTCGCGCAACTCGATGAACCGCGGCGCGTCGTCGTCGACGAGCGGAAGGTTCTCGGGCAGGTCGTCGTCGACGGTCGGGTCGCGAAGCTCGACGAACCCGAGGTCGTCGACGAGCGGCGGGCCACCGGCTTCCCCGGGCGGGGGCGCGTTGCAAGCGCAGCCGAGTTCTTCGTCGTACCCGTACCCGCACACCGAACAGGTCGGCAGCGCGTAACAGTCGGCGCACAGCACCGGACCCTCGTTGCGAACGAACGGTCCCGAGGTCGATCCGCACTCGTGACACTGAATGTGAAGGCTGACGTGATTCATGGTGCGCTCCTTGCTTGTTGTTGTTGCCGTGCTAGTTGCCCTCGACAGTTGCGACGACCGCGACGACCGCGGCAGCCTTGCGACCGCAGTTGACCCGGCGAACCCGACCGCTCGCGTTGTGCGCGAACAGTGCGCAAACCGCCAAGCCAACCGCCATCGCAACCGCTTTGCCCGTCGTCGTCGTCATGCCCCTATGCATTGCGAATTGTGTGCCACGTATGGCGCACGACGCACACGGCGCACGACCGCCGCTAAGTGCCTGGAATCTCGAAGGTCGACCCCGGGTGCCCCGTCGTGTGACGCGGATCACAAATGCGACATCTATGGCATACTGAACAACTGTATTTCCCGAATTGCCCAATGATTCCGGGCGTGAGCCTAAACACCTACACTATGACATCTTCGTCATACTGAACATGGGCGATTTCGAGTTCTCCCAACGATTCCGGGGGAGAGTCAGAACACCTACACTATGACATCTATGGCACACTGAACAAACGCCAGATGACGCGCCGCTCCGAGCCGAGAGCAAATTTTGCGTACCCCGGTGACAAAAAGCGTCACCTGCCCAATGATTCCGGGCACTTACAATGGACGTTCTACGGCACCGAGAGCAACTTTTTCCATGTAGGCACGGGTGCGAGAACTCGCGCCGAAAACCGTGCGCCGGTCCTGGCACACGATTCCAGGGACTTACGACGTGACGCACCGCGCGACCGGACCGCGGGTCGTGCGCCACAGTTGGCACACGGGATGCAATGCATATGAGTCACACGGCAACACAAACAACGGAGACGGTCATGGCAAAGCAAGTTCAAATCAACAGCACGAAGGCAGCCGGTTACACGTTCGGGATCGAGATCGAGACCGCCCTGCCGAACGCTACCCTGCGCAGCCTGCCGGTCAACGGTTACCATCGCAACAGCAGCCGGATCCAGGTCGGTCAGGCGGGGTTCCCGGTCGCCGGTTGGTGCCTGATGAACGACTGCTCGATCAGCACGAGCGCCCCCGGTTACACCGCGGTCGAGCTTGTCAGCCCGGTGCTCGAAGGTCGCGAGGGTTTCGAGGCGGTGCTGAAGGTTGCCGAGTGGATGAACAGCATCAACGCCAAAACGAACAGCACGATGGGAACTCACATTCACGTCGGTTACCGCAGCGTCGCCGGCAACGACTCGAACGAGATCGCTGCCTGGACCGCGAACCTGATCAACGTCGTCGCTCAGTTCGAGCGCGCGATTCAGGGCGCTGCCGGTTCGTTTCGCCGCACGCAAGCTCACTGGGCGCAGTCGATTCGCAACCACAGCTACCGCCGCACCGCCGACGCCGTGAAGGCTGCGCGGAAGAACCGCAAGGGCGCGACCCTCGCGAACGCCCGCCTCGACCGTTACCACACCCTGAACCTTCAGAACATGAACGGCGGTCGCCTGCCGACCGTCGAGTTCAGAGCGTTCAGCGGCACGACCGACGGCTTGAAGATGGTCGCCTGGATCTCGATGTGCCTCGCCCTCGCCGAGCGCGCCACCTACCGCAACAGCAAGTTCGACGCCCCGCGGACCTCGTGCTACCGCGGCAACGGCGAAGCGAAGAAGACCATCGACCGGTTCTTTTACCTGTGCGGTTGGACCCTCGGTCGTAAGAACGACAAGGCTGCCGAGGTCGAAGCCGACGGGTTCGTGCTGCCGATCGAGATGATGAAGCCGGTCAAGCGCGAGCTTCGCCGCCTGTGCAAAAAGTTCGACAGCGAGGCGCCTGCCGCCCGTTAGTCGTTGCCGTGGACGAAGGCTCGACCCCGGCAATGGGGGCGGGGTCGAGCCCGAGTCAAACCGAACGAAGGAACACGAAGCGCGAAAGGGACCGAGACGATGCTACTCAAAACGAACAAGCGAAACATCGAACGAGCGACGACCCCCGACGGGTTGCACCGCGTGTTCGGTTACGGCTCGCTGAAAGATCCGAAGCGGACCCCGGTGTGGTGCCGCGGTCGCCTGTGGCTGCGCCCGACCGGTCAAGCTGCCGTCGACTTCACCGATCGCGAGGCGATGGTCAAGGGCGACGTGATGCTCGTCGACGACGCCGGGCTCGAAGCGCTCGACCGTCGCGAGGGGAGCCCGTGGCTTCACGTTCGCGTGCTCGTGAAGCTGCGCGACGGCTCGGTCGCGTGGGCGTATCAGTGGGGTCAGGACATCACGCCCGAGTTCGACGAAGTGCCTGACGGGATCTGGCGATGGGAACACCTGCGCGTGTGGCGCGCTCACTACGGCGCGAACAACGTCGTGCCGCCCCCGCCATCGGTCGCCGAGCGCGAGCGCCGCAGCGCGAAGCCTCGCAAGCCTGCGGGCAATCGCAAGCCGCACCGCGAGCGTCGCCCGGGGCAACTGTCGCTGATCGACCGCATCGAGGGCGAGATCGAGCGACTGCGCCGCGAGCGCGACAGCGCGACGCGGACCGAGCGCGCCCGATTGAAGGTGCAAGCCGCGAAGGAGCGAGCCCGCGCGCACACGCGAAGCGACGGCAGCGACTCGCGGATCGTCACGGTCGCGCAAGCTCGACGCGAACGACGCGAGCGCGAGGCGCGCGAAGCTGCCGAACGCGAGGAGCGCGAGGCGCGAAACCACATCAACGCCATTATGAAGGAGGTCGTGTGATGACCCGCAACCGACGAAACGCCCCGAGCGGCAGCGCTGCGAACCCGTACCCGCGGACCGTGCGCGAGTCGATCGACGACTCGATGCGGTTCAAGCGCGCGACCGTCGAAGCGGTCAAGGCGTTCGCGAACGCGAAGCCGTGGCGCGGCAATGTCGCCGTGCGACTGAACAAGATGCGCGAAGCTGCGCGCGCACTCGCCGCGGCATACGGCACGACCACGCCGACGATCAAGGCGACGCGCGGCGCCGACTGCTACTCGCCGAGCGAGCGCACGATCTACTTGAACACGAGCGACGGTGGCCCGAGCGTCATCACCTTCCTTCACGAGTTCGCGCATCACCTCGGTCGCGACGAGCGCGGCGCGTGTCGGTGGTCGCTCAACTTGTTCAAACGGAACTTCCCCCGGTCGTTCGCGCGACTCGTGCCCGACGGTCACACGCTTCGACGACGGCGCCCGTTGATCGAGCGTCGCGTGCTGCGCAACGCCGACGGATCGCCGGTGCGTCGTCGCCGTCGTCGCCGCAACCGAACCGAGGATCTGTTGTGAAGTCGACGCGCGTTCCATCGACGGGGCGACTCGCGGATCCAAAACGGACCGCTGGAACCCGATCCGCGGTTTCGCGGTCGGCGGCAGTCGCGAACCGGACCGAGTTCGGCAACAAGCGGATCGGATCCGGGTTTCGCTTGACTCGAACTAGGAACGGATGTTACCGTTCACGAAGGCAGCAAGTTCGATCGGGTGTCAGATTTGACCCCCGGCAAACGTCAGTTGAACTAGGAGGCTCACGATGACAGCACGAAGCAACAAACCGAGCAGGTCGCAGTCGAGCGCGTTCGACGCCGCACTCGCAAGCGCACAACCGCGGCGCACGCGTCGCGAGGCTGGCCCGCCGCGCGCGTTCAAGGATGACCGCATGCCGGCGATCGGCACGATCCTCGAATCGCGCCCGGTCAAAGGCAAGGTCGTGAAGGTCGAGGTGTGCGACGGCTACGTGAAGCCGCGCAGCCGCAAGCCGAACGGCAAGGCGTTCAGCGCGACGACGTACAAGTCGCTCTCGGCTGTGATGCGCGAGGCGCGCGGCATGCCGTCGAACGGTTGGTTCTGGTTTGGGCTCGGCGAGATGCGGCACGGCGAACTGATCAACAAGGCAGGCGAGCCGACCCGCAACCCGAAGCCGGCGACGGCGAAGCCGAAGTTCGAGGGACCGACGCATCGGTACACCTGCCACGGTTGCGGCAAGCGGCGCATGTGCGTGACCGTCGACGATCGTCACCTGTGCCAGACCTGTTGCGAGGAGGGTTGACCATGACCGCACGATCCACACGACAACAGGTTGCGCGCGCGGTCGAGTCGCAGGCGGGACCGCACATCGGCGACGTTGTGTTCGTTCGGCTGTGGCAAGCCGGCGCGTCGCGCGCTCGGCTCGAACGACTCGCCGACGCGAGCGGCTTCCCGACCTCGTACCTGCCGAAAGGGCTGACGCCCGATCAGGCGTGGCAGCACGCGTGCCGCACGACTCGCGTCGACGGTTACTTGCTGCGACCGATCGCGAAGGATGACAAGGCGATCGTGTGGGGCGCCGTTCGCGAGGATGTCGACCCCGACGAAACCGATCTCGACTATGCGCTCGAATCGCGGCTCGCGTTGCTGCGGGCGAACTCGCAAACGGTGTTCGAGCACCCGGCGCACCCGGTGTGCGTGGCGATCGATGCCGCCTATCGTGGCGCGCTCGACTCGATCACGACCGAGCACGTGCGCGCGATGGTCAAGCGCGTGTGTCGCGACAACGGCGGCGTGACAATCGGGACCGAGTTCTTCGTGCCCGGTCAACACGCGTCGTTGCTGCGCTCGATGAAGAACGTCGTCGAGCAGTTGGGCGGTTCGCAACTGTGGCTGTTGCCGATTCACGACACCGGCGAGTCACGCGAAACGATCGACCGCGCCGTGCGTGCCGACCTGCAAGACGAGATCACGACGCTCGCCGACGAGATCGCGAAGTTCGACGATTCGACGCAAGAGTCGACGCTCGAACGACGGCTCGAACGGTTCAGCGAACTGCGCGAGCGAGCCCGGCTGTACGCGGGCATCCTGACCGTGACACACGACGACCTGCTGACGAAGGTCAGCGAACTCGAAACCACCGTCGCGCGCATGATCGGCGCGAAGGAGACCGACAATGGCTAGTGCAACTCAAACCACCCTGCAAACGATCCGTGACGAACTGCGCGCCTCGTTCTTCGAGCGCACGCCAGTCATCGACGGCGTGTTGACCGCGCTCGTCGCAGGCGAACACGTGTTGATGCTCGGACCGCCAGGCACCGCGAAGTCGGCGCTCGCGTCGGTGCTGTGCAAGGCGATCGACGACGCGCAGTTCTTTCAGTGGCTCCTGACGAAGTTCAGCACGCCCGAGGAACTGTTCGGGCCGATGTCGCTGAAGGGGCTCGAACAGGACAAGTTCACGCGCAACGTGACCGGCAAGCTGCCGCTCGCGCACATCGCGTTTCTCGACGAGATCTTCAAAGCGAACTCGTCGATCCTGAACGCGCTGTTGACGATCATCAACGAGCGCGAGTTCTTCAACGACGGCGCCGCGAGCGCGTGCCCGTTGCTGACGATGGTCGGCGCGTCGAACGAGTTGCCCGAGTCGAAGGAACTCGAAGCGCTGTTCGATCGGTTCCTGCTGCGCTACTGGATCAACTATGTCGGCGACCGCGCGAACGTGCGCTCGATGCTACTCGCCAGCGAGCCGGCGATCAGCGCGAAGCTGACGCTCGCCGACATCGCGAAGGCGCAAGCCGAAGCCGCGAAGGTCAAGTTCAGCGACGCGTCGCTCGACACCCTGCTCGATGTCAAGGACGCGACCGAGCGCGAGGGCGTGCGAGCGAGCGATCGTCGGTGGCGCCGAGTCATCAAAGCGCTGCGCGCGTTCGCGTACCTGAACGGCGACAACGCCGTGACCGAGGATCACTTCGACCTGCTGCCCGATATGCTGTGGCGCGAGCCGAGCGAGCGCACGTCGCTCGTTCAGGTCGTCGGTCGCATCGCGAACCCGCTCGCCGCGAAGGCGATCGAAGTCACCGACGCCGCGCGCGAGTTGTTCGCATCGCTGCCGTCGGGCGACGTGAAGAAAGCCGAGTTCCTTGCGGCAGCCGCCGACGCGAACGCGCAGTTCGAGCAGATGAAGAACGAGGTCAACGTGCTCGTGCAGGCGAACCCGAACAAGGCGCGCAAGCTGCGCGAGGCGCTGAGCGAGATCGACAAGCTGCACAAGGACACGCAACGCCGCGCCGCGAAGGCTGCGGGGATCTCGATCTAAGGGGGCAACGATGTCGAAGCGAGTCAACGGTCGATGGGATCCAACAACGGCACTCGCCGAGCAACAGGGCAACGGCGCCGGCATCATCGCAGGCGCCGCGCCCTCGACCTCGAAGGCGATGCGATTGCCCGACGGGGATCTCGTGTACCAGACGAACAAGTGGAGCCGCTACCTGTGGCGCGAGTTCAAAGATGGCGCCGCCGACGCTGCCGAAGTCGAAACCGCAGGAACCGACAAGCTGCCCCGGTGGCCCGCGTTCATGCGCGAGGTGTTCAATCGGTTCTACAGCGAAGATCCGCAACAGGTCGAGCAGGTCGAACCGGAACATCAGTGGGCGCAGCGCGCGCACGATGAAGCGTCGCAGTTGCCCGAGTTCGAGCGACTGAAGGACCGGTGCATGGGGGACAAGCTGTGGTCGGGTCTCGCTGCGACGGCGATCACCGACGAAGTGTTGCGCGTGCTGCCCGAGCCCGATGAACCGCTCGAAGATCCTCGACCGCACGAGCGACGCGTGAAGGGGCTCGAAGGGTTGCAGGATGCGGGCGTGCCTGTCGGCGATGAACTCGCGAAGGCGAAGCAAGCGCTCGCGAACGCGCAGCAACAGGCGCAGCAATACGCGCAGGGCATCGACCCGAGCCGCCTGCGGCAAGCGCTTCGCCGCGGCAGCGAGTCGGCGCAGGATTCGATCGACGAAGCACAGAACGCGATCTCGTCGTTCGGTTACGATCTCAGCGACGGCAGCGACGGGCGAGGCGGCGACATCGAAGGCAAGCGCAAGCTGTTCGCGAAGGTAAAGTCGTCGAAGAAGCTGCGCGCGCTCGCCGAACTCGCGGGGCGCATGCGACGGTTCGCCGCGCAAAAGCAACGCAGCAAGGCGGATCAGGCTCGCGACGAGATCAGCGACGTGACGCTCGGCGACGACCTCGCGCGCTTGCTGCCGAGCGAGGCGGCAAAGCTGTCGCAGGCGCGCACCTTGTTCTTCAAGGATCTGATCGAGCGCAAGTTGCTGTGCTACGAACTGAAGGGCAGCGAGCCGCAAAACAAGGGACCGATCGTTGTGTGCGTCGACAACTCGGGCTCGATGTCGGGCGACCGTGAACTGTGGTCGAAGGCTGTCGCGCTCGCACTGCTAGACGTGGCGAAGCGACAGAACCGATCGTTCGCGCTCGTTCACTTCGACACGCGTGTTCGATGCTCGATGATCTGGGAACGCGGTCCGAACGCGCCCGAATGGGACAAGATCGTCGAGGCGATGGAATACTTCAGCGGCGGCGGCACCGACTTCGAGCCCCCGCTGCGCAAGGCGCTCGAACTGCTCGAAGGCGACACGTTCAAAAAAGCCGACGTGATCCTCGTGACCGATGGCGCCGCGGGGACCGGCTTCGCCGACGAGTACAGGCAACGCGCGAAGGCGAAAGAGGCGACGACCTACGGCGTCGAGATCGGCGGTTACGGTTACGGCGACAGCGATGTCATGGGCGCGTTTTGCGATCACACGATGTCGATCGACGACCTCGACATCGACAACGCGGCAACGCAACAACTGTTCGAGATCTAGGAGGCTCACGATGGCAGTGAAGCGAGTGAACAAGGCGCGCAAGGCGCAAGGCAAGTGCGGCAACTGTGGCAAGCCGATCGAGGTCGGCGACTCCTACGTGTGGCATCAATTCAAGTTCGGCTCGAAGCGCGTGCGCTGCGACTCGGCGGCGTGCTACTTCAAGCCGAGCGAGTTGACGACGAGCGACAAGCTCTCGCGACTGTACGGCGCACAGGAAAACGCCGAAGGGCAACTCGACGACTGGAGCCGCGAGGACACCGCCGACCTGCAAGCGATCGTCGACGAAGCGGCGAACGAGATCCGCGAGGTCGCCGAGGAGTACCGCGAAAGCGCGTCGAACATGGAAGAACACTTCCCCGGTGGCTGCCCCGCGATCGACGAGTGCAACGAAAAGGGCGACGAGTGCGACGGGTGGGCCGATGAACTCGACGGCGTTGACTTCGAGGAGTTCGATCCCGATAGCGTCGACATCGACGACGACGCCAGCGAAGAGGACCGTCAGCAGGCGATCGACACCGCGCGCGACGATTGGGCTGAAGAGCAGATCGACAAGGTGCGCGACGCGCTCGGCAACTGCCCGCTGTAGGAGGCGACGATGGCGAAGGGCAAACGCAAAAAGCGAAAGCGGCAACGCAAGCCATACGCCGAGGAGCAGGCGAAGGCGGATCGCTCGGCGGGGACCGTCGTCATGCCGCAAGGTTCAACCGGTGCGGCTGGCGGTCCAGGCGAGATCGCGTCGACGGAACTGATCAGCACGCGGTACGGGCAAGCGGCGCTCGCAACGAACACCGACGGCGACCCGTTGCTGTTCGTGCCCGAAGGGCTCGACGCTGACGACCTCGAAGCGCTGGCGGGCGACCTGCAACACGCGGGCAACATCACGCCCGAGGTCATGGCAGAGGCGATCTATCGACGTGCGAACAAGATCGTCAGCGAGGCGGCGGTCGACACGTACCTCGCGATCCTCGACTGGTTCCTGCAACTGTCGCACGGCAAGGGTCAGTTGATTGATGCGCCTGTGATCTCGGGCGGGCGCGAGCCGACGGTCGCCAACGACAAGCGCGCGCGCGAAGTCGCGTCGCGAATGTGGGCTCGGCTTCGTCAAGCGCGCGTGTTCGACATACCGCCGACAACCTACGGCGGGATCTATCACGCCGCCGATGTGCTCGCATCTGAATCGCAAGGGTTCGACTGGCAACCCGAACACGTGCCGCTCGACGACGACTTCGATCATCGCGAGTTCTTTCGCAGGCTGTCCGAATCTGCCGCGGCGCAACCGTGGCCCGAGCGCACGCCGTTCGACTGGCAGTTCCTATCGTTCGGTCCCGGTGTCGTGCACCCGATCCTGAACGACGCGTTCGGGACTGATATGGCGGGGCACGTGTTCCATCGGTACGCGATGCTCGGTTACTTGCTCGGTCCTGATTCGTGCGTCGCGCTGATCGGCGCGTACCGCAACGCGCGCTCGCGTCGACCGTCGACCGTCATCACGTTCGATGTCGGCGCCGATTCAAAATGGAAGGGGCACTCGCAACTGACGTTCGCCCCGTGGGTCGTGAACACACTGATCGATCTGATCAACAGTTACCGCACGTTCATCGACGAGTCGCCGCGCAACCTGAAGTTCAGGCGCGAGTGGCAACGCAAGATGAAGGAACTCGGCTGGCGTCGCGAGAAGGTTTTGCCGCCACCGTTTTATCCGGTCTACCTGAAGCAAAAGGTCATCGAGCGCCACACGCGCAGCGCGTTGCCTGCGGGACCGATGCGCGCGATCTCGCATCGTCACGATCGTCGAGGGCACGAGCGCTGTCTGTTCAGGCGCGGCAAGCTGCCGCTCGATCTCAAGACCGAGGCGAAGCTGCGCGCGCGAGGGTATCGCGTGTTCACGACTGGACCGACTGACCTGACGGCGCACCGACAACTCGCCGAGCGCGGGTTGCCGGCGAAGCGCGCCGACGAATGGCTCGCGGTCAAAGCGATCTGGATCGACGCGCAGATCATCGGCGACCCGTCGCTGCCCTACGTGCCGAGCTTGCACAAGGTGAAGTGATGCGGTATCCCTGGGAAGTGGCTCACCCCCCTCCACGATGGCGGGCGGCGAAAGTCGCCGACCTCGTTGCGGCGGTCGTCGATCAGCAATGCCGTGCGCGGGTTATGCTGCAGGAGTTCGAACTTGCGCGTGGCACGACTGGTGGCGAAGACGATTCGAG
>Ga0209536_100016528_pt1 | contig 10488 bp, 8 predicted proteins | sample DeeMarSeWOR28_12_FD_187461 | JGI IMG/M metagenome (GOLD analysis project Ga0209536, IMG submission 187461) | Marine sediment microbial communities from White Oak River estuary, North Carolina - WOR-2-8_12 (SPAdes) (version 2) | ecosystem: Environmental > Aquatic > Marine > Intertidal zone >...
TGGTGATGATCAAGCGCAACAATGTGCCAAAAAGTATCTGGACCACCCCGATACATTTTCTTGCCTTCGGTCTGGGCTCGGGGGCTGCGCCCTATGCCCCGGGAACGTTCGGCACGCTGGCCGCGATACCGGTCTACCTGGTGATGGTTCATTATCTGTCCTGGCCCGTCTATGGTCTGGCAGTAGTGGCAATGTTTGTTTTTGGTGTCTGGTTATGTGAGCGCACCGAGAGAGATATTGGGGTGCACGACCATTCCGGGATCGTCTGGGACGAGTTTGTCGGTTACCTGGTGACCATGTTTGCCGTGCCTTTGGGCTGGGTCTGGGTGGTCGCGGGTTTCTTCCTGTTTCGATTGTTCGACGTGTGGAAGCCGTTTCCGGTGCGCCAGCTGGAGCGACGTTACCAGAATGGATTTGGCAATATGGCGGACGACTTGCTGGCGGGAGTTTATGCCAATATCGTTTTACAATTACTGGTACTGGCGCAAAGCCGGTTCTAGATCAGATCGCGACCAGGCTGGCGTCAAACCCCAATCGACGTACGCAATTCAGCACACCTTTTGAGCTAACCACCGACGGGTTGTAATAGACCACCACCAGATATTCCTTGTGCGGCGCAAACCAGGGTGCGACCACGCCGGGGAGTTTTCGTAAAGTGCTGTCGATAACGTGGCGGGAGCCAGCGTCAGGCCGATGGCGGAAGTAAAGCAACACATCTACCGGTTTCATGCGTCCATTCTATAACCGGTGGACCGCAGGTCAACGGCAATCTCGCGGGCAACCCGCGCGTACACTGTCTAGCGTGTCTCGAGCCTGGCGGATTCGCCTGCCAGTTGCTCAAGAATTTCGGCGGCAGCGACAAATCCCTGGGCGGCCGAGATTTGCCACCAGCGGATGGCAGTCTCCATGTCCTGTTTTACACCCTCGCCGCGGGCATACATCATGCCCAGGTTGAACTGGGCGATGGCGTCGCCGTGAATCGCCGCCTGTTGCCACCAGTGCGCTGCCAGCGCCAGATCCTGGGGCAGGTCTTTGTCGCCGCGAGCATAGACCAGCCCGAGGTTGTAGGCGGAATCACGATGCCCCTGCAGGGCAGAGCGTTTCCACCATGCGCTGGCAGTACTAATGTTTCTCTCAACACCGGCACCGCGTGCGTAGGCGATACCGAGGTTGTATTGCGCCAGGGCATGACCGGCTTGCGCGATTGGGCGCCAGATGCGCAGTGCCCGGGCATGGTTGCCGTCGTTATAGGCCTTGAGACCTGCCTCAAATGTCTCCGGGAACAGGCCGATCCTGGCGAGGCTGTTATCTATTGTGTTGCCCACAGCGGGCAGATGTTTACTGTTCGCCGCGGCGATTGACGGCGCGACAATGACCAGGACCACGACCAGCAGGAGTATGCCGACAAATGTATTCATGTAGCCGAGCGTGGCCGTGTTGTTGGTGCGGCTAGGCCGGGTTTCGGGGTCTGGCTTGTTCATGCGGCGCTCCCTGGTCTGGTGCGGCCCCCGATTCGGGGACTGGCTGCAAAGTGTGAAATATTTACTATCAAGATCTGTGCCATCAGCATAACTTGTTGATTATATGATCTAATATATTTTTGCCGGATTCCGGCGAGCGGTCGATCGACAGTGACGGGCGATTTTCTCAGCCAAATTGGTGCCGCCTGACGGCAGCCCGTCAGTGAATGGGTCGGTTGTTCCGGGTTCTGGTATAACGGGCGCTAGAACGCCCGACACGCCTCATCCCGGGCTGTTTCGCAGGAGAAGTGCATGCCCGATAGCCCTGAATCTACCCAACTTCGCCGAAGTCTCGGCCTGTCGCTCGTGGTGTTCTACGGGCTCGGCAATATTCTGGGTGCCGGAATTTATGTGTTGGTTGGCAAGGTAGCGGGGGCCGCCGGCCTGTTGGCGCCCGTCGCTTTTTTGCTCTCGGCGCTGGTGGCGTCGTTGAGCGCCTTTTCCTACGGCGAATTGGCCTCGCGCTACCCGGTTAGTGCCGGCGAAGCCGTCTATATTCAGCGGGGCCTAGGCTGGCGGCCGCTGTCGATCGCAGTCGGAATATTTATCAGTATTGCCGGCATGGTCTCGTCCGCGGCAATTGCCAAGGGTTTCGTTGGTTACTTGCACGTCTTTGTCGCCGTACCAGACTGGTTGGCGATCGTCCTGCTTCTGCTGGTTCTGGGTACGCTGGCTGGCTGGGGAATAAACCAGTCGGTTCGGGTCGCGAGCCTGATTACCGCTATCGAAATTGGCGGCCTGCTGCTGGTGATCGGGGCTGGCAGCGGCAGCCTGCTGACACTGCCAGATCGCTTGCCTGAAATAAACGGGCTGCTGGGAAGCGGTGCCGCGTGGAGCGGTGTACTACTCGGTGCGTTCCTCGCTTTCTATGCGTTCCTGGGATTCGAGGATATGGTAAACGTCGCCGAAGAGGTGAAAGAGGCGCGAACCAATTTGCCGAAGGCGATCGTAATTGCCCTGGTGGTATCCACGCTGCTTTACATGGCGGTAGCGTTGGTTGCCGTCTTGTCGGTATCGCCTTCTGTACTGGCGAAAAGTACGGCACCCATGGCGACGGTGTTTGAGCGGGCAACCGGCAGCAAACCACTGGTGATTAGTCTTATTGGGATGTTTGCAGTAATCAATGGTGCATTGATTCAGATTATTATGGTCTCCCGCGTTCTCTATGGCATGAGTCGCCAGGGCTGGATCCCGGCCGGGTTCGGGCACATTAATTCCACCACTCGCACTCCATTGCTGGCTACTTCCCTGGTGGTGTTCTGCGTAATTGTGTTTGCGCTGTGGGTGCCACTGGTTGCATTAGCAGGTGTTACCAGCTTTTTGTTGCTAATAGTTTTCACGCTGGTGAATTTATCGCTTATCCGGATCAAGCGGCGGGAGCCGAGGCCCGAGGGAGTCGTCTTGTATCCTGACTGGGTCCCCATTGGTGGATTGGTATTGAGTGTCGCGCTGATCGCAGTCAGTTTGGTTTTCGGAATTTACAGTGCATAACAAATGAAAAATGCTTGACAGTAAATTTTTGCTTAAGCATGATCGAACCATGAACTTTCGGATTCAGAAACTGCGCCAGATTAACTGCGAGCACGCCCGTGTTTGGGTGCGCCCGATGCTGTCGCGTTTCTGCGAGCCCGGAGTCTTGTTGATGCATTAGTTTTTGTTTCAATTTCGTAATACCGAAAAGGGCCGCAGGGATTTAACCTGCGGCCCTTTTCGTTTTGTGTCGTTAATACAAGGATGGTGAAACATGGCGGTTCCCGCAGCCTATTTGGCAGTTGTGATTCTTTGGTCCACGACGCCGCTCGCAGTGAAGTGGAGTGGCGAAGGACCGGGATTTCTGTTTGGCGTTACCAGCCGGATGCTTCTGGGCACGGTGCTGACATTGTTGTTGCTGGCGGCAATGCGAGTGCGCGTGCCGTGGCACAAGCAGGCTGTCCAGACCTACCTGTATTCGTCACTCGGCGTGTTTGGTGCGATGTTCAGCGTCTACTGGTCGGCGCAGTTCATCCCGTCCGGATTTATTTCGGTGTTGTTCGCTCTGGCGCCGATTTTTACCGGCATCCTGGCCTGGGTCTGGCTGGATGAACGCAGCCTGACGCCCGGTAAGGTATTAGGGGTTTTACTCGGCATCGCCGGTCTCGCCGTCATGTTTCGCTCAGCCATCACGCTGGGAGAGAACGGCATACTGGGCATTGCGGGGCTGTTGGTTGCGGTGCTGTTGTTTTCGATAAGTGGCGTCGGGGTAAAGCGTGTTGGCTCCGATCTGCACGCCGTCGCCGCTAACGCCGGGGGGCTAATGATTGCCTCTGTGATGTATCTGTTGGTCTGGGCAATATTTGACGGCGAACTGCCAACAGATATACCGATGCGCGCGCTCGGATCGATTGTTTACCTTGGCGTACTGGGCACGACAGTAGGTTTTGCGCTTTACATGTACTTGTTGAAGCGCCTGCCGGTGGCAACCCTGACGCTTGTGACGTTGATCACACCGGCGACGGCCTTGATACTGGGACAACTATTGAACAACGAAGTCGTTGGGCCGGAGGTCTGGTACGGCGCCGGCCTGATTACCGCAGGTTTGGTGCTGCATCAATTTGGCCACCGTTTGCGCCTGTTGACTGTGCGCAGCCACTGAGCGCTACGGCAGTTCTTTGTGTTGGAGACGGCCACTCAGGTGGCCGTTTCTTTTTTGCCATCACCGGTGGGCGTGGTTATGATCATCCTTGATTCGCGACGAAACGCAAACCAACTACCGGGCAGGAATCAGATTGGATCTTGAGTCATTAGCGCAGAAAATAGGCAGCGAACTGAAATCGAGAGAGCTGATGTTCACGACCGCAGAATCGTGTACTGGCGGCTGGGTCGGACAAGTGGTTACGTCGATTCCTGGCAGCTCCCACTGGTATGAATGCGGATTCATTACCTACACCAATAACGCAAAACGGGAATTGTTGGGCGTCAGCACCGATGTGCTCGCACGATTTGGTGCGGTCAGCGAGCAAACCGCGCGTGATATGGCCGAAGGCGCCCTTGAGAAGAGTCGTGCCCAGGTTTCACTGGCGATTACCGGTATTGCCGGACCCGGTGGTGGGACGGAGGAGAAACCGGTAGGCACCGTATGTTTTGCCTGGGCGGGCGCGAATCGGGAAACTGTCACACGACGGCTGCAGTTTGACGGCGATCGTCAGGCGGTGCGGAAACAAGCCGTGGCCGAGGCCCTCAATGGCCTTCTGGAGTATATCGCCGGTTAGTTCCGGACCGAAAATCCCTCACGATCGACCTTCCTTTGTGAATCAGAAAGTTATCGGTTTTTCAGTGGTTTTTCTGCAAAACGAGGGCTAGGCCCTGTTCCCCCGGTGTGAAATAATTCGGCGGTAATGAAACAGCTGATCCAGGGACCGGATCAGGAATGCCACTTGGAATAGGAGCGATAAATGGATAACGATAAAGGTAAAGCACTGAAAGCGGCCCTGGGCCAGATTGAAAAGCAATTTGGAAAGGGTTCGGTCATGCGTCTTGGCGACGAGACCGTCGCACCAAATATTGAGGTCATCCCCACTGGTTCGCTGGGACTTGATATCGCGCTTGGCATCGGTGGCCTGCCGCGCGGGCGCGTGGTCGAGATCTACGGTCCGGAATCTTCGGGCAAAACCACCCTGACTCTGCACGTGGTGGCCGAAGCACAAAAACTGGGTGGCACTTGTGCGTTCATTGACGCAGAACATGCGATGGACCCGTCGTATGCCGAAAAGCTTGGTGTAAATGTCGAAGATTTACTGGTTTCACAACCGGACACTGGCGAGCAGGCCCTGGAAATCACGGATATGCTGGTGCGTTCCAGTGCAGTTGATGTGGTGGTAATTGACTCAGTGGCAGCACTGACGCCAAAGGCCGAAATCGAGGGCGAGATGGGCGCCAGTCACGTTGGCTTGCAGGCGCGACTGATGTCACAGGCGTTGCGCAAATTGACGGCCAATATCAAACGGTCCAACACGCTGGTGATTTTCATTAACCAGATTCGCATGAAGATCGGCGTTATGTTTGGTAGCCCGGAAACGACTACCGGCGGCAATGCACTTAAGTTCTATTCTTCTGTTCGCATGGATATCCGCCGCATTGGCGCGATCAAGAAGGGTGACGAGGTGGTCGGTAACGAGACCCGGGTCAAGGTGGTCAAGAACAAGGTTGCGCCGCCGTTCAAGAAGACCGAATTCGACATACTTTATAACGAAGGTATCTCAAAGGAAGGCGAGCTGATCGATCTTGGGGTTGAACAGGGTATCGTTGACAAGGCTGGCGCCTGGTACAGCTATGGCAAAGACCGAATCGGTCAGGGCAAGGACAATGTTCGCAACTACCTGAAGGAGCATCCGGAAATGGCTGCCGAAATCGAGTCGCGAATTCGCCAGGCTTATGGTCTGGACGGCGGCGCCGCTATCGTTAGCGATGAGGCCGTCGCAGAAGAGCCCGTGGCGGAAGAGGCCAAGGCCTGAGTCCGGACCGAAAGAAAAAAGAAGAAGTCGAATGGGATCAGCCCATGGCGCGCAAACGCGCCATGGATTTGTTGGCGCGGCGGGAACACAGTCGTTACGAATTGCTGAACAAGTTGACTGCCAAGGGGTGCTCCAGACAAATTGCCGAGTTGGCGCTGGACAAGCTCGAGCAAGATAAGTTGTTGTCGGAAGAACGATTTATCGAGAGCCTGATCCAGACACGACGAGATCAGGGTCACGGCCCGGTACGCATTCGGCACGATCTGCGCCAGAGAGGGATTGAGAGTAGCAGTATCGATCTTCGGCTCGACGAGCGGGCAGAAGAATGGCTCGATGTCCTGGCGCGACTACGACGACAGAAATTTGGTGATGAATTACCCGGTGATTTCACGGAACGCGCCCGTCAGGCGCGTTTTTTACAGTCGCGCGGTTTTACCGCGGAACAGATTCGACGAGTGCTGAAAGATGATGAGCTGTTTTGAATTGCAAATAATGAGCCGTAGTTGTTGAAAAAGTGAAAAGCGCAGAAATAAGAAAAAGGTTCCTGGACTATTTTGCCCGGCATGGCCACGAGGTGGTGCCGAGTAGCCCACTCGTGCCCGCTAACGATCCGACATTGCTTTTTACCAATGCCGGAATGGTGCAGTTCAAGGAAACATTTCTCGGCCTGGAAAAGCGCCCTTATTCTCGCGCCGCCAGCTCGCAGCGTTGTGTGCGTGCCGGCGGCAAGCATAACGACCTTGAGAACGTCGGCTATACCGCGCGTCATCACACATTCTTTGAAATGCTTGGCAATTTCAGTTTTGGGGATTACTTCAAGCATGAGGCGATCACCTTTGCCTGGGAATTTCTTACTCAGGATCTGGGACTGCCAGCGGAGAAGCTTTGGGTCACTGTATATAAGGATGATGACGAGGCTGCCGATATCTGGTTGAAAGAGATCGGCGTCGATCCCGATCGATTCTCGCGGCTGGGTGAAAAAGACAATTTCTGGTCCATGGGCGATACCGGGCCTTGTGGACCCTGTACCGAGATTTTCTACGATCACGGCGAAGCCATCCCCGGCGGGCCACCCGGCACGCCGGAAGAGGACGGTGATCGCTATGTTGAAATCTGGAACCTGGTGTTTATGCAGTTTAATCGTGATGCCAGTGGCAAACTGGATCCCCTGCCCAGACCGTCGGTTGACACCGGCATGGGTCTCGAGCGCATCGCGGCCGTGATGCAGGGCGTGCACAGCAACTATCAGATTGATCTGTTTCAGGAGCTGATTGCCGCTGCGGGTGCGTTACTCGATATGGATAAGCACCCTGAAAGTCATTCCCTGCATGTCATTGCCGATCACATTCGCTCCGCTTCATTCCTGATCGTTGACGGCGTGTTCCCGTCAAATGAGGGGCGTGGTTACGTGTTACGTCGTATTGTTCGGCGCGCCATTCGTCATGGCCATCAGCTCGGTGCGAATGAAGTGTTCTTCTACAAGCTGGTCAAGACCCTGGTCATCGCAATGGGTGAGGCCTACCCCGAGCTGAAGCGCAGCCAGGCGCAGATAGAAAAAGTTTTACGGCAAGAAGAAGAACGTTTTGCCGAGACACTCGACAATGGTCTCAGGATACTGGATCAGGATATTGCCGGGATGAAGGGCGATACCATTTCGGGCAAGACGATTTTCCAGCTGTACGACACGTATGGGTTCCCGGTGGATCTCACGGCTGACATTGCGCGTGAACGAAATTTGAAACTGGATATGGACGGGTTTGAAAAAGAAATGGCGGCGCAGCGGGACCGGGCGCGAGCGGCCTCTTCATTCAAGACAGCCGAAGTTGTGTCGCTGGACCATGCCCGTGAAGATACCACTGAATTTACCGGCTACCTGACAACCGAAGACGAGGCGGTCATCGAATCAATTCGCGTTGGTGAGGAAGATCGACAATCACTGGCCGCTGGCGAAACCGCTGTCGTGTTTCTGGATCGCACCCCGTTTTATGCCGAGTCGGGTGGCCAGGTAGGTGATCAGGGCTGGTTGCGCATAGGCCAAACCATTTTCCGGGTGGATGATACGCAGAAAGCACATGCCCATATCGGATCGGTTAGCGAAGGCGAATTAAAAGTCGGTGACCGGGTAGTGTGCGAAGTGGATGTCGAGAAGCGTCAGGCAACCGCCTACAATCATTCCGCCACACATCTGATGCATGCAGCACTTAAAAAGGTGCTGGGCGATCATGTGCAACAAAAGGGTTCGCTGGTTTCACCGGAGAGACTGCGATTCGATTTCTCTCATTTCGAGCCGGTATCGAAACAGCAGCTGCGTGAAATCGAACGCCTGGTCAACGAACAGATTCGCGCCAATAGCGAAGTCGCCACCACGTTGATGGATCTGAAAGAGGCCATGAACTCGGGCGCAGTCGCGCTTTTCGGCGAAAAATACGGCGATCGTGTGCGTGTTGTCGGTATGGGTGAATTTTCGGTTGAACTTTGCGGCGGAACTCACGTGTCGCGAACTGGCGATATCGGGATTTTCAGAATCGTGTCAGAAGGGGGCGTGGCAGCCGGTGTTCGCCGTATCGAAGCTGTCACCGGTGCGGTCGCAATGTCTTATATAAATGATACTGACGATTCGCTTGCAGAAATAGCCGACCTGGTTAAAGGCAGCCGTGAAGATGCACGTGACAAGGTTGCCCAACTGGGGCAACGCGTGCGTCTACTCGAAAAAGAGATGGAGCAGATAAAGGCCAGGCTTGCCTCGAGCAAGGGCGATAGTTTGACTGATCAGGCGATCGAGATCGACGGCATCAAATTGCTGGCCGTGCGACTCGATGGCATGGAATCGAAGGACCTGCGTGAGACCCTTGATCGCCTGAAAGACAAACTGGGTAGCGCCGCGATCGTGCTGGCGACTGTTGAGGGCGACAAGGTGAGCCTGGTCGCTGGTGTGACCAAGGACCTGACGAACCGGTTGCACGCTGGCAAATTGATCAATGAAGTGGCGACCCGCGTCGGTGGCAAGGGTGGCGGACGTCCCGATATGGCGCAAGCCGGCGGCAAGGACCCTTCCGGGCTGGACGCGGCCCTGGCTGACGTCCCGGAGTGGGTGCGAAAGCAGATGGCTTCCTGAGACGTCGCCGCGAATTCGGTTTACTCAAACCGGCAAACCTTGTTTAATCTCCGGCCTTTGGTTTCTCGCTAATAAATCCATGGCAGTTATTGTCCAAAAATACGGCGGCACGTCAGTTGGGTCGCCAGAACGCATTCAGGCCGTTGCCAGAAAGGTAGCGGCACATCGTGCTGCGGGCGATTCTCTAGTGGTTGTGGTTTCAGCCATGAGTGGTGAAACGAATCGACTGCTGGAGCTGGCCAAGGCAGTGAATCCGGAGATGCCACCGCGTGAACTCGACGTGTTGCTTGCCACCGGCGAGCAAACCACCATCGCCTTGCTTAGCATGGCGCTTGAGGGCATCGGTTGCCCGGCAAGATCCTACACCGGTCAGCAGGTACATATTCGAACCGACAATTTTCACGGTAAGGCGCGAATTCAGGATATTGATGCCGCACGTGTACTTCGTGACCTGGAAAAGGGCAGGGTGGTTGTCGTCGCCGGATTCCAGGGTGTCGACGAAGACGGGAATATCACCACCCTGGGTCGCGGCGGATCCGATACAACGGCGGTCGCGATGGCGGCTGCGTTGAATGCCGATGAGTGCCAGATTTACACCGATGTCGACGGTGTGTACACCACGGATCCGCGTATCGTGCCCGAGGCGAGACGGCTCGACCGGATTACGGTGGAAGAGATGCTGGAAATGGCCAGTCTCGGAGCCAAGGTGTTACAAATTCGATCGGTAGAATTCGCAGGCAAGTATCGGGTGCCGTTACGAGTATTGTCGTCATTTGAAGACGGCCCGGGCACCCTGATTACCTATGAGGAAGATGATATGGAACAGGCGCTAATTTCCGGTATTGCATTCAATCGTGATGAAGCCAAGCTAACCATTCGCGGCGTGCCGGATCAGCCCGGTGTGGCGCACCAGATAGTTGGTGGGATTGCTGATGCCAATATCAACGTCGACATGATCGTGCAGAATGTTGGCGGCGATAGCACCACCGATTTCACCTTTACGGTTCATCGCGCAGACTACGCCAAGGCGCTGGATTTGCTGGAAAAGAAGGCAAAAACGCTGAAGGCGCGGGAAGTCACCGGAGATGATAAAATCGTGAAGATTTCCATCGTTGGTGTCGGAATGCGATCCCACGCCGGTATCGCCCACACCATGTTCAAGGTGTTGGCCGACGAGGGTATCAATATTCAGATGATCTCCACCTCGGAAATCAAGGTATCGGTCGTGGTTGACGAGAAATATCTCGAATTGGCGGTGCGCGCGCTACACAGTGCGTTTGGGCTGGAGGGCGAGCCAGCCCAGAGCTAGATTTGGTGCTGGCATAGAAGCTGCTACTGCAGTGCGAAGCCCGGACAGATATTC
>Ga0209536_100016529_pt1 | contig 10487 bp, 8 predicted proteins | sample DeeMarSeWOR28_12_FD_187461 | JGI IMG/M metagenome (GOLD analysis project Ga0209536, IMG submission 187461) | Marine sediment microbial communities from White Oak River estuary, North Carolina - WOR-2-8_12 (SPAdes) (version 2) | ecosystem: Environmental > Aquatic > Marine > Intertidal zone >...
GTGACCGTTGATGTGGGAGATAATATCCTTTTAAAAATAGATAAGAGTGCCGTTCTGAAAGATTCAAGTGATCTGGAGAAAAAAAGATGAGTGCCGGCCGACCTAAATAAAGATATATGGATCCGGAAACAAGTACAGGTAAAGAACTGATGAAAATTATCAGGGTGTTGAAGAAAAAGCTGCTTAACAGAAACGTTGCAGTTTTTACTTTTTTCCTGCTGCTTTCATTTATCTTCTGGTATATAAATGCACTCAGTAAAAGTATTACCGGGACAATAAATTTCCCTGTCAGATATACTAATTTTCCGGAAAATCTTGCGCTTGTGAATGAATTGCCTGATAAACTGAGACTTGAGGTACAGGGTCCGGGTTACTCCGTTCTGAAAGCCAGAATCAGCGGCAATAAAACACCGTTGATGATAGATGTTAAAAATTCTGGCCTTGCAGACAGCGGGGAAGAATCAGACCTGCAATTCTTTATCTATTCATATAACCTGAGAGAGTCGTTCATCAGACAAATAAGAAGCGATTTTGAGATTAATTCAGTGTCGCCTGATTCTATAAATTTCATTTTTGATAAGCTTATCCTCAAGAAAGTACCTGTTAAGTCTGATATAAAAGTAAATCCCCTCAGGCAGTTTATGATAAGTGGCGATATTGTTACTGATCCTGATTCAGTAGAGATATCAGGGCCAGAGGCTATCATTGATACTATCAATTACGTTTTAACTGAATATCACGAATATAACCAGGTAAATGAAGACATTAAACGCAATATTGATATAGAGTCTATTCGTAAAGTAGGCATATCCCATAAGAAAGTAGAAGTAACCGTGCCTGTTGAACAGTATACTGAGGAGGTGATTGATATACCTGTAAGGATTCTCAACATGCCTGATACCGCAGATATTAAGTTATTTCCTAATATGGTTAACATCCATTTTAACATAGCATTAAGTGATTATATCAGGATTCAGGAGATACCTCTCGAAGCTGTGGTTGATATAAAAGACCTGGACGTTAGAAAAGTTGAAAGGCTCACGGTAGAACTGGTAAATATGCCCGCCTTTATTAAAAATGTAAGATATAACCCCAAGCAGGTCGAATATATTTTTGAAAAGAAATGATATTCAGGTTAGGTGTCACAGGAGGTATAGGTAGTGGAAAGTCAACAGTTTGTAAGACTTTCAATGTTCTTGGTGTACCGGTCTTTTCTGCTGATGAAGAGGGACGTAAGATAACAGATACTGACACCCGGCTGAGGAATGACCTGAATAATCTTATTGGTGAAGACCTGTATGCTTCGGGTGAGCTTGACCGTGTCAGGCTGGCATCGCTGATTTTTAATGACAACAGTTTGCTTGAAAGTGTCAACAGGCTGGTACATCCCCTGGTCTTTGATAAATACAGGCTATGGTGTGAGCAGCAATGCTCTGCTTATGTTATTTTTGAAGCCGCGATTTTATTTGAAGCGGGTGCTGAGGCGTATGTGGATATGATACTTGCTGTTATTGCACCCCTTGAAGAAAGGGTAAAAAGAGTTATGGAAAGAAATATGATGAGTCGGGAGCAGGTTATGGAAAGAGTGAAAAATCAAATATCTGATGAGGAAATGATTGAACGCTCTGATTTTTACATCAATAATTCAGATAACGAAATGATTATTCCCAGGGTCCTAGAAATACATAACCGCATTTTATTGGATATCAATAAATAAGATTATGGGGAAATATGCTAAATGGATCGGTGGCGGACTGGGCTGGTTTTTCGGTGGCCCTCTGGGTGCTTTGCTTGGATTTGCTGTGGGATCAGTATTCGACGGCCCACGCCAGAATACCACTACTACCAGCTTCAGAGGGCAAAAATACACAACTACGGCAGGGGATTTTGCTCTTAGCCTTACAGTTCTGATAGCGGCAGTGATGAAAGCCGATGAAAAAGTGGTAAAGTCAGAGCTTGAATATGTCAGGAGTTTTTTCAGGAATCAGTTTGGTGATGAGACAGCCAACGAGGCTTTATTAATTCTCAGGGACCTGCTTAAACAGAATATTCCTGTTGCAGATGTATGCCGCCAGATCAATAGAAACATGGAATATTCATCTCGTTTGCAATTGATACATATACTTTATGGAATATCTGCATCGGATAAACATTTTGACCCAAGAGAAATAAGGGCTATAGAATCGATTGCATCTTACCTTAATATATCAGAGAAGGACAGGGAATCGATTAAAAATATGTTTATACCTTCTGATGATGCATATTATAAAATACTTGAGATCGATCCCGGGGTTAGTAACGAAGAAGTAAAGAAAGCTTACAGGAAGATGGCGAGGAAGTATCATCCCGATATGGTGAGTCACCTTGGAGTGGATTTTCAAAAAATAGCCCATGAAAAATTCAGGAAGGTTAATGAAGCGTATGAGAAAATAAAGAATAGCAGGAATATGTCATGAAAAAAAATAGTATTAATCTGAAAACAAATACAAATGGTTCTTAAAGACTTGCTGGCAATTGCCGGATCACCCGGACTTTACAAATTCATTGCTGAGGGAAAAAATGCAGTGATAGTTGAACACCTTGAAACGGGTAAAAGAACATCAGCCCACGGCGCATCCAGGGTAAGCTCCCTCGAGGATATTGCAGTTTTTACTGATACAGAAGAGGTACCCCTGGCCGAGGTTTTTGATAAGATTTATGAGAAAGAAAATGGTGCAGCGTCGATAAACCATAAGTCATCCCCGGAAGACCTGAAAACTTATTTCAATGAACTTATACCTTCATATGACAGGGAGAGAGTATATGTTTCTGATATGAAGAAAATAATCCAGTGGTACAACATACTGCATTCACTTGATATGCTGGTGAAGGAGCAAAAAGATTCAGAATCTGAGGTCTTATCAAAGGAAGAGGAGGTTAAGGCTTCCTCCTCCTCAAAAGCTACGGAGGCCAGGAAGGCTAAGGAAAAAGGAAAAGATGAAGAAGAAAAAGCTTCTGGCTCAGAGAAAACTAAAGGGGAAAAGACACCAGTTACTAAGTCTAAAGTTTCAACCCCGGCAGTTGCTTCAAAAAACAAAAAAACCAAGTAGTAGAGGCGCAAAATTTTGCGCCTCTACTATTGCATGAATTATATAAAGAAAACAATCATGAAAAACCTGTTCATATTGTTATTTATTCTTTTTTCCTACCTGCTTGTTGGCCAGGATTTCTCATTTAAAGAAACATTCAGCGATATGCAATACCGCATGGTAGGTCCTTACAGGGGCGGGCGTGTGACTGCAGTAGCCGGTGTGGAATACCAACCTTCTGTATTCTATATGGGTGCAACCGGTGGAGGAGTCTGGAAAACAATGAATTACGGTATTGACTGGGAGAATGTGTCGGATGGCTTCTTTAAAACCGGATCAATAGGCTCCATAAGAGTAGCACAGTCCGATACTGATATAGTCTACGTAGGTACAGGATCAGATGGTATAAGGAGCAATGTCATACTGGGTAAGGGAGTTTACCGTTCAGATGATGCAGGTGAAACCTGGAGATTTACCGGGCTGGAGAAGGCAGGACAGATAGGAGCCCTTGTAATTCATCCTGACAACCCTGATATTTGTTATGTAGCTGCAATAGGGAATCCATTTGGACCAAATGATGAGCGGGGAGTATTTAAAACAATTGATGGTGGAAAGACATGGGAAAAAGTGCTTTTTATATCAGATAACACTGGTATATGCGACCTTGAGTTGAATCCTGATGACCCCGATATTATATATGCTTCTGCATGGACTGTGAGAAGAAAACCATGGGCCATAATCTCAGGATCAGATGAAGGAGGAATTTTTCGTTCAACAGATGCAGGAATTACATGGGAAAAACTCGAAAATGGACTGCCGGAAGGCATCGTGGGTAAAAGCGACCTCGCTGTAAGTAACGCTGCCCCTGATTACCTTTATATACTCGTTGAATCAGAAAATGATCAGGGTGGATTATACTTTTCTGATAACCGTGGTGAAAGTTTCGTTATTCTGAGTAAAGAGAAATACCTTCTCGACCGCCCTTTTTATTATACCAATCTAGATGTTGATCCAACAGATCCAGATATACTATACGTGAACTCGACAGGTTTCTACAGGTCTGCTGACAGGGGGAAATCCTGGACGAGGAAATCAACACCTCATGGTGACAACCATGATATGTGGATTAACCCTTCAAACCCTGAAATATTCATACAATCCAATGACGGTGGAGTTAACATTACTCTGGATGGAGGAGATTCATGGTCAACGCAAAACAATCAGCCAACGGCCGAACTTTACCAGGTCAATGTTGATGATCAGTTTTCTTACTGGCTATATGCAGGTCAACAGGATAACAGTACCCTTGCAATTCCTGGCAAAGCTGCATGGTCTGTGAGAGACAATCAGATTATAGCTGTTGGAGGTTGTGAAACAGGACCTGCTATACCCAAACCTGGTAATCATAATATTGTTTATTCAAACTGCAAGGGGAGATTTGGTGTGTATAATAAAATAACCGGACAGGAAAAACATTATTACGTGGGTGCGGCTAATATGTATGGTCATAATCCTGCTGATCTTAAATACAGGTTCCAGAGGGTGGCACCTATCTTAGTTTCACCACACGACCCGGATATGGTGTATCATTGTTCACAGTACGTACATGTTACACGTGATGACGGTATTACGTGGGAAACAATATCACCCGACCTTACAGCTTTTGAGCCTGATAAACAGGTAATATCAGGATCACCAATAACAAGGGATATTACGGGTGAAGAGTTTTACAGCACGATATATGCCATTGCTGAATCTCCTCTTAAGCAAGGTGTGATATGGACAGGTGCAAATGACGGTCCTGTTCACATCACAACTGATGGTGGTGAAAACTGGAAAAATATTACTCCGGCTGAACTGGCTCCAGGTGGTAGGGTGCAAACCATAGAAGCTTCACCGCATGATCCCGCAAAGGCTTATGTGGTTATTTACAGGTATCTGCTTGATGACTGGAAACCATATATTTTTAAAACACTGGATTATGGTAATACGTGGATCCTCCTGACTGACGGGACAAATGGCATTCCGGGAGATTGCCCTGCGAGAGTGGTCAGGGAGGATCCCGATCGCGAAGGTTTACTCTATGCGGGTACTGAACATGGAGTATTTATATCTTTCGATGATGGACAGATGTGGTATAGTTTCCAGCAAAATCTCCCGGATGTCCCCGTTACGGATATTAAGATTTTCAGAAAAGACCTTATCCTGTCTACCATGGGACGGTCATTCTGGATAATGGACAATATCAGCCCATTGCATTTATTTTTCCCGCCAGGAAATAACAACAGGTGGACTATATTCAAGCCTCTGGATACTTACAGGTCACCTGAAAGAAGGGGACTGCATCTTGATTATTTCCTTCCATCCGAAGTTTCATCTGTTACTATTGAAATTAAAGACGGCAATGGAGAGACTGTAAATACCCTTACCGGTAAAGGTTCCACCGGATTCCACCGCCTTATCTGGGATCTTCGTGCAAGGGTTGATCTGCCAGAGGATGGAGCAAGAAGACGCATTCGAGGACCGGAAGTTGTACCCGCACGGTATACAGCCGGATTTTTGGTGAATAATGAAAGGCAGCTTGCGGGTTTTGATATACTGCCGGATCCCAGAATAATAGAATACGGGATGACTTATTCAGATTATGAGGAACAGTATGATCTATGTAAGAAAGTGATAAATTTATACATGGAAACAGCCAAATTGATTGATCAGGTAAATAATGTTTTGGAACCTGAAAGGGAAAATATTGAAGAACAGATTAAAGAGGGCAGAAAAGAACGTAGGATAAAAGAGGAAATTCGTGAAATAAAGTTCAAACTGGTTACAATGGAGAATATCAGATATCCTCAGCCAATGCTGGAACAACAGATAATCTACCTTTATTCCATGATAAGTAGTACGGACCAGAAACCGGGCAAAGACGCCTATGAAAGATATGATGAGTTGTCAGCTATATTAAGATCACTTTGTACTGCATATAATAAAATAATTGAATAAAATAATTGGTACTGAAAGATCGTCCAGACTTATCAGGAATTTAGATTCTTACATCCACTTTTCAAGGATATCAAGAATGGGATCAAGTTCCGCTTTAAACTTGTTGTATATTGTGATATTGTTCTTTCGGGCAATAGCATTTTCCCTCATAACAGCTATTAGTTCTGCCATTTCTTTTTCCTCCTGAGTGGTTGGAACAAAATCTAATGACGGTACCTCAATTCCATCCGGATATTCGCTGTCACGACGTGCATTTATTAGTGATGATTTTATCAGGGCATACTGATCTTCCGTGATTCCGGCATCTTTCAGATCCTTTCTGATATTGTCATCCCCTGTAAGGGCAAAGCCCGGGGAAGTATATACTTGGGTAAGTAATTCCTGACTGGCAATGATTTCCATGACTGGCCCCATAATATTTGCACTGCATTGTTTTATCACATCTGGATAAAAGGGATCGAGCAAAGTAAAATCAAAGATGGTTACAAAACCTGAAATATGTTCTTCATCTTCAGGGTGACTGAAACTAAAAGCAGTTGCGACAGGAAGGAATTCCCAGCTGCTATAATCAGTACCGAAACCGTTTTTAGCATAGAATGAATCCATATCTTTGATAAATAGCCTGAGCTTGTCAACGCTTGGGTTGGTTGCATCATAAGGGTTGTTCGCAAACGTGCTGTAGCTTTCATTTGTTAATCTATCTCCAAGCAGATGTTTATTAATTGCAGGAAAATCTATTCCGAAAGTGAAAACAGCTGTGGGAATTGCCGATGGTTTAAAATCAGGTTCTTCTGCCAGTATTGATTCACCTGTTTTAACAGATACTGCTCGTGAACATTCGGGTTGATATAAGGCTCCGGGTGGGACAATAATATTTTTGGAATATTGTTTAAGCCATTCCAGAGGGTCGGTTTTTCCTGACCTTATATCAAGGAATAGCTGATATGCCAAATCCTGTTTCGTTTCCATTGCCTTCTCAAGCTGTTTGTTTCCTTCAATTTCTGCTTTCAGGACAGGAATTATGATCTTGATCTCATTATCAGAAAGTTTCGCGATTATATCCTGAGCACTCATACTATACTCTAACGGACCTGAGCCTGATAATAAAACAATCAGTAAGATAATTTTCAGCTGGCTGAATTTAATAATGTTAGTAATAGAACTCATGGTAAAAATCCTATTTATAAATTGATATTGATGCAATTTTAGAATATTGTGCTTATCTCTTAACCAGTTCAACCCTCCTGTTCTTTGCCCTTCCTTCTTCTGTATTATTGTCGGCGATGGGTTTATCCTGTCCGAGGCCTGCAAAACTCAAGCGGTCGGCAGAGATACCTTTATTGATTAGAGCAGTGACTACAGACTTTGCTCTATCCTCTGAAAGGGTTTTGTTTGATGCCGGGGAGCCTACACTGTCAGTGTGACCTTCGACACTTAGGTTAAGCCCCGGATTTAGTTTCATCATCTCAATAATCTGATCGATAATTGGTTTGGACTCTTCTCTTATAATTGATTTACCGGTGTCAAAGTTTATGTAAAGAGCTATATGTCCCTCACGGTCCAGTGCTTCAAACATACTGCTTGCCGTTACATCTTGTTTCATCAGTTCTTTTAGTGCAATAGTCAGATAATATTCATCCCCACCAAGTGTTGCTACTTCAATCCACAATTCGTCTCCTCCTTTAACAACCACACCTACTAAAATATTTATGCCATTATAGACTGCACATTCGGCAGTCTGAGGCATTCCCTCGTATATAACTGTACCCCCCATACTTTTTATGGCATTAGAGTAGTTACGAAATATTTGAATTACACTTGATCTCTGCGCATCTTCTTTTAAGCAGTAACTCCTTGTAAATTTCTTTCCTTCAACCGTTGTACAATTTGTGCTGTTATAGAAATTATAGCTGTCAAAATCAATATCCTCCGCTTCACAGATCATGTAGTTCGGCATTCCTGAAAACCAGGGGGTATCCTGAAATTCAGATTCCTGGGCCTTAACCGTATTAGTAATAAAAGGCAATAAAACAATAAATAACCATACTTTGTTTTTCATGATTACCTCCGTTTCTAAAGTTTGTCTTAAAGAAAGTTAAGTGAAAAATATTAGTGAGATATACCTTTTTCCTGATGTAAATTTAGAAAATTATTAATTATGGCGAAATATTTCTTAAAAATTACTACTTGATTTAATATTTACTTAAAGACTTGAGCCCAAAGGGTATTTATTTACTAATCCTGATGATTGCATGTTGCTCAGATAGTGGTGATAACTCAGTCCAGATCTAAGGCATAGCCTGATAACTTTTTCATTAAAGAGGATGGTAAATGATGTCTCAGGATGAAAAAATCCCGGATGTTTACTATTGTTTTGGAAAAGATGGATACAATGAAGTTAAAAGAAGTTACAGCGGTATTGCATCCATCAATATTTGCCTGTTTGCTGCTAAAAATACTTCTTTACATATTTGAAGATCACTTAGAATTGTATGTAATAAAATACTGGAATAATTGCATTCTTTTTCCTACTTTTGTTTTGACCTGAACAAAATTAAATGATTAACTTTAAGGTATAAATTTACCAATTACTCTAGAAATGAATCACTCCACAGCTTATCTCAAGGCCTTTGTTTTGTTGGTAGCGCTTTCTGTATTTTTTACAGGATGCAGAAATGAACCACCTGGCATTGAAACTAACCTGCCATCAGATACAATTACTATCTCACACGGAGAAATAGTGGACCTGGTTATCAGATTTACAGATGACAAAGAAGAATTGGTTTCCTCCAGAATATTACTGAACGATAAAGAACTTTTCTCAGGTAATGACAGTGTATTTGAATACAAGCTTGAGACTGCTAATTTGCGTGCAGGTAGATATAACCTGAATATAAACTCCAGAGATGCTGATAGACAGACTTCAGAAAAAAAGTTAAGATTAAATATCAAGGGTGTGAGACCAACCGTCGGGGAATTATCAATATCTGAGATTGGAGCCACTTACGTTAATGCCAGTTTCAATATAAGCAGTACAGGTGGCCTGGTAATTGATGAGACAGGCATTCTGTTTTCGCCTGTTGATCAGGAGGGAGCCGAAGAAACAAAGATAATAACTGACAATACAGAACTTCAGATAGATGATATTGTAGATGGATTCCCAAGAGATACTGATCTGCGCCTCAGAGCATATTCAGCAAATTCAGCAGGCACAGGCTACAGTGATTATGTAAATATTAAGACAAATGATGGTATCCCTATTGTAAGGACCAAGGAAGTCAGCAATATTCATTCCAAAACGGTTGATGCAGGGGGGCAGCTTATTACTGACGGTGGTGAAAGACTGACTGAATATGGTATATGTTACTCTGAAGATCCTGATCCCGATGTTAATGACCTGGTAAGTTATGGACGTGGAGAAGCAAACTATATTATTGAGCTCGATCGCCTGGTTCCATTTACTAAATACTACTTCAGGGCTTTCGCAAAAAACAAGTTTGAGACAAGTTATGGGGCGCTAAAAACATTCGAAACAACCGGACCACCTACAGTAAAGACAGGTACACCAGGAAGAATAACAATCAGTTCAATTGAGATGAGCATGGAGGTTACAGAGGACGGTGGGCATGAAGTGACCGATGCAGGCATATGCTATTCTATGCTTAGAAATCCAACTTTTGATACCAATGTATCCAGCTTTGGGAAGGGTACAGGCAAATTTAGTGATGTGGTAGAAAATCTGGATCCGGGCACTAATTATTATATAAGGGCTTATGCCATGAATAGTGAGGGAGTATCATATGGTGATGAAATATTATTATTCACCAAGTTGGGAATTGCTAAAGTGGCCAGTACCGGAGCAGGTGACATAGATTATTCATCAGCCACAATAAAGGGAAACGTAGTGGATGATGGAGGGTTGGATGTGATCGAGAGGGGAGTAGTATGGGACACCGTACCACGTCCGACAGTGAATAATAACTATGCAGTGGTCGAAGGAAATGTCGGTGAATATTCTTATACAATCTCAGGCCTCAAAACAGGGAAAAAATACTATGCCAGGGCATATACAAGGAATGAAAGAGGTTATGTTTATGCAGATCCTGTAGAGTTTACCCCATATATCAAAGTGGATATGGTAACGGTCAAAGGTAATTACTTCGCTATGGGTAGTGCGGAAGCTGACAGGACAGCGCAACCTGTGCACCAGGTTAGAGTAGATTCCTTTACAATAGGTAAATACGAAGTTACCAACGATGAATATGTAAAATTTCTTAACTACTATCTAAATGAGATTACTTTTGAAGGCGCCGGTGATGTAGTAATTCTTAAAGGATTCCCCGTCTATTTTCTTAAAGTATATGGAGAGGAATATGAAGCAACGGGATTCAAGGTACCTATATTGTACGAAAACGGGAC
>Ga0209536_100016530_pt1 | contig 10487 bp, 17 predicted proteins | sample DeeMarSeWOR28_12_FD_187461 | JGI IMG/M metagenome (GOLD analysis project Ga0209536, IMG submission 187461) | Marine sediment microbial communities from White Oak River estuary, North Carolina - WOR-2-8_12 (SPAdes) (version 2) | ecosystem: Environmental > Aquatic > Marine > Intertidal zone >...
CTTTTCATCCATTCCCATGTCCCTGCATCCCTGACACCATTTTTTGGGTTCATCACCTTTACCGGTTCGTCAAAATTCCTTTTTCCCTTTACTGCTTTCATAACGCTGCTGCTCATCCTGGCCCGGCACCATTCGGAGGCCCTGCTGCTCGCTGTTTCGCAAATCAGCGCTGTACTGATTATCATCGCAATTAAAACCATCGTTGCCCGGGACAGACCAGCACTGTGGGAAACAGACTGGTACTGGGGCGCCAGCTTCCCCAGTGGACACACACTTGCGGTTGCAACATTTGCAACCGCTGCAACTCTTTGCGTACTTAAGATCAAGCCCGGGGCCCAGTCCATTGCCATTGCCTCAGCTACCGTATGGATCTTTTTTGTCGGCCTTTCGCGCCTGGTTCTCGGGGTGCATTGGCCGACGGACGTATTGGCAGCTGCCTGCATCGGCACATTCCTGCCCCTTGCCGTAAAGGTTGCCATACATTTCCACCAGGCATGAAATCTACTTGGACTTTGTGTTTTATAACGCGCTAAAAGGGAGTACATCTCCCATCCCTTGTCATTCTCCCTGATATCACACGTCCACTATCCTGTATTGCAACTGTTCCGATTCTGAAACATTCCAGGCTAATAATCCGGTAAAACGACAAACATTTAGTCTGCCAGGCTAGTCATGTGAAGTGGACAGTTATCCAGTGACATTTTTTGTCACAATGAACCAATATTGTTACTTATTAATCCAGCCTGAAATCATGCCGGTGGATCAATTTTTCCTGCAAAAAACCCAAAACCAAAAGATTACATCAATTTCTATTCTTGCCGTTCAAGTGGTTCTTTTCTTGCATGAAATATTTAGTCTGCAAATTCCAGGCTGTAATTTGCATAAGACCTGAACCAACAGAACCCTTGGGGGGTATTGGCAGTGAACAATGAGCAGCTTCAGGACTTATTGGAGTTTATCTGCAAGGAGGGCCGTATCTGCCCGCAGCAGAACAAATGGCATGAACTGTGGGAGATGCTGCCGGACAAGCAGCGTGTACCCCATGGCTGGGACCCCCCTTTGCCGCTTATCCTTACCGACTGGGATAATTCAACAGCTCGCCAAAAAATGATGCGTCTTAAGCTGCATATTCAATATGCAGCCAATAAAGGCATTCTTGACCGCATTGAGGAGTTTATCAAATCTTTAAAACGCGATGAATGGCACACTACCTAGCTCATCAACCCATTCTCCATATACATCTTACCCCTGTATCAGCCAGCCTGAACTGCACGTTGAGGTAAGGCTTGTTGCCCCCGAAATATCCATGCCAATTATTTCTTTTTTACCATTCCTGCTTATAAACCAAGTGTATTTTGGGGGGTTTTTATTATACACTACCATTATTCTATACTTTTATATTGAAGTGTGACTTTTTAAAGGCCCGTGACAAAGGAGAAGAGTCATGTCTGACCTGCACGACCCCCGAGTCCTTTTCGCAGCTGAGCGCACCCTGCTGGCATGGAACAGGACCAGCGTCTCTCTCATGGCTTTTGGGTTTGTGGTCGAACGTTTTGGCCTTTTCCTCAATGTTCTGGGTAAGAAAGGGATCATTTTACTGGAAAGGGAGATATCCTTCTATATCGGCCTGACATTCATTGTGCTCTCAATTCTCCTGAGTTTTTTTTCAATTTTGCAGCATAAAAACGTGGTAACCAGCCTGCAGCCGGCAGAAATCCCAAGGGGATATAATCTCTGGGGAGCTGCAATAGTGAACGGTATCGTAGGAATTCTCGGCATAGTCATCGCATCCTACATATACTATGGCTTCCGGGGCTGAAAAAATATTAGGACATTGGGGAACTGAACTGGTAATTGCAGGAGCACTCCTTGCCACGAGTAGTGCCATCAGCGGCACAGTATTCGGCGCCTCTAGACAAATGGCTGTCATTGCTAAAGACGGTTATTTCCCGGCTATTCTGGCAAAACGCAGGAATCAGAAACCGGTTTACGCAATTATTGCCATGTCGGGCATGGCTTTCTGCCTGATTCTTGCCGGTTCGCTTGAGGTCATTCTTGAATTTGGCAGCGTAACCTTTCTGCTTGTGTCTTTGTTGATGGCATATGCGAATTACAAAATACATGATTTAACGGATTCTTCCGTCTCCCTGACTATTTTTTCCCTGATCGGCCTCTTGCTGGGCGCAGTATTTATTGTCTACTATGCGGTCAGTACGCATATACAGCAGATGATTTTTATCGGTGGCTTATACGGCTTATTGACTCTTGGCTCCTGGCTTTATTCCAGAGGCAGAAAATTATCCTTCTCTTAGCTTACAGGGTACTTCACCCGATGCAATGCATTCAACGCGTCCATTTTTGCTGCGAAACCCGGTTCTTTCAATACTCATAGAGTAAACGTTGTTTCCAGGAATGATATTTCATTCTGTTCCATTGATTCCCCTAGCGACATTTTTCCCTTACCAGAAATTCCTTTCAGAAAATTTTTCACATCACAAGCAATTTCAGGTCTTTTTCTTTCGCCCCATTTAATCCATTTTTATCAAATAGTTAAGCAGCAAAAAATGTTGCCTGCCTTTACTGGCCTCTGGCATACTCCTCCCTCTTTTAAAATAAGGCATAAATTTTGCTTTTTGATACGGAGTGAATTCGGATTGCAGAAGCTATCATTAAATAAAAGGAGGATTTCATGAAACTGTTTAAAGTTCTTTTCATGTACTCGATAGTTCTTTTGGCTTTTTCATCAGCAGCAGTTGCAAGTGATTTTGACTGGGCAAAGGATCTCAATATCCGGGCCCAGGCAGACCCGGCAGGTTTCAAGGCAACCCTTGCAACACGGTTTAAAATTGGTGATGTGCATGTTGACGCCGTGCTCAGCAATGTTGATGATCCGGCAGACGCTTACATAATGCTGCGGCTTGGGGAGATGTCAGGAAGGCCGGTAGATTATGTTGTCAAACAATACAGGAGCAACAAGGATAAAGGCTGGGGGGCACTGGCGAAGAGTCTGGGCATTAAACCGGGCTCCCAGGAGTTCCATGCCCTGAAGCGCGGCCACGACTTAACAGAAAGTAACAGGCGCGGCAAAGTTCTCTACAGCAGCTATGATCATGGCAGTAATAGTTCTATTGACGACGACAAGGGAAAAAATAAAGGGAAAAAATAAATTGATTGTTGCGAGAACTTTTCAGAACTTACCAAAACAAATGAAGCCGGGGTTCGGAGCCGAGATTCCCCCTCCGGCTTTTACATCAGGGATATTGGAGTTGAAAATTCAGATCCCTTCAGCCCGGTAACTATTAAGAAACTCACTGAAACCTGCTGCTTCAGCCGGAAACTTGAGATTTCCTGTGCCAGGAAGTTTCAATAATCTCAGGATTAAAAATGGAACCAATAGTTATAACCTCGTTTTCGCTAGGATTACTCTTTGGTGGAGTCGTAACTGCCGCTGTTTCAATAAATGAACTGAGAAGACTTCGAGAAATAATATCCGCTAAAAATTTCAAAGAAGAAGGTGAAGTAATTGAATAATCAGAAAATAACGGTGACCTGACCTTTCGAATTTATCCTGCCTCCGCCAGTATACTTTATCATTCCTGACTTTTCACATTGCACAAATTGACTTAATCTTGTGCTATACCTTTAAATCAAACAAGGCCTTTGGCAGGTTCACTATAAATCCGTGTGGGCTCGATTAAATACAACCTTTGGATTAGATTTTTCTACCTCCCTGAAAACCAATACTCTCTTAAATACTCCTAACACAGTATTGTTTTACTGTTCATATTTGTTATATTTTTTAATTGCTGGAAATAGGCTTTTAGCAATTTTGCGGCATCTATCAAGGTTCCCTTAATTTCTGCAGGTATTATGGCTGGCAGGGGAAATCCAATTTTTATTCCCAACCGGATTAAGAGATTTTCAGATGGTTAAAAGAACAACTCCCCCAGATTTTATTTCTGCTCAAGATGTTTTGAGGACAGAGGTCATTATTAACCAGGCCCTGATAGACATCCTGATTGCCAAGCAGGTCATCACCGAGGAAGAGTTGGTGAAAAGCATTAAAAACATTAAGCGGGATCACCAAAAACTGCTCAATGAATCAAGCAAAATAGTCACATTAAAACGATAAGTTTTACATGAGAGGAAGAGCATAGAAGATATTCCTTATTGTTTGCCTTTACTTTGGAAAAACTTAGCTGCACGGGGTTTATTTTTAAATTTTCACCTGTTTTATCGGCAAGGAGACACCCGGATGTCCTTCACCAAAGCTGAGCTCATTAGCCGGGTTCATTCATCTGCTTCCAATTTTAATAAAGCGCAAGCTCGTCAAGCGGTTGAAAGCAGTCTGTGTATTTTGAAAACCTGTCTTGAAAATGGCGACGATGTCCTGCTTTCAAGGTTTGGAAAATTCAATGTCAAAGTAAAACCTGCAAGGAAAGGAAGGAATCCTCAAACCGGTGAACCAGTGATACTGGAAGCAAGGAGAGTTGTGACTTTTAAACCAAGTGGGATATTGCAGAAAAAAGTGAATGGAAAGTAACCAGATTTTATCCCTCAAAGACAGTTCGAACATCTCATGATTTACCCAATAATCCCTTATACATCAGGCAGTCAGATTACTTTCTCGCGCCAACCTCTCCCGGTAGCAGTCAAGAATAATTGCATGCACATAACCACATCCCACCATTTCTTTTTTGATCGATTCTCCCGGGTATAATTTTTACAAGATGCAGTGTATTTCATACACTCAAAGTAACTATTTAATATCTAAGGGATTAATTATTTCTTGTTCTCTTTCTTCTTCCGCCGACTGTAGTCAATACCATACATAAATTACATCAAAGTGTAGTGTATATTCCCCTCCCTCTTATTTTTTCTTTAACAAAACAATACGTTACGGGCAGACAACATAATTGGCATGTTTTTTGCTATGTAAGCCGGTACAACGAAATATCCATTTTAGTGTGTCTGAAAAACGCCATTGCCTGGAAGTACTTCGGTTTAAACCAGGCCGGTTATAGGAGAATTGAAAACATGGACAATAAACCCCTGATCCCGATCCAGCACCTGGTTATCCATCTCTGTGCAACTGCTGTACTATGGGGAGTAATTTTTAAACTTATCTTCTGAGGTTTATATGGCTGAACGAATAAATTCGAAAACAATTATTTCTACAGAAGAGGCCTTACGAATAGAGATCATGGTCAATCAAGCCCTGGTCGATATCCTGATCGCTAAGCAGATTGTGTCTGAGGGAGAACTGATTGCAGCCTTACGAAAAATAACGAGGCAGCAGGAATTCTTTTTCGAAGGTGCCAACGTGACTGTTTCATGAAAAGAGCAACATGTGTTCTAAGACAGGGTAATAATTATCCTGCCTTTTTTATATAAAAAGTTCAGATGGTTGCGTGTTCGCCCCTGTAAGTATAACACTGCTCACCTGAACTAAAAAAGCCGGAGAAGGAAGCTGTTTCCATCTCCGGCTTTTTTTTATTAATATTCAAATATAAATCATTCTTTCCACCAGGCACGGCAACTCCCCAAATAGCTTTAAATAATTTCTATTGGGCATATTATTTTGACTTTTTGCAAGGATGATGTTTATTTTTTTTAAATAGTTATCGTCAATATACATGGAATAATTTGACCTGGTTGTTGAGGGAACAAAATATATATAATTGTGCTGGATAAATACCACAAATTGTAAAAGACTTGCTTTTTTTATGAACCGAATCCTATTAAAAACCGGGAAATTTCTGCTGGGCCTTGTCCTGCATAGCTTGATCCTGGTGGGCTGCTCTACTGATAAAGACTGGCGAACCGCCAGTCGTGAATCTGCCGGAATTGCGCCAGACCCTGCCAGCACAAACGAGGCGGTTCTACAGGTTTATGGCGCCAAAGCCTGGAGCTGGCGTGGCTGGTTTGCCATCCATACCTGGATCGCGGCAAAACACACCGGCGAAATCTCCTATACAGTTTACGACGTCGTCGGTTGGCGCAGCCATCACAACCAGCCGGTCCTGAGGATCTGTTACGATGTCCCCGACCGTTACTGGTATGGAGAAAAGCCAAGGGTAATCAAGGAGTACCGAGGAAAAGGGGTTGATAAACTCATAAATGCCGTGCACGAAGCTGCAAAAGCCTATCCATGGAAAACAACTTATAAGGTTTTCCCGGGCCCCAACAGTAACACCTTTACCGGTTGGATAGCCAAAAAGGTACCGGAACTGGAGCTAAACCTTCCCTTTTCCGCTATTGGTAGCGGTTACGCTGATTAGAAAGCCTCTAATCATTGTTTTATAAATTAGCTATCCATGTCAAAAGGTTTTTTCAGTTGTTCAAATGCCGGCTTAGTCAATTCAGATTATATTGCGAGCTTTGTCAATATTACTGCCTCACATGGAAACGAAGATTTTAATCCGGAAAATTTACACTTTTGCCGAACACATGGATATCGAGATTAAACCCTAACCTCAGTTTAATCATCTTCGTAACCGAACTTTTCCTTCCAATAGCACTCACAACATGCCAATATTATTGGCATAACCTTATTCCAGGGGTACTATGCCTCCTATTAACCTGCTGAATTTAAATTCAGGCAAAAATGTGACAAAAACATCTAATTTGGCAGGAGAGCTTGATTAAATCATTATCAGGTGGATTGGATCGGATTTTCCGTTGACAGCCTGTCCAGTGATTTATTATGGGTTCTCTATAAGTCATGATTTGGAGGTGGTCTATTAGTACTATTCCAAGTTGGGAAGTGGGTTTAAAAATCAATTTCCAAGCACCTGTTATTCTGCGCACATGATAAAAATTCTCCGGATACTTCATTGAAGGATGGGGCTATGAGAAGAATTGCACTTGTGAACCAAAAAGGCGGCTGCGGGAAAACAACAATAGCAATAAATCTGGCAAGCTGCTTGGCAGAAAAGGGAGAAAAGGTTTTATTAATTGATCTTGATCCTCAAGGGCATTCTGCCCTTGGTCTTGGATACAAACCCAATCAATCTGATAAAAGTCTTTATGAAGTATTACTTGGAGAAATACCGGTTGAGGACGCAATTCAAAATTTAAGAGAAAATCTCGACTTCCTTCACAGCGACATGGTTTTAAGCGCCTTTGAACAAGTAATGGCGGGTGTTGAGGGAAGAGAATTCAAACTCACCCAGTGCATAAAAGCTATTCAGAATAATTACGGATATACGATTATTGACAGCCCACCCAGTGTCGGTCTTTTGACTTTTAACGGCCTGATGGCTTCTTCAGAAATAATCATTCCAGTTGACCCGAGCACCTTTTCATTGAATGGTTTAAGTAAACTGCTTGAAACAATCAGAATCATAGAAGAAAAAACTAAACACCATCTTTTCGTCAGGATCGCACCCAATAATATCGATATGCGAACAAATTTTGGCAGGAAAATAGTTGAAAAATTAAAAGAAAATTTCCCTTTGAATTGCTTGAATAACTTTGTTCATTCCTGTACCGCATTAAAAGAAGCAGCCAGTCTTGGAAAACCGATTGTTGATTATGATAGACGGTGCAACGCCTTTCGAGATTTTCAAAATCTAACCCAAGAGATTATCAACAAAACTGATGAAGCCGGTGTTGAGCCGCAAAATCTCAATGTGATTATGTCAGCTGCAAATTTAATAAATCCTTCAGCAAATAGGGTTGTTTTCAGTCTTGAGGCACCTGCGGATGCAACGGTACAAATCGCTGGAGACTTTAATAACTGGGTTCCTGAATCCCTTTACAGGCGAAATCTTCATGGCAAATCTGTCTGGCATACAATGATCTCGCTTGAACCAGGAGTTTATGCATATAAATATGTGCTAAACGGGGATTGGATATCTGATCCGACAAACGACAACACTGTCGATGATAATCGGGGTGGGAAAAACTCTCTCATTCAGATTTGATTTGGAGTGGTCTTAAATTTTTCAGAAAATTGATATAACTTCCTTACTGCGGATAAACACTCGTTTAAGCATTAGCACGTTATTCTGGGCATGGTAAACACAACCTGATGAACGATAAAAATGAACCGCAGAGGGGTTTAGAAAAGATTTACCATTTTTTTCTGACCGGAGAAGCTCCGTCGAATCAAACCCCAGGAACCTCGGGCAACAATAGTTTTTTAAACGGAGAAGCCCGCCTCCTGAAGAGCACGATTCAGCAGCTTGATGATGAATATAGTCTGCTTAAAAATACCGTCGCCCAATTATATGTCCTCAGAGAATCCTGTAAGGGAAATTATCACAATACACAAAAGTCTTACGAAGACATTCTCTGGTTTAAAGGGGCGGAGGCTATCCTGCAGGATGCTATTGTGAACTTAATCAAAACGCTCCGATTCATAGACACAAATAATAATCAAGGGGCTGCCTTAGATAATAAAAATTATGGGCATGACTAGAATAATGGATTTTGCCGTATAATTTTGAGGATCAATTTATTGCACGCCTGCTAAAAAGTTTAACCCCCGGTTTATGCTGACAGAAATTACTAATGCAATGCGGCAAGACAAATCGAATTCACGGAGCAATGGTCCAGATCAGCCTATCAGCGCTCTGCAGTGGCCCCAGGGGATTTTTGGCATCATCCAATTCGTCGGTGCTGGGTCTGCCACTGCTGAGTTTGTAAACAACAAGACTATCCTTCAGCACGATTAATGCCATGAACTCCCAACCGCTGACAGTGGTTTTGCGCCTGAAATTAAACAGGTCAAGGAAGACATTGCCAAAGCGCTGGGAGTCATATTTACGGATAATGATCTCGTAAGCCGTGCATTGTTCCTGGTCATCAAGACAATCCTGGAGTCCCTCCGCAAGGTCCCCAATGGTAATCGACTGGTTGGGCATGAATCGCTCCATGATGTCAAGATAGTTGAGAATCTTTATATTTGGGGTCACCTCAGGAGCAAAACCCAGTTTCTCTAACTCATCTTTTTTTGTCTGGTAAGGATTGATCTGATCAAAGGCATTTTTTGCTTCCGCGAATGAGTTCCAAGGGGTGACAACAATCTTCTGTTGCCGCTGGAGCAGTGCTGTTGTTGAACACCCGGAAAACATCGCTGCCAAAAAGACCAGGAGAATAACACGCAACACCCTTAAAAGAAGAGCACCCCCCGGGATGAAAGCATGGTGGGATAATTTGTTTTCACTGCCGGTCAGCATGTCTTGTTGTTTGTTTTGGCCCTTAGAGTTGTTTTAAAAAATCGATAATCCATCCTCGATTTTAGAACCCGGTATTACATAAATTCTATACTTTTAACAATCTTCTCGGCTTCTGCAGCGTACTTTTCATAGTAGTGCAGTGCCGTACCAGTGTACATTACGAGATAAAGCCTGCGCTCCTTGATGGCGCCAGCTGCAAATCCCTTGTATTCAAGCCCCGCCTTGGAGGCATAGGAAAAGTCGACCCAAAAACCTTCATGCCCTCCAATGGTCAAAGGCAGTAGGTTATGCTCCTTTATTTGATGAAACTGCCTTTGAACAAGAGTTGCTTCCAGGAGGTCCATGACTTCCAACAAGGTCATTGCAGCCTCAAATATCGGCATCTTTTCAGCTTCCTGTCCTGGTGATGCCTTAAAGAGGGGGGAGCCGTCCTCGATTCCCGGGAAAAAAATCAGCCTTTGCAGGCCTGGGCCATCCACGGTCCATATGATAACACCGTTCTCTTTTGCCATACTCCAGCTTATTCCCGGATCGACCATGAAGGCCTGCCCCACCTCCACTTTCTTTCCTGCTTCAATCAAGGTGTAATGGGCACATCCTGTAACAATTAAAATAACTCCAACCACGGCAGCAATTAAGTGAAATCTGTATTTCATTGGCCCTCCCTTGAAAGCATGTATATAATCATTTCCCGGTCTACGCAATCCGGTTTAAGTGCAAGATACTCTTGTAAAGAAGACCGTGCCTTGACACTTTCTCCCTTCTCCAAATAAAGCAGCCCCAGTGCCCGTAAAGTTTCTGGAGGGAATTCGGCTTCACTTCTTGCTTTTTCATAGGCGGCAAGAGCCTTATTAAGGTCGTCTTCCTCCCCCCGCAGCCGGTACAGTTCCCCCTTGAAGTAAAAGAGTTCGCCAAGTGAGGCGCCATCCTCTATGAGCTGATCCAACAATACTTCCGTACGGTCAAAGTCACGCAGATGCATCTCATCCTGCAGAAATTTGTACCGCAATGGCAAGAGATGCTCCCGGAAGGCTTCAGCTTCTGTGGAAAAGCCGTTTCCCCGGGCAACGATACGGTCTGACAATTCATCAAGGGCTGTCATGCGCTCCCTGCCCGGTGGATGACTATCGAACAGCAGCAGGGAGAAATTTTTATCTTTACTCGCCTCAACCTCCTGGATTACTTTTTCCCAGAGGTCACCAGCCTCATGCGGTTCATAACCCGCCCGTGCCATGAAGGCGAGGCCATAGCCATCAGCTTCACGCTCCTGGTCGCGGCTGTAAGCCTGCAGGCTGCTGATGG
>Ga0209536_100016531_pt1 | contig 10487 bp, 15 predicted proteins | sample DeeMarSeWOR28_12_FD_187461 | JGI IMG/M metagenome (GOLD analysis project Ga0209536, IMG submission 187461) | Marine sediment microbial communities from White Oak River estuary, North Carolina - WOR-2-8_12 (SPAdes) (version 2) | ecosystem: Environmental > Aquatic > Marine > Intertidal zone >...
ATTTGTAAAACAGGGTGAACTGATTGCCCAAAGTGGCAATAGTGGTTTAGCGACAACAGGACCTCATCTTCATTTTGAAATCTGGCATAATGGCAAGGCCATTGATCCAGAAAATCTTTTAATTAAGAATAATTAGAAAAAGGAGAATAATTTGAAAAACAAAGGAATGAACGGAGATTCAGAAGATATTACTATTATAAGTCATGGCGTAAAACTGGAAGGCAAAATTTCATGTGACGGAAACATCCGTGTAGACGGTACAATTCAGGGAGATATTAACTCGCAGGGGAATGTTACAATTGGTGAACAAGGTGAAGTAATCGGACAAGTTAATGGTCAAATAATTATTATTGGTGGTAAGGTTAAGGGAATGATTAATGCCAAGGACAAACTAACGCTTGAGTCTAAAGCTAACTTAAAAGGAGATGTCTTTACAAAAATTTTGGTAGTTGAAGCTGGTGCTCGTTTTGAGGGAAAGAGTAATATGGGAGATTCGAAAGAATCCTCCGTACCTCATATTGCAAGTAGTGAAAAAAATGAAACTGGACCCAAATAAGTTAAAAGTTGGTACTAATTTTTATAAAGAAATAGGTCCATACCTTGGCTTAGGATTACAGCTGGCGGTAACTGTAACTGTTATGGTTTTTATCGGAGTTTGGCTTGACGGGCAATTTAATACTAAACCAATATTGACTATAATTTTTTCATTCCTAGGAGTATTCGCTGGCCTATATACCTTTATTAAATCTGTTGTGAAAGCTGGAAATGATAAGAAATGAAAAGATTTTAATTACTTCAGGTCTCACGGTTTCTTTCCTATCGCTAACCATTGTTACAGTTTTATTCATTTCGTCCAATCTATCTGGCTTATTATATAAATCAATACTTTTTGGGGCATTACTTTCACTCATTAATTTTACAGTTGGTATATTGTCAATAAATCTAAGTATTAAAAGGTCAGATAAATTCTTTTTAATTACATTATGGGGAGGGCTTCTTTTTAGGTTGATTATTGGCTTAACTCTGGTAATAATAACCCTAATTTTTTTGGAAATAAATACATATGGGTTTATATTTTCTATCTTCTTTTTTTATATTTTTTACTTATTTATTGAGATTTTTTATCTGGATTTAAGGAGAAAAAGTCAATTTGGCGGCAAATAACACTATTGATACTCTAAAAGCTGCTGCAGATACTCTGGAAAGTGCCGGCAAGTCTGATAGTGGGTGGATTTTACATCACGTTTTAGATGGTAAAGAGATTGAACTTCCATTTTTAGGATATGTTCATATTCCTCAAATTCCCCCAGTTTTTGGAATTGATTTAACACCTACCAAGCATGTCGTTTTTATGTGGATTGCAGCATTCTTGGTTTTTTTAACCTTTTACATAGTTGCAAAGCGATATAAAACTTCTTTGGTTCCCCAAAAACTGGCCAACTTTTTTGAGGTTTTTATCATTTTCGTGCGTGATGAAATTGCTGAACCTACTATAGGAAAAGCTTACAAGACTTTTCTTCCTTTTTTGTTAACGATGTTTTTCTTTATCCTGTTTGGAAATTTCTTAGGCCTTATTCCGTACTCAGCTACATTTACCAGCAATATAGCTGTAACTGCCACCCTTGCGATAATTTCTTTTTTAATGATTCAACTTGGGGGAATAAAACAGAATGGATTTTTTGGATACTTCAAAGGGCTGGTGCCACACGGAATACCTACATTGTTACTTCCACTTATGGTATTAGTTGAAGTACTTGGTTTGTTTACTAAACCATTCGCATTGGCTATACGACTTTTTGCTAACATGATTGCAGGACATACGGTTATTCTGGCTTTGATAGGTTTAATATTTTTTATGGGTACAATCTTTATTGCACCTGTTTCAGTGGCATTTGCAATTTTTATTTATCTTTTGGAAATATTAGTAGCGTTAATACAAGCTTATATATTTACAATGCTTACTGCCTTGTTTATAGGAATGGCAGTACATCAGGAACATTAAATTATTTCAATAAAAATAAAGGAGTACTTAAATGGATTTAGCATGGTTGGCAGCGGGAATTGGCGCCGGATTAGTTGTAATCGGTGGCGGACTTGGAATTGGTAAACTGGCGAGCTCAGCTATGGATGCAAGCGGTAGACAACCGGAAGCTGCAGGCGCAATAAGAACATCTATGATTATTGCTGCTGCGCTTATTGAAGGAATATCCTTTTTCGGATTGGTTATCTGTATTTTACTTGCACTAAAAGCTTAATTAAATAATTAAAAGAGATAATAATGCTAGCTGAAATTACTTTAGCGGTTATTGCATCTGAGGGTGGAAACGGTGGCCTGCTTGACGTTAATCCTGGTTTGATGATATGGACTGTTATAACTTTTATCATTTTGCTATTGATTCTAAAAAAAGTTGCCTGGAAACCAATATTATCCGCTCTTGATAAACGCGAGAACGACATAAAGGATGCTTTGTCGCAAGCGGAAAAAGCCAAAGAGGAATCAAAAAAAATCTTGGAAGAAAATCAGGCTAGTTTGGCAAAAGCAGAGGAAGAATCGAAGAAGATCATTGAACAGAGTCGCAATTACGCAGAATCCCTGAAAGAGCAAATGATTGCGGAAAGTAAAGAACAGGCTAAAAAGATTGTGGATGATGCTTCTTCGGAAATTCAAAGGAAACAGGATGCTGCTTTTGAAGAATTGAGAGGACAAATAGCCGAGATTGCAGTTAATGCCGCTGAGAAGATTATTAGGGAATCTCTTGATGCTCAAAAGAGCAAGCAGGTTATTGATAAATACTTAAATGAAGTAACCAAGAACTAAGTATGTCTGATTTCAGAGTTTTACATCGGTATGCAAATTCATTTCTGGAAACTGCCATCGAGAAAAACGAACTCGATGTTATAACTACAGACATCCACCTTCTCGTTGATACACTTAAACAGAATAAGAAATTAGAACTGATGTTGGAGAGTCCGGTTATCAGACCAGAGTTAAAGTTCAAAATTCTTGATGAAATCTTCGGGAAAAAGATTTCAAAAGACTCAATGGATTTTATTGAGTTTGTAATTTCAAAGAAAAGAGAAAATTTGCTTCAATCAATCGGAAGCAGATTTTTAGAATTACGTGACGAACATCTTGGTATCGCTAACGTAGTTGTTACTGCAGCATCAGAATTTTCCGGAGAACAAAAGAATTTCTTGCAGAGCAGATTGGAAAATATTCTCGGGAAAAAAGTGGCACTTAACTTTAAAACTGATTTAGATCTGGTTGGTGGATTTATTGCGCAAGTTGGTGATACGCTTTATGACGCTTCAATTAAACATCAATTGGAACTACTTAAGAAACAATTTTTAACGGGTGAATTTTCACTCAACTAAATAAGAAGTTTATAAGGAAATAAATTATGGCTGAAGTCAGACCGGATGAAATATCGGCAATATTGAGGAAACAGCTTTCCGGCTTTGAGAGCGAAGTAGATATCTACGATGTTGGTACCGTCTTACAGATTGGTGATGGTATTGCTAGGGTTTATGGATTAAGTAAAGTCATGGCAACCGAACTTGTAGAGTTTCCTAATGATGTAATCGGGATGGTGCTCAACCTTGATGAAGATAGTGTTGGCTGTGTTCTTTTTGGTGAAAGTTCACTAGTAAAAGAAGGTGATATTGTAAAGAGAACAAAAAGAGTTGCCTCAATTCCTGTTGGTGAAGAATTGTTGGGAAGAGTTGTTAATCCATTGGGAAAACCTATTGATGGAAAAGGTGCTATCAATACTGATAAGTTTTTACCCATCGAAAGGAAAGCCCTCGGTGTAATTCAAAGACAACCAGTAAAAGAACCAGTACAGACAGGTATTGCAGCTATCGATGCAATGATTCCAATAGGAAGAGGACAAAGAGAACTTATCATTGGCGACAGACAAACAGGAAAAACTGCGGTTGCAATTGATGCAATCATTAACCAAAAATATACTCATACAGAAGAAGCTAAATCACTTGGAATAAAACCGGTCTATTGTATATATGTTGCAATCGGTCAGAAAAGCTCAACGGTAGCACAGGTCGTTGCCAAGCTACATGAGCATGGTGCTATGGATTTCACAACTGTTGTTACTGCATCGTCTTGGGAACCAGCTCCACTTCAATATATAGCTCCGTATTCAGGAGCTACTTTAGGCGAATATTTCCGTGATAATGGAAAGCATGCTTTGGTTATTTATGATGACTTATCAAAACAGGCTGCTGCTTACCGTGAATTATCTTTATTGCTGAGAAGACCTCCGGGAAGAGAAGCGTATCCCGGTGATGTATTTTACCTTCACTCAAGATTACTTGAAAGAGCATCTAAACTTAGTGATGATCTTGGTGGTGGCAGTTTAACAGCTCTACCGATAATTGAAACTCAGCAAGGAGACGTTTCGGCTTATATTCCAACCAATGTTATCTCAATTACTGACGGACAGATTTATCTTGAATCAAGCTTATTTAACTCGGGTGTTCGACCGGCAATTAATGTGGGTATATCCGTATCTCGTGTTGGTGGAAATGCACAAATTAAGGGAATGAAAAAAGTTGCCGGATCACTAAAGCTTGATCTGGCTCAGTATAGAGAACTGGAGGCTTTTGCTAAATTCGGATCTGACTTAGATCAGTCAACTTTAAGAACTCTTAACAAGGGTGCCCGACTTGTAGAATTACTGAAGCAAGGACAGTATTCACCAATTCCTGTTGAGAGGCAAATCGTAAGTATATTTTTAGGAACAAGGGGATTTATGGATTCCATCCCGGTTTCTGATGTGAAAAGATTTGAAAAAGAAGCCCTCGAGTTTTTTGAGGTGAAGCACAAAGATATTTTTGAAACTCTTAAAAAAGAAAAAGATATCTCTAAAGATCTTGATGAAAAAATTAGCAATGCTGCTCAGGAATTCTTAAAAGTATTTAAAAAGACTGCATAAAAATTAATTTAAATGGCTACGTTAAGAGACATAAAAAATAGAATAGTTGGTGTAAAAAGCACACAGAAGATTACCAAAGCAATGAAAATGATTGCAACTGCAAAACTTCGTGGTGCACAGCAGCGAATAGTAAACGCGCGTCCTTATGCTAACAGAATAGGTGAAATGCTTTCTCATTTGGCTGCTGATGATACTTTGCAAACCAATCCTTTTTTTGCTTCAAGAGAGGCTAAGAAAGTATGTGTTATTGTTGTTACTGCCGATAGGGGCTTATGTGGTGCTTTCAATACAAATATTATTCGTGAGGCAGTAAGCTATATCAATGATGAGTTAAAAACTGAAAATTCATCTGTTACGGTGTATACCGTGGGCAAGAAGGCTTCTGAATACTTTCGTAAAAGAGACTACGCTATTGAAGGGAAAATTATTGGAATATTCTCTTCACTAGAATACCAAACTACTCTTCAAATTTATAATGACCTGGTGACCAAGTATTTGAGTGGTGAAATAGACAAAATAGTCATGGTGTATAACGAATTTGTTTCTTTAATCCAGCAGCGAATTACTAATGTACAACTACTCCCAATTCCTCTAATCAAATCAAACGATGAAGAGAAATTTAATCAGGCAAATTATATTTTTGAACCTGATCAACTTTCTATATTTGAATACCTAATACCTAAACACCTTAAAGCACAACTTTGGAGAGCTTTACTGGAATCAAATGCAGCAGAATTAAGTGCAAGAATGACAGCAATGGATAATGCAACTACCAATGCTCAGGAATTGATTCGATCATTAAATCTTACTTATAATAAAGAAAGACAAGCTGCAATAACAAAAGAGATTCTGGAAATCGTCTCCGGCGCGAATGCCCTGAAAGCCAGCTCTTAATTTCCTTTTTTTATCATAGCAATCCATGAAGAAGCTCAGAAATGTTTGAAGATTTATCATTAAAAATAGAAAGTGCTTTAAAAAAGGTTAGGGGACAGGGGCGTCTTAGCGAGAAAAATATTTCTGATTCACTAAGGGAAATCCGGCGAATACTTCTGGATGCAGATGTTAATTATAAAGTTGCGAAGGAATTTATTGCTGAGGTTTCTGAGAAGGCACTTGGTAAAGAAGTTATTGCTTCAATTTCACCCGGGCAACTAGTTACAAAAATTATTTTTGATGAGCTCGTTTCACTTTTAGGTTCATCTGAGACCGAACTGAAATTAAATCCATCGGGAATAACAACCATTATGGTTGTTGGGTTACAAGGTTCAGGAAAAACAACATTTTGTGCAAAGCTTGCTAAAAGATTAAACGAACATAAAAGAAAAGTTTTGCTCGCAGCAGCGGATGTTTACAGACCGGCTGCCATTGAACAGCTTAGACAATTAGGTGAAAAAATTGATACCAGAGTTTTTTCTCTGGATAAACCAGATGCAAAGGAAACAGCAACCGAAGCACTGAAATATGCCAAGGAAAATAATTTTGATACTGTTATTATAGATACAGCTGGTCGCTTGCACGTAGATAGTCAGATGATGGAAGAGATTTCTGATATTAAAAAACTTGTAAATCCCTCAGAAATTCTTTTTATTGTTGATTCTATGACCGGGCAGGATGCAGTAAATTCTGCAAAATCTTTTAATGAAACTGTAGATTTTGATGGAATTGTACTAACAAAGCTCGATGGAGACGCACGTGGAGGAGCTGCATTATCTATTAGGTCAGTGGTTGGAAAACCAATTAAATTCATCAGTAATGGGGAAAAAACGGACTCTTTGGAGGTTTTTTACCCCGATCGACTTGCTTCCAGAATTCTTGGAAAAGGTGATGTAATTTCGCTTGTTGAGAAGGCTCAGCAAACTTTAGATGATAACGAAGCGGAGAGGCTGGAAGAGAAACTAAGACAAAATAAATTTGATTTTAATGATTTTCTTAAGCAAATTAAAGTTATCAAGAAAATGGGTTCTCTATCATCCCTGCTTGGGATGATTCCAGGACTCAGTTCACAAATTAAAAATGCACAAGTTGATGATAATGCGCTCATCAAAGTTGAGGCAATTATTAATTCAATGACTAAGATAGAAAGAGAAAGTCCAAAAATATTAAACGGAAATAGAAGAAAAAGAATTGCACGAGGTAGCGGTACATCAATACAGGATGTGAATAAGTTGCTTAAGCAATTTAGTGAAATGAAAAAGATGATGAGCAAATTTTCTGGCAAATCATCTTTAGCAAAACTGCCTTTAGGTAGGTAAATAATAAATTAAATTGATTATATAATGCATAAATCGTGGAGGATAAAATAACTTGGCTGTTAAGTTAAGATTAAGAAGAATGGGTAAGAAGAAACAACCTATTTATAAAATTGTTGCGGCTGACTCAAGATCACCCAGGGATGGAAGATTTTTGGAAGCCGTTGGTTTCTACAATCCTTTAACTGATCCACACACTCTTGAATTAAAAGAAGACAGGATACTATACTGGTTAAATGTTGGTGCTCAGCCGACTAGTACGGTAAAAAGTCTTTTAAGGCAACAAGGTGTCACTCTCAAAAAAGAATTAATGTCTAAAGGTCTGGATGAAGAGAAGGTGAAGTCCGAGCTTGAAAACTGGCAAAAAATGAAAGAAGCCGGATCAAAGAAAAAGCCCGGGAAGAAATTATCAAGGAAGGCCAAAGCCAAACAAGAAACTGAGGCTTCTGCTGATAAAGTTGAGGAAAAAGCTGAAGAAAAAGTGGAAGCGAAAGCAGAAGATAAGGTTGAAGAGCAGGCTGCGGTTGAAGAAAAAAAATCTGAAGAAAAAGCGGAATAAAGTACAGCGGAGGTTAATAGCGCTGCTTCTGTTTTGATGCTGGTTGAATCGATTCAACTAAATTTCTGTACTTAAATACAATACTGCTCACAGCGCTAACAAGGAGGCTCTTACATATGAAAGAGTTCATTGAATTTATAGCGAAGCATCTAGTTGATAACCCCGAAGACGTGGTTGTTGAAGAAACGATCACCGAGGAGAAAAAATATTCTCTCACCTTACAGGTTAAACGGGAGGATGTTGGTAAAGTTATCGGCAAACAAGGCAAAACTGCACAGGCTATGAGAACACTTCTTACAGCAGTTTCTGCAAAAGAAGGAAAACGTGCTATGTTGGAAATACTTGATTAAGTGTTCATACAAAAACCTTGGATTACTTTTTAATCGCAAGAGTTGAACAACTCTATGGTAAGGATGGATTTGTAAGACTTAAATCGTACTCGGATTTTCCTGAAAGGTATTTAAATTTAAAAAAAGTTTATATTGATTTTTGGGGTGATAAGAAAATATTTTACGTCGAAGATGTAAAAGATGTTAAGGGAAAGATTATAATTAAATTTAAAAGATTTGATAGCCCGAGAGATTCCCAGGTTCTAATTGATAGAGATGTTTATGTTGTTGAAAAAGATGCTGTGAGTTTACCTGAGAATCATTTTTTTATGCATGATTTGATTGGCAGTAAAGTATTTGCCGGTAAAGAATTAATTGGAACAGTAACCGACATAATAAAGGCTAAAGCTAATGATGTGCTGGTTATTCTAACAGATGATAAAAAAGAGAAATTGATACCTTTTGTTCTTAATTTTATTGAAAAATTTGATGCTTCCCGGAAGAAATTAGTCCTTAATATCACAAAAGATTTTCTTGAAGATGAGGATTGATATTTTAACAGCTGTTCCGGATTTGCTTGAAAGTCCTTTAAAGACCAGCATTATAAAAAGAGCACAGGATAAAGGAAAACTTTCACTGTTTATTCATAATCTTCGGGATTATGCATACAACAAACACAAGCAAATTGATGACAAACCATTTGGTGGCGGACCTGGAATGATTCTTAAACCCGAACCGTTCTTTGAATGCATAGAATCTCTGCAATCGCAGCATAGCTACGATCATATAATATTTACAACACCGAAAGGGAAAATTTTAAATCAGAAGATTGCTAACGATCTTTCCCTTTCAAAAAATATGATTGTAATTGCAGGTCATTACAAAGAAGTTGATGATCGTGTAAGACAGAAATTTGCTACGGATGAAATTTCAATAGGCAATTTTGTTCTTACTGGTGGAGAGCTTCCGGCACTGATAATTGTTGATGCTGTTGTCAGACTTATCCCGGGTGTACTTAACGACAGCGAGGCAGCGCTTGATGACTCATTTCAGGATGGTGATATAATAGAAGCACCATATTTTACCAGACCAGCAGAATACAAGGGAATGAAAGTCCCTGAAGTTCTTCTTTCCGGAAATGAGAAAGAGATTAATAAATGGAAAGAAGAGCAATCAAAAATTTTAACTGAAAAATGGCGAGAAATAAATTCCGCTTAAGACTTATAAGACTTAAGCTTTAACAAAGGAGTAAATGATGGATAAAGTAACTAACATATTAAAGGAAAAACCTCGAACTGATTTACCCGAGTTCAGAACCGGGGACCACATAAAAGTCTATGTGAGCATTATTGAGGGTGATAAAGAAAGAATACAGCCTTTTGAAGGAGATGTAATCAGCGTTCGGGGCGCCGGACTCAATAGATCTTTTACTGTAAGGAAGATTGCGAGTGGTGTTGGTGTTGAAAGAATATTTCGTTTTAATTCACCAAAAATTTCAAAAATTGAGATATTGAAGAAAGGTGACGTACGGAGAGCAAAACTTTATTACTTGCGAAATCTTTCAGGTAAAGCTGCTCGCATCAAAGATAAAAAGAGCTAATAATATTTGTTACGCCGCCTTACGGCGGCTTTTTTATTTTATGAATACCAAATTTTTCTTGCCCCAAAATATTTTCTCTCGCATATTCTTGTCTGAAATCGGGACTAAGTCTGATATTGAACATGAAACTATTCCATCTTCAATAATAGTTAAGAGAATATTAAACGACCAGAACTCAGTTGGACTAATTCCCACTCTGGATCTTTTATCCAACAAGGATTTATTTATATCTTCTCAACTGGGGATCTCTTTCGATGGACTATTATCCAACGCATACATTCACTTTAAAGAAGAACAGGATACGATCAGCGAAATATTTTTGAAGGGTGATGTAACATCTAACGAGGTTATTCTAGGTAAAATTCTCTTTAAAGAATTTTATGATGTTGAGGTAAAGACTACATTGTTAAGTCAGGAACTAACGGATTATAATGATAATATATTAATTGTAGGTGATGAGAATTTTGAAAAAGAGCTGTTTCTCAACGGTTTAAGTTTCGCTGAAGAAGTAATTGAACTAATTAGTGCACCCTATGTTAATTTTGTACTGGCAGGAACATCTGAAAAAATAATCAGGCAATTCAATTCATCTTTTAAGGAAAGTCTAGCAACAGCTCATGCAGAAAGATTTGACCAGATTTTCCCAACATTTCCTCAGACATCTCTGGACTTTATTTCTGTTAACATACAGCATCTGGTATTTGATTTTGATGAACAGGATATTGAAGGTATTAAGTCACTTTTACAAATGCCTTATTATCACGGTTTGATTAAAGATATAATTGAATTGAAGTTTGT
>Ga0209536_100016532_pt1 | contig 10486 bp, 10 predicted proteins | sample DeeMarSeWOR28_12_FD_187461 | JGI IMG/M metagenome (GOLD analysis project Ga0209536, IMG submission 187461) | Marine sediment microbial communities from White Oak River estuary, North Carolina - WOR-2-8_12 (SPAdes) (version 2) | ecosystem: Environmental > Aquatic > Marine > Intertidal zone >...
AGATGAGTTTAAATATATCGCTGCCAGGATAAGCGAAGAAATTGAATAGGTCTAAGTAGGCCTGAACACATATATATGTCTCGCTGGAATAATATTATTCGGATCGCCGATGATTTCCTTTCTCTTCTTTTCCCAAGGCTTTGCCAGGTTTGTGGTGAACCGCTGGTGAGAAACGAAAGGATTCTCTGTACATCTTGTATGATTGACTTACCCCTGACAAATTACCACAGGATAAGAGATAACCAACTTGAAAAGAGCTTCTATGGCCGATGCTATATTCAGAAAGCAGCTGCCTGGGCATTTTACAGGCAGGGAGGAAACGTACAAAAACTGGTACATAGGCTGAAATACGGGGGAGTAAAGCCAATTGGCCCCTTTCTTGGCAGTTTATACGGTAATATCCTCAGGGGATCTGAATTCATGGAGGGACTGGATTGTATTGTGGCCATACCCTTGCATCGCTCGAAAGAAAGGAAAAGAGGCTTTAACCAGAGTGACCTGATAGCCGGGGGAATGTCATCAGCGCTTGGTATTCCTTTTTATGATAATGTACTCAAGAGGATAAGAGCTTCGGAGTCGCAGACAAATAAACATAGGTATGACAGATGGGAAAATGTAGAGGGGATATTCATTGTGAAAAACATAGATCATATTGTAGGCAAACATATACTACTGGTCGACGATGTTATTACCACAGGTTCAACCATGGAGGCCTGTGCCACAGAGCTGTTGAAAATAAGAAATGTCAGGGTATCCGTAGCAGCCATTGCAACTGCAGCACTGTAATCAATCTATTTAACACGCCCGGGGTTTTTCCGGATAAATTCTTTCCAGGAATTAAAGTTTTTATCAGAAACAGGCCTGTTACTCTGGAAAAAATGACACATGGCTGCAGCCAGCCCGTCGGTGGCATCCAGTATAGTTTCCCTGTCTTTAAACTTGAGAATATTCATCAACATGGCTGCAACCTGTTCTTTTGAAGCTGCACCCACCCCCGTTATCGACATCTTGATCTTCCTCGGGGCATATTCATATATGGGAACAGAACGGTGAAGAGCAGCAGCAATAGACGCTCCCTGGGCTCTTCCCAGCTTGAGCATGGATTGTACATTCTTACCATAAAAAGGAGCTTCAATAGCCAGCTCATCAGGTTTATATTCATCTATCAGACCCAGTGTGCGTTCAAAAATATGCTTCAGCTTCAGGTAATGGTCATTGATTTTCTTAAGATCAATTACCCCCAGGCTGATAATCTGTGGCTCGTTATTGATTATACCTATGGCACCATACCCTGTGATATTGGTCCCCGGGTCAATTCCCAGGATTATCCTGTCATAGTCCATATTATACTTGTTATAGCAAAGATACTGGAAACATTAGTAAATGTTGAATTGTTGAATTGTTAAATTGTTGAAGCGGGGGTTTTGAATATCGAAAATTGAACCAAACCCCGTGGATCGGGGCGAGCTCGCTGAAGGCAATATAGAATGACGAATTTAGAAGTGATTGAAGGCCAGGGAACCTAATCAACTCATAACTCATCTCTCATAACTCATAGCTCATCTCTCTTCTTGCCTGTTTTCTGATAGACTATCCCTCCAATAATCAGCACCAACCCAATAAAAGTAGTATAGTATATGTGTTCGCCGAGAAAGACGGATATGAAGACCAGTGACAGGAAAGGTGCAAGAAACACAAGGTTTGAAATCCTATCGGTTGTCCTGGCCAATTTTAAAGCCTTAAGCCACAGATAAAATGTTAATCCCATCTCGAAAATCCCCGTATATACAGCTGCCGTGATTCCTTTTATGCTCATATGTCCGAAACCTCCTGTGACAATCAGGTATATTGCTATATATATTGAGGCAATAAAAAAATTCAGAAGTAATTTATTCGATTCCTCCCTTTTATCCTTAAGGTTCAGGATAAAATACAGTGCCCAGAAAATGGAGCTTCCGGTGGCAAGCAATACCCCTAACCAATCAGATTTACCTGGACTAAAGGGTTGACCCTGTGATGAAACCATGTAAACACCAGTAAAAGATATAAACAGCGCGAGGAAACTCCTGGCTGGAATTTTTTGTTTAAGCATTGGGACTGAAAGGAATACCAGAACGATAGGCCAGATCATGTTAAGAGGTTGTGCTACCTGTGCCGGCAGCAGGGAATAAGCCTTTAGCAATACAAGGTAATAGACAAATGGATTCAAAAGGCCCAGCAGGGCTGACATTAAAATATCCTTTAAACCTGCTTTAAAGATGATCTTTTTCTTGCCCTCGATTACACTGATTATAGTCAGGATCACAACTGCGGTGCATGAAGCAATGAATAAGAGCTGTCCCGGGCTAAGTTCTTTCAGTGCAATTTTGAAGGCTGTGGCGATAGTCGACCAGAATAGCACAGCCACTGATGCAAGTACATATGATTTGGTATTATCAGTCATCTGCTGTCCAGGACTCAGATCGATTTGAATCCCGTATATTTTGCCAGCACGTCAGGTATCTTGATTCCATCAGCTGTCTGATTATTCTCAATGATTGCTGCCAGTATACGAGGCAATGCCAGGGCTGAACCGTTAAGTGTGTGCACCAGTTTATTTTGCCTTTCACCCTTTTCGCGGAAACGGCATTTAAGCCGGTTTGATTGAAAAGATTCAAAATTGGAAACAGAACTGACTTCAAGCCAGCGTTCCTGAGCTGCTGAAAAAACCTCAAAATCATATGTAAGAGAAGAGGTAAATGATGTCTCACTACCACAAAGCCTCATTATACGGTATGGCAGATCAAGTTTTTTAATAAGCCCTTCCACGTGATTAAGCATCATGTCAAGGGCTTCGTATGATTTATCCGGATGTGCGATTACAACTATCTCCACCTTATCGAACTGGTGCAGACGATTAAGTCCGCGTACATGCGCACCCCAGGAGCCGGCTTCCCTTCTGAAGCATGGAGTATAGGCAATATTCCTGATTGGCAACTGGTCGGCATCCAGGATCACATCACGGTAAATATTTGTTACAGGAACCTCGGCAGTAGGTATCAGGTAGTAATTATCAATCGGTACATGGTACATCATGCCTTCCTTGTCGGGCAGCTGCCCTGTACCGAAGCCGGAATCTTCATTTACTATTACTGGTGGAAGTACTTCTTTGAAACCAGCAGCCTCACCTTCATCAAGGAAGAAGTTTATTAGAGCCCGCTGGAGCTTGGCTCCCTTGCCCTTATATACAGGGAAGCCTGCCCCAGTCAGCTTCGTCCCAAGCTCAAAATCTATTATATCAAATTTCTTTGCCAGTTCCCAATGGGGCACGGGATTATTCTCCATTTCAGGCATCTTCCCTCCTTCCTTTACTTTTACATTATCCTCTTCACTTGTGCCTGGGTTTACCAGCTCATTAGGTATATTAGGTACCGTTATAAGCTGGTTGATAAGCTCTTTCTCAATACGGGAAAGTGTAGTGCTGAGTTCTTTTATCTTTCCTTTTATTTCCGCTGTTTTTTTCTTTGCCAGTTCGGCTTCAACCTTTCGACCCTGGCTGAACATTTTTCCAATCTCTTTGGAAATATTGTTCATTTCAGCCTGAAGACTGTCGGTTTCTTGCTGTGTTTGTCTTCTTTTATTATCCAGTTCAATGATAGTGTCCAGAGTATCTTCAGCATCGAAATTCTTGACTTTAAGACGTTCAATAATCAGGTCCTTGTTTTCTCTGATAAAATTAAGGGTCAGCATATTTTCATTTTTTTTATCATTCTGAGCGAAGCGAAGAATCTGGATTTGGATCCTTCGCTTTCTCTGGATGACAGTAATGTTTAAAGATAAAAAAAACTCCTGAAACCACTTTTCAGTAGAAAAGTATCCCAGGAGTTGAAAATTATATGTGATGTTACTAGTTTTCCAGGGGCTTTACTGATACGTAGGATTTATTGTCCTTTTTCTTTCTGAACTCAACTACTCCATCTATGAGTGCAAAAAGTGTATGATCTTTACCAACACCGACATTTTCACCAGGACTATGTTTTGTTCCTCTCTGGCGTACAATTATGTTACCGGCCTTAGCCAGCTGACCACCATATAATTTCACCCCAAGCCGCTTGCTTTCTGATTCGCGACCGTTCCTTGAACTACCTGCTCCTTTCTTGTGTGCCATGATATATTAATTTTATTGTTTTCTTTCCTGTTATTTTTTGCCTGTTTTCTTTTCAGCATCACCCTTTGAAGAAGTTTCAGACTTTGATACACCTGTTGTTTTAGCAGCTGTTGACTTTTTAGCTGTGGTGGTTTTTTTTGCAGAGGTACTTTTCTTATCAGCTGTTTTCAGAGTACCTGCCTTGCCTGTACCGGTCGTTTTTCTGGCCGCTGGTGTTTTTTGGGCTGCGGATTTCTCTTTCGCTGCAGTTTTGGGTGCTGTAGGTTTCCTGGCTCCTGTTGCTTCTTTAGCTTCTGCCGTTTTCTTTGCAGTTGTAGGTTTTGCAGGAGCTGTTTTTCTGTCCGCTGTTTCACTGGCGGCAGCAGCTTTAGAAGCGGTTTTTTTAGCCCTGGCAACTTCGGCCTTTTCTGTTTCCACGGGTTTTTCTTCCCGGGTGCTTTCGACTTTCACAGGTTTCTTAACATACCCCTTCTCATTGATGGCTATTATCTCAACCTGGCTGTATTGCTGCCTGTGACCTTTTTTTACCTTATATCCCTTTCTCCTCTTCTTTTTAAATACCACTACTTTATCACCTTTTATGTGCTCAAGCACTTTAGCCTCAATATATGCACCCATGACCAACGGCTCTCCGACAAGTACCTTACCATTGTCTTCAATAAGCAATACCCTGTCGAAATCTACTTTACTACCCTCTTTTTCATCGAGCCTGTGAACAAATATTATTTTACCTTTCTCAACTTTAAACTGCTGTCCTGCAATTTCTACAATAGCGTACATCTTTCTGTGTTTTATATTACTCCGTGAGGCGGGCGAGTTGCCACTTTCTCAAAGCCCCTGCGGATTATTCTGAAATTCGGACTGCAAAGATAAGAAAAAAGTCTAAAATACAAGCACCCCCAGATAAAAGACGATGGTAGAAAGTTATTTGCTCACTCTGCCCGCCAAAGATTTAGCGGCGGTGGGCGATGGTCGCGTAACTTGCTCCCTTACCTCATTTGCTCTTCGAGCTTCGGAGGTCACAGTGGTCGCGTAATTATTTTGTACACAAAAAAAAATCAGGGACCCAGTTACCCAGAACCCAGTTACCCGGCATCGTATAAAGACCAAACAGAATCAATTTTTTACTCCTAACTGGCAAAGCAAAATAATATCTTTATATTTGTATAGAGGCTATTTTACAGGGATTAAAGCGGAGATATGAAGAAAATCAAACTTAGTGTACTGGGGATATCATACAGCCAAACACAATCTGGTGCATATGCACTGGTATTATCTGAAGAAAATGGAGACAGGAGGCTCCCTATAATAATAGGTGGTTTCGAGGCCCAGGCAATAGTTATTAAGCTTGAAAACCTTAACCCTCCGCGACCCCTGACTCATGATCTTTTCAGGAACTTCAGCAAATTAATGAAAGCGGATCTTCAGGAAGTATTCATACACAAACTTGAAGAAGGTGTTTTCTATTCCCAACTGGTCATTAAAAAGGACGGTAAGGAAATAATCATGGATTCCAGGACATCAGATGCTGTAGCTCTTGCCCTCAGGTTCAATTGCCCGATATATATCGCTGAAGAAATAATGGATAAAGCTGGCATTGTTATCAAGGACGATGAATATGATGAAGTTGAAAGCCCAACAAAAAAGCAGCCCAGGTCAAGGAAAACCTCACCTCCTGAATTATCAGAATTAAGTATAAGTGAGCTTGAGGTTAAACTTGATGAAGCGGTTAAAGCAGAAGATTATGAAAGGGCAGCATTCATTAAGGATGAGATAGATAAAAGAGAGGGGAAAGGCAAGGAATAATTATTTACCATTCAAACTTTGTTGAAAATTAATAAGCCACTGATCGTGTAAAATAATACGATATGGCTTAATATTGTTTGTATTTTTAAAGTACACATTTTATCACTGACATGAAAAAGCCTTTAATAGTAGTATTCCTGCTGGTCATTTCATTTCCTTGTATTTCAGCCGTACAGTTGACACAGGAATATAAACAGGATACAGTTAAGATTACTCAGGAGTCTGACACCGCCAGTATAATTACATTGCCCCAGGGTGCGGACAGCCAGGGAATAATTCAGGAAGGGAACGTTATAGATCCATCGATGAGCGGGGGATTCAGTATGGTTACATTATTAAGAGGCCTACTTGGTATGGTGGTTCTGATACTTATTGCCTGGGTTTTCAGTACAAATCGCAGGGCTATAGCCTGGCGAACAGTTGTAATAGGTCTGGCCATACAGCTTATTCTGGCTATTTGCATACTCTACATTCCCTTCGTGAGAGTATCATTTGAATTTGTCGGTAAGATATTCGTGAAGATCCTTGATTTTACAAAGGAAGGAAGCAATTTCCTGTTTGGTTCACTAATGGATGAAGACAAGCTGGGTTCAATATTTGCATTCCAGATACTTCCTACTATAATATTCTTTTCCGCTCTGATGTCCCTTCTTTTTTACCTGGGTATTGTCCAGAAGATAGTCTATGCTCTTGCATGGTTGATGACTAAGTCAATGCGTCTCAGTGGTGCAGAAAGCCTGTCCGTTGCAGGTAATATATTCGTGGGTCAGACCGAGTCACCTTTATTGGTCAAGGAATATTTGCCGCGCATGAATCCATCTGAGATAATGCTTGTTATGACCGGAGGTATGGCTACGCTTGCAGGTGGGGTACTGGCAGCATATATTGGTTTCCTCGGTGGGGGTGATCCGGTGCAACGATTAATTTTTGCCAAGCACCTGCTGGCAGCATCAGTAATGGCTGCACCAGGTGCAGTAGTAATATCCAAGATACTTGTTCCGCAGACCGAAGATATAGTAAAAGACATAGAGATAACAAAGGATAAGGTAGGCAATAATATCCTTGATGCAATATCAAACGGTACAACGCAGGGACTGAAACTGGCTGCCAATGTGGCTGCAATGCTGCTGTCATTCATCGCTTTTATTGCATTCTTGAATTATATATTCCGTAAAACAGGGCAATGGACCAATCTTAATGAGCTTATATGTACAGCAACTAATGGTAACTATAATGAACTTTCGTTGCAGTTTATCCTTGGTTATGCTTTTGCCCCGGTGATGTGGCTGATAGGAGTTGGTGGAGAAGATATTACATTACTGGGTCGTTTGCTTGGAGAAAAGGTTATTATGACCGAGTTTGTCGGTTATATAAGCCTGGCCGAACTTAAAACAGCAGGTGAATTCGTTCATAATAAATCAATCATAATGGCTACGTACATGCTAGCTGGATTTGCAAACTTTGCATCAATTGGAATACAGATAGGTGGCATTGGTTCACTGGCACCCAACCAGAGAGTATTGCTCGCAAAGTATGGAATCCGTGCACTCCTGGCAGGCACGCTGGCATCACTCATGTCAGCAACTATAATAGGGATGATACTTGGTTAAAACTAAAACAAACAAAAATGCGTAATACAATTCTTATTCTTATTCTTCTGCAGCTTAGCATACTGGCAGGAGCACAGGAGAACAGGGTAAAATCACCCGACGGGAAGATTGAACTTATAGTAACTTATGACACACAGCTAAGCTGGGAAGTGAAAAGGGAAGAACAGCAGCTAATACTGCCTTCGGGTATAAGCATGGAACTTACGGACCAGATACTTCCGGCCAGCAAAGATAAGATACGAAAGGTTGAAACTATAAGTATTAACGAGATTGTCAAACCTGCAGTGCCACATAAAGATTCTGAAATCCAGAATATCTGCAGCGAAATGACAGTTAGTTTCAAATCAGGCTTCTCTCTTGTATTCAGGGTTTACAATGAAGGGGTGGCTTACAGGTTCAAAACTGATTTTAAAGGGAATGTCATCGTCTGGAATGAGCAGGCAGAGATAATTTTCCCGGAAGGAACAAAAAGCTGGTATCCCCTGGAGGAGTCATTTATGTCACATAATGAAAGGACCTATCTCCGGACAAGTCTCGATACTATTGCCGAGCAACATCTGGCAAGCCTGCCCGCTCTCTTCATAAGTAAAGGTGTAAATATTCTGGTTACTGAAACAGCCCTCGAGGATTACCCTGGAATGTGGATCAGGGGTAATAGTGCTAATACAATCAAAGCAGTATTTCCATACTACCCGGATGAAGAAAGGTTATTTGGCGACCGAAATAAACGGGTAATGTCGAGGAGTGATTTTATGGCAGAAACAAAAGGTGAACGATCATTCCCATGGAGGGTTTTTATTATAACAGATAACGATGCAGGCCTGGTTGAGAGTAACATAACATATCTGCTGGCAGATGAATGTAGAATGGAAAACACCGACTGGATAAAACCGGGCATGGTGGCATGGGACTGGTGGAATAATCTTAATATTTACGGAGTTGATTTCAGGGCAGGAATAAATACAAAGACATATGAATATTATATTGATTTTGCCTCTGAATATGGCATTGAATATATCATTCTTGATGAGGGCTGGTACAGGAATGGTGATGTCATGGATGTGAACCCTGCCATAGATATAGAGCGCCTGTGCAGCTATGCAGGGACAAAAGGGGTGGGGATTATACTGTGGGTGGTATGGAACAGCCTCGACGATAAGGTAAATATGGCTTTGCCACAGTATGCAGCCTGGGGTGTAAAAGGTATAAAAGTCGATTTTATGCAACGCGATGACCAGAAGGTGGTTAACTACTACTGGCGTATTGCTGAAAAGGCAGCGGCATATAATCTGCTGGTTGATTTCCATGGAGCATATAAGCCTGCCGGCCTCAGACGCGCATGGCCGAATGTACTGACAAGGGAAGGCGTCAAAGGACTGGAACATAACAAATGGAGTTATGATATAAATCCCGATCATGACCTGACAATACCTTTCATTAGAATGGTGGCAGGACCAATGGATTATACACCCGGCGCGATGATTAATTATGATAGTGTAAATTTCAGACCAATGTATAGCCGACCTGCCAGTATGGGTACAAGAGTTCATCAGATGGCAATGTACGTAATATATGAAAGTCCATTGCAAATGATGGCCGATAGTCCTTCAAACTACAGGAAAGAGAAGGAATGTGCAGGGTTTATCGCTGACTTGCCTGTTACCTGGGATGAGACACGGGTGCTTGAAGCAAAGGTGGGAGATTATCTGGTAATAGCAAGGCGCAAGGGGGATGAATGGTTTTTAGGTGCAATGACCGACTGGAACCCAAAGGATTTTGATATAGATCTTACGTTCCTTGGCGACGGAGAATACAGTGCCAATATCTTCAGTGATGGTATAAATGCCGACAGGTTCGCCCAGGACTATCAAAAAAATGTATTAACTGTATCAAAAGAAGATACTCTTATGATTAAAATGGCTCCGGGAGGAGGATATGTGGCGAGAATATCAAAAAACTGATATTATGAAACAATATCTCAATCTGCTAGGCCATGTGATGGAGAATGGAGTAAGAAAAACTGATCGCACAGGAACAGGAACAATAAGTGTGTTTGGTTATCAGATGAGATTTGACCTGGAACAGGGTTTCCCTTTGCTGACAACTAAATTGCTACACCTTAAATCAATTATTTATGAACTCCTGTGGTTTCTTAAGGGTGACACCAATGTTAAATACCTGCAGGAGAATGGGGTAAGTATTTGGAACGCCTGGGCTGACGAAAATGGCGACCTGGGCCCGATATATGGGCAACAGTGGCGCTCCTGGCCTGCCTCTGATGGCAGTAAAATAGATCAGATAAGTCAGGTTATTGAATCTATTAAATCAAATCCTGACTCCAGGAGGCACATGGTAAGCGCATGGAATGTCGGAGATTTAAAAATGATGGCTTTACCACCCTGTCATATCCTATACCAGTTCTATGTGGCAAACGGTAGACTTTCATGCCAGCTGTACCAGCGCAGTGCCGATATCTTTCTTGGAGTGCCGTTTAATATTGCATCCTATTCCTTACTCCTTATGATGATTGCGCAGGTTACAAATCTGACGCCGGGTGAATTTATTCATACCTTCGGTGATGCCCATATTTACCTTAATCATATGGAACAGGTTAAAGAACAACTGGCACGCAAACCCTATGAACTGCCTGTGATGAAGATAAACAATAAAAGAACAAATATTTTTGATTTTGAATACGAGGATTTTAAATTGTTAAACTACAAGGCACACCCTCATATCAAGGCTGAGATTGCAGTTTAGAAATTAACAGGTTATTATGATATCAATTATTGTAGCGGTTGCATCAAATAATGCCATAGGATTGAACAATGAACTATTATGGCATATTCCTGAAGACATGAAAAGATTCAAGCAACTGACCCTTGGTCATTGCCTGATAATGGGTAAAAACACATGGTATTCA
>Ga0209536_100016533_pt1 | contig 10486 bp, 5 predicted proteins | sample DeeMarSeWOR28_12_FD_187461 | JGI IMG/M metagenome (GOLD analysis project Ga0209536, IMG submission 187461) | Marine sediment microbial communities from White Oak River estuary, North Carolina - WOR-2-8_12 (SPAdes) (version 2) | ecosystem: Environmental > Aquatic > Marine > Intertidal zone >...
CGGGAATTTGTCCCACGTGCGGAGGCGTACCCCCGTGCGTGGAATGCGGGGACTCCGGCATCTGCCAGGCCTGCGGTGGGAGCACCCAGGAGGACTGCCCTGATTGCTCTGCCGGGGAATGTACGGATTGCGGGGGCTCGGGAGAATTGCCATGCACGACCTGCGGCGGCCTGGGCCTTGTGGGCAACGACGTATTTCTGGCCCAGGTGTTCACACAAGGCACATCCGGGTATTTGACGAGACATCGGTTAAGGATAGCGAACTCGAACTCCTACGTCACAAACATCCACGTTAGTACCTATAGCACTCTGGGCTCCGGAGAGCCGAATATAATGATTGGCAGTGAGGTGTCTGTTAGCGGGACTTCGGTCGGAGGCACGGCCGAATGGGTGAACTTCACGTTTGCCACTCCGGTCTTATTGACGGCGGGAACCGAATACGCCATCGTGATGCGCGCAGACCAGTTCGACTGGGACTGGCAGCGACACTCCAACGGCGTGTACCCTGGCGGAGAGGCCTGGAGCTCCCTCGACAGCGGCGGAACGTGGGCCTCGATGCCTGCCGCAGATTTCGTCTTCGAGACGTATGTAGGAACGAACGCGCCCCCGACAGCCCGGGACGATAACGTGACGACCGACGAGGACACAGTTCTGTACGGTAATGTCACGGTTGACAACGGCGGCGGGCCCGATAACGACACAGACGGAGACCCATTGTCAGTGGTGGAGGTGAACGGTAACCCAGCCAACGTCGGAGTGCAGTTCGCCTTGCCCTCGGGAGCGCTGCTTACTCAGCAAGCGAATGGTACGTTCGAGTACGACCCGAACGGTCAGTTCGATTACCTGGCTGCCGGGGACTTCTTCGTTGAAAATTACACTTATATGATAACCGACGGCAACGGCAGCTTCGACAATGCCACCGTGTTCGTCAATGTGACTGGCATGAACGACGCTCCGGTAATAACTGGCGCCGGCGGCACGGTCAATTTCGTCGAGGACTCACCGCCTATCGTCATTGACCCCTCTCTCACGGTGACGGACGTCGACGACTTGAACCTCGTTGAGGCCTGGATCAACATCACGGCCAATCACACCACCGGGCAGGATACTCTTGCCTTCACAAACACGGCCAGCATTACAGGGACCTGGAGCAACGGCCAGGGGACGATGCACCTCGTGGGCACGGACAACGTGGCCAATTACGAGCTGGCGCTGGAGAGCATCACGTATGAGAACACGGCACCTAACCCTGACATCAACCCGAGGACAATTACCTGGTGGGTGACCGACGGTGACTCGTTCAGTGTTGGCGTCAACAGCACGATAACGATATCACCGCAGAACGATGCTCCGACGGCCGTGGACGACAGCGGCGCAGGCTATACAACGGACGAGGAAACGGCCTTCGACACAGCTAACGTGACGTTCAACGACACCGACCCGGAGGGCGACCCCCTGTCCGTATCCGGGCTGGACACTGCCATGACCATCGGAACGGTCACCGACAACGGCAACAACACCTTCCATTACGATCCCAACGGCCAGTTCGAATACCTGGCCGTGACCGAGTCCGCCATCGATTCGTTCAATTACACGGTGACCGACGGCAACGGGGGATTCGACAACGCCACCGTCAACATCACGGTCAACGGCGTCAACGACGCCCCGACGGCCGTGGACGACGGCGGGCCCGGCTTCATCACCGACGAGGACACCCCGTTTACGACCGCCAATGTTTTGACCAACGACACGGATCCAGACCTCTCTGATGTGTTGAGTCTGAGTGGTTATAGCGACCTGACCATTGCGGGATCGCTTACGAGCAACGGGGACGGGACGTTCAATTACGATTCGATCACCCTGTGGAATTACTTGGCCGTGGGGGAAAACCACACCGAGTTCTTCGTTTACACGGTCACCGACGGGAACGGCGGGTTCGACAACGCAACGGTCAATATCACAATAACCGGGGTCAATGACATCCCGACACCATTCAATGACAGTGGACCCGGCTTCGTCACTGGCGAAAACACACCGTTCACGACAGCCAGTGTGCTGACGAACGACACTGACCCGGATTTCTCGGACGTCCTCTCGGTCTTTGGATCCGATACGACAGGTACCGTAGGCTTTGTCATCAATAATGGCGACGGCACATTTGACTACGACCCTAACGGCATGTTCGGTCAACTGGCCGCAGGTGAGACCGCTCTAGACTTCTTCAATTACACGGTGACCGACGGAAACGGAGGCTTCGCCACAGCCATGGTCACTATTATTCTGACAGGAGTCAACCAGGCTCCGACAGCGGTGGACGACGCCCCCGCGGCATTCGCCGAGGATTCCGGGCCGAACGCCATCGACGTATTGGCCAATGACATCGACCCGGACACAAACGATGTCCTTCTCATCATCGGCGTCACCCAGGGCGGGAACGGCACGGTCGTCATCACGGGCGGCGGGACAGGTCTTACATACGAGCCCGATGCCGATTACTTCGGCCCTGACACGTTCACCTACACGATAAGCGACGGGAACGGAGGCACCGATACCGCGACCGTTACCGTGACGGTGACCAACGACAACGCGGACGCACCCGAGGCCGTAAACGACGCCGTGACCATCAACGAGGACTCCGGGGCCAACACCATAGACGTCCTGCTCAACGACGATGACGTGGACGGCCACACCCTTACGATTATCGCAGTCACGAGCGGCGCCCACGGGACCGTGAACATCACCAACGGCGGGACCGACCTGACATACACCCCGGACCCGGACTTCCACGGCACCGACACGTTCACGTACACCGTTGACGACGGCACCGGCCTGAACGACACCGCAACAGTGACCGTGACTGTCACCAACATCAACGACGACCCGACCGCGAATGACGATTCCATTGTGGTCGATGAGGACAGCGGCGCCACCCAGATCGCCGTGCTGGCCAACGATGGCTTCGCCCCGGACCCGGCAGAGACCCTGAAGGTCACTGCGATCACCCAGGGCGCGCACGGCACGGTTGCCATCCTCAGCAGCGGGGCAGCCGTCACCTATGCACCGGACGCCGATTTCAACGGCTTCGACTCGTTCACCTACACGATAAGCGACGGCAACGGCGGGACCTCCACGGCGACGGTGAGCGTGACGGTCAACAACGTCAACGACCCGCCGACGATTTCCGGAACCCACCAGACCAGCGCAGAGGAGGGTGATGCCTACTCGGTGACATACACCGCGACCGACATTGATGCCGGCGACACCCTGACCTGGAGCGTGGTGACAGGCGCCACGTGGCTCCTGATGGGCACGTCTAACGGTACCCTGTACGGTCAGGCGGCTCCCGGTAGCTTCTCGGTTAGGGTTAGGGTATCGGACGGCCACGGCGGCACCGACTTCCAGGAGTTCAACCTCTTGGTCACGCGCATGGACTCGGACGATGACGGCGTCCCGGACGATGACGACGAGTTCCCACACGATGCGAACGAGACCGTAGACAGCGACGGCGACGGCACCGGCGACAACGCGGACACAGACGACGACAACGACGGCACCCCTGACGGCGAGGACGCCTTCCCGACCGACGCGTCCGAGACGGTGGACACCGACGGCGACGGGATAGGCAACAATGCCGATACCGATGACGACGGCGACGGCGTTGCCGACGCCCTGGACCCAGCGCCCCTGGACCCGACGATCCGCGCTGACTACGACCAGCCCTGGCCATACATGTGGCTGGTGTATCTGATGTTGATAATAGTGGTATTGGGCGCAGGCTGCCTGCTGGTTATACGCTGGTGGTTACGGCGATAAATCGCTGTTCGTGAGCCTTCGGGAAAAATCCCCAAATAAAGAATGTGGGGGAGGGGATGCGGATAATGAGGTAGAATCGACGCCACTCTCATTATACGCGCCAGCCGTGTTTGGAATGACACTTGAAAAACTCAAACACGGCGTATCCAAACAATCTCAAACATCGTTTTCTGGGAACATATAAGAACAGACGATAAGAAAATGATGTGGGGGAGGGGATTTGAACCCCCGAACCACTAAGGACAGGATGTCCTATCTGGCCTGATGAACTCTTTCAGCTCCAAGATCTTAAGTCCTGCGCCGTTGGCCAAGCTTGGCTACCCCCACAAATTGCAAATGTCACAAATAGCCTTCTGAGCTATTTGTGGGTAAGACCAAACCCTATCGTTTTATTACCTTAATGGATTGGTCGCAACCGACGATTGTGTTTGGCCCATTGGGTATCGCAACAATCGTCACCGAATTGCATTTTGCGGGTCAGACCAATCCTTATGACATATCAATCTTTTGGATTGGACAAAGACCGACGGTTGTGTTTGTCGATAATACAAACTGAACAACCGTCAACGTATTATATGTGGATATTTAACTGATTTCCCACGGATATTCTATCTCTATCTACCTGCCGTGCAGCTCCTCTAACATCTTGAGATTGCGTTCATAATGGGTGTGGCTTATCTTTCCCGAATCCCTTGCCTTCTGCAGCAGCTCCTTCTTCTCCCTGAACTCGGGGTCGTTCAGGGCCTTGGCCTTCATCTTCTTCCTCTTGAAGTCCTCGTCCAGCTTCATGTACTCCCTGTGCTCGATGTTCGAGAGGAATGAAAGGCAATATGCGGTGGCGCGGGTCAGCTTGCCCTCCCACTTCTGCCTGATGATGCCTGTCCATATCATGAAGAAGAACGCAAAAGCACTGGCGACGGTAAAATAGACTGTGATCGGAGTAGTCACAGTAGTAAGAGCATCAAAAAATGGACTGAGTGAAGGGATGTTTTCAGTCGCATATCTTTGTGACAGTTCAAGGGCCAATGCCACGATGTTCCAGAAAAATACTATCTGACAGATACTGTTAATAAACCTCCAGAATCTCGCCCTCCTCTGATACCTCTTGATGTCCTCGAGGTGGAGCTCATACCTCGCCCTTTCTCGTGGATTCATATCCAGATTCTCGGCGATTGCCTCTACATCCGTGTAGTCGCTCATTGACAACTCTCCGCCCATGAAATCCGTCTCTGCCTATCTATTTTTTGGCCTACCCGACCATGTTAGACATAAGCATTAATTACGATGAGGTGAATGGACTCCCGGTGAGGCTATGGGAATTCTGGACAAGACAAAGGACGCCACAAAGAAGGGCCTGGACAAGACCAAGGACGCCGGTGCCAAGGGTGTCGACCTCGGCAAGAAGGGAGGAAAGAAAGGCTGGGAGCTCGGCAAGAAGGGCGGCGCGAAGGCGGTCGATGTAGGCAAGAAGGGCGTGGACAAGACCAAGGAAGCGGTCAAGAAGGACGAAGATTAGCTCTACCCTCGGGCAGGAAGCTGACCTCGAGGTAGCTGTGTTAATCAATTGCATCCGAGTAGCTTATTATGGATGCCTAAGTTGACTGGTCGTTTCAGCATCCATTACGTTTAGTTCGACAAAAAGACTATGAATCCAATAGATGGCAATCGCAATTTTGCCGGTGCTGCCGAAAATGTTAGCAGACGCTCAGTGCCGTTTTTCGGCGCACATTCTTTCAACACTCCTCATTTTATGGAAAAAGAAAGAATGGGAGCACTGGGACTTTCATACCGGCGCAGCAGATGGTTCTGCTGCTTCTCGGAACATTATGCAAGTATCTCGGTTGGCGTTGCCAACCTCGTCGCAGACCGCTTCGATTGCTGCGCAATCTTCGCTGGTCGCGAATGATACTCGGAGCGAGCTCCGAGTGATATTTTGAACCCAGATCAACGGGTATCTGCCGCAGGAATGACTTTGACGGAGTCAAAGCCTAGGCCTGCTGAGACCATCTACGGGTCATCGCTCCAGTTATTCATCACGGGGGCGTGGACGTCTCCATGCCTCTCAGAATACCCGATGGATATCATTCCTGTAACTGGAGCCCGTGAGGATGCCGTGTTACCCCATACTCCCATTTGGCGCTCAGGCTCAGGCCTTACGCATCTTCTGCGCTTTCTTCCGGCGTCTCATCTTCTTCTTACGCCATTTCCAGCGCTGTTTTCCGCGCTTCTTCCAGACCCTTGAGCTCCGCTTCATAGGTATCCTCGTGAAAGGGTGGAATAACTCGTTTGTTAAATAGATTTCCCAGATTTAGGTTGTCAGGTCGGAATCACGAGGGATTCCGATAAGCACGGCTTTCATCCCGTCTCCGAGAGCAGAATCTCCCTGACGTTTCACGTTCGAAGCAGTCGAGAATCGATGTCATGCGTGCGTGGGCATCTGTGAATGCCCCAATTATCCTTAAATATCCATTATCATTTGAGCGGTGACGATGACTAATGCCGTGGAGACCCAGGGGCTGAGCAAGCATTACAAGAACGTGGTGGCCCTGGAAGGACTATCCATCACCGTGAATCCGGGCGAGGTTTACGGGCTCATCGGCCCCAACGGAGCTGGCAAGTCGACAACCCTGAGAATCGTCACGACGCTCTTACAGCCGACCGCCGGCGGGGTCAAGGTTTTCGGCATAGACGTTCTGGACAAGCCCGAGGACGTGCGGAAGATAATTAGCTATCTACCCGAGGAGGCCGGCTCCTACAAACAGCTCACAGGTCGCGAGTACCTGAACTTCATGGCAGATTTCTTCGACGTAGACGACAGCCACAGGACAGAGATGGTCAACCGCGGCATCGAGATAGCCGGCCTCGACGAGCGCATAGACGACAGGACGAAGGAGTACAGCAAGGGAATGCGCCGCCGCCTTCTCATCGCGAGGGCGCTCATGACACTTCCCAAGCTCGCGGTCCTGGACGAGCCGGCAAGCGGTCTGGATGTCAAACACGCCTACTATGTCCGGGGCATCATCCGCGACTACGTGAAGAAGCACGGCGTGACCGTGCTTCTGTCGAGCCACAACATGCTGGAGGTGGAGTTCCTCTGCGACCGCGTCGGCCTCATCGATGAGGGCAAGCTGGTGGACGTGGGCTCGCCGAAGGATCTGACCAGAAAGTACAACGCGACCAACCTGGAAGATGTGTTCATTAAGGTTACGGAAGGAGAGTTGGCGAAGGGAACCGTTCGCCCAGAGAGGGGCACGGGCGGTCCCGCGAATGCCTTGGGGATGAAGGCCAACACCACCCAAGGGTCCGACGGCGGACCGGGCACGGGGGAGGGTTCCGATGGGTAGCGGTCTCCTGAACATCGTCAAGAAGGAGGTCAAGGAGATGGTGCGCGACCCGCGGCTCCTTCTGGGGATGATCATCGTACCGCTGGTCATGTTCCCGGTCATGGGCCTGGCTATGAGCGCGTCGATGTCGACTGTGGAGGAATCCGCAAGCCACATCGAGATCGGGCTTGTGGACCACGACATGGCCATGAGGTCCTCCGAGTTCACGAGCTTCCTGGAGGCCAGAGAGGTCATCGTTACCCATTACACCGACGCCGAGATGAACGATTTCATAGCCGGCGGCGAGTATGACGTTGACCTCTTCGTCGAGATACCAGTCGGATTCACCGCCGAGATCGAGAGCAACGCCACGGCCTACGTTGTCCTATACACCCGCATGGAGACATACTCGATATCTGAGGGCATTCCGGCCGACGTTGTCTCGGATCACGTCTACGAATATCGCCAGCAATTACTGGACGAGCGTATTTCCCAGACCTATCCGGGTCAGGACCCTGTCCTCGTTGAGAATCCCGTGCTGGTCAGCAGCGTTTCGATTGTCGATGGCGAGGTCCACCAGACACGGCCCACTGATATCACAGGTCAACTCATGTCCCAGAGCATCATGATGCCGATGGTCCTCATGATACTCCTCATCCTGGCTGCCCAGCTCGCAGCCGTTTCCGTGGCCATGGAGAAGGAGGAGAAGACCCTGGAGACCCTCCTGACGATGCCGGTCGCCCGCAGCTCGATTCTCTTCGGCAAGATAGCCGGCGTAGTGGCGATATCCGCCCTTGCCGTGGTGGCCTACATATTCGGCTTCTCGATATACATGGGCGGGATGATGTCAGTGGGGTCCCCGGGTGCGGGTCTCAGCCTGAGCGACCTCGGCCTGGTGCCCTCCCTTGAAGGGATGGTGTTGCTGCTTGTCACCCTCTTCCTCTCCCTCGTCTCGGCCCTTTCCCTTGCGGTACTGATCGCCTCGTTCACCGAGGACGTGCGCAGCGCCCAGTCACTCATCGGCGTCATCGCGGTGCCCATCTTCGTACCTGCATTGATACTCATGTTCATGGACATCAGCCAGATGCCTACGGTCATCCAGGGCGTGATCATGGCGATACCCTTCTCCTATCCGATCATCGCCTCCAAGGCCCTTTACACCGGCGAATACCTGTACGTTCTCATCGGCATAGTCTATCAGGTCATCTTCACCACAATAACGATATACCTGGCCGCCCGCCTGTTCTCCTCCGAGAAGATACTCACAGCGCGGCTTAACCTGAAGAAGAAGGGCGGCACCGGATTCCCCCTCATCGACCTGATGACCTCGAGGAAAAAGAAGTGAGTTCTTTGCGTAGATTAGATATCTAAATCGTTATAAGAATAATCATACGCCAATCATAAAAATTATATATCCAACAGGCTTATTGGTTTTGATAATTGAGGGAGGCTATCGAATGATGAGGAAGTTATCTGCGGCACTCATTGTCGGGATAATGTTTTTCGTGTGCTTTGCAGTCGGAATAAGTGTGACACCCGCCGTCCATGGCGAGGCCGTTCCCGGGCTCTTCGACACGAAGGTGACCAATTGGCCGCAGGTTCCCGTGCCGGCATTGGACCAATCAGCGACAACTCTCAACCAATGGGAACCCTATGCCGGAAATTCTTGGCTGGCCCAGACGTTCACCTCGACCCAGACGGCAGACATCGCCAGGGTCGAGCTTTACCTCAACCCATTAACTACAATGGGCAGTCTAGACATCTGGATATATACAACGGTAAGTGGATACATAAATTCACCAGTGGGACCGGGACCTCAGAATTACCTTTGGAACGAGATAGGCGCGGGATATACCGCCTTTGACTTCCCGCTCGGGTACCCATTGAGTGTCAGTCAGGAATACGCCATTATTACCCAACCCCAAGGCGGATTCGACTATGACTGGGCGCGCAGTTCCGCCAGTAACCCATATTCTATGGGATGGGCTTTGAAGTTCGACGGTACCGAGACCCCCATCGATGGTGGAATGGCCGATTTCGCATTCTATGAGTATTATTACGATTACGTTGACGTGACCCTCAATAAGGTCGCCTGGGACGGCGGAGGCGACTTCGCCCTGGCCGTCGACGGGACGACCAGCCATATCTACGAGTTCACAAGGGCGTCTGGCTCGTGGAGCGATTGGGGCGAGTTCCAGCCCGGAGCCGAGTTCAACGACATCGACTACCATTCCACCACCGATGAATTCTATATTGCCGGCCAATCCTCCGGTCTCTTCGCAACCGCATGGCGATGGTCGACGGGTAGCGGTTTCTCTTCCTACGGAGCCCCCACCAACGGCATATTCTACGGCATCACCGCATGCGATGCCTCTGAATATCCTTTCGTCCTGTGTGCGGTCGGTTACGAGATCGGCTCCCCGGACAAGGCTCTGGTGGCATGGTACGACGTTATGATGCCGGGCTGGTATATAGAATCCTACTCGATCGGGATACCTGATTATGATGTGTTGTTCGATGTGGATTACGACCCGGGATGGGCAGAATACTTCGCCGTCGGGGTCGACACGACCGGCCGCGGAGTCGTGTACCGCCTTCCCGGCGTGGGCAGTGGTGCCTACGAGATGACCGAATGGCAGGGCTGGACTCCCATCAATCCGCTTTATGCCATCTCGTTCCAATCAGGCGGTTCATACGGCATAATGGCAGGTTACCAGAACGGCTACACCGGCAACATATACAGGTCAGATGGGGCCCTTCAACCCATTGTCCTGCTCGACAGCATGGACACCTTACATGATGTTGATTGGTTCCCAACAGGTGACATCGCGGTAATCGTCGGCGAGCATGGAGGAAGCGGTGTTTATTATCATCATAACCTCAATGACAACAGCGTCGTGGACCTCTCCGGCAAATTACCACCCGGCACAGGTCCGCTTTACGGAGTGGCTTGCAAGGCCGCGACCAGCCCGAGGTCGGCGGTCGTCGTGGGCGTGGCCGGTGCAATAGCCGCATTCCCGCAGGCCAGCGACATCAGCACACAGGTCCGCATCAACGCGGCCTTCCCGCACACCTTCAACATAGACTTCTGGGCGCAGGCCAATCCCGCGGCACCGCTGGGCGCCGGGCCATCCCTGCTGAACACGCAGGTCGACCCTGACGCGGTCTACACCTTCTTCGTCGAGGCGAATTACACGGTAGGGGGCGTTGACCAATGGGTCGCAGCCCCTGTCGCTATAGACCTGGACGCATGGTGGGACCAGGGCGGGGCACCGGGCTCGACGCCTGTCGACCCGACCTGGAGCGACCTCCCCGATACAAGAACGAGGCAGTTCTCGATAACATGGACTT
>Ga0209536_100016534_pt1 | contig 10486 bp, 5 predicted proteins | sample DeeMarSeWOR28_12_FD_187461 | JGI IMG/M metagenome (GOLD analysis project Ga0209536, IMG submission 187461) | Marine sediment microbial communities from White Oak River estuary, North Carolina - WOR-2-8_12 (SPAdes) (version 2) | ecosystem: Environmental > Aquatic > Marine > Intertidal zone >...
GCCGACACTGACTAACTGCATCCTCTGGGGCAATGTACCTGAGCAAATAAGCACCAAAGCAGCTAATGCAGTTAATATAACCTACAGCGACATCGAAGGAGGCTGGTCCGGGTCCGGCAACATCGACACAAACCCGTGTTTTGTTTCACCCGGCTATTGGGATGCCAATGGAATGTGGATTGACGGCGACTATTACCTGCTGCCCGGTTCAGCTTGCATCGATGCCGGCGACCCCAATTACGTAGCCGAACCCAGTGCCGGAAAGATTCCGACCGGTTATTATTTCTATCTTGACCCGGCTTACATAGCTACATCGAGCGAGTTTGATTTAGACGGTGAGCCGCGGGTAATCGGCGGGCGAGTCGATATGGGGGCTTTCGAGTGCAGGCCCACCATAGTGGCCGAGGCAAAGATTACTCCCCATAACATAAATCTGACGGGCAAAGGTAGATGGATTACGTGCTATATCCGGCTTCCCGAAGGTTACGATGTTGCCGATATTCAGCCGGGCAGCATTCGCCTTGAGGACGCGATTCGACCTCTATGGATGTGGTTTGACGAGGCAAAGCAGGTTACGATGGTCAAGTTCAAACGCTGCGACGTTCAGCAGGTGCTTGAGCCGGATGATGTTGAGCTGACCATAAGCGGCGAACTTGAGGACGGAACCTTATTTGAAGCGACCATTACTGTTAACGTAGTAGGTAAGGGCAAGAAAGATTAGTACGGCCTGCTTGATGCAGTATTAGTTGGGCTAGCCGCATTTTCCCATACCCGTAAGGGATGGGGCAATTTACCATCGGTGAATTCTGCGAAAGCACCGAGGAGGGCCTTTTGCGGTGCTATTTCGTGAGAATAGTCGCCAAAGAAGGCTGCCGGGGGAAATCAGAGGATTAATCATTGACTAAGTCTATGGAGAGAGTACAATGTGATGTGATTAGGGGGGCATTTTTGAAGTGTAATTAAATCGAAAGGGTGGTAAATATGACTAACAAGCTTAAAAAGGTATCCCTTGCAGCGGGAGCTGTGGCCGCGATTAAATCCGGTACCGCGCAGGGACAGGCGGTGGATGATTTGATAGCCAAGCTCAAAGACAAGAATGATAATGTGCGGGCCGAAGCGCTGGGCGGCGCAGCTAAGATCGGTGCTGCTGCAGTCAATCCCCTGGCTGAAGTGATTGCAGATAAGGATGTCGAAGTTAGCCGGGCGGGAAAGCGTGCCTTGTGGAAGATTGTTCGCCATGTAGGCAAGCCCGGCGCCGATAATGAGAAAAAGGCGGTCGTAACCAGATTAGAAGAGCTATTAGGCAATGAGCAGGTGGTTTCGGTCCGGCGTGAGGCGCTCTGGATGCTTTCCGAGATATGCGGACGTGGGTCCGTCGATACGATTGCCGGTTTGTTACTAAATGAGGAACTGCGGGAGGACGCTCGTATGGTACTGGAGCGTATTCCCGGCAGAAAGTCCCTTGATGCGCTCAAGGAAGGATTGAAAGCCGCACCCGACGATTTCAAGCTCAACATGGCTCAGTCACTGCGAAAGAGGGGCGTAAGGATTCGCGGACTTGACTGCGTAAAGCTGGTGCCTACAAAGCAGACGAAAGTTGAGCCGTTGTAGTGAGATCACGCAGTAGAAAACAGTTTCAAGGCTTTTGTTTAGCACATTATTAATAACCTGGCATTTAAGAAGAAAGGTGATAAAAAGATGAAACAAACGAATCAACTCAACAGGCGTGAATTCTTAGCCGGTGCCGCTGCGGGCGCGGCGGCGGTGAGTTTTCCATATTTGATTCCGTCCGGAGCACTGGCATCTCGGGGCAAAGGCGGGGCGAATGAGCGTTTAACAATGGCACATATTGGTGTCGGCGGGATGGGGGGATATCACCTGCGTGATATGGTAGGAAGGCGGGACAAAGGGGAGGTAAATATTGCGGCGGTCTGCGATGCGGATGAGAACCGACTGGCCAGCGCTGTGAAAACTGCTGGTAAGGGCATAGTGCCCTACCGTGATTATCGTTATATCCTTGAACGCAAAGACATCGACGCGGTTGTTATTGCAACGCCGGACCACTGGCACGCGGTACAAATGGTTCACGCGGCCGAATGCGGCAAGCATGTTTATGTGGAGAAGCCTGCCTGCTGCACTATCGAGGAAGGCAAGGCGATGGTTGCAGCGGCCAAAGAGAACAAGGTATCGGTCCAGGTCGGCTCTCAGGGACGTTCCCAGCCGGAGGCTTACTCGGCACACGCCTACATTGCAAACGGTATGCTGGGGACCATCAGTAAGGTAACATGCTGGCACTATGCGAGTCCTGTAGATAATAATCCCGTGCCGGACAGTGACCCGCCGCCGGAGCTCGATTGGGACCTGTGGCTGGGGCCTATGCGGTGGCGGCCATATAACCAGAGATATTGTCATGGCGTATTCCGGTGGATAATGGAATCCGGTGGCGGGCAGATACGCGACCGCGGTGCCCATGTTATGAGTAACGCCATCTATTTTATGAACGCTGACAATACCGGCCCGGTCACCGTCGAGGCCACAGGAACCCTGCCTACAAAGGGTTTGTGGGACACAGCCATCGACATGAAGGTGGTCTATACGTTTAAAAATCCCGATTGGCAGCTCATCTGGGAACAGCCGGGCGAGAAGATTCCCTACTTCGACCAGGAAAAGAGGAAACGGCTGGGAATCCGCGACGGGTACGGCGCCGTCTACCACGGCGAAAAGGACAAGCTGGTCGTCTGGGTCGGCGACGGTCAGGTCTTTACAGAGCTAAAGGCGGTGAATTATAAAATACCGGCCGGCGGCAAGCATGTTTACAAGAGTCCCGGCCACAAGGAAGACTGGTTCCAGGGAATAAAAACGGGCAAAAAGACTATTATGAACATCGAGGCTGCCGTGGCCACGGCAAACCTGTGCAATCTGGGTAACTTGTCATTGATTCTTGGCAGGAAGCTCAACTGGGATCCGGTCAAGCAGGAGATAGTCGGTGACCAACAGGCCTGGCGGATGATGGGCCGGCCGCAACGTCACCCGTATCACCTGTAGAATTTTTCCAGTGATTCTTTGGTGTAAATGAAGCTGTAGTACAACTCACCTGTTGTTGAGGTGGTATTCGCACATTGTGTATCCGGATTAACGACTAGGCCTATTCTTTGCGTATCAGCAGCTAACGGTAATAATGTCCGAGCATATACACTATATACAACTTCTCATTCGTTATATCGATCAAGATGATAGAGAATCCCGAAGCTGAGCGGTTTATGGATGGGAAACCTATCTTTCCCTTTTGAATGGGCTTCTTAAATCCCGTTAAGTTGGGTCTCATATCGTGTGAGGGGGCATACTCGTTAAAAGTAACCTCCCCTGGAAATGACCTAACAAATTCGTCCACGACATTTGGCTCGGCAGTGAATCTTATGATGAAGGAAACATTTCCTTCTTCCCAATGTGTTTTTGCTGCCTTTATTTCCGTGATACCGTCGGGGAATTTGTGACTGAATATGTCTTCCAGCTTCACGATTAGCTCTTCGGGAGCGCACAAGTAATACTTACCATGGACTGGTCCGAGGTGGTATAGCCATATCATGAGATGCAACAAGCCCCAACATGCCAGTGGTGTGATGATAACCGCTACAGTTATTATGATTGTTCGCTTAGCCCACTTTCGCACACTTATTCTCCTTGCTGTTAGTGCTACTTACATTAAGGTAATCCAGTATATCCTCTCTTCTGCCGGTGAACAAGCGCGAATTATAGGCATAGCTCCTCGTTCGTGCATTTTGGGGGTAAAGGATTATTTTGCGTTTAGGCGGTATTCGTACATTATCTGTCCGACTTCACGGCAGGCCTTTATGGTTTCGGGGTAAGGTTTGTCGCAGATGTCGATGAAGCCGATCTGGTAGTTCTCGCCGTCGCCGCGGCCGGTTGTGGCCTGGTCCTTGTACTGGAACCAGTGTGTGCCGACGATGTAAGGATTGCGGAGCGCTCCCTGAACGTAGCTTTTGTACTTGTCTGCGCGGTCCTGCTGGTTGGCGGTTTTTCTTAATCCGGTGTGGAACATGCCGCGGTCAAGCGCGCCGAAGTGGAATTCGCCTATGATTACGGGCATGTCGATATCATCCGGCAGGCGGTGGTTTTCTACGCTGTAACTATAACGGTTGTAGCTGACGATGTCGCAGAACTTTATTGCTGCGCGGGCGGCAAGGTCGTTGACCCATGCGAAGCGACAGCCCATATAGAGTTGGTTCGGAGAGACTTTTTTAACCTCTTCACGGATGGTCTTGAAATAAGTCTCGGCGGTTTTTGTATAAAAAGCGGTTAGGTCATCGTGGGCCTTCTTTTTGTCCGGTGCCTCGGTGGATTGCAGCAGGGCGTCCCACGTTTTATAGTTCGTTCCCCATGCTTGGTTCATTTTGTCTGTCGATTGATACTTTGCCTTGAGGTCTTCGATGAAGACTTTCTTTGCCGGTTGGTCGGGCGGTGAGATAAGAGCAGCTACGGCAAGGGATGTATCATCACCCCAGGAAAGCTCATTGTGGACGAAGTAGCCGACGCACCAGGGATCCCCGGCGGAAGCGTCTTTTTCCCTTTCCAGTCGCCGGCGCAGCGCATCGCGGAAGCTCTGGTCAAAGACGTCGTAGAACTTACCCCAGTAGCCCTGTGAGCCTTCAATGTTTCTGGAACTGTAGCTGATTGTCGCAACATAAGGTGTTTTGCGCATGAGATAGATTCTGGAATCCGACCAGTTTGCGATGGTGTTTATGCCCCAGCTTTTCAGTCGGCGGTGCGTAATTTCGGCGAATTTCTGCTGCCAGTCCGGGCCATACTTGCGCAGGAAGTTGGCCTGGCTGAAGTCATAGGTTCTATAGGGTGAATGGTCTTTGTAGTAGCCGTGCGGTGCCCAGCTTCCTCTGCCGTAGAATGTTGAAAATAGTGAATTGGCTTTGGGCAGGTTGCGATAGTAGTGTTCGCGGTCGGTGATAGGTGTGGCGTTTGTACTGCGAACACAGTCAATTCCATGCGACCAGAAAAGCCTGCCCAGCGGATCAACGAGCCACCATTTTCCCTTGTACTTTTGTATCCGGAAGAAGCCGGTGGCTTTTAGCTTCGGCTCCGCAGTCCACCCGCCATATTTGTTGCGGTCGGCCGGACCGGGATTGGCTGCAATGTCCTTTTCCTCTGTTTTGCCGTGGGCAATTAGCTCCTCTTGAGAATGTATTTTGCCCGGCCAATCCTTGTGGATAAACTGGCCGAATTCGTCAATGAAGGGAAAGAAAGTTTTTGTCTCCATAATTTCCACACGGCCACCGGCACAGACGTTGTCAATCTCGAAGACATGCTTGGTCTTGGGCCTGGAAACGAACACGAGAAATTGGGTGACATTTGATGCATCGAGCTTGCTTTGCTGGGCGGGTGCCCGGCGCATACCAATTAATTCGACCGGTTCGGAGAGCTGATATTTGGTAGGATAGAGGCGTACCATCAGCGTTTCTTTTGTATTTGGTTTAACGGTGATGCTATCAGTTACACAGTTGTTGCTGCCGTCGGCACCGGGATTGTCCACCCGGCAGAAGACAGTTACCGGTTTGGTATCGATGTTTTTGATATCGATTTTAATGAATTCGTATTTTGATAAGTCCCACTTGCCCTTCGGTGCTTTTAGTGTTATGCCGGGCCAATTCTGTTTGGTGACTGTTTCAATACGCAGTGTGCCGGCCTGCGACAGATTTACTTTGGCATCGCTGGTTATGACTTTACTGGTATCAAAGCCCTCGTCAAAACTAAAGAGTGTTACTGATTGAACCTGCTCCTCGGCGTAAAGGGGAAGGATTGATACAAATAAAATCGATGCCATAAATACCACGGTAGAGTTAGTCTTATACATCATTTTCTCCTTGTATTACCTTTATAATCATTTCAGAATGATTTTGTATGCAAAGTCGTTTTTGCTTGTTTGAAATTGAATCTGGGAATTTTGTGCGTCGAATTTAACGTTTCTTATATTTTTGTCGTTGGCATCAATTGCGGTTACTGATGTAGCGTATTTGTCTTTGGTGCCAGTCAGCTTGTCGGTGCGAAGAGTAACCGTAAATGGTTCGAGGCCGGGCAGGGGGGTGACAACGATGGTGTTTTTATTCAATTCACATCGAAAGGCGCCAGTGGTTACGACAGGACCAAAGTCAATTGGAATCCTGCCGATGTTCCACCGGGGCGGGGGCTGTGTTTTTTGTTTATGTTTGACGAGTCGAATGTTAGTTATTTTTTCGCCGGTTCCCTCGGCTATAAGTTTACCGAGGTGGTAGCGCCTGCTCCCGTCGTCATCACCGAGAAGCTCGTATCGTCTTCCTGTGGAGGGATCCCATAGCCCGATTGTGATTTCATATTCTCCGGCGCCATAGTTGTTGGGGATTTGTGCGGTCCAGTTTTCACCGGTTGTGATGCGGCCGGCCCATTTACTCGTTCCGATGGCGGGATTGCCGCCGCTCTGGAAGGCGATTTTATCTGGCCGTTCGGATTTTGGATTATTAAAGTGTATGAAAATCTGCAGGTCCTTCGGCGCAGCCTGCTGAACATCCCAATCCACAATCAGCTTGAACCTTCGATTGCCGAGATATTCAAGACTATCAGCTGTAGGTCTAATTGCCAGTGTTGTGTCTTGACTGAATCCGCGTGCGTTGAAGTAAAAACGGGACGTCCCGTTTGACTGTTCGGTGATGATACCGTTTATTCTTTCGATACTCGATTCGATTCGGCCATTCTTTGCAAAGTATCCGTATTGGGGGAGGATTTTGCCGGCCACCTGCCAGTCCTTATCGCTGCGATTAACGTAAACCTGAGCACCGGATTTCCATGTGATGAGTTGTCTATGTATGTCTCCATCGACGAACTCGACGTCCTCGATATTGTCGAGGGCGATACTGCGGATGAAATCCTGCGCGAGCCAGTACTTTCGGACGGCCCCGCGGCCGAAGCCGCCTCGGTCAATCATAAAGGCGTGGCCTTCGAGAATCTCGGCGCTGATGTAATCGTCGCTTTCTATGCCGTGATTACGCCGGTCTCGCCCGCCCTGGTAACGGCCGGAATAGCCAACGCCATGCAGGCTGAATTTATCGTGCAGGACGGCATCAAACCACGGTACACGCTCCCAGTCCTTGCAGTCAAGTCTTATGCAGAATCTCTTGCTTTCAGGTGAAAGCTGCAGGTGCTGGCAATCGGAGCCGTCGAGATAGCCGATGAGCTGGTCATGTCCCGCCTCGGATGTTGTAGGGGCGTTGTTACCAAAATAATCCCTTATCCATGCGAAAGCCTCGCCCCAGCATTTGCGCGTTTCGAGCATGGGGTGAAAGTTTCCATGCCTGTCGTAAAAGTCAAAACATGTCAGCGAAGTAAACACATCGATGAAATAATGTGTTGGTTTCAGGTTTGGCTTGATGAGCTTGAGGTTGCGTTTTACAAAAGGCATGATATGGTCCGGCCGCCATCGGTAGCTCTGGGCATTGCGTCCTTCGTTGAGCCAGGCCTTTATAGGCTCGCCCTGTTCGGTGAAGCAGATGTGGTCGTAGCTGTAATCGGCGGCATCAGGGTAAAAATCAATGTAATTATCATGCAGACCCCAGGGGATATCCTGCTCGGCACATACCTTTGCAATCTGCTGCATATCCTCAACTGTACCGAGCGAAGGTAAGGGCGGGTAAATATCCGGCAGGCGGTAGTCGTAACCCCATCGCTGCCAGACGTGGACGGTCAAGAGCGAATCGGTCAGACCGTAAGATATCATTCGCTTCATTGTCTCGGCAATCTCGGTATAGTGTCCGCCCCAGATATCAAAGACAAATCGGCCGGCTTTATTCTTTAGTCCGGCCGCAGGTTTCTTATCGAACAGCGGTATGTACTTTCGGGCACAGTCAAAAGCTCCTTTTGTGCTCGGTACAAAGGTCATCATCGTGTTGAGGTGTGTATGAAGCGAGTATACTCTCTGGTCGGGATCGACTTTTAGGTAATCCGGCGGATTGTCACAGGCAGTCAGAAGCGAGATGCCTTTGTCAAAGTCGAATCCTACATGGCTCGTTGACAGGTTATGTCCCCCAAAGTGTGCCATGAAGGCTTTCGGCTCAGCGATGCAGTATCCATGACCATAATAAACGCGGGGGGCTTTCTGATCGGCTTGTCCCAGCGCTATATCGGTTATTCGCCTGGGGCATTGAAGCTTCATACGCAGGCCGGCTTTTTCTTTCCATATTTCAGCGGTCAAGTCGAAGTCCTGGTCTGCAAACGAAAGGTGATGAGTTATATATAGTTTGCCGAACAACCTGTCCTTTTTCGTATCCACTTTTCGGATGACCAGTTGTGAGTGTTCACCTCCCATTCTGTTACGCAGCACCGAGATGTTTAAGCCGTCGAATACCACACAATGTTCATCTTCGCCGAAGGCGACGGCGGCGTCGGTTAGACCGTTTTTGCCCGGAACGATAGCAGCGGTGCAATTGTCCTCGAGTTTGAAGACGAATTCATTGTCACCTGATGCCTTTTGCGATTTGATAATACTTCCGGCGCGTTGGCGTAGTTCTTCTCTCTGGTTTTCCGAGAGCTGTGGGGGCAGGCTTCCTGCGATAATCGTCGGCTCTCCCCAATAGGAAGAATCGCAGGTTGTATTACGCTTCGGTCCCGGATGACTTTCCAGCCGCAGAAGTATCTTCTTGCCGGCAAAGCTGCTCAAATCAGCTTCGCCATCCACCCATGTTTTGCTGTCGGAGTGACGCTCGAAAAGCTTCTGGTCACCGACCCAGACGCGAAAAGTTACACCGTCACTTGGAGGTTCGGTCGCCGTGTGGTCGCGGATGGCATTGGAAAAGGTGAGTTTAATCGGCACAACATCCGGCAGTTTGAGTCGGTATTCGGTGAAGATGGTTCCTCCCCCGGGTCTCCAGGGAGGGTGCATGTGAATGGCGTGTTTGGAAGTGCCGCGAGTGAGTTGGTGAATCGAAAAACTGGCGGACGATTCCGATGCCGAACCCTGCCAGCCAACGGGCATATAGACCAGAGGCTTATCGTAGTAACTCCAGGTGAGGCGATATGTTTTTAAGGGCCAAAGCGGAAGAGCCCCGTTTGCGGCAACGATATTGATTGGCATTTCATCGGATTCTTGGGAGGAGGAAAGATCTTTTTTGAAATCTGTTTTAAATATTTGCGCGGCGTGAGCTGTTACTGTTTGTCTTTCGTGTCTAAAAGTGACGTAAACATGGATGGGGTATAGTGCAGAAAATGCGCCTTTTCCAACGGCCATTCGAAAAGTGGTTTCTTCTTCGTCGCCGGCTTTGATTGAAAGCTGTTTGTTCGTTTGTCCTATGATGTAACATTCATCAACAAGGTCTGCCATACGCAAAAGGACCGAAAGGCCGGAGTCGCCATTGTTTTTGACAGTAACCTTTACATCACGCGGTTTATCGTACTCGGTTACATCCTCGATGGTCTCTATTGTCAATTTCAAGGGACCTTCTGTGACGATATGACCGTTGAAAGCCATCAATGTTGAAGCACTCAAAAGGATAGAGATGGTAATTGTTAAGCCGAAGACCTTCATCATAAACTCCCCATTTTTTACTGATAACTTAATCGGATTTTATATTCCTTGTCAAAAGGTACCACATGGTTTTATATTTCGGTGTCATTTGAAGAACGCCCCGGTCATTCTTGTAGGAGACGGCTACTTTGTGCTTTGGCAGTCCATCCGGGCCAAGGGCCTTACATGTCCATTGGCCCTTCGGTAGAACCAATGTGCCTTCGACCGTTTCGATTTGGACGGGTGGGCCGCCCCAGTTTCGGCCGACAGTCCGGCGGTCCTCGGAAAATTTCATACCGGTATTTTCACAGCGACCGCATGCCGTAATTAGTGCCTGTCCACTCTGATCCAACGGCTCCTTATCCAGTGTAGTTAAAGTCACTGCCACGAAGTCGGGCCTAACAATTGATATCTTCCCATCGGTAGATTCTGCTAAACTTGCCGCATGCCCTGTATAGACCGTTGCCCTTTGCCCACGTCCGCTATAAATTCCTTTTCGATTCTCAACAGACCATTCCAGTTTCGGACGAGAGCTATACGATACTATAACAAAACTCTCATTTCCAAGAGCCGCAGCGAACTGGGTTTCAAGCATCTTCTCTCGCGTGATGCTCCCCCGCTTTGCGAGTACGGCGAACATGTCACGGTCGTGCTCGAGATGCAGCTTTGCAAGCGAGGTGATCACATCTGAAGAGTCAGCCAAAGGAATCACAGCGCGTACACTACTGGAGGTTCCGATATTCGTGTCGTGAAAGATAGCAGCTCCGGCCCGCATGAAGCCCCATTTGGCGGGATTGCTGTCTATGTCGAAATAGCTGTTCAGGTTTTCTCGATACCAATCGTCTGAGCTGTGACTATATGTATACAGCCAGATGCCGTCCCAATCCTGTGCGGCCGCGAAGGATGCTATCATAGGCACACACTCGG
>Ga0209536_100016535_pt1 | contig 10485 bp, 11 predicted proteins | sample DeeMarSeWOR28_12_FD_187461 | JGI IMG/M metagenome (GOLD analysis project Ga0209536, IMG submission 187461) | Marine sediment microbial communities from White Oak River estuary, North Carolina - WOR-2-8_12 (SPAdes) (version 2) | ecosystem: Environmental > Aquatic > Marine > Intertidal zone >...
ATGGCTTCTTTAGATGATGATGATGAAGGACTGTATGTCTTCTGTGGTGAGCATCGCCTCAAAGCTTAGAGGCGGGTTTTTGTGATGTCATCTGATAACCTCTGCCTGTTCGACTTCCTAACAAATCTATGGTAGCTAAAATTATGATCACAACACCAAGCCAATTTTGGAAAACAAAATCCCTTGAAGATATGACACCCGCTGAATGGGAATTGCTCTGTGACAATTGTGGGCGTTGTTGTCTGCAAAAGATCGGCGATGGAGATTCGGGCAAAATAAAGTTTCTGGCGATTTCATGTGAGTATCTCGATATATCTACCTGTCGTTGTCTGGTCTATGAAAATCGTAAACGGTTGAAACCGGATTGCGTGAAACTTTCTCCAAAGAAACTAACCCAAGCGATGGGATGGCTGCCAGATACGTGTGCCTACCGAAATCTTGCCGAGGGCAAGGAATTAAATTGGTGGCATCCATTGGTTTCCGGTGATCCGAATACAGTTCATCAGGAGGAGATATCAGTTCGAAATAAAGTTAGTCCTGGAGGCTATCTAGAACTGGAAACATTAAACAAAATCTTACTTTAAACAAAGAACCCATGATTAATGTAAGTTTAATGTGAATGCAAGGTCAAGACCCGACCGGGGCAGGAGGAACAACTTCAGGTGGGACCGCAACCGCTAGATTCCGAAACAGGCGTAGGGTCTATTCTATCCTGGATCTGAACAACAGGCAAATCTTTCTTCGCTGGTTTGAACCGTACTTGAATTCTTCGAAATAGCGGCCTTATTGAAATAACCAAGATGATCAGAGTTCCAGCCAGGCCGGCCCAAGACGGGATGATCTCAGATGCCTGCCCGATCATCGCCCGGGCAGAAACCCCCATTGCCGCATAGATCTGATCGACGATCAGTCCGAAAAATACCGCCGATACCGCAATCGCGGTAAGATAGATAGCGGTGGCCCGCTTTCCCAGAACTCCTACTAAAACTGTCAATGACGCGATGTTGGTTGCCGGTCCGGCCAACAGGAACACCAGGGCCGCTCCCGGGCTGACCCCTTTTAAAATCAGGGCCGCGGCAATCGGCGTTGATGCGGTGGCGCAGATGTATAACGGAATGCCAACAGCCAACATGAGAAGCATGGCCGGCAAACCCGCGCCGAGGTATTTGCTGAACGCATCGTCGGGAATGAGCACGGTAATCGCTCCGGCCAGCAAAAGCCCCACCAAAAACCATCCGGCCAGATCGCCCCAGAGGTCGGAGACGGCAAATCTGAATCCGGCCTGAAGCTTTTCCATAAAGGTGTGATGATGCCGATGCGCTTCGGGAGAACAGTTGACACCGTCGCAACAGCCATCCACCGGACAGGTGAGATCCGGGATGATTTGGCCATTCCCACTGCCAGGATTAAAAAGATTTTCAGCGATTCCGGCCGCAGCAGCCGTGGCAAAGGCCACCACGGGGCGCGCCACGGTCATGATGGGGTCCAGCAGGGCATAGGTGATCGAAATAGAATCTACCCCGGATTCCGGCGTTGATATCAGAAAGGCTGTCGTCGCCCCATTGCTGGCGCCCTGTTTCCGCAGCGACACGGCTGCGGGTAAAACCCCGCAAGATCACAGGGGAATGGGAATACCCAATAGGGCAGCTTTAAGCACGGACATAAAGCGACCTTGTCCAAGGTGCTTGGCAACCGAACCCGGGTTGAGAAACACCCGCAGCAATCCGGCGATAATCAGACCGAAAAGAATATATACCGAAGAATCAACCAAAAGATCCCAAGAGGCTGTTATAGCATCAATAATAAAATTCAAATTTAAACCCATTTTATTAAACTGTATAAGATTGATAACTTCGTGAGAAGTCCCCATCCTGTCACTCCGGCGAAAGCCGGAGTCCAGAAGCTATTGAAATGACTGGATAGCGCTAAAGCTCCACTACGTGCCCGGCTTCCGCCGGGATGACAACAAATTGATTTGCCGCCCCCACGATACAGATTTTCTCCCTCACCTGTGGAAGTGGCTTCCAGCCACGATTAAAAACTTCCAAAACCAAATATTTACTCCTGAACATGCTCCAAGCCGACATTCAGCAGCTCTGACACATGCTCATCATCCAGCGAGTAGTAAATTATCTGGCCCTCGCGGCGACTTTTGACCAATGCCAGATCTTTCAAGCGGCGCAATTGGTGCGAAACAGCAGAGTCGGTCAATCCGGTAAATGCAGCCAGGTCACATACGCACATTTCAACATTTCTCAGGGCCATGACAATCTTGAGGCGGTTCGGGTCTCCCAGCACCTTGTAGGTCAGTGACAATCGATCCAGTTCATGCGCGGAAATAACCTCCCGGCGGGCTTTCTCAACCCGGTCGAGATGAACCACCCGGATTCTACATCCGCCTTCGTCAATTAGCCTGGCTATGGATGAACTCATAGACCCTTCCTTGAATATTTGAACATTTGTTCAAATATTACTACACGGAAACCCCTACGTCAACACCTATTTTTTAAAACATCGCTCTTGCTTATATTTAGCAAATTTTGCTAAAAATGCCTCCTCAGTATCAGTTCTAACAATTATTTAACCCTAGCTTAACAACCTCATAACAAAAAAATGATAATTTCAGCTCATAAGTCAAAATTTACATTAAATTCCTTCTGAATATTGAGGAACAAATTATGGCAAAAGAGCGCATATTGGTCGTTGACGACGAAGAAGATATTCTTGAACTCGTCACCTATAATCTGACAAGAGAAGGCTATCACATAAAGGGCGCCACCACCGGTGAAGCGGCATTAAAAAAGATCCAATCCGAATCTTTTGATCTGATCGTGCTGGATCTCATGCTTCCGGGAATAGATGGTCTGAAAGTGGCCAAATCATTGAAGAGCAACCCGAGAACGCGGAATATTCCCATCATCATGCTAACCGCCAAAGGCGAAGAGGCCGATATTGTTACCGGCTTAGAATTGGGGGCTGATGATTATATTACCAAGCCTTTCAGTCCCCGGGTGCTGATTGCGCGGGTGCGCGCCGTTATCCGACGCGTATCAGAAGAACCACAGGACGAGACATCGGTACTTCGCATCCACGAACTGGAAATCGATCCCGGAAGACGAAGTGTGCTGACCGGCGGGAAACCGATCGAATTAACATTTACCGAATTTCAGGTTCTCTGGATATTGGCCCGACGCCCCGGATGGGTGTTTACCCGCGGCCAAATCGTAGATGCCGTGCGCGGTAGCGATTATCCTGTCACCGATCGCAGCGTGGATGTGCAAATTGTCGGACTACGCAAAAAGCTGGGGTCTTTCGGCAAATATATTGAAACGGTTCGGGGAGTCGGATATAGATTCAGTGAAAACCCATGAACAAACGTAAAAAATTAATCTGGCAAATTTTCCCTTCCTACTTGCTGATCACCCTCCTTTCTCTGTTTGCAGTCAGCTGGTATGCATCGAAATCGTTGCAGCAATTCTATCTGGACCAAACAGCCACAGACTTACAAGCCAGGGCAAAGCTTCTGGAAAAATTAGTAATCACTCACTTATCACCATTGGATGCGTTATCGGTAGATTCCGTATGCAAGGCAATGGGCAAAGCGACCGAAACCCGATTCACGATCATACTGCCATCGGGCACGGTCGTGGGCGATTCCATTGAAACACCCGATCAAATGGACAACCACGCCAATCGACCCGAAATAATGGAGGCATTGACGGGACAAACAGGTCGATCCATTCGTTACAGCAATACACTTCGACAGGAAATGATGTACGTGGCCGAACCGATCACACATAATGAGAGACGCGTCGCGGTGGTCAGAGCATCATTACCGATCACGTTTATTGAAAATGAACTGAATTCCATTCGCATAAAAATCGTTTTCGGCGGCGTTATCATCGCCCTTTTAGCCGCCGGAATCAGTTTGGCTATCTCCCGTCGTATCAGCCGTCCGTTGGAAAAGATGAAAAAAGGGGCAGACCGCTTTGCGGATGGCGATCTAAGTCATCGTCTGACAACTCCCCACTCCACCGAGATGGCAAGCCTGGCTGAAGCAATGAACCATATGGCTGCTCAGCTTGAGGATCGAATCAAAACGGTTATCAACCAGCGCAAAGAACTTGAAACCGTTCTTTCCAGTATGCTGGAGGGTGTTATGGCGGTGGATGGCGAAGAAAGAATTATCAGTATAAACCAGGCGGCTGCCAAATTATTTGGGATCGACCTCAACACATTTCAGAAACGCAGCGTGCAGGAAGTTATTCGCAATCATAATTTGCAGCAGTTTATCCGCACAGCAATTTCAAGTAAGGAACCATTACAAGAAGATATTGTCCTTTACCAAAATCCGCAGCGCATACTTGACGTCAAAAGCTCGCCATTATTAGACGCCATTCAGGACCCGATCGGGACATTAATCGTATTCAACGATGTCACCCATTTTCGACGACTGGAAGATATGCGCCGTGATTTTGTGGCCAATGTGTCCCACGAAATCAAAACGCCATTGACCGCAATCAAGGGATTTGTAGAAACGCTTTACCATGGGAAGGTCGAAACAGAAGCAGAAACCACGCGCTTCCTAGAAATCATTCAAAAACATGTGGATCGCTTAAATTCAATTATTGAAGATCTGCTGACGTTGTCGAAAATCGAACAGGAAGATGAAGAGAAAACCATTACACTTCAAATGGGCAAAATAAGCGATGTCATCCAGGCGGCTGCACAAATTTGCCGACCCAAGGCCGAAGAAAAAAATATTCAAATTGATATTTTGAAGCATGACGAGATAAGTGCCAAATTTGACCCCTCTTTGTTGGAGCAAGCCGTGGTGAATCTGCTTGATAACGCCATAAAATACAGTGACCCGGAAAGTGCCATCGAGATAAAGGCCGTAAAAATAGATTTCGAAATTTTAATTAGCGTCGAAGACCATGGCAGCGGTATCGCCCAAAAACACCTCCCAAGGCTATTTGAGAGATTTTATCGCGTGGATAAAGCCAGAAGTCGCCAGTTAGGCGGCACTGGCCTGGGGCTTGCGATCGTAAAACATATTGCCCAGGCCCATGGCGGCCGGGTTTCAGTGAAAAGCACCCTCGGCAAAGGAAGCATCTTCACCATTCATTTGCCTGCAGACTCATAGGGCACCTTTCCCCTTCAATATGATTTGCCATTGATTTAGCCCTCCTAACATGCTATGCCCTCGCCAACACCTCGTAATAACATCAAAGCAAGACCATATATCAGACGGACATCATAGGCCTGCCTTCATCTTATGAAGCATCTGGCTTTTAATTCATTCAACTAATAAACGCTAGAGAAAAGCGCCGAATGGCCTCTGAATTCTACATCTTAATCATCGGCTACATCTTCGGTTTCTACATGGCCTGGAATATCGGGGCCAATGATGTGGCCAATTCCATGGCTTCGGCAGTGGGAGCCAAAGCCATCACCATTCGGCAGGCTATTTTTATCGCCGGGATTTTGAATATCCTCGGAGCCACGTTTATCGGAACCCATGTCACCAATACCATCCGCAAAGGGATTGTCTCCACCGAGGTTCTCACCGATCCGCATCTGGCGCTTATCGGCGCCTTGTCCGCGCTGCTGGCAGCCGCCCTGTGGGTGTCGTTTGCCACCTGGAAATCGCTGCCGGTGTCGACGACCCATTCCATTGTGGGTGCGATGATCGGCTTTGGCATCATGGCCGGCGGGTTTTCGGTGATCAACTGGGGCAAATTGGGCGCCGTGGTTTTAAGCTGGGTCATTTCCCCGGTATTCGCCCTGGTAATCGGCTTCATCATGTTTAAGACCATCACCCGGTTGATTCTATCCAAAAGAGATCCATTTACCTGGTCTTTGAGGCTGTCGCCATTGTTTATCGGCATTGCATTTTTTGTGATTGTGCTGTCGTTTTTGTTTAAAACCCCGCTGGGGAAAAAATTAGCGATCGGCACGCCCATGGCGCTTGTAATCGCTTTCATTTTGGCAATCGGACTGGGGTTTGTGGCAATGAAATTATTGGGTCGATACACCCAAAAAAGAGAATCCAGTGGGGCAGAAGACATCTTTCGAAAAATCCAGATCGGAACCTCCTGCTATGTTGCCCTGGCCCAGGGCGCCAATGATGTGGCTAATGCCATCGGTCCCCTGGCGGTGATCTATTTTATTGTCAAAACCGGCGAAATCGGAGCCAGCGTTCCGGTACCGATATTTCTCCTCTTTTTTGGGGGCATCGGCATTGCCTGCGGCATTGGTATGGCCGGACACCGGGTGATGGACACCATCGGCAGAAAAATCACGACCCTCACGAATACACGCGGATTTTCAGTTGATTTTGCGGCCGCCACGACCGTGATGGTGGCATCCAAGCTGGGGCTGCCGGTTTCAACAACCCATGCGGCGGTTGGTGGTGTGATGGGCGTCGGCCTGGCCCGCGGGTTGGAGGCGGTTAATTTTAGAATTATTTTCCAAATTATTTTATACTGGGTGCTCACCGTTCCGGCATCCGCCATAACCAGCATTGTTATTTTCAAGATTATAAAACTTTTATTATAAAGGAGAAAATCATGCGGATACCCTTTCTTTCAATGTTTATCAAATCACCATTCGAAGGGATTCAGGAACACGCCGAAAAGGTAAAAGAGTGTGCGGGAGTTTTTCAGAAGGCCATCGAATGTATCATCGAAGAGCGATGTGAAGATTTTGAACATTTCAGAAAAGATATCGATAACCTGGAAACTGAAGCAGATGCCATCAAGCGACGTATCCGTGGCCATCTCCCCAAAGGAACGATGCTGACGGTCGATAAATTCCAACTGTTCCGGTATTTAAGAGAACAGGATAAAGTTCTGGATGCTGTGGAAGAGGGTTTAGACTGGCTTTCTTTCAGAAGTGCTGCCGGAATCCCTGAAGTGCTGGAAAAAGACTTTATGCTGTTGGTTGAAGCGGTAATGGATCCCATAGAAGAGTTGAGCAAGATGGTGGTAGAAGCCCGAAAGTACTTTTCAAATTTTTCTGAACCCCAGCGGCGTCTGGTTAAAGATATGATTCGCACCTTGCGTCACCATGAACATGAAGCCGATAAATTGGAAGATGCGATAAAAGAAAAGGTTTTTAATACGATTGATGATGCCGTCGCCGTATTTCATCTAATCAGACTGGCTGAAATCATCGGATCTATTGCCGACCACGCCGAAAACGCCGGTGACATGATGCGGGCCATGATCGCAAAATAGGCATCATATCTAAACGATATCTAACCGTCGTTCTGCGATTTTTGATGAACATGCCACGGATAAATCTCGCCTAAAAATCCTCGAATTCATCGGTATACTGCTATGACCAAACCAAAACATCAATTAGATGCCGTCTTCCGACCTCCATCCAATAGCACAAGTAACCAACCATTATATTTAACCAATGTCTAACGCATTTTTAATTTAGCTCTAACATTTTGTTATCATTGTTTTAACAGGTTCCATCCAGGGCTACTATTTTCTTAATAAAAATGCTCTCTCAGCAAGGAAACACGATGAAAGGAATAATTGTCAGTATCATATCAATAATTTTCGTTTGCGTCGGCATAATAATTCAAACCAAAATGCTCAAAAAGCGCCACCCCAACGCTGAGCTTTTTATAGAGTTTATCAAGATGTTGGAAATACAGAAGCATACACCGGCTTCAGGGAACACAAATAATGGAAAAAATTAGGGTCTTATTATTGTGGCGGCATAACAGCGGCAGAAGCCCGATGGCTGAAGCGTTTATAATTATGTATTTCTTCTGATATCTTCTATGGTAAGCAATCCCACCAGCCGTTCCTTTTCAAGCACCGGCAGATGATGGATGCGATTCTTCATCATTAAAGAGAAACACTTTTCAAGTTTCTTATCAGGGCTGGTATGGATGACATCTGCAGTCATTATCTCCCGAACTTTAGTCTTCCGTGAATTTTTGCCTATGAGGATTATTTTACGCTCATAATCTTGCTCGGAGAGAATTCCCACCATCTTTTCTTTTTCTACGACAACAACCGCGCCAATCTCTTTTTTTCCCATCAGCTCCATGGCATCGTAAACCTTTGCGTCCGGAGAGATAGTTTCCACATTATGTCCGATAGATTTTAATAATTTTTTAACCCGCATTATTATTTACCCCTTTGAATAGACAAATTGAAAGATTAACCAAAGCGTCCCGTTATATAGTCTTCCGTCAATTGATGTCGCGGTCGGGTAAAAATCATGGGGGTGGGTCCGACTTCAATCAAATCACCCATGTGGAAGTAGGCCGTACGCTGTGAGACGCGGGAGGCCTGTTGCATGGAATGGGTAACAATCACTATCGTATACTGTTTGCGAAGCTCATGGATTAAATCTTCAATAACTGCCGTGGCAATGGGATCCAGCGCCGAGCAGGGCTCATCCATCAATATAACTTCCGGGCTGACCGCAATGGTCCGCGCAATACACAGCCTCTGTTGCTGTCCCCCGGAAAGTCCGGTACCCGGATGATCCAGGATGTCCTTAACCTCATTCCATAAACCGGCTTTTCGCAAAGATGTCTCTACAATTTCATCGAGTTCAGAATTATTTTGAGCCAATCCATGAATGCGGGGTCCATAGGCAATGTTATCATAAATGGATTTCGGGAACGGATTGGGTTTTTGAAAGACCATTCCGACCTGCGCCCGCAGAGGGACCACATCAACGTTTTTGTCATAGATATTGACGCCGTCGAGGGTGATTTCTCCGCTGATACGACATCCCTCGATGGTATCATTCATGCGGTTCAGACACCGTATAAATGTGGATTTGCCGCAACCGGAAGGGCCTATCATGGCAATAACCTCATTGCGACCGATATCCAGGGAAACCTGTTTAATCGCATGATTATCGCCATAATACACATTTACATCCCGGCATGTCATCCGCGGATTTTCCACCGTGATGTCTCCAACCGTCTGGCGATTATCGCGGCTGACGAGATCCTTTCTCTCTCCTGTCTGGACATTTTCCGGTGAGCTTTCTTCTTCCGGCATTGTTCTCACAAAACGCCGTACTTTATTTTCTATTAAAGATTCAGTCGCTTCCATAAAGGTAAGCTCCTTTAAGGAACGAATCAGAGCCGGGCCAGAGGGCCCGGCTTCTTGACTCTGTCCGATTAACGCTTCGGGGTATGGTTATTTCACCGCCGTCAGAACCTGCAGCGTTTCAATCGCGCTGCGATACTGTTGACGCTCTGCATCCGGCATGGGGATCATGCCCTTTTCACTCAGATAGCCATCTTCTCCCCAGGCCTTTTCACTGCTGAACTCTTCCAGATATTCTTTGATGCCGGGAATAACATCCATGTGGGCCTTTTTGACATAAAAGAAAAGTGGACGCGAGACCGGATACTTGCCTTCGGCAATGGCATCAAATGTCGGCTCAACACCATCCACATGGGATCCCTGGATTTTGTCCATATTTTGATCCAGGAAGCTGAAACCGAATATTCCGACGGAATCGGGATTGGCATCCAGCTTTTGAACGATGAGATTGTCGTTTTCACCGGCCTCCACATAGGCGCCATCCTCGCGAATGGTGTGGGCTGTGGCTTTGTATTTTTTCTTGTTGCTCTTACTCATTGCTTTTATCCAGGCAAACTTTTTGGCTCCACCTTCCATGGCCAGTTCCACAAATGCATCTCGCGTACCGGAGGTTGGCGGCGGGCCAAGCACTTTGATGGCCTTATCCGGCAAAGACGGGTTGACATCCTTCCATGTTTTATACGGATTGGGAATCAGCTTCTCCCCACCATTTGGATCCGGAACGTCCTTTGCCAGGGCTAAAAAGATATCTTTGCGGGTCAGCTTCAGCGGAGTGGCTTTTTTTGAGTTGGCCAGCACGATACCGTCGTAACCAATTTTAACTTCAATGATCTCCGTCACACCGTTTTTCGCACAGCTTTCGAATTCAGATTGTTTGATCCGGCGTGACGCATTGGTGATATCCGGATGTTCTACACCGACACCGGCACAAAACAGCTTTAAACCACCGCCAGATCCAGTGGATTCAATTTTAGGTGTTTTGTAGGATGTGGTTTTTCCAAATTTTTCGGCAACCACGGTGGCAAACGGATACACCGTGGATGACCCGACAATACTGATGTAATCCCTGCCGGATCCGGCATTTACGGCCCCGAATGTTGCCAGAGTGAACATGGCGATGGCAATTAAAATAAAAATCTTTTTCATAACTTAATTCCTCCTTTAAATTAGATGTTTAAGATGACAAATATTCTGCAATTGCAAAACTCAAATCCCAAATTTAAAACAATATATGCGATATCTGTGTTGGGTTGGTATTAGACTAATGTTAGAAATTTGTTCAGAAGTGTTTTCAAAACCCCATCTTGTGTCCGATGGCTGCGTTGTGATCCGGTCTAAAATGCTCACGTACTCCGTGTACGCTCCGCTTTTAAACCGAATCGACGCCTTG
>Ga0209536_100016536_pt1 | contig 10485 bp, 11 predicted proteins | sample DeeMarSeWOR28_12_FD_187461 | JGI IMG/M metagenome (GOLD analysis project Ga0209536, IMG submission 187461) | Marine sediment microbial communities from White Oak River estuary, North Carolina - WOR-2-8_12 (SPAdes) (version 2) | ecosystem: Environmental > Aquatic > Marine > Intertidal zone >...
GATTAATAGAGATAAGATTTACACAGTTGGTAGGGGGGTGGTTTTAGGGTTTGCGGCGTAAACCCTAAAACTATCATATTCACCTGTACTAAGTGTAGCACAAATGTTCTGGGTGTCAAGGGGTGGGGGTCCCGGTTTCAACGGGTGGGGTGAAATCGGTCTGTGGAGTAGCTGGAGGATCGGTTATCAGCCCATTTTTCCCACGGAATGTGAAGTAACTCACCATACCAGGATTGATCACGATCTCGGTATTATACGTCGAACCTTCGTATGGCATCCAGAGCTTGTATTTGCCAGCAGGCAGATCGCCCAGAACCAGATTCTCACGGTAGTATGGATCGCTATTGACCGTACCCTGACCATAAGAGTTGACATACCACGTTTGTCCGCTCTTTACTGAGATTACTGTCAACGTTTGCCCTTCAAGCAGCTCGCCAGTGCTGTTCATTACCCGCGCGGCAAGAATCCCCCAGCCCTGAGGTGGTGCCATCCACAGCTCCGGGTTCCGGCTGACAAAGTAATTATTCTTACCGATCCGGACTTCGAAATGCAGGTGTGGTCCGGTCACTTTCCCCGTTTCACCGCTCAGGCCAAGCACCTCTCCAGCAGTTACCTGCTGCCCGACCACCACATCAACGCGATTGAGATGCCCATAAATTGTGTACAGCGTCTCTCCTTGATATCCGAAATCGTGTTTGATCGCTACTGACAGACCATACGGGTCTGTCGGATCTTCGACACCCCGGTAGAGACCGTAGCCAGCCCAGGTGACACGCCCTGGGCCTGCTGCCAAAATTGGCGTCCAAAGCTTGGCAGGGATATCGATACCGGTATGCACGACTCCAGGTAGGAAGACGCCACCATAGCGGTAATCTGCCAGTGGCCAGTTGATTTCATCGGCTGCTATCGGTCTGGAGAAGAAGAAATGATCGTACTCGGTGGGTGCCCACGGGGTTGGATACAGAGGAGGACGCCATGCAGAGACTGGCACCGGACCGGGGGTGGGGAAAACGAACCGAAGTGGATCGGATACCGGGCTGGGGAGCGGTGCTGAGAGCGGCTGCTGGCTATCAGATTGCATAATCTCAGCTGCTAGAACCGCGGTTGGCGAAGGTTGTGACTCTCCAGACGGTTGGCTGGTGACTGTCCGACTCGGAGATGTCGCAGTGTCGGAGGTTATCTGCGCGGAAGGAGTCGGAGATGGGAGCTTACAGCCAGAAACGATGAGGATAATGATAAAGATTGCACATTGGGAGTACCGGCTCATGGTGTGGGACTGACCGCAGTGGGGGTTCGTATCTGAGTGGGTGTACGCGTTGGGGTTGGTGTCCGCGTTGGCCAGGGTGTCCTGGTGAAAGTGGGAGTTCGTGTAGGCCAGCGAGTAGCGGTTGGTGTGTACGTAGGGGGCAGGACAGGTGTGGGGGTTGCCAACGCTTCTGCCGGGTAAATCTCTGCCATAGCAGACTGCCAGTCGCGCCCATCGCTTGCAATAAACTCGTTGAAACGGGAGGCTGCAAAGGCAGAACGCCAGGTTGTCAGCGCAGGTAGGCGTTCCCATCCATAGCTGGCAGCCAGCTGGGTGAAGTCAAGCCAGTATCCAGGTGGTATCTGGGCTGCAAGTGCGCCGCCCTGCTCGTAATGTACCGGATTGCCGCTGTTGCGGGCGTTGAAATTCCACGTTTGGCGGCGGAGTGGTACGCCTTGTGAGCCATCCTGAAACCGCGTGCGCAGGTAGATGCGCCAGTACGTTTGCGAACCAAAATCTTCTCGCACAGCCACCATCCACCCGGCATTCATTGGCGCGGGATTTAAAGCGATCGCGCGTGCTGTGTACAACCAATCGCCAAGGAATCCAGGGAATAGTGGCGAGGTCAGAGGAACGAAGGCGTTTTCCAGGGTCGAGAGGTAATCCCAGCCAATCAGTTCGGCAAGATCCTCCCGCAGTGCAAGATATGCCTCATCTACCATATCATTTAACATTGGATAGGGTGCTTCAACATCCTGCAGATCTACAACGCGCTGGCGTCCGTTGGGAACGTCTGCGATCGGGGTAAGTGCAGCCTGCCAGGCTGGGGATGGCGTGATCTGGGCGGTCAGTCTGAAGGCATCTAGACTGTCCTCGTCCAGACTGTATGTGCTCCAGGTAATCCCCTGCACAGTCCCAGGTAACTCTTGAGGGGGTAGTAGCAAGCCAGAATCAGGCAGCAGATAGCCGGTGAGATATACACGGTTCGGAGTGTCGAGGATCGATATCACAGCGCTGCCATCTGGACTCCAGGCAGCCTGGTCTCCGCTGCCAACTATATGAACGGTCCCTGCTTGAGCATGCAAATCCAGGACCTGGATGCTGCAGAACCCATCCTTGCAAGTCGTCCAGAGCAGCTTTGTCCCCTCATTCGACCACTTGGGGCTGCGATCTAATGCGAGAGGGTTCTTGCTGATGTTCTGGAAGCGATCATCGATCTTATCTAGGTCTGCTAGCCAGATCTCCTCATCACCGCTGCGGTTGGAAGTGAACAGGATCTTACGCCCGGTCGGAGACCAGGAAGGAGAAAAGTCAGCCGCCGAGCTGTTCGTTAGTCTGATTGGATTGTTCTGCACGCCGTCGCTGCTGAGCGGCAGGATCATCAGTTCCAGGCTTTCAACGCGTGTGGGTGCCGCTGGTGTTGGGGTGATGACCGGGCTGGATTCTGGTGTCGCAGCGGGCTCGGTGACAACGTTTTCTGTCAGGTAAGTTTCATAGACCAACCACTGCCCATCCGGTGACCAGGAGGGAGCCCCGTCATATTCCGGGGTATCGGTCAGCTGGATCGTAGATCCACTTACCAGATCGAGGCGGTACAGGTCCCACTGTCCTGCTCTATTCGAGCTAAATACAACACTCTTGCCGTCCGGTGATATTTCCGGGTGGATATCCTTCCAGGGGCCATCCGACAGCCGGATGAAGGGCATCGAGGGCGGGCGGTAGGCAAAAAGGTGAGAGTACTGTCCTTCGTCCATGGCCAGGATGATCGTTCCAGCATTGGATGGGGGTTGGGGCAAGGAAACAGATCTGGGTGGAGATGTTGCCGAAGATATGCTCTCCAGTGTAGATGTTTGTGATGGGGTTGGTTCTGTATCAGATTGTTCGATTTGCCTGGTCTGGATGGTTGACGAAGGTTTTGACACAGTGGCAGTCTGTGTAGTCTGCACAACACTGTCAGTATGATTTTGCTGGGAACTGCCTGGCAACAGCTCATTTGGTTGTTCCTGGGCGCGTTGTGCTTGGACTAGCTGAGGCATTCCGATCAAGCGTCCGCTCAACACAACACCAGCAACCACCAGCATGAGTACTACCAGCCAGATTAACATCACCCGGCGGGTGGGATCTTTACCGTACAAAGCAAATTGCTTCTTTGGTGAAACTTTCAATGGATCTGCCATTTTGGCTGTTTTCGTGTAACCCGCATAGGTAACAGGCGGAAAGGGAAGCGATCAGATGGTCAGCCGCCTGCAGGCATTGTAGCATGAGGCGGAATCAGCGTCAATTACACTGGCATTGATCTCACCCATCAATCTTGTTAAGTTGCCAGCCTTGGATGAACGATGCCCTGGCAAAATCACTGCACAGATGAAAATTATCTATGCAAAATTCATGCCAGGGCAGATCACCCCAACTGCTATATTTTGGACGGTTTCTATTTATCGCAAGTATTGGCTCGCTTATACCATGTCGAAAGTCTCGGTTATGCGGTCGACGACTGCGCGTTCGCGGCCTTCGAAGGACAGGTTGTCATCTGCAGAGGTATCTGCAGATTCCTCATAATAGAATATATATGCTGAGACTGTAAAAGGACCGCGCAACTCAGCGCCACGCAGGTGCAAGGTGAACTCCATCTTCGGGTCCATCGTCTCGATAATACTGATATTCGCCAGCTCATCTCCGCCGGCGTTAGTGATAATAATCTCACCGTTTGGTCGCTTCTGGAAGGGAGTCACCTCAAGGTAAACACGCACCCGGCGACCATCGGACCATGGGTTTACCTCAAAGTGGCGGATGCGTACCTCATCCGGTGGCAGGGGTATATCGGTTGGATCGTTGAAGAAAATATCCACGCGATACTGCTATATCCCCGCCAGAAAAGCTAACCCCACCGTTCCTGGACCAGCGTGGTTGGCTACCACCGGGCTGATTTCCGAGAAAACGCTCTCATCCACCGCTATCCGCTCAGTCGCCATCTCCAGCAGCTTTTGGGCATCATCGGGTGCATTGGCATGCAGGGTAGCCAAACGTACAGGAGTCCTGCCGGCGATGCGTTCTTCGATGATCTGAACTACCCTTTGCAGGGATTTGCTCCGTGTGCGGACGCGCTCGATTGCTTCGACCTGCCCACCGGTAACTTCGAGGATGGGTTTCAACTGCAGTGCGGTACCGAGGAAGCGGCTGCCGCCGCCGATACGCCCGCCGCGGTGCAGAAACTCTAGTGTGTCAACTGCGAATACCACCCCCGTATGCTGGGTTGCCTTCTCTGCTGCTGCTTTACATTCTGCCAGGCTTGCGCCTTCTTCTGCTGCCCGAGCGGCTGTAAGCGCCGTGAAACCCAAAGCCATTGCCGTGGTTTTCGAGTTTACGATCTCGATCGCAGCTCCGGGCAGCATCTCACGCGCCTGGACAGCCGAATCGATGGTTCCCGATAGCTTCTCAGAGATCAATACAGCCAGGATTTCTTTACCCTCGTCCAGCAGTGAGCTGAAGATATCCTTGAATGATGCGATGGTCACTTGGGAGGTGGTTGCCATCTCTGTCGCGGTTTTCAGCCGGGTATAGAACTCCTCCGGCTGGATATCTACCCCATCCCGGTATGTTTTATCAGACCAGATAAGAACCTGGGGTGCGGTTGTTATTTGATATTTTTCAATTAAATCTTTGGGGATGTATGCAGTACTGTCGGTTACGATCGCAACTTGTGACATTATTCCTCCTCCAGATCTCATGTGTTCGGACAGAGTCGCACACTCTTCGGAAAACTTAAACCCTTATCATATATTGAAGTTACGGAATTTCATCCTTGACCTAACCCGGCTTCCCCGGTAAAATCCAATGCTGCGAGTTTACAGCCTTGCGACGGTTCTGAGAGCCTTTTAGATCGTTCAAAGGCATCGGCTTGCAAGGCTGAATTATTTGGATTGACTGTGTTTGAAAACCTGACTGACCGCCTGGAAAACGTATTTAAAGAACTTCGCCGGCGAGGCAAGCTATCGGAGCAGGATGTCGATCTCGCAATGCGCGAGGTCAGATTGGCGCTCCTGGAAGCCGATGTCAACTACGGTGTGGTTAAGGATTTTGTTTCCAGGGTCCGGGAACGATCTGTAGGTCACGAGGTCTCGAGAGCACTGAACCCTGGCCAACAGGTCATTAAGATCGTCAATGAAGAGCTCATTGCCACGCTGGGACCACCGGAACGGCTGAACTTGAGCGGGCCAAAACCGCGAGTGGTCATGCTGGTAGGGTTGCAGGGCTCGGGGAAGACCACCGGCGCTGGTAAGATCGCCCGCATGCTTCGATCGCAAGGGGAGCGTATAATGCTGGCAGCTTGCGACCCGTACCGCCCAGCCGCAGTCAAACAGCTTGAGACGCTCGGCGAGCAGTTGAACATTCCGGTGTTTTTCGAGCCGGATACCTCACCTCCAGACCTGTCTGAACATGCTTTCCAAAGAGCTGAGAAGGGTGGTTTTACACTGCTAATCCTGGATACAGCCGGTCGCTCACAGCTTGATGATGCTCTAATGGATGAGCTGCAGGCCATCAACCGGCGGGTAAATCCGGCTGAGATCCTGCTGGTGGTCGATTCAATGATTGGTCAGGAAGCAGTAAATATCGCACAGGGTTTCCGCGATTCAGTACCGCTGACCGGTCTGATGTTGACAAAGATTGACGGTGATGCCCGAGGTGGGGCAGCGATCTCCATTCGCTCGGTCACCGGAGTACCGATTAAATTCCTCGGCACTGGCGAAAGCCTGGATGCGATCGAGGTCTATGACCCAGGACGTCTATCCTCTCGCATCTTGGGGATGGGCGATATGATCGGCTTGATCGAGAAGGCCGAAGCTGCCTTCGATGAGCAAGTCGCGCAGGAGCAAGCGGAGAGGTTGCTCTCGGGTGATTTTACTCTGGAAGATTTCGCCAAACAACTTCGCCAGCTGCGTAAGATGGGTCCGTTGGGTCAGCTGCTGGATATGATGCCTGGTGGGATGGGGCAGTTGGCGCGCCAGATCGATCCGAAGGATGCCGAGCATCAATTGAAGATCACTGAGGCGATCATCAATTCTATGACTCCCCATGAGCGGCGCAAGCCAGATGTGTTGAATGCCAGCCGGCGGCGGCGTATTGCGCGCGGCTCCGGAACGCAGGTACAGGAAGTCAACCGGTTGATCAAACAGTTCCGTGAAGCTCAGCGGATGTTCAAGACGTTAAAGAAGTCCGGCATGCGCGGCATGCCGCGTATGTTCGGATAAGTGATATACTCTCGGTATAATTGGGCAGATATTAATGATTGGCGTGTCCTTCCGCGCTCCCTCAATCGAGATTGAACGCCCAGTAGACAAATTTCAAACGTAATATAAGTAAGGAGACAGTTCTATGGTTCGTATACGATTACGCAGGATTGGAGCGAAAGGACAGCCTAGCTACCGACTCGTCGCAGCCGACAAAGAGAGCCCGCGTGATGGTCGTTTTTTGGAGATCCTGGGTTTCTACAACCCACGCACCGATCCAGCTACCATCCAGCTCAAAGAGGATCGTATTTATGAATGGATGAGTAAAGGCGCTCAGCCGAGTGACTCCGCTGAACAAGTGCTGCGGAGTGCGGGATATTTCGAGAGGTACGAACGGTTCAAGAAAGGTGAAGCGGTTGAGGTATTACTGGGAGAAGCTCAGGAAGCTGAGAAAGCCCGCAACATCAATCCTAAGACCAGCATGATGGATGTGCAGACCAGCAAGGCCAAGTAATCTGAAAGTGGGATGATACGGTGAAAGAGTTAATCGAATACATTGCTCAATCGATCGTTGACGACCCGACCCAGGTCAAAGTCACCCAATCAAGGCGAGGATCATCGGTAAGCCTACGGCTTCAGGTGGCTAAGGAGGATATGGGACGGGTGATCGGTCGAGGTGGACGTGTCGCCAATGCCATGCGGGTATTGCTGCGCGTATCTGCTGCCCAGGATGGCAATCGGGCGACCCTGGACGTCGAAGACCCACGATGAGCTCCGGCTCTGAAGACCTACAACAAGCAGAACCTTCAGGCTCGCCTCCACATGGCGAGCCTGAGTTCTTGCTGATTGGGAAGCTGCGCAAGCCACACGGTCTGCGGGGTGAGATCAGGATGGAGGTCTGGACTGAGTTCCCAGAACGTCTGAAAGGCGGCCGAACTGTCTATGTGGGGTCCGATTACGTGCCGATCAAGGTGCGCAGCGTCCGGTCCCATGATCAATTCTTACTGATCGCATTCCACGGGATTAATACACCGGAGCTGGCTGGGACGATGCGCAATAAATGGGTTTTTGTGCGTGCAGATCAGGTACCCTCGCTTTCCGAAGGGGAGTATTACCACCACCAAATCGTCGGATTGCAGGTGGTCAGCAACGAAGGTCAGCTGCTGGGAGTGGTTGCGACCATCCTGGAGACCGGTACAAACGATGTGCTGGTAATACATCCAGTTAAGGGACAGGACATTCTGCTTCCCTACATTGATGAAGTGATCCTTGAGATTGATCTGCAGGGTGGATTGATCAAAGTGCATCCGCTGCCGGGGCTGCTTCCTTGACAGGTTAGAAATCGCTGTGGTATTCTGTTGGCGTTTTTTCGTAGCCACCGGGATATGAAAAAGGCACTGGCTGTTCGATTTGACAGTTAACTTCACGCAGTTTTGCGATGATCTGTGCCTAGGGAGACATGGTGTTAAACGATCCCCGCCGATATTGGCTCGGTTTTAATCTCGTTAAGGGTATAGGTTCGGTACGGCTGCGTCAGCTGTTGGATCATTTTGGCAGCATCGAAGCAGCCTGGAACGCCCCAGCAGAGATGCTTTATGCAACGGGATTAAGTCCCAAATTGGTCGAGAACCTGCTCCAGGTGCGGACAGAGGTGTCTTTGGACCAGCTGTGGGAGCGTGTACAGGCAGCCGGCGCCCAAGTAATCATCTGGGATGACGAAGGTTATCCCAAACGTTTGCTGGAGATCGACCAGCCGCCGCCAGTCTTGTATGTGCGTGGTGAAGTACTGCCTGAAGATGATTGGGCGGTTGCGATCGTCGGCACACGCCGCATCACTGCCTATGGCAGGCAGATTGCGGATAGGGTTGCTGGTTTCCTTGCCAGTAATGGAATCACAGTGATCAGCGGGTTGGCGCGCGGTGTAGACGCCGCAGCACATAAGACAGCCCTGGAGTCTGGCGGACGGACGATAGCCGTGTTGGGCAGCGGGGTTGACCGGATATATCCCCGGGAGCATCGCAAGCTGGCCGAAGCGATCATTAAGAACGGTGCTGTGATCAGCGATTATGCCCTTGGTACGCCACCCGATGCGATGAACTTCCCACCACGCAACCGCATCATATCTGGTCTGGCTCAGGCGGTTGTTATCGTGGAAGCCGGTGAGCGCAGCGGCGCATTGATCACCGCACGCTTTGCTGCAGACCAGGGTCGGGATGTTTTCTCCGTTCCAGGAAACATCAATGCGCCGAACAGCGCGGGCACAAACCGTCTGATCCAGCAAGGTGCCCATCCGCTGGTTGACCCACAGGAGATCCTGGAAGTGTTAAACCTGACGATGATCAGCCAGCACCAGACTGCTCGTGCGGTGCTGCCGGCTGACAAGACGGAAGCCAAACTGCTGCATATTGTCAGTCAGGAACCGGTCCATGTGGATGAAATTTGCAATCATGCTTCGTTGCCTATCGAGACAGACACCGCCACTCTGGCAATGATGGAGCTGAAAGGTATGGTTAGGCAGGTAGGTGGAATGCACTATATCGCAATCAGGGAACTTCCAGATTCATATGAGGTTTCCGAAGGTGAATGAATGATAGAAACCTATGATCACTATTATGCAGTGATTATGGCCGGAGGAGGTGGAACCCGGCTTTGGCCGCTCTCGCGAAAAGAGCGACCAAAGCAAATGTTGCGCCTTATTGACGAACGCAGTATGTTCCAGACTTCGGTTGAAAGGCTGAAAGGGCTGTTTACCTACGAGCGTATCCTTGTGGTCACGGTCGAAGAACAGGCGCCAAAACTGCGCCAACAGTGTCCGCAAATACCTGCTGAGAACTACCTGATCGAGCCTATGCCGCGCGGTACGGCTTCAGTGGTCGGGTTGGCAGCCCTGGCGCTCCAGAAGCGGGACCCGCAGGCAGTGATGGCGATATTAACTTCCGACCATCATATCGCAAATGAGGATGGCTTCCGTGCCATCCTGATGGCTGCATACGAAGTCGCCTGCGATGATTATCTGGTGACGTTGGGTATTGAACCTGGCTATCCGGCGACAGGGTATGGCTATATTCAGCAAGGGGAGTTCATTAACGTTTACCGCGACCTGGAAGCTTTCCAAGTGCTCAGGTTCAAAGAAAAGCCGGATGAGGCAGATGCCCGTTCAATGCTGGATGGCGGTGACCACGTCTGGAATTCCGGTATGTTCGTCTGGCGCGTCGAGCGTGTGATGCGTGAATTCGAGATACAGATGCCCAACCTGTACCGCGGCCTTACTGAAATTTCGGACGCATGGGGTACACCCGCAGAACGGGAAACTGTCGATATTATCTGGCCGGGTTTACGCTCAGAGACGATCGATTATGGGGTTATGGAAGGTGCCAGCCGGGTAGCCCTCATCCCGGCAAAAGGACTCGGCTGGAGCGATGTGGGCAGTTGGGATTCTCTGTTTGAGGTACTGCCGGGGGATGAGGCTGGCAATATTGTCATCGGCGGGCAGCATATTGGCTTGGAAACCAGAGAATCACTTGTCTATGTAGACCAGGAGCACCGGCTGATCGTCACAATTGGTGTTGAAGACTTGGTGGTGGTCGATACTGGCGATGTGCTGCTGGTGTGCCGCAAGGATCAGGCACAGAAGGTGCGTCAAATCGTTGACCAATTGAAACAAAGTGGGGACGAGTATATCTGAAATGCCCGTCTCACTTCGATTACTGTTATCTAAGACGAAGCAATAATTTTGTCATTTTGGAGGAGTTTTTTCTTGGAAGCTTATTGTGTGAAATGCAAATCAAAACGTGAAATCAGCGACCCGATACCGGTGTTCACCAGCGCAGGTCAACCGGCTACACGCGGCGTCTGCTCCATATGTGGAACGAACTTATATCGTATGGGTCGCACAGATGCGCATGAAGGGCTGCAGCCGCCAGAGAAGGTCAGAAACAACCGCGACCGGCGCACTGGCAAGCTGGTCATCGTCGAATCCCCTGCCAAGGCGCGTACGGTCGGTCGCTTCTT
>Ga0209536_100016537_pt1 | contig 10484 bp, 6 predicted proteins | sample DeeMarSeWOR28_12_FD_187461 | JGI IMG/M metagenome (GOLD analysis project Ga0209536, IMG submission 187461) | Marine sediment microbial communities from White Oak River estuary, North Carolina - WOR-2-8_12 (SPAdes) (version 2) | ecosystem: Environmental > Aquatic > Marine > Intertidal zone >...
GTCCTTTGTGACATATGGTTGTAGATCTAAATTACGAAAGATTTGGACAAGGCTCTCACGAATTGGCTCTTCACCATTGTAGGTGAATACATGTGCTGGACATTTCATCTTGCAGTCAGAAGTACCAAATCCTCTATGTCCGGGTAAGTAATCATTATGAGATGCGATTGTTTGAGCAATCTTACATTCTAGAGAGTTCACACTTTCAGTCCATATAGCCTCAACAAGAGTTGTATTCGTGGCTAGGAGATAATCAATGTGCCAATAGATTGTCTTCTCACTACGAAAGTGTCTACGTATACGATTCTCAAGACTCGTAGACCCATCACCCATGGCTGAACCAACATAGACCCACAGACCTGAATCAAACACAACATCTCCAAGTGATTTGATGCTGATTGTGACTGGTTTCTCAACCTCAATGATGAGTGTATACGCCCCTTTCATCAAGTGACGTCGGTGTCGGTATCATGATTTAGTGTTTATTGTTTCACTCACTTGTAGACGATATTGTCATAAGCATTAGATAAAATCCACAATTAGACCAATGGCATCAACTGAGATTATTCCTGGAATTCATGTAGTACGAGGTAAGTTTGCGGGCGAGTTTGGTTTCATAGCCAGCTATCTTATTGTAGATGATAATGAGGTCCTCGTCATTGACCCAGGAACTGCTGGAGACCCCGGAGACCGGATTGAAAAGGCGATCAAGAATCTTGGTCTTGATCCGAAGACTGACATTGTAGGTATCCTTTGCACTCATGGACACCCTGATCATTCTGCAGGTGCTGGGCGTCTCAAGAAGTCCTCAAATGCACCAGTAATGATTCACAAGGATGACTTGGAGCTTCTAGAAGCGCCAGCAAAATTCCTGAATGAACGCCTCATAATGGACCGAGCAGAACGATTTTCCATGAAGTTGGATAAAGGGCCTCTTCGAGTGAATTACCGAGGCATTGAGGCTGATGGATTGCTCACGAATGGGCAGAATATCTCCGTTGGAGATGCCGAGGTCAAAGTCATCCATACAGGAGGTCACTCTGCAGGCCACTGTGTCTTCTATGATATTGAACGAAAGGCATTGTTCTCAGGCGATGAAGTAAACAACTTTCCAAATGACCCTCGTAAATTTTACGTTGACAATACTGGTAGTATAGTAGCAAAACTAACAGCTCTAGAAACTTTAGCAAAACTCGGAGCTGACCATATCTTTCCTTCACATGACACACCACATCTCTTCGCTGATGCACAACTTCAGTTTGAAGCTGTGAAGGATGGCGTAGTACATCTCCAGGATACACTTCTTACTCTCCTCAGCGCAAGAGGTGATGCTGATCTTGAACAGTTTGTATTCGATATAAAGCAGACACGTAGTGTGCCTATACCACAGAGCTATGAGGCTCTGCTTACTACAACGGTGCACGTTACCCTAGTTGGATTGAAAGAAGCCGGGTTAGTACGAGACCTTGGCAGTGGAGTTTGGGCCCGGACAGGATAGCTGCCCGAGCTAGATTCAAAAGATGCTGTTATTGTTTTCATATGTCTCTTGAGTTTCATGTTCATCAAGGAGATTCTTACAATGTCTGGTCGAAGAGATGAACTAGCAACAAGTACAGTTGAAGCCATTCGTATGGCATCCGCATCAGTATTAGGAACATCAACTGGTCTTGGATATCCTATAGGAAGTGCGATAGGTGTGGGTAGTATGTTGGAGCAGCATTCTGAAACTGTTTCAATGAGCATAGCACCGTTGATTTTCAAAATTCGAGATACCCTCATGTCTTCAGAGGGTCTAGAACTACTCTCAATAGAATGGGACCTTGATCGAACCCCCGGTCCTGATGTCCTACCCGAGCAGCTTGTTGTCGCTGGTGGCCTTGAAGGTGGGGTTGGCTCCCACGTTTGTGTCCTTAGTTGGGAGAAGGGTGTTGTTGACCCATTCAAGATTGATGACTACATGAAAGTCCTGTCAAAGAAGATTGCAGATATTGAGAGTGCAGTAATCAATAATGAACTGAACTATGAACTCGAAGGTCTCTCGGTCATGACTCAGTTTGCTGACCGCTTGAACAGCGTGTTGTTCGTGGACATGCTCGATCGTCGTTTTCAAGGTTCTTGGGACTCGTTACAAGTAAAACCAGAACATGTTGATGTTGACCTCATTGCTAAGATGGTCGTTGCCGATGACTTCACACTTCAACCACCAGGAATGAAAGTCCTCAGTCGCAAGAGTCTGGAGTTCAAACTTCCCCAAGACTCTGATGACAGACTAGTCGCTCACTTCAAGAGACGTATTCTGACTCCAAGCGCTATTGAAACTCTGACTAAAATTGTCCCTGAAACAGGTCAATCCCTGGTGAATGAATTGAATTATTATGCGTATGCAGTCGAAGAATCTGAGGTTGTAGGCGGCGTAGTTAATTCTTTGAAGGACTATCTAGGTCAGAGTGAGGTTTCCCTAGCTGATATTGACTCACTCAAACCCCGGATTGACGAGTTTGTAAAGATTCTGGATGATACTGTCAATGCCTTAGAGCATATTATTGAAGAACATCTCAGTTCTGGAAAATCTTTCACAATTGACGGTCACAAAGATGCGCTAGTTGCTGCGGTATCAGCAAACAGTGAAGTTTCTTCTGGCACAAAGAACTCTTTAGCTATGGAGATTATCGACCGGATAATGAACTCTGTATCAAGAGAGTTTGTTGCTTCTGGAGAGATACGTGCCTGGGAGCTGAAAGGCACAATGAGGTATGCAGTCGCATACACAAAGAGGGTTTCACAGTATTTCTCCAGCGAATTGAACCAGTATCTAGTCACAAACGCTGCGAAGAATGCCTTCTTCAGAGCACTTCAGGACTTTAAGATGGAAACTCTACAGCATGACTTGAGTTCAACAGACCTTACATTGTTTGATCTATTCTACGCTGAAATCCAAGGTCAGCTTAATGCTGCTTTCTCCAAGGATGCTTTTGAGGGTTCCAAATACTCTGACTTCAAACAACTCATGGATGTTGTCACACGTAAGTTAATCGAGTCCTTCAAGGGAATTGATGTTTGGAACTTGATTGGTTTTGAGAACGTGGCTGAGATTGCTAGAAAAGAGATCGTCAATCAGTATTCCAAACCAGAGTCTGAAGAGCTAACAGAACATGGGAAAGCTTTGATGGCACTCCTTGATGAGTTTCAGAATCTTGTTTCAGATGTGATTCCTGATGTCGCTGATACTCTCTTGTCTAAACCACTCATTCGCAGAATAATTGACAAGATGTTGACAGAACAGACCAATCTTGTTTCCGAAATTGAGCTTGCTGTTGAAGGTGCCGGTGAGCGTCCTGAAGAGTGGAGAAAAGAGGCAATGGAATGGGTCGAGAGTTTCAAGTCTGCACTTGATGACTCAATGTCAAAACCTCAATCTCTGCTTAAGATGTTGAATTCTATACATGAAATTGTTGGAGAAACTGTGACTCCAAGTGCTATGGTCGACCGTGCGAAATACGAAGCTGATGTGAGAGAACAGGAATACCTTGCTCGAGTCCAAGTCTGGGAGAACGAATGTCGGGTCATTGAACAAGAGAATGATGCCATTCGCGCACACAATTCAAAGCGGGAAGAACTACTTGCACAGAAGACGCAACAGTATGAAGAAAGAGTTAGACACTATGAAACCGCGCTTCAAGATTACATGGAGAAGCTCGAGCGTCACAAAGCTGCTCAAGCTGTTTATGACTCAGCAATTGCTACTACCAACGAAGATCCAGCAGCTCCTCCAGTAGCACCTCCACCACCGTCAGGTGCACCTCCTACTGAGCCTGTAAAGCCTTTGCCCATTGATGCCGAGTTACATGAAATTAGAACACAATATCCAGTCAAAGAAGAGAAACAGCATCCTCCAAAACCGGATCCGGACCCCTCTCTCAAGTATTTCGTTGAGCTGCGTGATTTACTCCAGAGTAAACTTGACCATCTGGCCGAGAGGGAGAAAGACATGGAGGCTACCTTTGCAAAGAGAGTTCTTCGACTCCAAGCTGAAGGCATTGGTGCTGCGTCGATGATTGGATTGGACATTGGTGATGATTTTACTGAATATTTGATGGCTTCAAAAGTTCGGGGACTGGGGAAATTGTTACCCAGGATTGCCCGAGTCTTCCTCCGAGACCCTAAGGAAGAGGGATTACTCTATCTAGTGACATTTGAACACCGCGCTGGCGAGTTGACTGTTACAGTCGGGAACACATTCTTGAGGTGATCACAATGGCAAGCTCTTGGGTACTTAAGACACGTCAAATGAGTGAAGCTGGAAAAGAAATCCTACTCAGAGAAGCACTAGTATCTCACATGCGGAGTACTAGAGACCGGCAGTTGTTCCATGAACTCCTGAAAGAAAATCAACCATTAGAAGATGTATTCTCATTCTTCGCTGCGTTTTATCTTCACAGCTATCAAGGTGTTCGACTTCTTACTCCTTCTGAAGAACCTGGTGCAGGTAGTGAAATGAAGGATGAGTTGGGTGAGGAGGAACGTCGGCAGTTAGAATTAGAAGTCCGACAACTCTTCTCGGATAAACAACGTCAGGAGATTGATGTTGCTAGAATAACAAGCGAGTTGACAATACGTCTTGTTGACGAATTGGGAGGAACCAGTCCTTCACCAGCTCATAGCGAGAAAATTAAGAGTTTGATACTCAGTGCATTGAATCAAATTTCTTCTGACTACAGCGCTAATCATGACATAGACCTCATACTAGAGATTACTGGTTGGGGTCAGCAGTGGCGAAATGACCTCTATATCAAAGCATCCGGTTTGAAAGAGAGTGCAATGTCACTTCGAGAAGAACTACTTCGAGAACACCCATCAGAAGTACCAGAAACAACTGTGCTTCGAATGGGCCTTGAGAAAATCCTTGGTCAAGTGGAATATGCAAAGGGACGTCTCGGCGATACCCTTCTTCCCGTGAGAAGTTGGGATGATATCACATCTGCAATCAGTGAGAGGTTTTGCAGACCTAAGGATTACCTTAAGGGTCTAAGAAATGCCCATGAGATTCGCCTTGCTATGTTGGAGGTTCTAGAAGCGGAGTTTGATATCCCAACAACCCTTGAAGGTTACGAATCTAAAATGGGTCAGGTCGTATCAAACAAGGCTGCGGAAATCCTTACTATAGACTCTGATGATGCACTTGATACAATCTCGAATTTCCTTCACGTAAGTGTCGATGACATAAAGGCACAGCTTAGGAGGAAAGGAATCAGTGATTCATCTGTCATTGGTCCAGGTCTCAAGGCGCTTACCGAGGAAACCGTATCTGATACTTCACTACCTGAGATTAGCAAAGAAGAGATGGATATGTTAGAGCGGTCTCTTAAGACCCTCGAGAAGATTGAGAAGACCCTTGATGGCCCAGTCAAAGGTCTTCTGAAGTCAAAAGGAATGCGTGCTTCAGAACTTGAGAAGATTGACATTCATATGTTCACAAAAGACCGCGCAAAACTCTATGGAATTGAAGTTGAAGTTCTTGAAGAGCTCAAGAAGAAAATGCGAGTTCCTCCACCAGAGGAAGTCACACGTCTTCTACAAACAAGAGAAAAGATCCAGAGTGGCGAATTGAGCACTCTTGGTGTATCATCCGCACGTGATTTCAGTCAGCAAAGAACTGAGGAGGAAACAGTCCTAAGTCTCAGGCTTGACTTCATTTGGCATTTCACGATTGGTATCCTTACAAACCTGACAAGAGTTGTTGAATCTTATATTCGGTCAAAGCAGGATCTTCTACGAATCAAGGCTTTATTGAAAAGCATCTATGAAGACACAGATATGACCATGCAATTTCTCAGAGAGGAAATCCTGATTGATTTGGCATCAATGAGAATCTATGAGATGAAAATTCTCTACCCCGAGTTAGATGCAAAGACAATCTGCACATGGATGCATGCACGTTTGTCGAGTAAGGATATGATGGCTGCAGAGAAAGACCTTGAGAGCTCTACAAGTCCTGTGTTCGATGGTATAGTCAACAAACCCTTGGATATGACCAGTTTGGAATTTGACAACTATGCAATTGCCTATGACGTCATGCAACGATTCCTTAAACAAGAGCGTCTTGAGAAGCTGGCAAAGGAAGAGTTTGCCTTTGAAACCAAACAAAAGGAACAGCGTCGACTTGCAGAGAAGAAAGAAGGCATTGATGTTTTGATGTACCTTCACAACAAGGGTCGAACTGTCTTCCGTGCTATTAGTCGTGTTGGTACGAAAGGTCTTGAGTGGACTCCAAGTGACACTACCAAGTGTGCCAATCTGCTTGCTTATTATGTCAAGAACAATCGAGGTCGCAAGATTTGCACTGCTTGTGGTTCAGTTACTGCCAAATGTTCCAAACACGGTACAAGCTTCTTGAAAGAATCGAACGATATGGACAATCTCTCATACTTCATGATGAGAAGCCTATTTGAGATCAAAGAAAGTCTCATTGGCGAAGGTCGAGGTGTCGAACCCATGTCTTGGGACAAAGCCAAATCTGCTGTTGAGCGTGAGATTGGTGTCTTGAAAAGAAAAGGCAAACTGACCTCAAAGACTAACCTGAAGGAGCTACTGCCTGGTGAGCTCAATTATGTGGTTGGTCCTGCGCTCTGTGCCATTGTGGGTAAGTACTTCAATGAGTCACTTGGCTATGCTGCTCGTAGGGCTGATATTGCATAGCATTTCATTGGCTCATGATACTCTGCGATATCCAATCTAGGTAGTCCTTAGATCCCCACTCTATTGGAAGCACCACAAATTCAGGAACATCATAGGGGTGTTCCTTCTTGAGAGCATCCCAAAGTGTTTCTTGTTTACCAGCTTCGGTCTTCATAAGCAGAATTGACTCCTCATCCTCTACAATCTCATCCTTCCAATGGTAGATACTCAGGACCTTAGGAATGATATTGACACAAGCGCAAACTCGCTTCTCAACCAAAGTTCTAGCAAGCTCAGTACTGATGTCTACCGGACAGGTCGAAATAACCACTACATAATCAGGCATGTAAGAACAAACACAGAATCACCATATAGCGACTTCTGTTGTTCTTTCATAAAGCGAAGGTCATTTATACCCACTCCAAAGCTCGGGAGTTCGGTGATTCCGTGAGGAAGTTCAAGCCAGAAGGAGTAATGCCAGCCCTCGTAACTCCATTCACTCGTGATGGCGACATCAGCGAAGAGGGTTACAAACAGGTCATTGATTATACAATCAAGAAGGGTGTGACAGGAGTCGTGGCTCTTGGTACTACCGGTGAATTCTCATACTTGCGGACAGAGGAACGCAAGAAGATGCTGAAGCTGACGCTTGAGTTCGTTAATGGACGAGTACCAATCATTGCTGGAACTGGTCAACACAGCACTCGTGCAACTGTCGAGTTGACAAAGTATGCAGCTGATTTGGGTTGTGATGCAGCTCTTGTCATCTCTCCGTACTATCTTAGACCTACTGACAAGGGGTACTATGAGCACTATGCAGAGGTAGCTCGAAAAGGGGACTTGCCTGTTCTGATGTATAATATACCACAATGCACTCTTGGTGTTCTGAATTCGAACATTGTTGAGGATCTTGCTGAACTAGACAATGTTGTGGGGATTAAGGATAGTAGTGGGAGTGTGCCCTATATCCTCGAGTTGATTCAGAAGCTCGATGGTAAGATGGATGTTATCATTGGAGCTGATGAAAACTTCCTGTCAGCTGTTGTGGCAGGCTCAAATGCTGCTATTATGGCATCTGCTAACGTCATCCCTCACCTTTGGCTTGAAATCATGAAGTTAGCAAAGAGTGGTAAGGTCGATGAAGCTGCTCAGCTCCAGCGTAAGACTCAGACCTTTGCACGAATGGTTCTGAAGTATGGAGCAGCTCCACCGGTCAAAGCAGCCTTGCGAATGCTAGGTATAAAGGCTGGTCGTTCACGAATGCCTCTCAACACCGGAGGTACTCTCACTACTGAAATCAAGGAAGAGATTCGAATCGAGCTTGAGAAAATGGGTCTGATTGAGACTTTGGAACACGCCCCTGTTCAGAAGGACATTCAGATACTCGAGTTCCTCAACAGTCAGGGGGTAGATGTAAATCCATCTGAAGGAATTTCGACAAGTAGTGGGTCAAATGAAACTGTATCAGTGGGCATAGTTTCAGGTCAAAAGACCGGTGCAATTGGCCATGCATTTGCAAGATTACTAACAACTCCCAAGATTGGACATGAAGCCCTGACAGTCATCCTTGAACCGAATCTCGCTGTCAAACCAAGTAGTCTGATGATGCCAGTGAAGAAGATAGAATCAATGCGTCAAGCGTCACTGTTCTATGGACCTGTTCAGTCAGGTGCCGCCAAAGCCATTACATCATTCTTGGAGGCTGGAAAAATTCCCAAGAAATCATTGAATGAAGAGGTAGCAATTCTGGCTCTCGATATCGACCTTAATCTAAGAGATCGTCGACATATTACGGCTGCCACACAGCAAGCTGTTGAAACTGCACTTGCTGGAATTTGGAGGTGAACTGGATGGCTAGAAAATATCGTTTCAAAGGAGTGTACCCTGCCCTCGTAACACCTTTCGATGAAAATGGAGTAAACGCAAAACAGTATCGTAATCTGATTGAACACACAATCAAACTTGGGGCTACTGGAATCGTACCCTGCGGTACAACTGGTGAATTCACTAGCATGAAATTTGAGGAGAAGGTTGAGGCTATTCGAATTGCTTGTGAGGTTGCCAAGGGTCGAGTTCCTGTTCTTGCTGGGACAGGTGCAGCGTATACAGGGGATGCAATAAAACTCACCAGGCGAGCCGCAGAGTTTGGAGCAGCTGGAGCTCTAGTTGTTTCTCCATATTTCCTAAAACCTTCAGACAAGGAAATCTATGAGCATTTTGAGAAGATTGCAAACAATAGTGATATTCCACTCTTTGTCTATAACATACCTCAAGTCACAGGAGTCCCCATTCATTGGACCCTTATCGATGGTCTCCGAGAAATTGATGGAATCATTGGTCTTAAGGATTCAAGTGGAGATCTCATCAACCTAACAACTATTCTTGTTCGAAAGCCAGAGAACTTCCAAGTGGTGGTTGGTCATGATGAGGTAGCTCTACCTGCACTCGCCTCAGGCTGTGATGGTGCAATTCTAGCGAGTGCGAACGTCTTTCCTGATCGATACATCAAGATGCAGGCTGCTCTTGCTACTGGTGACCTGAAAGAGGCTCTTATTGTTCAAAGGAGCATTCAGAAAACTGTCCGTATCTTTGTCAACCATGGTGGGGGGTTAGCTGTCAAAGCCGCATTGAACATGATCGGTGTGCCTGTTGGTCTTGCACGACCGCCTCTACAGATTGGGGATGCACTTGGTTATCACATGTACGATGAGCTCCGGACCTGCCTTGAAGATTTGCAGTTGATCCCGCGAGGTATTGTGACCTTCAAGATGGGCGACCGGTCCATTGAAACAGAGACCTATCCCAAGGCTGTTGGTATGGTGCCAGATGTCATAGAGGACTTGACCTTGCTTCATGGTGAAGCACTCTTTGGGGGAGGTAGTGACATAGCACATGTGGACCTGATTATGGGAATGCGAAACGGTCCAATGAGCGCTGCATTGAAGAACGCTGGGAAAGTCAGTGAGGACTCACACCCCTCGAACATCATAAAGGGCTTAGAACTGACCACTGTGTTTGCACCTACTGTCACCATCACCTCTGAGAGTCATAAGAAGATGGTCTATGATGTAGCACAACGAGCTGTTGCAGATGCAGTTCGAAGGACAATCACAGACACAATCATTCCAGAGGAATTAGTTCAGGACTTGGTGATTGCAGTAAATGTGTTCGTTCACCCGAGTGCGGTCAATTCAACACGAGTCCACATTAACAACTTCATATCTACTCGACATGCTATCCGTAGAGCGTTAGAGGGTCGTCAGAGTGTGGATGAGATTATTGCTCGGAAGGACTCTGCAAGACATCCCTTCGCTTACAATCCCTAACGCCAAGAGCCCTCACAAGAACCCCAATAGACACGAATGGGAGCATGTAGCTAATATGTGCGAACTCGGAAGTGAATGGAATGAAGACATAGCCTGTTATGACTAGTGGAAGTGAACCTCCAAAGAAGAGTAGTGTGAGTGTCAGATTGATTAGCACTGGAATGAGAACAATCACCACGCCTTGTTTACTTAACTCATATATTTTCACGGCCCCAATCTGAGCAGCTGCAAGAATGAAACAGATGAACCCCCAAACAATGAATGGGCTGCTCCCTGTAGTTATTGTGAAGGTTGAAGCAATCCCATTGATGCCACTGAAACAGAAATTGTAGATTGGTGCAACTACACCTGTCAAACTAAATTCAATTGAATCATAGTAAAACATACCCAACGGGTTGCCGAACGTTACGATACTCGGAAGCAGGAGACCTGAATAAAGGTGAAAGTTTCGAGTTGAATTCGAAGGTCTGATTGTCATCCTGT
>Ga0209536_100016538_pt1 | contig 10484 bp, 13 predicted proteins | sample DeeMarSeWOR28_12_FD_187461 | JGI IMG/M metagenome (GOLD analysis project Ga0209536, IMG submission 187461) | Marine sediment microbial communities from White Oak River estuary, North Carolina - WOR-2-8_12 (SPAdes) (version 2) | ecosystem: Environmental > Aquatic > Marine > Intertidal zone >...
CGTAAATCTGCTTACAGAACCATTGGTAGAAAGATGGGTTGATGACCGTAGTTTCTAAACCAAAAACCAAGCGGAAGCGTGGCCAACCTTCCGAGGTAGATGGGCTGTAGTAACCGAGAGTTAAGTACTTTTTACAGATATCGAGCTCGAGAGCTTGTTCGACTGTCAGCTCTTGTTTTTGTACCTTGTTTCCATTTTCGTCTTTATGGTCGGCTTGATTATCTATGTCAACAATAATCAGGCCCGCCTTTATCACTCCCGTGGCGTTTTTCTGACGCTTACCACCCTGCATTTGCCAGGCACATAACCCAGCCTGCTTACTCAATATTTTTGCTAGCTCGGTCGTATCCAGCTCACACGAGTCCCACCCTGAATTGAATGCCGTGAAGTTCCCGCCACTGGCGATCTTGCCCAGCTCAGGGTCGAGGTGAGGAACGACCCCTAGGTTTACAGAGCAAATGAACTTCATGGGATGTCGCTGAGCGCCTCTAGTATGGCCTATTTTTGGGCAGCGGAACCTTAAGACAGGTTGAAGAACCCTGTCGGGAAGCGCCGTCGAGTGGGTTTGATTCTACGCCTGCGGGTGAAGTTCGTAGTAGTTCTTTAAAACTTGAAGCCAACTCTCGCAATCCTTCTCAACTTCATCTGAGCCAAAAGTGAATATCTGCGTGTTGAATTCTTTAATTGCTGTTGTAACTATGATCTGAGTCTTTACTATCTTAATCCCTAGGCACGCTTCAGCTGCCAATTTATAAGCAGCTAGCTGGAGTCTTGTTTTCTTTGTTTTGAAGACACCCGAGATCAGAGCCTTCTTAGTCTTTTCATCGATGTTTTGATTTTTATTTGGGAACCGAGCGGAGTAGGGGCCGTTGCTGGTTTTGAAGTCAGCCAGAATGATTTCCGCATTCGAGTTCATGTAGATCAAGTCACAACACCCTGCGTACCCATGCCCCGTGGACTCGTCGTAGTAGTGTATGCGTCCAACTCCGTCGTCACCCACGTACTGAGACCAGCGCGGTTGATTAAACGGTTTTTCGCTCCAGAGTACACGACCTCCTTCCAGAAGATCATCTAGAAGCTCCGGAACTCCGTTCCAATAAGGTTTGTACTGCTCTGATGGTATTACTTTTAGTCCACGCAAGTAGTCTTCTACGCTGTTGTGAATCCAAGTTCCTCTTGTAGCTGCAGCGTCAGCAGCTCCAGGATTCATAAGATTCCAATGAGCTAACTTCTTACGCGTCGTCTCGGTCTGCGTTGCACTAAGTACAGAAGTTACTGAAGGCAGGGGCTTAGGAACACCAGCGCAAAGATAGTGCCTTAAACCGTTAATCGTTACTCGTGTATCGGACACAGTTATCGTGTCAATTCCCAAGTATATTAGAACGAACTTGACATAACGGGACCATCATCTTCGTCATCTTCGTCTTCATCGTCATCGGTTAAGAAGAACTCTGATTTTTGATACTGATATTCACGATTTCTTTGATCGAGCTCTCCCATTAGACATAGAGCTGCTGAGAAACCTTCAATAGTAATCTCAGCGCAGTCCTCGGGGGTTCGAGCGTTACCCTGATAATCCACGCACTCTGTGAGTAGCTGTTGGCCTATGAGCAATGCAGTGATTTTGTCGAGCTGCCGATTCTGTTCTTTCTGTAATTCAATGAGTTGATCGAGCTGTCGGAAGAGCCGCTTGCTCATAGCTTTAGATCGCGTGGGCGGTGCCAGGATACTTCGAAATCGATTTGTGTATTGACTTGAGCTGCTCCTGATTTTTGAAAAACAAACCATGCAGAAGTCACAGGATCTTTTGAATTAGTACCATCAGCACGGAATGAAGGCCTGGGGCTTAAGATCTTAAGGTTTGTGAGAGATGCGTCCCGTAAGAATTCTTCGCGAGCTCGTGTGGGCTCTAAAAAGGTTAGACGATCTAGTATGCACACTCCTTTTTTAGCTGCCTGTAGTCCACACTCTGTTATCCATTTCGTGTAGTCTTTCATTCCTTGTGTAATAGCAACAATCCAATCGACTGTTCCTTTTTGCTGAGACCACCAGTCGAGATCTACAAGGTTCTCTTCACATGTATTTGATATTACGTCAGTTACGTTTGCCTTTCTCACCTGCTTCTCTAGCGCTCCTTCAGGGTCGTAAGGTAGAAGAATCACACCCTCGATCAGGCCAGAGTTGCGGATAGGATCAAAGATGTAACGAGGAACGCGGTAAAAATTTGTCATGTCGGAACAGTTGATAGATAAACTGCGTTCTCACTTGACGTTGGAACAGCAGTTCACACACCGTGCGTTTCTAGACGGCATGAGCAAGCTTAGCCCCAAAGAAGCTCGTGAGGTTCTTGAAGTTGTTTACGCCAACTACTTAATAAGAGCGAAACTCTTAGAGAACATCATAAAATATTGTGTTGCTTACGGTGTGCATCTACCTTCCTTTGGGGATCTCCTTGAGCTGTGAGCACAAAAAAAGGAGCGCCGAAGCACTCCTTTATTGCGACTCATCCAAGTTAAGCCTAGGTCAGAAATCGAGTCCTGCAGCTTGAAGTGCCGCTTTCTGTTCTTCTGTCAGGTCTTTCTTACTTGCTGCCTTTTTAGGGGTAGGCGGCTCACTTTCTTCAGCCTTTGCACCAGGAGTTCCGGCGCCAGCTGGGAGAGCAGCTAGACCAGCAGGAGCGACACCGTCTAGGCGTTTCGGATTGGCTTCGATAAAAGCCTCCTTAATCGCCGTGTGGTCTTCTCCCAGAGGTAGCTCAACCAAATGAGCGCCGGAGATAGTACTGCGTAGAGCAGATGCCACCAAATCTCCTGAACCAGCATCGAGCCAGTTACTGATGTCTTCGATGAGCTTTTGCTCTTCATCCGTTTGAGCGGGACGATCCCTGAACTCTAGAACGTTGTAGTTAATCTTGGCTCCATCGGCTCCAGTAACAGGGTCTCGTTCATTGAAGGACTTTTGAACGAACTTTGTTTCTGTGATGACTTCGCCTACGTTAATACGGTTGTTATAGAGCGTCTGGAAGTACGAGATGAAGTTCCTTTGAGACGACTTACCACTAATGATGCTAGTGCACACACACCGAGGTGGAAGCAGACGATGGTTAGGTGATACACCAATGTAAGCAACACGAATGAACTCTTCATGCGCTCGCATACCGAGGTTCCCGAAGTACGGCGTGAAGCCAAGCAGGACAAACGATATCGGTATCCCGTTGCCGTTACTGTCAACGATCGCCGCTTCGCTGTCAGTATCGGATTTCCAATAGCGACTTTGAAGATCGATTCGGAGGGTGTGCGGCGGAATCTGGCAGAGGATTTCATCGGCCGAAAATTTACCAGCAATAAAAACCATGGTCGTTAATCAGAGAGAGAAGTCCAGTGAACCGAGAGCAGCCGTGGATACTTTTCCTTTATCGGGATCAGCAGCCTTAGCAGGTGCAGCCTTTTTGCTGCGAGGCAGATAGAGAATCTTCTCTACGCCGTAATTAAGATACTTGCGATCTTCCTTTTCGCTAGTGCTTACCCTTCCGACAGCGATTGTCGGTGTGCCGGGTGCTAGCTCTGCAAGCTGTGAAGACAGTGCGTCCCATGCCGTCAGTTTGAACCACGAGGTTTCACCTTTCTCATCCTGCCAAGCAAGCGAGCGGTTGGTGACGGTGTTGTCCCCTAGTTGAGTCTCCTCAGTTACGGGACCCAGGCCACCCGTGGACACAAACAAGTTAACAGCAAGAAGATCATCCCAGTTCTCGTCTGTTACTACGAGCATGGGCTGCATCTGCAGCACTCCGTCTGGTGTCGTTTTAGTAGGCCCAATAGCAAACACAGTCTGCTTTTCTTTGAGTCCCTTGAGGATTTTTGCGTTGTACTGATCTTCTTTTGTTGAGAGTTGAACCTTCGTCGCAACCCGACGATCGCTAGAGGGTAGCGATTCGGCTAAGACGTGCACAACTTTGTTTTCGTCGGTGTCAGCTGCGTCAGTGATGCGCAGGCCCAGCATGAAGATGTTCACGGTTTAACGTTCGGTAAATCGTTGAGCGGTGTACGTTTAACGCCTTAGCGATCTCCCTTACGGGGACGCCTTGGCGGGAGAATGCTAGTACCAAATTTGTGTCTGCGTCCCCCAGCTTGGACGCTTTCATTTTCTTGTAAGAGTTGTGGTATGGATTGATGCAGAGGCGGTTGCCGCAGGACGGCTTGACACAACCGTCTTTGTTGATTTCAAGATAATCAAGTATCAAGGGGCGCACGTAGTACTTGTGACCTAGTGCGTAAATCACTGGAGATCCATTACAAAACGAACCACTCCACTCCTCGCAGCAGGCGTGTTCAAAGTCACTCGAGGCGAGGCGCCTGAACAAGTCTGTAAGAGAGCCTTTTGAGCTGCCCTCATAGGACAAAGAAAATGTATCGGCCTGCAACGCTCGAGCTATGTCCGCAGCCTGTGCCTGCGCGTGGTTTGAATCGTTAGCAGTTATGGCTAGCTCTAACTTTCTCTTACTCCTTTCGAGGATCAGACAGTACTCAGTAGACGTCATTCGGCTGGAAGTCTGCCGACTCGATGATACTTCGTTGATCCTCTTTATTTACAGCAAACACCGGGTACAGACCTAACAGAGAACATAACTTAGTTATAAGCACCTGTTTGAGTTTAGTCATTACTTAGTTTGCTCAAAGGTTTTAAAACCACTAAACACAGGAGCAGCTACCTGTTGGTTTTTCTTTGCTTCGAAAGTTTTAAAACCTATGAAAGGAGCCGCCGCTTGCCTATCTCCAAACGACCTAGCCCCCTCAACCTCCTCTCCCGCCTTACGCTGACCCGGTTTCTTTAACTCTGGGTAGTACTTAAGAAGCATTGAGTTTTCTTCTTTAGTATCCGCTAAGGGGATACCGAAGAAATCGCCCGCGTAACGTACAGCCATCTTCAGTCAACTCCAATCAATAGTCTACTTATTCTCGATAAAAAATCTCTTGAGGTCAAAGCCAGGGCCTATCGTCCCCTTCAGAACACGCATCGTCATCTTGGCCTTCTCGTGGCAAGTGAAGTAGAGCGCTTTGTCCTTATTGGACGTGTAGCTTACTAAGTTGCGCCTCTCTTTGTCTAGACACTCACTGACGTACATAGAGTCCTTTATAATCACCCACACCTCTTGGAAACGCAAGAGTGGCATTGCCTTTGTCTCGTCGAGGGTGTACAATCTCGACTTCAAGGCTACCTTTTTTACGGTTTTCTTGACTACACATTTTTTAATTTCTTCTGTGTTTTTTTTGGTTTCGTTACATTCTTGAGGTACTGGCAGCTCTAGCTGTTTCTTTAAGTTGCGGGCTTTGTTAGCTGCTTCCAGAGCACTGGAGAAAACATCAGCTGTGAAGCAAACACCGCTACGTAAACGAACACAGCCGACATAGCCGTATTCTGTCTTTGCTGTAAAGACTTCCCGCTCCTTAACAGCGTCGAGGTTCAAGATCTCAACGGCTGTGGACGTCTTTTTCTTATTCGTCGAAGGAGTCTTCCGCTCGGCTTCGAGCTGCGCCGCCGTGTGGATAGCGAGGCGACCTTGTTCGTGCTCCGTTGTGGATTTAAATCCATCCCACAAAACAGCAGCGTAGTGCCTGCGATCCCCGCGCTTGTTAGTTTTTACGAAGGTTTCTTTGACGGTTCCGATACGGGTGTTGTTTATGTACCCGGATACTTTGTCTTTTACCTTTTGATCTGCAAAGGCGTTAACACAGGAGATGTTCTTCGAGTTTTCGGTGACTCGGTCGCCGATCTTAAATTTGCTAGGCGAGAGAGCCCGCACGCGCTTAGTGGCTTGAGTCATGGTTACTTATCTGCCCAGTCGTCCCCGAAACTAGCATCGGCTTTGGCTGGAACCTCTTTGAGGATTGTTTCAGCAGCTTCCTTCATACAGCGCTCTAGGAGCTCCTTGTAGTGTTCGACTTTGTTCTCAGTGGCTTCGAGCACAATCTCATCGTGGACACAAGCGACTAGGTAAGCTTCATCCCCTAGATGCGGACTAAGCTTTGCTAATGAAAGTTTAAGGATGTCGGCCCCAGCCCCTTGGATCAGGGTGTTGGCGCACGCAGTCATAACAGCTGAGTCGTAAGCAAGCAGCCGCCGCCTACCTAGCGGAGTTCTTACGTAAGTCCATCCGTCCTCAACCATCGCCGCACGCTCCCGGTGCCACTGCCTCAGCCGTGGGTAGGCATTATGGAACGCCTGGTGTGCGACCTTTGCCTCCGAAAGAGAAATAATCTTTCCGCTCTGCGCGGCATAGGTTTTGTATTTTCGAAAGCCCATGCCATAGAGCAACGCAAAGTTAAGGGTCTTGCCTTCCTGGCGCTGGTTCTTCGTAACTTCCTCAAGTGGGACTCTGTAGATGAGGCTTGCGGTAACAGTGTGTAGATCGTGACCCTGCTTGAAAGCCTCTACCATTTGAGGGATCCCAATCAGCTCTGCGCCGAGGCGCAGCTCGATCTGACTGAAGTCACAGATAATCAGCTTGAAACCAGGCGTGGCTATGAAGCACTGACGAAACTCTTTATCACGAGGGATCTGTTGAGCGTTGATAGCGAACTGATCTTTAACTTTTCGAGCGCTGGTTTTTTTCGCTCCACTTGAGGTGAATCGACCCGAGTTGGCACCGTACTGGTTGTATCCCGAGTGGATCCGATGAGTGATCGGATTTATATTTGCGATCAGCTTCTCAACGTGCTCTAGCTGAGTCTCTACCTTTGTTCTTTTTCGGTACAGATTGAGCATAGGGTCGTCGCTATCGAATTCTGCGAGCTGTATCTGATTAAGCGTGCTCTTTCCTGTAGAAGGGTTTGTTGGTAAAGCAACGCCAAGTGCATCGAAGTACTTCTTGCACTGAGCTCCGGAGCCTGGGTTGAATTCTTTCCGGAGGTTTTTACCAATTGCAAGTGATCCATCGATGCTTCGCGGGAGCTTTAAGTCGGCAGGCAGAGCCTCGTCAAGCTGAGTGCAGAATTCTAGAGTAACTTCGTTTAATTTTTCTTCGATAGAGCTCTTTAGTGCTATTAGCCTATTAACATCGACGTTGAATCCTCTGTGACACATTCGTGCCACGGGGCGTATGCACTTAGACTCCAGCGAGTACACATCCAGCAGTGACTCCTCTACAAGTTCTTTAAGTTGATCTGCAGCGATTTGAGGTAGTAGATCGACGTCCTTTGCTGCATATTCGATCTGCTCGATATCTAATTCCTGTTTACTCCAGTCTGAAACCTGCTGCTCTTTGCTTATGTCAAGCTCTAGTCTTCTCTGAACAACAGCCTTTAGTGAGCAACTGATATCGTCAAAATAAGGTTTCTGTAGTTTAGGTGAGACTTTCTTTTCTTTGAATCCAGCCCTTAAGCAGCGTTCAGCGATATAGGTGTCGAAAATTTTACCCTTGAAGTCGATACCTAAAGACAGCAGAAACTGAAGATCGAAGTTCAAGTTGTGGCCGAGCAGCATCTCGCGGCTCTCAATTAACTCCTTCAGCCCTGTGGCATTTGAGATCTTGAATAAGTCAAGAACAAAGACAGTCCGATCCTTTACTTTTTCATCAGTTGTGCAGAGCTGAACTAAACGCGCTTTTGCAACGTGCGAGTCCAAGCCGGTTGTTTCTAGGTCTAGACAAAGCTTTGGTACTGCGTTTAGTTCGTTAATTGCTTGCTTGAATTTTTCACTGGTGTCTGCGTAGAAGATTTTCATGAGAGTAAAAAAGGGGCATCTTGCGACGCCCCGTAAGCTTAGTGGTTAGCCGTTCAAGCAGCGTAAGACTTTTTCTCCCGGATGCGGCTACTCCAGCGATGGCTGATGAAGTCTGAAATGTCGCCCCACTCACGAGCTACTCTCTGACCCATCGCTGTGGGACACACAGCGTAAACCACTCGGCGCAGCTGCCGGCTGTTCTCATCGAGTTCTTTATCCTTGCTGCCGAACTCGATCAGTTCTTTCAGCTCGATGAGTCCCCACTCTTTAAGGAGTTGTGCACCATCACGTACGGAGGTGTACATCGGCGACGCGTGGTAAGCAGCGCTGCGGGGGACATTGGGTCCCTGGTTCAAGGTTCGGTAGTGACCTTCGCCGTCTTTGCAGAAGCCCATAAAACACTGCGAATCAGGGCTGACAGAGCCTCGGTAGGCCATGGAGTTGACGCAGTTAGTCGCGATCTGGCGAAGAGTGCGGTTGTGACCTTCAGAGACTCCCTCCAGGATCATTGCAGCTCCCAGTGACTTCAGACTGCCCATTTTGCACAGCCTTTCAATCGCATCATCGGGGTTTGCGATTGCGATCTTCGGTTCGATGCGAGAGATCCTGTTCGCTTCCGTCCGTTTGTAGGAGCGCTTTTTAGGGGTCTCAACGCCTTCAATAGCGAAGCGTGCAGCTAGTGAAGCCAGTGTAGGGTTCTTGGTCTCGACGCTGATTGAGAACAGTTTCTTGGCGTCAATCATCGCAGGGTCGATGTGCTCTGCAATGTCCACCACTATCGCCGTGGACTTGCCAGCTGCGTTGAGCAGGGCCTTTGCTTCATTGTTGTCCAGGGTTGTGTCGCCGATTTTGAACGAGAAGTTCATGTAATGGGAAGCGGAACGAAGAGATGCTATCTTTCCAACCCATTGAGGCAAGGGCACTTAAGGATATTTTAAGGATCTCGTTTTACAGTCGTCATTTCCAGCACCTCCTTTATCAAGTGCATGTTTTCATACCATGCGATCAGGTCGTCGGTTATCTGGAGGGACATTAATTCGAAGTCATGTTCTGAGAGCATCAAGTGCATCTCAACGTCAGCCTTGTTGCTCAGCTTTCGGACTCCGTAATTTTTGTAGAGAAACCCGCTCAGGAGTATGCAATGTTCTGTAACGCTATCCTCCACAAGCATAGTGGCGTTTATCAGCTCCGTTTCAGGCACGTAAACCAAGGCTGCATCACGAAATTTAAATAGTTCAGGTTCGCCCCCGGTCAGGTTGTGATAGGTCTCAAATAGCTGTTGAGCGAGCCAGTCCTCTAGCTCAAACTTTTCCGTGGCAGGGCAGTACTCAGCTTCTATCCGCCGCACAGTTCTTGCATCTACATGCCTATCCATAGGAGGGGCGACGTTTGCCCCTCAATCTAAGTCGAGTTCCTAGTAGTGACGGAGTCACCGGAGAGCATTTTGAAACAACTCTGCGCTTTTAGGGTCATCTAATACATCTACAGTGTGTACATAGTCACTGAACTCTCTGAGCACACGAGCTTGCTTACCGATACAGAAGCTATTCCACTGCACACCGTGTTCTTGCTTGAAAGCGTTCAAGCGTCTTACGAAAGGATCCGATACCTCAGCGTTACCGTCTGTAATCATCAGAATGTCGGCTTTCTCAACGAAGTTGATATCCGACAGCGCGTGGTTGATAACCGAGCAGAAAGAAGTACCTCCTCGTGTTGTCCACCCGAGCACAAAGTTGAGCAGGCGTTCGTTGTCTGTCCGATCTTTATCGAGATGGATACTCTTCTGTACGAGCGTGTCAAATAGGTGAATGTGCGTTGCACGCTTCTGTTTGAGACATTCTTCAGCAACTACATAGGCAATGGCTTTAGACCACAATTCACAATCGCCTGCCATCGATCCGCTGATGTCGATGTACATAATCACGGGACCTTTATCGAGTTCCTTGATCTTTGCTTCGTAATCTTTGCAAAGCAGTGTCTTTTGGCTGTACTTCAGAGCAAACAGAGCTCGGCCTTGTTCCGTGGCAGCCAAAGCGATCTCAGCGGGGAATGCCTTGGTGATTGTGTCGGCGAATTTGGCGCCGACTATATCGCTATAGCTGGTTTGAGATCTGCGAGCCCGCTTGCGATCGGCCCAGGCTTGCCGCAGAGCACCGAGCCGACGCACAAGCTCCCTTAGGCCAGGGTTGTTGCTGAGCTTTTTCGCGAGGTTGCGCTTTTGATCAAGATCATTGAGGGCAACTCCTTTGCCAGCCTCAGAGCCAGCAAGAGCAGCTAGTGCCTCTTGGTTATCTTTGGCTGCCTGATGTGCACGATCTACTGCCTTATCTACTTGAGGTTGCATCTGCTCACTCATCTGAAGCAGGCTCTGTTCCATCTGACGGCCAAGCTCCTTACCTTGCTGGCGGAGCTCAGCAGCCTTGCCATTGTCACCTTGCTTCTTAGCTTCCATGAATTGTTCACGAATGTCTTGAAGCTGTTGAGCACCTTGGCTTAGGAGCTCTTGGCTGAGCGAGTTGTCTTCAAGCTCAACCATCAAGATCTCGCTTAGCTCATTCAGGACATTCACAGCGTTGTTACCTGCAGTGAACTGATCGCCGATGGATAGAGCTACGAGCCGTGGCCATGAGGGAGACTCGCACACTTGTACAAAGAGGTTGTACCAGAATGCGTACTCAGGTTTATAGCCTTTTGGAAAGTCGGGGTTTTGCCCGTTCTGCTTGGCGCGGAAGTAAGACTCGATCTCATCGAAACTGATGACCGTA
>Ga0209536_100016539_pt1 | contig 10484 bp, 10 predicted proteins | sample DeeMarSeWOR28_12_FD_187461 | JGI IMG/M metagenome (GOLD analysis project Ga0209536, IMG submission 187461) | Marine sediment microbial communities from White Oak River estuary, North Carolina - WOR-2-8_12 (SPAdes) (version 2) | ecosystem: Environmental > Aquatic > Marine > Intertidal zone >...
CCATGTATCGCCTAGTTCAGCGTTAAGCTGAAACTATGTGGCGCGGAAATTGTTTGCCCAAAACCAATTGGAAGTGGCGTGTCAGCAGAACTGTATGACCGCATGTCAAGAGGCAGAAACTTAACACGAGGCACAGTTCGCATAGCTTTAATTACTTCGGGCGAACGCAGAATTCGTTGATCCACGAGTCTGTCAATGAGATTTTTCCAATCCATATTTTCCAAACCCAAAACACCAAGTACAATATGGTAGATTTGTTCCTTTTAATATATTGTATTCAATATTCTCTTTAGAAACTATTTTACCGTTACTGACTTGGCGAGATTTCTAGGCGTATCGGGGTTTTGTCCTTTCTCAAGTGTAACGTAATAAGCCAGAAGTTGCAGTGGTATAGCAAAAGGTATCGGCGACAAAACCTCAGGTATTCCTTTGGGAACTTCAACATAGTCATCTGAGAGGGCTTTTATTTCTTCGTCACCTTCCTCTAAAATGGAGATAATGGAGGCACCTCTTGCTTTCATTTCCAGTATGTTACTGACTAAAGTCTTTCGTGTTCCATCCCTGGCACAAATGAAAACTACTGGAAGACCTTTTTCAATTAGACTGATGGGTCCGTGTTTGCTTTCTCCTGCTGGAAAAGCTATTGATGGAACATAAGCTATTTCCATCAGTTTGAGACGCCCTTCATAGGCAGTGGCTGTGCTTATTCCCCGCCCTAAAAAGAAGAAAATCTGGGAACCTTCGTATTTCTTAGCAATTCTTTTAATTTTGGCTTCTTGCGTCTGAATAATACTTTCAACAATGTCAGGTAATCTTTCCAATCTCTCAGCAATAAAATCCATCTCATCTTGTGAAATCTTTCCTCGTTTCTTCGATAGGCGAAGCGCCAGTTGTGCTAGAACCGAAAGTTGTGAAGTGAAGGTTTTTGTAGCTGCCACTCCGATTTCAGGACCAGACTGCTGACCGATGTAAACTCTTGAAACGCGGGTTAAAGTTGAGCCAATTACATTAGTCAATCCGAGTACAGTTGCAGCTCGCTGTTGTGCGCAGGTTACGGCAGCTAATGTATCTGCTGTTTCGCCTGATTGGCTGACAGCTAGAATTGTACTGTCAATGTTAACTGATTTGCCGTGTTGCTCCAAGAACTCCGAAGAGTAGACAGGATAAGTTGGCAAGAAGGCAAGCTTTGAAAACATGTATGAAGCAGCTAAACAAGCGTGATAGGAGGTGCCGCAGGCTACCAAAAAAACTTCTTGAGCTCGATCAAGGAAGGTAGAAATCAGGTCAAGATAGTGCTCCTGCAGTCGCAGAGTATTGCGCAAGGTTAGAGGTTGCTCATGAATTTCTTTTAGCATAAAGTGTGGATAACCTTGTTTAACCGCCATTTCCGGGGACCAATCGACGGTCTTTGGTTCTCGCGTGACCAAGCTCAAATCCTCGATTTTTCGTATTACGTACCCCGTGGCGGAGAGTTCCACGACTTCACCATCTTCTACAAAAACTGCTTTGTTGGTTATTGGTAAGAAAGCGGGAATATCAGAGGCGAAATAAACTCCATTTTCGCTGACTCCCAAAACAAGAGGGCTTTCTTTCCTAGCGCAAATAACCTTGCTCGCCATCTTGCTTGAGATTACAGCAATAGCATAGGAACCGTCAAGTCTCTTAACAGCTTCTGAAACATTATTAACCAAATCTAGCTCTGGATTCTTTGAAACTCTTTCCTCAATGAGATGAGCTATTACTTCAGTATCGGTCTTTGAGACGAAATTATGACCAATGTTTTCCATTTCAAGTTTAAGCTCAGAAAAATTTTCTATTATTCCATTGTGAACTACAACTATTTCACCAGAACAGTCTGAATGTGGATGTGCATTAACTTTCAAAGGTGCACCGTGTGTTGCCCATCTAGTGTGCCCGATGCCCACGTTTCCCGGCAAATCATCAAGATTCATAAGCCGGTGAACTTCATCAATTTTGCCTTTATCTTTCTTTAAATATATTTTTCCATCTCTAATTGTGGCTACACCGACAGAGTCGTATCCACGATATTCAAGCCTTTTCAGGGAAGAGTGTATTAAAGGTGCAGCCAATCCTTCTTTCAACACACATCCAAAAATTCCACACATTTCTTTGGACCTCGTTCTTGTTCAGGTTATAGCCCACTCAGGCAATACTCAACTCATTTGTTGCCTAATAAGGATTTTTAGGATAAAATTGTAAACCCTAAAAAAATTTTTTGGGCAATAACATTGATTCAGGACCTAACTGAATTCCTTTTTAATTCTGAACTCGAATTCGGCAGTAACCATAAAAAAATTTTTAATAATAGTTTAGCCTCTATGACTTTGAACAGTCATGGAAAAGAAAGTACTACTCCAACAAGACGGAAACACATGGAAAGCAAAACAAATCAGCATAATGCAGAACTCACAAAAACTGAAGATGATTTTGGGAGGTTTAAGCTGGAAAATTCTCACCTTGCTCTCTGAAGAAGAAATGTATCCTTTAGAAATAGCTCGAAAAATGTGGGTTCACGAGCAAAAGATCTATTATCACATAAGGAAACTGGCGAAAGCAGGAGCTATAGCGGTTAGCAAGGAAGAGAAGAAGAAGGGGGCAATAGCCAAATACTACAAAACTGTCTCTCCAGCATTTGGGATTGAATTTCCTATTGGATACAAACCTATTCAAAATCTCACTGTTGTTAACATGATCGAAAAGGTTCAAGACTTTTTTGGGGAATTCATCGATGAAAAAGGGACTATGGAAGGAAAAATAGTAGTTGGGAGTCCCACGCCGCATGGACCTTTTAGAACAAGCGCTAGAGATGGACATTACGCTGCTCATCTAGCTCTCTTCATGGGACAATTCATGAAGATGGCAAGAGATTTTGTTGTCAAGTTGGATGTGGATGTTAAAGCTGAAAAAGAAGAAGAAAGTAACCTAATTCTTGTAGGTGGACCAGGAACAAATCTACTCACACAGGAAGTAAATCAGTACCTTCCCATCAAATTCTATATGCAATCAAGTGAGGAAGGGTTTTTGCTTGGAGGTCTATCATCGAAAAAGACCTCACGGGTTTACACTGCTGACGCGATCGGATTAATAGCGAAAATTGTTAATCCATGGAACAAGAATAAACGCATTATTGTTTTAGCCGGAAACAAAGCGGTAGGAACCAAAGCTTGTGTTTTAGCCTTAGCCAATTTTTGGAACAAAACTCTTCAACAACACACTCATGAGAACAGCTTTGCGAGGGTAATACAAGGTTTGGATTTAGATGGAGACGGAAAAGTAGACTCTATTGAGGTTATTGAATAGAGATGCCACGCAGCGAGTATGGTGAATTTATTTTTGGGTATGGTCATGCAAACATCTCGGCTACACATAAGACTACGCTAGAGTTCACAAAAGATCAGTATTTGTCAAAAAAAGGGAATTGCATAGTTGCGGTAGCCGCAAACAAAGCTCTGGCTGATCTCACTACTGATTTTAAGAGAAGTTTGAAGAAAGCTGAAGCCAAGGTAAGCATAAAAATTGAAGTTGACCAGTTCATTGAACGGATTAATGCTTACGGGTCTCCTCAACTGATTCTGTCCCATCCCAGAGAAATGGTAATTAGAAAAAGCGACTATGTATGCAGCCGTACATTGGCGATTCACGCCGACAAAGCTGCAAGAGATTTGTCTAGAGATATCGTTAGAAAAATGGCAAACCCTAAACAAGAAGTTAAGATCAGTCTTAAGGTAAGTGCCTATTGAATTCTGACATCGAGAACAATCTGCCACTCATAAGGTGCAGTAGCCCGAATAGTCTTTTGAGAAAGAAAATCGCCTATGGTCCTGCCAGCTTTTTTCACAGCTTCGGAAAAACCTAGTTGCAGATTCTCTAAAGAGTCGGGGAGGCGAATAAAACCATAAAAGTGAACAATTCCACCTTCAGGTTTTATTATTTCACAAGCTATGTCAACGAACTCTATCGCTCTTTCAGGCAAATTCATTATGACTCTGTCTGCAACACCTAGAAGTCTTTTTCCGAACACATCCTTCACATCACCTAGAAGTGGAAAAACACGATTCTCAACTCTGTTTAGTCTGATATTTTTCTTTAGCAAATCTATTGCATCCGGGTTTATATCGACAGCGTATACTCTTGTATCCACATTTCTTTTGGCAATTAGAACGGAGAAAGGACCAACTCCGGCGAAGAGATCCACTACGGTTTCGCCTTTCTCAATAAGAGATGCAATCCTGTTATGTTCGTGAGAAAGTCGGGGTGAAAAATAGGCTTTCGTGACATCAACTTTGTACTTGCAGCCATATTCCTTATGTAAAGTGGAGGTTCTTTGCTCCCCTGCAATTATTTCGAATCTTCGCAGGCGATACGTACCTCTGATTGGGCCAATCTTGGCAAGTACTGTTCGCACATTTTTATGCGTCGCCAAAATAGCTTCTCCAATTAGCTTTTCATGGACTTTAAGCTCTACCGGAATTTCGATTATGGCTATATCCCCAATTAAATCTAGGGCGCGGGGCAAAGCAGCTCGCAAATCTGGGGGTAATTGATCGTGGAGAGCTTGAACGATTTTTCTTGTTCTTTTCTTCTTGCTGAACACACGTTTAGAGATTTGAAAATCCGAAAATTCCCTCCCCAATTTCAACAGTTCCTCTTTTTCTGGATGTCGATTAATCGGCAGGTAGAGATAATTCCCATTCTTTTGAATAGCAAGCTGCTTTCTTAATATTCCAAGCTTTTTAGTCAAAATTAGTGCTTCTTGACCTTGAATCTTTTTTATTTTGATGCAAAGTGAACGTTCAGACATATGATCAGCTATTTTTTCACTATCCTAAATAGATCATTCATTTTTTGAATTTCAAATCGTGTCTTTAACATTTTCTCCAAAAGCCAGATATTTGTCTCTAGATGCTCCGAAATCTCCTTTGCTAAGAAACTCGAGGTTCCACTCGCGAAAGCTATGTAAGGAACAAGCATGTCCGCTAAATGTACGTCTACCGTGGGCTTTCTGGAAATCTCAGCATAAAGCTTTTCGGCTGCTTTTTTGCCGACAGTTTCGCTCGTTTCTTTAGGTGCTCCTATAGCATCCGCACCAACAATTGTCTTTGTATCGGTTTCAGCCCATAGAGTAATTGAACTCCCTTTTTGGAAGGGATTTGATCTGTCATTAATAATCTGTATGTCAACTTCACAACCTCTTTTGGAAAGGTATTCACTTGCTGCCTCTGCCTGTCTCTCGGCAACTTTTCTATGCTCCAGAAAAGTGCAAACCGAAATTCCTTGGACACATTTCAGCTTTCCGAAATCTGTTAGCTGGATTGGCTGAAGAGATTTAGTAGGGTAGATGTGCATAATTGCCTCGCCCATTCCTTTCGGGTAATAACCGTACTTTTTCACGTTTAGGGTAACTTGGACCCCCATCTGATTTAGCGCGGGAAAAAACACTTTTCCCAGGTAATTTATGGTGGGTGAATTGGAAACGTCTGTTCCTCCATTTTTAACATGAATGTTAATGTTTTCCTTGGCGAATATGCATATTGGGAGGATTGCCAACAGCAGCATAGGTATGCTTCCTGCTGTTCCGATCTTAGCCACAAAGTTCCCAGCAACTACTCTTTTGGGTTTAAACCATAGTTCTTTGGATCCAAGCTTTGCCCCCTTTACTTCAGCGTTACAGAGTTTAGCGGCTGTCAAAACGGCTTCCAGATGTTGGGGTTTTAAGCCTTGTTTTGGTCTGTTCGCCCTAATGTTGTATATGTGCAAAGGTTCAAGGTTTACTGCAGCTAAGGCTATCGCTAGTCTCAGAATTGTGCCGCTTCCACTTTTTTGACTTCCGTCTATTTCCAACAATTTGGCTTCTCCCACAGTTTGGCAAAGGTTTTTGAGTTTAAATTAAGGCTGCAAATGATTAATAAGCGCCCTAGGTATTTTAAAATTTGAAGGGGAGAGAATTTATGAGCACTGAACAAAAGAACCTGGAAAGTTTGGTGGACAGAATTGACCAACTTCTGGTGGTTTTAGGCAAAATTTCGGAAGATTTGCAAAATGTGACTACCGAGATAAAATCAATGGCAGTTTCTCAAATTACGCAATCTGGATTTCAAGCTTCTGCGACCGTTCCTCACAAAATTCACGAGAGTGAAAAATCTGTTGACGACATCCGCTTGGCATTTCCAGAAGAACTAGAAGCTCTGCTAAGTTTCCAAGAAAAAGGGGATTTCATAATGGTTAAGCCACGGCAATTTCTTGGCTCGGAGAATTTTGCAAAAATTGCTTCAGCCGTACGTGGATTGGGTGGAGAGTATATTAGCGCTGGAAAAGAGTCCCATTTCAGGGTGCCTAAGAAGACCTAAGTGTATCTTATTTTAAAGTTATCGAAAGTTCCCAGGTAAGGTTCCCAAGATAGAATAAAATTACTAACTCTAGCCCCTGATGGGCCTCGTCTAACAAATCCAATCAGTTTTTCCACGTTCTGTCTTTCGCCCTCAAACACAGCTTCCACTCTACCATCGGGTAAATTTCGAATCCATCCCGTCACATCATGATAATCAGCTATTCTTTTGGTTTGCACTCTAAAAAACACGCCTTGGACTCTGCCTTTAATAATCACGTGGGCACGGGTTCTAATGTTTTTTCTCTCCTTGAGCAGGTATATTCGCAGAAAACTTTGGGTTACCAAGCCTTTCAAGAAACTTTACTTTAACACACCTCTCTACTGTGCAGGTGGGTCCTTTATACACGGGTTTTAAGAACACTTTTTACCCTTAAAAAATATCGGTGATGTTGTTTGTTTAAAACCAATTCCGGAAAATTGCTTGTGTATGCTTCTAAGGATGTACCTCGTAAAAAACGGTTGACGTCCATAAGAATGGCGACTGAAGAAACTGCTAGACTTTTGAATTTGGATTTTGGGATGGTTAGATTTGGAACTAATTTCTCACAGATCTATGTGTACTACAAATATAGTAGCAAAGATGACCCAATTCCGCTTTATTGTGATGAAGGCAAAGTAAGTGATCTGGAGGAAATTTGTGCAACTTTGCGAAGAATGGTGTTTGTGCTGTCTTTTCATCCCAAACATTCAAGTTTGAAACAAGTTCGAGAATTGATCATGAGAGCTTCATGAACTTTAAACCTTGGTTTTCAAGAACTACTTCGAAAACTTGGTTCACATCGAAGTCTATGCCCAAGCTGTCGTATTCTTGCTCTGTAAGAAATAGCATGATTTTAGGTAGAGCGATTTGGGTTCGTGGTTGGAGGAAGGGCATCTGTTGTTGCAGAGTTTGAAGTACATCTTGCGCCAATTTGGCTTCTTCGGTTTGCGGTCTTACGACGAAAGGGGATATACCCCTTTCTTCTACTAGTTCGATTCTTTTTCCGAGATTACCGTCCAAATCACGTACAGATTCAATCTTGTTGACTCTCACTCGAAACATGGTTTCTTTTCCTTCTACTAAAGAGTATTTTAAATCAAAGATTTAAGTTATCAGACCCAGATATTGATTTTGTTGTGCAGAAATTGTCGGGTCTTTAAATACTCCTTTAAAAGGTGAAAGGAGTGTTAAATTTTGGATGCAATGGATATGTCAGCACCTAATTGTCCCTGTCCAAAAAAAGATTTTAAACTACATAGCTATTGTGAAGAGTGTGTTAAACATCATAAAGCAAAAGATGATTTGCCTTTTTGTTCAAGGTAGGCAGTTCAGCTAGCTATGATGTAGTAGAAGCGCAAAACCTCTGTAATCCTTAAAATGTATTTCATAAAAGCATTGTTCCATTAAGCTTAATTTTTGACAATTGTTTTTTTCAGCTTAATTTCTTTGGAAAAGGAATCGAGAGATCATATGTCCTGTTTGTGGTTCTGCGTTATGGTTATATGTTTCTTGATAAAGAAAGATGAGGAGAAAGGCAATGTCAGATATTGGAGTAACCACCAAGAAAAGCGAGAACTTCTCGGAATGGTATACAGAAGTAGTTTTGAAGTCGGGAATGGCAGAGTACTCACCGATAAAGGGCTGCATGATATTTCGTGAGCAATCGTACGCTATATGGGAGAAGATTCAAGAGGTTTTTAACCGGAAAATTAGGATGATGGGGCATAGAAACGTATATTTTCCCATGTTCATACCTGAAAGCTTGCTAAAAAAAGAAGCGGAACATTTTGAGGGATTCGTTCCTGAAGTAGCTTGGGTAACTGAAGGGGGAAGCAGCAAGCTGGAAGAAAAGCTTGCGATTAGACCGACATCGGAAACGATAATATACGCAACTTTTGCCAAGTGGATTAGAAGTTGGCGCGATTTGCCCATAAAGATCAACCAATGGTGTAATATAGTTAGATGGGAAACGAAGGCTACCAAACCGTTTCTCAGAACACGGGAATTTCTATGGCAAGAAGGACATACAGCGCATTCAACAAAACAAGAAGCAGAAAAAGAAGTAATGGACATTCTCAATGAATATAGGGACATTATGGAGAGTTATTTGGCAATTCCGGTACTTGTTGGAGTGAAGACAGAAAGTGAAAAGTTCGCCGGAGCTCTTGAAACAACCACACTGGAAGCAATGATGCCAGACGGAAGAGCACTACAGATGGGAACTAGCCACAACCTCGGCAACAACTTTGCCAAGGTTTTTGGCATAAAGTTTATTGGAGAAGATGAAAAGGAACATGAAGTTTGGCAAACCTCATGGGGCATCTCTACGCGCCTAATAGGAGCATTGGTCATGGTTCATGGTGATGACAAAGGATTGGTTGTACCACCTAAAGTCGCTTCAGTTCAAGTCGTTATAATTCCGATATCCTACAAGAATGTAGATAGCAATGCAATACTAAGAAAAGCCGAAGAAATTCTGAAGGAACTCAAAGCTAATTCTATTTCAGCTGTGTGTGATGACCGCACAGAATATACTCCTGGCTGGAAATTCAACGACTGGGAACTAAAAGGGGTACCGCTTCGAATAGAGATTGGCCCCCGTGACCTCAAAAATAAACAGTTAACTGTTGCAAGACGCGACACCTACCAGAAAGTGATTATAAAGGAAAAGGAAGCAGCAAAAGAAACAAAAACGCTTCTTGAAGAAATTCAAAATAACCTGTACAGCAAAGCCCGAAAAACTTTGGAGGAGAAGACAACTTTAGTAAAGGATTATAGGGAATTTAAGAAAACTCTGAAAGAGAAAGGTGGTTTCTTAAGGACTTCATGGTGTGGAAGTTCAGAATGCGAAGAAAACATAAAAGAAGAAACCGGAGCAACAATTAGGCTGAGACCTTTCACAAAAGAGGAGTCAAAGTCAAACTGTGTTTGTTGTGGAAGGAAAGCAGTTGAAATGGTTTATTTCGCCAGATCCTACTAGTCTAATCCTGAGCAACGAGCGAAATTCTAATCCAGTTCAAGTTGGACATCTAACTCTGACAAATCAAAATCGTTTGTCTGCTGCGTTCCTACTGAGTCCCTTCAGAGTCTTAATCCCCCTGATAACATAGTTTTGTAGGTAAAATTGGCATGATTAAACTTCGCTTTTTTCCATGAAAAAACCCAAAAGAATTGAATAAGCAGTATTTACAGATTATCTCGAAATGGTCTGTGCATCTACCTCAATTTGGACAGCTAAGGACAGTGATCTTTCGGAACCTTTATGTTTCTGAATGCGGCAACTCTGGAGGAATAACGGTGCAATAACAGTTGACAGTTAAAGTGGCTGCTAGAGCAAGAGCTATTGAGTACGCAATTCGCGATGTGATAGCAAAAGCTGAACAAATCAAAAGAAAAGGAAAAAGAATTTTTTATCTAAATATAGGAGATCCTGTGGCATTTGACTTTTCTACGCCTCCACACATCAGAAAGGCACTAGTCGAGGCAGTTCAAGCAGGCCAGAATTTCTATTCTCCTTCAGAGGGTGTTCCAGAACTTAGAGAAGCGATAACGGACAAGGAAAAGCGGGTAAACGGCATAGACATACAAGCAGATCTTTATCGACGGCTTTTTCCGCCAGGATTTTAAAAACGCGGTCGGAATGTTCACTGTTTAATCCAATATATCCCAGGGTATCGATGACTTCCGCCGCCACCGCCTGCTCTTCATCGTTAAGAAACATTTCGAGCAGATCAATGGCCTCCGGTGAAAGGTGTTTTCTGAGTTTTGCAATAGCTTGTATCTTGAGGCCGATGTCCGGATTGCCCATCACGCACCCGGCCGGACACCTGGAGCAGACTGTTCAGGTGGACAGCGAGGATGAACTTGGCGCACTGGCCATCCCGGATCAGTTCTTCCTGCCGGCGGTGCTGGACGTGCATATGGTGTATGCGGGCGGCGTCGTAGATGATCAGGTGGACTGGGACCAGGTGGACGAACTCAACGCGCCCATCACGGTGAAGATGGAGATCCCCGGGAGCTTGCCGCAGGTCGGCATCCCGGTGTTCCGTGCCGGCACGGATATCGCAGATGATGAAGGTAATATTGTCGTATCGG
>Ga0209536_100016541_pt1 | contig 10484 bp, 10 predicted proteins | sample DeeMarSeWOR28_12_FD_187461 | JGI IMG/M metagenome (GOLD analysis project Ga0209536, IMG submission 187461) | Marine sediment microbial communities from White Oak River estuary, North Carolina - WOR-2-8_12 (SPAdes) (version 2) | ecosystem: Environmental > Aquatic > Marine > Intertidal zone >...
CGCCTAAATCAGATTCGTCTGCTGCATGGTATCGGGGAACGCCAGGCCGCAATTGTTATTCTTGGCAAAGTACATGGCGGTATCGGCACTCTGCATCAGGGTGTCGATATCCTCACCGTGTTGCGGATAGAGGGCGATACCGATCGAAATACCGATCGAGATCGTGTGGCCGCGTATCAGAAACGGTTCCTGCATGGACAGCAGTAATTTACGCGCGATCACGCTGGCATCCTCGATGCTGCTCACACGCGGCAGAATGGCGGCGAATTCATCACCGCCGAGACGCGCCACCATCTTGTCTCCCAGGCCGGCGATGGCCTCGTTGTCGAGGCGCGCCACGGTGTCGGATCCGCGTAGCACTCCGCGCAGACGCGTACTCACTTCCTGCAACAGCAGGTCACCGACCTGGTGGCCAAGCGTGTCATTCACGGCCTTGAAGCGATCGAGGTCCGTCAAGAGCAGCGCGAAAGGTTGATGGGCTAGTGTGAATTGGCGCACCGACTCTTCAAGTGAGTCGTGGAAGCGCGCCCGGTTCGGCAGGTTCGTGAGCGGGTCGGTGAATGCCAGATGTTCAAGGCTGCCGTACAACCGGTTCAGTTCACGCGCCATCTGGTTGAAATCCTCACCGAGTTCGCGAATCTCGGCAATGCCGCCTGTCTGCACCTGTTCTCTGAGGTGATCCTTGTCGTTGCTTACACGGCGCAACTGCCGGGCGAGGTTGTTGAGCGGTTGTAGCGCGGCTTTTTCCAGGATGTAGAATGCAATGATCACGCCCAACAGGGTAATGGCGATGGCCAGCGCCATGACCAGCCAGCGTGTTTTGGCAAGGCTTTGCTGCAGCAGCTTAAGGTCGCGCATGACAGCGACCTTGAGCACCGGTTCACCGTTCGCGGCGGTCAATACGTATTCTGCCACCAGGGTGTTTTGCATTGCGTTCGGTGCCGGCCAGTCCTCCGAGACAAAAACCCGACGGTCGCGGGCGTCTTGTATGCGCACCGGGAATCCAAGCCTGGACTCAATGCGTGCCAGAATGGGGACGGGGTCCGTTACGACTTCAATATATCCAACGGGTTTCAAGTCTCTCGCCGGTACAAGCACAACGTACCGTGCCTGATTTTGGTTCAGGCAAAGCGTGGCAAGAGGCTCCACGCGTTCGGCGCCGGTGCGCGACCGTGCGCGTTCAATGAGCGCCGGGCAGCCAAGGTTACTATTGTCTGGGGCGCCACGGGCCTTGGCCGTAGCGAGCGGGCGATAGCTGGTGTCATACACCACCAGTTTCACAAGCTTGATGATATTGGCGGTGAAGAAATATTGATGGAGCAGAACCTGTAGTTGCCGGCTAACCACATCATGCTTGCCGCTGGCGAAGGCGCGTCGGAAGCCGACTTCGCTCTGCATGGCCAGCCCAAGGTCACGCGCCCTTCCCTCCAGATCGCGTATCTGTTCGCCGGCAGTAATCCGCACCATTTCCTCGAGCGTCGCGCGCTGGCTTTCAAGCGCCTGTCGCCGATAGATCTCGCCGGTCGTGAGTGCGAACGCCATGATGAGCGCACCCATCAGCACAATGGTCGCGCCGAGCGTGAATCGCATTGAAAAGCGGATTCTGAGCAAGATGAATTCTTGGCTGTTACCTGTTTATTACTTCAGCAGAGTAGGTGTTCTGCATTGAGTCCTCAAACCCGCCATCCTGCCCACGACTCGACGACAGCAGTGCATGCCAGCGCGATGGCATAATTTTTAACGATAAAAATGTCAGCATTGTGCCTTGTGCATCAGAAATATCCCGCTACACACCGTTATTTTAGTGGATGTCAGAACAATACGCCTGAGCGGTTCTATTCGGGCGATTTTCATTGAAAACAACGAATAATCAATATTTACGCGTTGTGATCCAGTGAAAGTAGACATTTTTGCACACCGCTGCCACATATTCTTCCCAACGAGTTTGGTTTCGGGTATGAATGGTAAGGGCTGTACAGGATGAATCCAGCAGAGGTAGAGACGCGATGAGTTCGGCGGCACAACGAAAAGCTCTTCATGTTCCGCCCCGCGCCTGCTTGGGGCCGGAATTCCGGGCTGCACAAGCTTCGGCAACATCGTCATGTTCCGAGTATCCGTTGCGGGAGCAGTGCCATGGTTGATCCATTTGATTTCGAAAAGCCTGCGCGATATGCGGTGATGGGAAATCCGGTGGCACACTCGAAATCACCACGCATTCATGCGCTGTTCGCCAGTCAGTTCAGGCACCACATCGAATACACTGTCATCCAGGTTGATGAAGGCGGATTTACGCAGGCTGTCGAGCAATTTCGTGCCAACGGCGGCGCCGGATTGAATGTCACCGTGCCCTTTAAGCAGGAGGCATTCAAACTCGCCGATCATCTAAGTGAACGTGCCAAAATCGCGCAGGCTGTGAACACGCTTCGTTTCGAACCGGACGGTCGTTTGTTCGGTGATAACACCGACGGTACCGGCCTGGTGCACGACCTCGAAAAGAATCTCGGTGCGCAGCTTAATGGCAAACGCATCCTTCTTCTTGGTGCGGGCGGTGCAGTGCGCGGTGTGCTTGCGCCGTTACTCAAACATCATCCGGCGCTGATTGTGATCGCCAACCGAACACTGTCGAAGGCCAAGGACCTGGTCGGAGAGTTCGCGCACTTCGGCAAAGTCGAGGCCAGCGGGTTCAAGGAACTGAGGGGCAAGCATTTCGACATCGTCATCAACGGTACTGCCGCGAGTCTCAAGGGAGAAGTTCCGCCGCTGCCGGACAACCTGTTCACCACACGTGCACTCGCCTACGACATGATGTATGGCGAAAAGAGCAAACCTTTCCTCGACTGGGCCGCCATCCACGGCGCCACGCAGGTGGAGGATGGTCTTGGCATGCTGGTCGAACAGGCGGCCGAATCGTATTTCATTTGGTGGGGAGTCAGACCCGAAACCAGGTCCGTAATAACCGAGTTGCGCCGTAGCGCCTGAGTCCGTCAAACTTTGTCCCGCCACGTCTGGTGGCCACCATAACGCTGAGAGGAGGCGCCATGAATTTCAAGAAGATGAGCCCGAGTGCCTGGATGATGCCGTTGTTCGTGCTGCTGGGCGGGTGTGTCGTCGGGCAGACCATACCGCTTGACTACACGCCGGACGTGGCGTCCGCCCCGTCAACGAACGTGACCGTGACGGTCAAGGCGCAAGATAGTCGCGCCTACGTTGTCAGCGGTAACAAGGATACCGCCTACATTGGCCATTACCGCGCCGGACTCGGCAACACGTGGGACGTCAAAACCAGCTCGGGCATATCTCTCGCCAGCCACATTGAGCGTGACCTCGGCGCTGATCTCCAGGCGCTTGGCTTCAAGGTCGGGTCGGCAGGTGCGACGCGTCAGGTCCAGGTGTCGATCAAGGAATGGAATTTCGATGGCTACATTGACGGCAAAGTCTGGTGCGAGATGCAAGTCACGATTCTCGATCCGCAGAACAAAGTGTTGTACCGCCACGAGTTCAAGGACAGCCGGCATATCGCCGGCAGTGTCATGATGGGCGCCAAGTCGGCCACCGAGCGTGAAGTACCGGTGTTTTATCGCGACGTCATCCGCAAGCTGGTACGTAACGACGCCGGCGCCCTCCGGGCACTGCGACAGTAGGTGTTTTCCTGCTGGATTCCGGCATTCGCCGGAAGGATGGCTACCTTAGGTAGTCGTCCTTTAGTTTCACGTAATGCTTCGCCGAATAGGCGAACCACGCCATTTCCTTGTCAGTCAGCGGCCGCACCCGTTTCGCCGGGCGGCCCAGCCACAGATAGCCGCCTTCCAGCTCCTTGCCTTCGGTAACCAGCGAACCGGCGCCGAGCAGTACGCCATCGTGCAGTATGGCACCATCCAGAATGACCGAGCCCATGCCAATCAGGCAGCGGTTGCCGACAGTGCAGGAGTGGATGACGCACTGGTGGCCGATAGTGACGTCGTCCCCGACCACGCACGACCAGCCCTCTGGTAATTCCGGATAACGGTGGGTGCCATGCAGGACGCTGTTGTCCTGGATATTGGTGCGCGCGCCGACGCGAATGAAATGGACGTCGCCACGCAGCGAACACATCGGCCAGATTGAAGTATCGTCTCCAATGACCACGTCGCCGATAATGGCGGCAGACTCGTCCACGTACACGCGCGCGCCAACTTTTGGAAGGATTCCTTTATAAGGGCGGATGGCCATGTGTGATTCCTCTCGCGGGGTGCGTTGATGCAGCCTTATTATATCAATCTGCTCGCCAGGCAAGCGGTGGTTCTTCCAGCAGCGCGAGCTGTTCGCGCAGGTGCAGGATCTGCTCCTCCCAATATCGCGGGGTGTTGAACCACGGGAAGTTTATCGGAAATGCCGGGTCGTCCCAGCGGCGTGCCAGCCAGGCGCTGTAGTGCAGCAGGCGCAGGGTGCGGAGTGGTTCGAGCAGTACCAGCTCGGAGGCATCGAAGTCCATGAACTGGGTATAGCCGGTCAGAATGTCGCCGAGCTGCTGCTCCATGTCGGCGCGCGACCCGGACAGCAGCATCCACAAATCCTGCATCGCCGGACCGGTACGGCAGTCGTCCAGGTCGACGATGTGCACGCTGCGCGCCTGATCGTTGCCGTCGTCTCTGCGTGGCTCGGTCCAGAGCAGGTTGCCCAGATGACAGTCGCCGTGCAGCCGCAGATGTTGCGGCGCAATCGCCTCGTAGCGTGCGCCAATGAACTCAAGCAATTGATCGGTGAGCGTGCGGTAGGGTGTTACGAGATAGTCGGGCAGAAAGCCTTTCTTGAGGATGTATTCCGCGGACTCGCGTCCATAGCCGTCCACGCTGATGGTCAGACGATGCTCAAAGCGCTGACTGCGGCCGACGCGATGCAGGCGGCCGAGATAGCGGCCGAGGATTTCACGCTCGGCGCGCAGGTTGAGTTCGGAGACGCGACCCGGCTGCCAGGGGAAAAGCGCCAGACGGAACCCGGCATGCTTGACGAGGGTGTCGCCATCGGCGCGTACCAGCGGCGCCACCACCGGTATCTCCTGTTCAAGAAGCTCCAGCGCGAACCGGTGTTCTTCGCGGATCGTGGCATCCGACCAGCGTTCCGGGCGATAGAATTTCGCGGCGACCGGCCCCTGTTCCTCGGTCTCGACGCGGTACACGCGGTTCTCGTAGCTATTGAGCGCGTGCAGTGCGCCGGTACAACGCAGGCCGAAAGTTTCGACGGCATCAAGAATGACCTCGGGCGTGAGCGCGGCATACGGATGAGTGGCGGACACGCGGTGGATTTCCTCAAGATAAACGGGGGTGTGGAGGTGGGGCAGGTTGGCAAAGCATGCTAGATTATGGGCCGAACCAGACACGCTGTAAAAACCTTTCGGCCATGAACGATCTTTCCAGCAATCCGCTTCTCGACCTCACCGGTCTGCCGCGTTTCACCGCGATCCGCGCGGAACACGTGGAACCCGCGGTGGATGCGACACTCAACGCCAATCGCGCCACATTCGAGCGTCTGCTCGTGGAAGTACGCGAGCCGGACTGGGACAGCTTTGTGCAACCGATTGAAGACATGGATGAGCGCCTGAGCCGTCTCTGGTCGCCGGTGTCGCACCTCAATTCAGTCATGAACAGTGACGCGCTGCGCGCCGCGTACAACAACTGCCTGCCGAAGCTCAGCGCCTACGCCACTGACCTCAAGCAGGACGAGCGCCTGTATCGCGCCTACAAGGCAGTCGCGGCGCGTCCGGATTTCGATGGTCTCACGGCTGCGCAGAAGAAAATCATCGAGAACATCTTGCGCGACTTTCGCTTGTCCGGCGCGGAATTGAACGAAGCCGACAAACAACGCTTCAAGGAAATTGAACAATTACTCTCTACCCTGCAAAGCAAGTTCGAGGAAAACGTACTCGATGCCACCAATGCCTGGGAGCTGTTCATTACCGATGAGCAGGAGCTTTCCGGGCTACCGGAAAGCGCGCGTGCCGCCGCCCGTCAGGCGGCTGAGCGCGACGGCAAGAGTGGCTGGAAGCTCACCCTGCACATGCCGTCGTTTTTGCCGGTGATGATGTATGCCGACAATCGCGAGTTGCGCCGCCAGGTGTACGAGGCTTCGGCGACGCGCGCCAGCGAACTCGGCCCGCACGCCGGCCAGTGGGACAATGGTGCGGGCATGCAGCAGATCCTCGCACTGCGCGCCGAGAAGGCGAAGCTGCTCGGTTTCACGAATTATGCCGCTCTGTCCATTGCTACCAAGATGGCCGAGAGTACTGATGAGGTGTTTGGTTTTTTACGCGATCTGGCCGCGCGTTCGCGCCCGGCTGCGCAAAAAGAACTGGCTGAGTTGCGCACTTTCGCTAACGAACGTTTCGGCATGACCGACATCGAGGCCTGGGACATACCTTATTGCTCGGAAAAGCTGCGCCAGGAACGTTACGATTTTTCAGAGGAAGATCTGCGCCCGTATTTCCCCGAGCCACAGGTTGTGGCTGGCTTGTTCGACGTGGTGCACCGCTTGTATGGCCTCAACATCCACGAAGTCCAGGATGTGGAGCTGTGGCACCCGGACGCGCACTTCTACGAGATCCGCGATGCCGGCGGCCAGGTGCGCGGGCGCTTTTACATGGACCTGTATGCGCGGCCACACAAGCGTGGTGGCGCGTGGATGGACGATTGCATGTCGCGCAAGCGCGATGCCACGGGCGTGCAAGTGCCGGTCGCTTATCTCAATTGCAATTTCAATTCACCGGTCGGCGGCAAGCCGGCGCTGTTCACGCACGACGAGGTCACCACGCTGTTTCACGAGTTTGGTCATGGCCTTCACCACATGCTCACGCTGGTAGATTTCACGAGCGTTGCCGGTATCAACGGCGTGAAGTGGGACGCGGTCGAGTTGCCCAGCCAGTTCATGGAAAACTGGTGCTGGGAACGGCAGGCACTGGACGTGCTCGCCCGGCATCACGAAACCGGGACGCCACTGCCCGAGGCGCTGTACAGGAAGATGATCGCCGCGCGCAATTTCCAGTCGGCCATGCAGATGGTACGTCAAATCGAGTTCTCGCTTTTCGATATGCGCCTGCACAGCGACTACGATCCGAATGGAACAGAGACCATTCAGCAACTGCTCGACGAAGTGCGTCAGGAAGTGTCGGTAGTTTTCCCGCCGGCGTTCAACCGTTTTCCGAACAGCTTCGGACACATTTTTGCCGGTGGTTATGCAGCCGGTTATTACAGCTACAAGTGGGCGGAGGTGCTGTCGGCCGACGCCTTCTCCAAGTTCGAAGAAAACGGTGTGTTCAATCGAAAGACCGGCGAGGAATTCCTGCATCATATCCTGGAGCAGGGCGGGACCTACGAGCCGATGGAATTGTTTGTGCGCTTTCGCGGTCGCAAACCAACAATCGATGCGCTGCTGCGCCATTGCGGCCTGGCGGCATGAGGGAGGAACGTAGAATCATGAGCGGTCGTTTCATTGTTGTACTGGGCCTGGCACTGATTTGGCCATCCATCACCCTCGGCGCCGACCCGGTTGTCGTTCCCCCGGCAACCGAGCGCGCGGAAATCACGAAACCGCCCGTTGTACCGCCTGCCCAGGTTGTGATCGAAAAGCCAAAGCCGGTTGAGAAGCCGAAACCTGTGGAGAAGCCAAAGCCGGTTGAGAAGCCGAAACCCGCAATAGTAAAGGACGTTCCTCCACCGAATGTGGTGCCCAGTAAAGCTATCGAGCCACCGGCACCGGCCGCTGTTCCGGAACCCGCGCCAGACATGACAGGCGCGGCCAGGCAGGGCGAGACAACGGCCGGTTATTCATTCGGTTGCCTGATTCTGGCTTTTGCTATGCTCATCATAGGAGTCGCCATCGGTTTTCTCTGGCGGCATTTGATGAGCCGCCACAAACTCGGTGGCATGACCGTGAGGATCGGAACATGGCGCGGAATACCCTGATTGCTGTTCTGGTAACAACGCTGGCAGTTGCGCCAGTTTATGCCGCCAAGCTTTATAAATGGGTGGATGAGCGCGGCAATGTCTCCTACCAGGATCGGCCACCTCCGGAAGGTCAGGGCAAGGTTGAGGAGAAATATCTGCGCGACTCCCGCGGTGGCGTCGGCGGCAACCCAGCCGCTGCCGAAGCCGCGGCCAAGTCGCCGGTAATTCTCTACATGGTACCGACGTGCATCCCGTGCGACATGGCGCCCACCTATCTCAAGCAGCGCGGTGTCCCGTTTCGCGAAATCAACGTTTCCGAGAAGAACACGCAGGCGCAGCAGGAGATGATCAAGAAAGTCGGCCAGCTCTCGGTTCCGACGATACTGATAGGCAGCAAGGTGATGCTGGGCTACGTCGAATCGATTTTGTCGGGTGAACTTGATCAGGCTGGATACCCGAAACCGGAAACCAGTCCCGCATCCGCCGAGGCACCGGAAGCTGCAGCCGCGCAATAAATCCGTATCCGCCGCTTCCGTCTGGACGCGGCAGCAGTTTTTCTTCGTGCCCGCGCGCACATGAAGATTGCCACCTGGAACATCAACTCCCTGAATGTACGCTTGCCCCAGGTGCTCGATTGGCTGGCGGCCGAGCAGCCGGATGTCCTGGCACTGCAGGAAACAAAACTCGTGGATGAGAAGTTCCCGCGCGCCGAGATCGAGGCGGCCGGATATCACTCGGTGTACGCGGGGCAGAAGACCTACAACGGCGTTGCCATTCTGAGCCGCACGCCGGCGCGGAACGTCGTGAGTGACATTCCGCTTCTGGATGACACGCAACGGCGAGTACTGGCCGCGACCTTCGACAGTGTGCGCGTAATCAATCTATACGTGCCGAACGGCGAGAGCGTTGAATCAGACAAGTATCGCTACAAACTCGCTTGGCTGGCGAAGCTCACCGACTGGTTGCGTGCGGAACAGCGCGACCATCCGCGACTGGTGGTGCTTGGCGACTTCAATATCGCCCCCGAGCCACGCGACGTGCACGATCCAAAACAGTGGGAAGGACGAGTGCTCTTCAGCCAGCCGGAGCGCGAAGCCTTTCGTCAGCTTTTGGCTGGCGGATTATGCGACACTTTCCGGCTGTACGAGCAGCCAGACAAAAGCTTCAGTTGGTGGGATTACCGAATGCAGGGTTTCCGGCGAAACCACGGACTGCGGATCGATCACATACTCGCGAGCGATATGCTGTGCAAGGCCTGCACTGGAAGCCGCATCGACAAGGGACCGCGTGCGAACGAGCGACCTTCCGACCATGCCCCGGTTGTAGCCGAATTTTCAGCCGGCTAGGTCGACACAACCGAAGACTTACTGTCCGAAACCCCATTCGTTGCGTATCAGGCGCTCGAGTCCCCGGTACTCTTCCGCAGTGGCGGCTTCGAGCTTCTGTATTTTAAAGGCTTCGCGCAATTTCTGAGTGGCGGCCATGCCCTCCGGCGACAGCATTGCAATGACGATTTTCGCACGCATTTCCGGATCGACCTTTGGGCCGGCACTAAAGGCCTGGTTCGGCAATGGCTTGCTGGTGAATAAGACCTTACCCAGCTGTTTTTCCTTGTCCAGATTTACGTACAGTTTATTCTGCAGGATGGCGCCCACACATTTGCCGGCCACCATGTTCTTATAGGAATCCGGAAAGGAGGTGCTTTCCTGAATTATGGGTTGCCGCGCCGGGTTATCGAATTCATCCAGTACCGTCAGGGTTGCCAGATTCGGTGAAGGAAATGCGCAGATGGTGCGTCCAGCCATGTCTTTGAGCGAATTGATTTTGGTCTGTTCTTTTTTCACCGCCAGTACAAAAACCAGATTGCCTGGAAACTTGACCAGTGGCACATGTCCGAGCTTGGCCATGCGCCAGCCGACGAAGGCTGGCCCATCCAGGACGATGTCATAGTTACCTTTGCGCATTTCGCTCTGGTAAACGAGGAAGTTGTCGCCATAACGAAACGAGACTTTCTGACCGGCGATCTTGGTTAGAAAATCCGTCAGAGGCCTATATATCGCCTCTTCCTTTTCCTTTGTGTCGCGCGGGGCGGAGCTCAATATCAGATCCGCCTGTGCCGGAAATATTCCTGTCAGTGCACATATGAACAACAGCCAAAAACGGATTGCGACGTGATACATAATTCCCCGAAATAATCGATGTCTTGGTTTCCAGATGGTCGACGATCCACAGTTCCTGATGTTGCAACGATATACAGGAAACGCGCCAACCAGAGACCTTCCGCGACGCTCGAAGTCGTTGCCGGGACTGGCGATAGGACGCAAAAAGGCCGACGTCTCTCGACGCCGGCCTTTCGTATAACCCGACGGTAGCCGGAATTCGCTACCGTCAAAACAAGTGGGCGGGAGAAGACGCGAACCTGCGACCCTAGGGTTATCCCCTGAAATCCGGGTACGGAATGTCGCGGCTGCTGGAAAACCTTCGCTTCGAGCATGCGGTAAGCGCGACCGACACGCTCTTTGGCCGGGAACCCGCGTTCGCGTCCGCCCGTTACAGTTCTCCCGCACC
>Ga0209536_100016542_pt1 | contig 10483 bp, 11 predicted proteins | sample DeeMarSeWOR28_12_FD_187461 | JGI IMG/M metagenome (GOLD analysis project Ga0209536, IMG submission 187461) | Marine sediment microbial communities from White Oak River estuary, North Carolina - WOR-2-8_12 (SPAdes) (version 2) | ecosystem: Environmental > Aquatic > Marine > Intertidal zone >...
TTCCTGTATGTTCTGGTCAACTATATCTACCTGTATGCTCTTCCCATCCAGGAAACCGTCGGTGTCGTCCGGATCGCAGAAAAGGCGACCGGAGCTCTTTTTGGTGCGTCCACAGGAGCTCTGATATCTGCACTGGTCATTGTTTCCGTATTCGGAGCCCTTAACGGCTCGATCTTGGTCGGCCCGCGAGCTTACTATGCCATGGCCAAAGATGGGCTATTTTTCCACAAGGTCGCCCATGTCATCATATTCACACTTGTTTTGATTCAGCTCAAAGTCCAGATTTGTAGTGCCAGATGGATCACTCTGGCGAACCCATCCAAGGTATAGGTAGAATTTGTCATTTACATTCTCGTACCCGACGTACTGCCGTAAAAGATCACTTCTATCGTTTGGAATCGATCCAAACACTTCACCTGGACGTTCAGTATCTTCTTTAACACCAATGCCAAAGGCATTGTCATCCTGACCAGTCGGTTGATCAACAGAGCATCCGGTACCAACCCCTGGACCATCTGGGCAGACAATACCCAGACTTGCCCAATCCCGTTCAGTTCCAGGAGGGTCTACAATCATATTCCCATCCGCCGCATCGAAATCACCCGGTGGCAGGGCCAATACAACAATTACTACTGATAGTACCAGCATTAATGCCAAGGAAATTGCTATCAGGATGCGCTTATGAAAGCTTTTTACAGTATTGCCTTTATTCATGGCTTCTCCTTTTTACGATACAATCGTTTCTAATTAATTGATGATTAAAACTGGAGTGATCACTTCGTTAATTTCTCCATTTCCGATCTCGATGATTAGCACAAACAGGGTAACTTAATTATATCTTAACACAACCTAACGTTTTCTTAAAAAATTCACTGGGACTGCATTCTGATTGGAAACAAATTCCCATCCCCTTTTATCTTTTGTCATATAATCACATTGAACGGTGTTTAACTGTTAAGCGAACCAGGTGAACTTCATTTGGTAATAGCAGAGGCCACCAGTGGCAATGTCATTGACTCGTAAACGAAAGCTTTCAAATATTGAGCATTCTTCGGAGCAGGAATCTACTGATTTTGACTCGCTTTTCTACCAAAATTGGGATCGAATCTGCGAGATTCTCTACCGTCTATTGGGCGAATGGGATGAAGCTCAAGACATAGCGTTAGAGACCTTTATGCAACTGTATCAACACCCTCCGAAAAGCAAGGATAACCTGAATGGTTGGTTATACCGTGTGGCGACCAATCTGGGCTTCAATGCCTTACGGGCACGTAAACGAAGAAAGTTCTATGAAAATCGAGCAGGTTTGATCATTCTCGAAAACAACTCACCTGGACAACCTGAGATGAACCTCGAACAACTACAGAAACAGGAGCGTGTTCGCCATACTCTTACGAAGATAAAATCCAGATCAGCAAAACTACTAATCCTGCGCCACTCTGGACTGACCTATGCCGAAATAGCCACTGCATTGAAATTATCTCCTGGTTCAGTAGGAACATTGTTGACCCGGGCAGAGAGAGAGTTTGAGAAACAATACAAGTAGGAAAAGGAGTTGCAATTATGCACCTCAGCGATGGAGAAATTAAAGCCTATCAAGATCAAGAATTAGAAATTAATTCGCAGCAGCGAGTGGTGGCTCATCTGGATACCTGTACTCGTTGCCAGCAACGGAACAAGGTGCTCAATGATTTATCCCAAAAATTAACAACCGACCTTAATGCACTTGATCCAGTAACGAAGAATAAGTTCAGCAGCGCGAATACTGCCCATAACTGGCTGACCGCGCGGCTCCAGGAAAAGGAGACGAATAACATGTGGAAGAAAATTACCTCACCTCAAGCCCGACCAGTCTGGATTGGATTGGTAATCGTAATCTTATTAGCCATATCAATGACTTTTGCCCCTGTCCGGGCAATCGCAAATAGTTTCTTAGGACTCTTCCGGGTAGAACAGTTTACCATTGTCCAGGTAAATCCAGCTGATTTACCCGAACAACTCGGTTCATCTTCTCAACTCGAATATCTACTTACTCAGAACTTGCAAATCGAGGAGCGAGGAGAAGCCTACCAAGTCGCTGACAAAAATGAAGCCAGCCAGAGAGTTGGATTCGAAGTGCGGCTACCTACCGGGATGATAAAACCATTAAATTCCTTGGATGTTCAACCAGGGGGTCAGGTCACCTTTGTGGTTGATTCCGCTCGTGTCCAGCTGATCCTCAACGAGATCGGACGCTCAGATATCCAGATTCCAGAAGAGGTTGATGGAGCATTGGTCACATTGGAAATCCCGGACGGGATTACTACGCAATACGGCAATTGTGAATATGATCTCGAGAGGTTAAGAGAAGCAGGATACGATCCTGATGATCCGAAGATCCCTCAACTACCTGATTGCATTACGCTTGTCCAACTCCCAAGCCCAACAATCACAGCACCAACTGAACTGAATCTGGTTGAGATTGGCGAGGCTTACCTGCAATTGCTTGGTATGAGTGCAGAGGAAGCCCATGAGTTCGCTCAAAAGGTAGATTGGTCAACTACATTTGTTGTTCCATTGCCGAATTACGGCACTGCTTTTCAGGATGTCTCTGTGGACGGTGTCAGTGGGGTTCTGATATCCCAAGAGCTAGATGAACATACCAGTCAATTTATGCTGATGTGGGTCAAGGATGGGATCGCTTATGTACTGACAGGTCCAGGTGGTAAATCCACTGCCTTGAACATCGCCCGTTCGCTCAGATAATTAGCAATACAGAATGTAAAATAACAGGTAGATGGTGAAATCCTCAGGTAATGATTCACCATCTACCTTTTACATGACTATTTGGTAATTGTTACAAAATACTTTACAATACGATTCTCGGAAACTCACTAAGCAATTGTAGCTGCTATGCCTGACCATCAACCCGCCATCGAAACACATGGATTACGCAAGGAATTTGGCAACAAAGTTGCCGTCCAGGACCTAACCCTGACTGTAGAACGGGGTGAAGTTTTCGGTTTCCTGGGACCAAATGGTGCTGGCAAAACCACTGCGGTGAAAATGTTACTTGCCTTGATAACTCCAACCGGAGGGGAAGGTCGTGTCCTCGGCACTTCCATAAAAGCTCCACATATACGCTCAAAGGTTGGTTTTTTACCCGAACATTTCCGTTTTCACGATTGGCTGACCGGTCTTGAATTTTTACAACTGCATGCTGACTTGTACCATATGCCAGGTGACAAGTCCAGAAAGCGCATTTCAGATCTGCTTGATTTGGTAGGCCTGACCCTACATGCAGAGAAAAAGATCCGCGAGTATTCAAAGGGAATGTTACAGCGGATTGGACTGGCTCAAGCGATGCTGAATTATCCAGCCTTGATATTTCTCGATGAACCAACGTCCGGTCTGGACCCGGTTGGTCGCAGACTGGTGAGAGACATCATCCGCGATTTACGAGAAGCTGGAACAACAGTTTTTCTTAATTCGCACCTGCTGAGTGAGGTTGAAATCACCTGCGACCGGGTGGCGTTCATAAAGCGTGGTGAGGTTATCCGGATAAGCAAGTTGCAAACCCTGATAGAAGGCGAGCTGAGTGTGGATATCCGGGCTCGTAACCTGAGCCCCAAAGTGGTTGCGGGACTTTCAAGGTGGAGCCAGAACGTGCGTGCAGATGGAGAACACGTCAGCCTTACAATAGATGGTGAAGCTGACCTACCAACAATCACCCGTTACCTGATCGAGCATGACGTCGATCTGTATAGCTTACGCCCCAATAATCTCTCCCTGGAAGATCTCTTCATCCAGATTGTAGGAACCGACGGAGGATTATAAAAATCAGATCTGACATAAACTATAATTCTTCACTAGGTTTAAGACGGGACTCAGGATTTGGTAGCTTGCAGATCACTTAATTGAACAGGTATGAGCATATTTATTATCGCCCGTTTGACATTCCGAGAAGCAGCCAGCCGTAAAATCTTATTGGCGGCATTACTGCTAGGCATACTCTTCCTGGTCGTGTTTGGCTTGGGTTATCATTTCATCATGAACGAGATGGAGAGGCAGATGAAGTTCATGCCCACGATCCAGATGAATGAAATCAGAAACTTCCTGTTAATGGCTGCGATGTATGTGGTGAATTTTTTGACCGTGATGATGACAGTGCTGACATCCGTGGACACCCTCTCGGGAGAAATTAATTCGGGCACAATCCAAACCATTGTGTCCAAACCAATCCAGCGCTGGGAAGTGGTGCTTGGAAAGTGGTCAGGTTTTCTAGTGATGATCACTCTATATCTATTTCTGATGGCGGGCGGCGTGGTCGCGATAATATTCATTCGATCCAATTATTTACCTCCAAACCCCTTGCCAGCAATTGTCTTTATGTGGATGAATGCAATCGTAATGCTGACCGTATCCATTCTTGGAGGTACACGACTATCAACCCTGGCGAATGGAGTGCTGGTATTCGGCCTTTTTGGGGTAGCGTTCATCGGAGGTTGGATTGAGCAGATAGGCAGCTTTCTTCCTGATGTAGCCACCCGACAGACGACGAACAATATAGGGGTGATAACCAGCCTGATCTTGCCCAGTGAAGCGCTCTGGAAACGGGCAGCCCATGAACTTCAATCCCCGCTCGTATCCGCAATGGGTATCTCGCCTTTTGCAGGAAGTACTTATCCGAGTAACCTAATGGTTGGTTATGCGGCAATATTCATCATTGCATGCTTGCTGCTCGCAGTGAGTTTATTCAACAAACGGGATTTATGAAGACTCGACAGCGCATCGATCATACTTACCGGAGTTGTGTATCACTCTATACCCATCAAAACTTATCCCAACTAATTATTATTTGTTCACTCACCCATTAAACAAGACGTAAGGTGGATATACGACTTTAGCGATTTGTCTAGGTCAAGGGTTCACGTGTGTTCAAGGGTGAGGTAACATATTCCCCATATAAATGATTCCCACAATTACTAAATAAGTGGTATACTCGACAACTTGATCCAAAATGGATCATAAGTAACCAAATATTCTTGAACATTCCAAAGGGTTGCCCGACTCAATTTGGTCGGGCATTTTTGTTGCAACAGGAAAGCTCTTACTTATGGCGCGAGTCAACTGTTGGATGACAATAAGTACACAACCTGTGATGGTTGTGTAATGTGAATGATTCGCCAAATTTTAGTAGGAGTATAGTGATGACAACTGAATTTTTAAAATTTAACTTGCACACCGAATTGGTGCAAGCAGTAGCCCAGCGAGGCTATACTAATCCAACCCCGATCCAATCTGCAATCATACCAATAATGCTTACCGGGCAAGATGTGATCGGCCAGGCACAAACCGGAACCGGTAAGACGGCCGCATTTGCTTTGCCAATTTTACACAACCTGACCCCAGACCAAGGCGATGTACAAAGCCTTGTGATCGTCCCTACGCGTGAATTGGCCATACAGGTGGCTGATTTTATGTATGATTACGGACAATTCCATGGTGTTAGTGTACTCGCAGTGTATGGTGGTCAATCCTACAGCCGTCAAATTCGCCGCCTGAAAATAGGTGTCGATATCGTTGTGGGAACTCCCGGGCGGTTACTTGATCTAATTAAGCAAGGTTTATTGGACCTCAGTAAAGTACAAACAGTGATATTGGACGAAGCTGACGAAATGCTCAGCATGGGCTTCATTGAAGATATCGAGGCCATTCTTGGAAAGACTCCAAGTTCTCGCCAGACGGGCTTATTTTCAGCCACTCTCCCAAAAGAGATTCTCCGCTTGGCGAACAAGTACCTTAAGGATCCCCATACCGTGAGCATTAAAAGTGAGCACCTCACCGTGGCCAGCACTGAACAAAGATATTACCTGGTAAACGAGAAGGATAAACTGGCAGCACTCACCCGCCTTTTTGAAACCGAAGAGATAACCAGCGCACTAATCTTTACCCGCACACGGGTTGAGTCTGGAGAATTAGCCAACGAATTGACGATGCGAGGTTTTCCCGCTGAAACATTAAATGGCGACTTAAGCCAGGATGCTCGTATTCGAGTGCTGAACCGCTTTAAGAAAAATCAAGTGAAAGTGTTGGTTGCCACCGATGTAGCAGCGCGTGGTCTGGATATTGAGGATATATCCCACGTAATCAATTATGATCTACCCTATGATGTGGAATATTATGTGCATCGGATTGGTCGGACAGGACGGGCAGGAAAATCGGGTATTGCTATAACGTTGCTGACTCCGGCAGAATTATGGCGTCTGGGTAGAATTGAAAAATACACAAAACAAAAAATCTCTTGTGCTACCCTGCCAACCATTGAGGATATTCAAAAACACCGCGAAATACAATTACTAAACCAGATCGAAGTTTGGTTAAAGCGCGGTCGTTGTTCTCGCGAAAGGCAGATCGTAGATGATTTGGTTGCCGGTGGGGTGGAACCATTGGAGATTGCAGCTGTTGCATTGAAGATAGCCCGTGGAGAGGAAAAACAACGTCCCATAGCCCCAATTGACGAGGTGCGTGAATCCCGTTCGCGGAGATCCAAAAGAGACGGTGAAAGAGGGTACCAAAAATCTAGCGGAAATGGGAGAAAGGGTAACCAACGCGGGATTGGTTCTCACGAAGCAGGAATGGTTAGATTGACACTCAGCAAAGGTAAGGTACACGGAGTACGTCCAAACGATGTAGTAGGCACAATTGCCAGCTACGCAAACATTCCCGGCTCTACCATCGGCAAGATCAAGATTCAGGAAAAACATACTTTGGTCGATGTCCCCGAGAAGTACGTAGAACAGGTATTAGCCAAAACTGGAGTCTACCAGATTCGAAAACATGCCATTGTTGTGGAACGAGCATAATCAGCAAAATGAAAACCGGATGTAAATTCCAAGCTTATTCGCCTATTATCTGCACTCGGACATTGCGTTGACGCGCACGCACCTGGTCGAAATCGGCAAAGTAGATGCGTCCAAATTCTCCAAGGATCATCTCACCGTCCACGACCGGGATGGTGACCGAACGCCCCATGATGACCGAGCGAAGATGTGCATCGGTATTTAACGACCAGGAAGGCAATTCTTCCCTTCCAAGGGCAGCTTTAATATGTTCCGGTCCGGGGTGTAAATACTGCCCTTCGGTTTGACAGGTGGGGATGATCTTCTCAAGTGCATTCACCAAATCCTGCATCAAAAAATCGGTGCCCCAGTAATTGAGGTCATCAGAAGCTTCCTGGATTAGCACACTGCAGGTGGTATGCTGTGAGAACACAACCAGGATCCCATTCAAGATCCCAGATTCTGCTAATATCTCCGCAACCTGGTCGGTAACATCGTCAAAGGTAGGTCTGTAATCGGATTGGACTTTAAAAACCTGATGAAAAACTGTCATGGCACCCTCCAAAATCTATTGATGTGTTGCATTCCAAGCTTCATGTACGCTACGAATCATTTCTTCCAACATAGCGAATGGATCCTCAGCGTTTATAATCCCGCTGGTTGAGCCGGTTGCCTGCGCCCCCAAAGCTATGATTTCATAAACATCCTGGCCGCAGCTAATACCGGCACCGTGCAATACAAAAATTTGCGGGTTGATTTCCCAAACCAGATTGTTAATCTTCTGAATGGCTTGCTGATCTTCCGCTCTTCGCTTCCCGCTCCCAATCAGTTCTGGTGATTCGGCTAAAAGGATATTTGGGTTCATTTTCGCAACGATTTCGACCTCTTCAAGATTCCCTGCACAGGCCATACTTGCCAATCCTACTTCATCTGCTCTCTGGATCGTTCGCTGGAGAACATCAAACGGCACGGGTTTTTCAGCGTGGTTCAACAGAACACCCACAGCCCCGGCGTCTTTTAGGGCTTCCGGAAGCACTGACCCGACTCCCCGTCCAACAGGTAATGCATCCATATGTTGGGCAAAGATGAGTAAATTCTTCACTTCTTGTGCGAGACGAGGTATATCTACATATTGCGGCGTAAATATGATCTGCACGTTGTACTTCGCACTAATTCCATCAGCAAACTTAACTAAATCAAGTACTTTTTTTCCATACAAGTAGGCTTTAGGACCAATTTCAAAAAATGGGGGCTTAAGTTTCAATCCCGGGTACATAGCTGATCTTCCTTGAAATTCTGATGGGCTGGATGGCGTTCATCAGGATGGTTTTCTTCACTCCTTATTGTGATAGATCTCGAAAGCCCAGGCAGGTGCATCGAGGGCTGCCAGCTCAAATTGAACGGAATCCACCTTTTCGGGAGGGCAGAGCGCAATGGCACATCCCCCACCACCTGCGCCCATCTGTTTTGCTCCCCAGGCACCTGCTTCCAGGGCCGTTTGACAGAAATTGTTTAACCGCTTTGTGGCTGTGCCCATGATATTTTCCTCAATTTGTTGTTGATTCATCATTGTACCTAGCAACTCGAGATTACCAGTTAGCAGAGCCTGCTTACCCTGATCCACAAGTGCTGAAACCCGGATAAGTGAGTCAGTCAGTACCTTTTCCTTCGAGCGTAAGCGATTCTGCAGCCATTCCTGCAGTTCCTTTGTGTCGTGCGCTTCCTGGGTGTCAGCCACCACAATGGGTAAAGAATCGACAGGGATTTGTTCCACCCCGGGATTTGAGCCGGTATAAATATAGGATATACCTCCAAACGCGATTGCATATTGATCCATGCGTCCGCACTCAATATTCAAATCTTCCCGTTCGATCAAATAGGACAATTCGGCAATTTCTGCTATCCCCAGGTTAATATCAAAAGCCTGACTGAGTGCCCGGATAAAGGCGATACACAAGGCAGTGGACGACGACATCCCTGCGCTGACGGGTATCTGGGAGTGGATGGTTGCCTCAAAGCCATTTGTGATCCGGTCCTGAAGACGCAGGTAGATTGCTTTTAAATACTTGAGTGGAGAATCCAGGTCAGGTGTATCCCCCAAACTGAACTCTTCCTGTAAACCAATATCATTGGCGATCAGGATCACACGATCGTCATCGTGTGTTTGCAATGAAATACTCAGGAAAGCCGAGATGGCTGCTGCGATGACTGGCTTTTCGATCAAATCGACATTATCTCCGAGTAGGCATATTCGTCCCGGTGCCCGAGAGACCGTATGGCGACTGGTAAAAGACATAGATGTTATACCTCCATTTTGGGATTTTTAGGGATAGTGGGCAGGTATTTCAATACATATTCTTCTAAGCATTAATTAATAGTTCTATTGTGGATTATAGCACAATGTTGTGAAATAATACCGTTTTTGTTTTGAAAATGTTCTTGATTTTCTATATTTTATATGGTAACATACATTAAACAGAAGTATTTCAACTATTATATCTTAATAAAGTCAATGGAGGAGAAGCCATGTCTGGAACCGGTGAGCAAATTCGTTTATCACGATTGTTCAATGGAGCTGAGAACGCGGTTGTCGTAGCTATTGACCATGGTTTGTATTTTGGCCCTTTGGAAGGTCTGATTAACCTCCCCGCTGTTATTAAAAACCTCAAACAGGCAGATGCTGTTTTACTTAGCGCAGGCATGGCGTCTCACTGTGCAGATTTCTTTGCCTGTCGAGGCGCGCCGGCGATGATCATCCGGCTCAACTGGGCGACTAACTATGTGGCTCCCTGGAAGTATGATCATTCGCATTCTGTGCATCTACTCAGCCCAACTGAGGCGGTGCGACTGGGCGCTGATATTGTCTTGGGCAGTGTGACCTTGAAATCTCCAGATCAGGCAGAGGATGCCCGTAATGTGGAGCTTTTTGCCCGCTATACCCAGGAAAAGGAACGAGCCGGAGTGCCGATTATTTGCGAAGTCTATCCGATTGGCGGGGATGATGCAAAACCAGAAGATTTACAGGATCAAGTAGCGATTGGCTGCCGAATGGCATCTGAATTAGGCGCTGATATGATCAAGACATTTTACACTGGGGATAGTTTTTCCAGGATTGCAGCCGCCACACCCATCCCCATTCTGGCACTCGGGGCACTGAAACGACCATCAGAGAAAGCCGCTCTGGTGGCAGCCGCGGAAGCTATCGATCACGGTGCGCGCGGGGTGGTATTTGGCAGGAATGTCGTTCAAGCTAGCGATCCGACCCGGTTCCTAGAGGCTTTGAAAGAAGTCGTCAAAGCGGGTGTGTCGCCGGATATAGCTGCAAGTAAGTTTCAGTTGGAATGAACATGTCATTGCTTCTGGGCATTGATATTGGAACGACATCAGTCAAAGCGGGAATCTTCAACGACAAGGGGAAGTGCTTTGGAATTGTTCGGGAGGATTACACCATCCAAACACCAGTAGTCGATCATGTAGAGATGGACGCTGATATCTATTGGGAAGCTACCTGCACGGTGATTCGAGGAGTGTTGAAGACTGGCGATATTACCGGAAACGAAATAGTGGGGATCGGTGTATCCAGTCAGGGTGAAACGCTTATTCCAGTGGATGCAGATGGAAACCCGCTTCATCCTGCGATTGTTTGGCTGGATAATCGGGCT
>Ga0209536_100016543_pt1 | contig 10482 bp, 13 predicted proteins | sample DeeMarSeWOR28_12_FD_187461 | JGI IMG/M metagenome (GOLD analysis project Ga0209536, IMG submission 187461) | Marine sediment microbial communities from White Oak River estuary, North Carolina - WOR-2-8_12 (SPAdes) (version 2) | ecosystem: Environmental > Aquatic > Marine > Intertidal zone >...
GAAATTATCGCAAGCGCGGCCAAGACAGAAGCGGTCAGAAAGCGCATCGGTTCACTGGTGGAAGCCGGTGTGAGCGAAGGCGACCAGATAGAAATGGGCAACAACCTTGAGTCCATGACCAAAACCCCCGGCTGGGCGATTGTGGAAAACTTCATGCTCACCCGCATGAACCTTGTGGGCATGGCGGTTTCAGACGGCGTGAGCGAGGTTCAAAGGGGGGTGTCAAAGGGTTATATCGAGCTTATGCAGTACATTCAACTGCTTATACGACAAAAAAACGTGTTGATGGAAAAAGAAAGGGCAAAGCATGAAAAAGCCGAAAATGTACCGGAAGACGAAAAAGAGTAAGGGTTCGAACATTGCCGACTGGAACCCGTCAAACAACACCGGCGGCGGGCGCGTGGACGGCACGATTATCGGACCGATGAGCAGCGTCGGCACCACCGACGATCACCCGGCACCGGACCAGGGCATGGCAAAGGAAATCAAAAATCCTTCCGGGAGCAATCACGGCATGGGGAAATCCTCGTCGATAGGGCCGAAATAACATGGCGGCCTGGGAACTGCAAACATGCCCCGATTGCGGGGAGGAATTTAAAAACCTGTCTGTTCACAAGCGGCATTGTAAGATACGCAACAGAGACGAATACATGCTGCCGGAACAACCGCTAAACTCTATTATCTCTGACATAAAGCAGGTTCTGAAGCGAAAACGGCACAGTTTAACAATTACGACAGTCGAGCAAGACGGAGCGACAGAGGAAATTGAGATAAAAGCGAGAATCCGATTGAGATAAGGAGAACTTAAAAATGGCAGATAAAAACGATGTAAGCGGACTGCCGGATGTCGATTTGAGTCCCGTCATGGATCAACTCAAGACCGACACGTCGCAGACGACAAGCACCCCGCCTGCTGATGACCTTGACTTGGGACAATTCAAAAACCCCAAGGATATGCTCAAAAGCTACAAGGAGATTCAGGCGGCGTTTACCAAAACCACCCAGGAGAACAAGCAGCTTCGGGAAGCGGCAGCTAAACTCGAAACGATGCAGACCGAGCTTGAACGGCTGAAAGAAGAGCGTGAACTGGCGGCGCAGTCAGCACCTCAGTACCAGCCGCAGCAAAGCCAGGACTTTGAGTCCGCCTGGATGGAAGACCCGCAAAGGGCAATCGACGCGAGGGTTGCCGAGCAGGTCAGGATAGCGCGCATACAGGACGTTATTGCCGAGGAAGAGGCAAGAGACAGACCGTCTTTTATGGAGCGCAGCGCTTACGCGCAGCGTTTGGCTCAAGACCCGAAATACGCATACCTCGGCAACTCGCCTGCCGGGGTGAGAAAGCTGTTTGAAATTGCGGACAAACTGAGAGTCGAGCACGCGAAAACAAGCGCACGAAAAAGCCTGGAACATATATTCGGTGAGCCTCTTACAGAAGAGCAACTCGCCAACATGAGAAAATTGGTGATCGGCGACAGACCTGCCGGTCAAGCTAATAATAAAACAAATTCAGATGCCTATATGCCAGATACTTCGACTTCTACGGCAACAGGAGCAGATCAAAGCACGGGACCGGATTATAATTCCATGACGAATGAGGCGGCGGAAAAAGGAGATGTGGATGGTGTAATAGATGCCATGTTTAGAGGCATCCTGGCAGAATAGGAGAACTTATAATGGCTATTGCTAGTGGAGTTTTTATGGCGGCACCGGGCATGTTTACGACTGCCCTTGCTTCCAAGTTGGATAAAGTCGATTGTTCCCAGGTACTTGCGGCGGTCTTAAAGGCTGACCGTGCGCTACTTGGGCACATCAAAATGGGGCCTCCGGCCCGGAATATTGAATTTAACTGGATAGAGGATGATTTAAACGCGGTTACTTTTAGTGGCCACAATCTTACATCAACAAGTATATCGGTTGATGGTTTTACCGCTACAACATCATTGTCGCTTCTTATGCGCCCGGGTGCGATTGTTGCACCGCGCAACAGCGCGTCCGCCGGTTGTAATGAAATGCTGCTAATCGTATCGAGTGTCGTGGATCAAAGTACAGTACGGACCTCGATGTACGGAAATACGACTTATGCGACCTGTGCTAATTCCTGTGATTGGGTTGTAGTAGCGCAGCCTTACGGTGATTCATCGGACGCATCTTCAGATATCTCGAAGGCCCGTACCAAGAGATATAATTTTACGCAGATTTACGAACGGGCGATTGAAATCAGCCAGACCCGTAAGGGTATTGACATGGAAGCCGTTGTCAATGAGCTGCAACTTCAAATCAAATACCGTACTATGGAAATCAAGCGGGAACTCAATATCTCGACTCTGCTGGGTATCGGGTATTATTCCGGTGGTTACACCGCAGATCTTGATGAACGGACTTCACACGGCATCCTGAAACTAATTCAGGACCCGGCCATGACAGGTACGGCGACAAACGAAACCGTAACCGACTGTGCCGGAGCAGCACTGACTGTCGCTTTGATCAACGCCCAACTGTATAAGATGTGGGATCGAGGCGGTCTTGACGAAACGTCTGATCCGATTCTCGTAGTGGGCGCATCGCAGCAAAGAGCGATTGCCGGTATGGAGCAGGATATCCGGCGTGTTGAACAGGGCGAGCGCCAGGTCGGTTATTACCGGGATATTTTCTTGAGCGATATGGGCCTTGAACTGCCCGTTGTCCTGGATAGATGGATGCAAGCTGACAAAGTGCTTGTTCTTGACCGCTCTCGGGTAGCTATAAGGGCGCTTCAGGGTGATAATTGGCACATGGAAAAAATGGCTAAAACCGGCCGGTCAGAAAAATGGCAACTTTCAGGTCAATTTGGTCTTGAACTGAGAAATGCCGATTCTTGCCACGGATTAATGCTTGACCTTGCTTAATGTCATTCATAACGGAAAATAAAGATATCCATGATTTTCTAACATTGGTGTCAAAAAACACTGGTGAGCGCAATAGAGAACGCTGGATTGAAAATCTCCGTTGTAATCGAGCGTTGTTTCGTAAAACCGGATGGGCTGCTGATAAATTGCAGGGTGTAGAAAAAGGGAAGTCCGCTATTATTATTGGGGCTTCCCCTGCGGTTGAAAAGCAGATCAAAACCTTAAAAGAAATACAATACGACAAAGACTTTGTATTTTGCGCTTTGAGTTCCAATTTAGATTATCTTCTAAAAAATGGAATCAAGCCAAAATATACAATTGTAGTTGATGCACATGAGTCAACAGGTGCGGACTGGAAAAACGTTGATATGAACAAGACAAAAGATATCACGTTGATTTCCAATACCTTCACCTATCCACCGATGCTAGAAAGGTGGAAAGGGCCACTTTATTTTTTAGCACTGGATTCAGATAATAAATTTATGAGCAAAAAGCATGATAAATGGTATGGCCCCGCAAATGGTTTCGGTAATGGGTTTCCGTCGATTATGGCTCAATTTAACATCATGTCGATGGTAGCATTTTTGATTTTTGAGTGCATTGTGCTTTTATTCATCGGGCATGAGTTGAGTTTTAAAGATGATGATGCGCGATATTATGTTGATCGCAAAGACGATAGGGATAATGAAACCAGATACCCTCACGGTGATATTAATCTTAACAAAGTGCATACCACGACAGGTCTGCTTGCCGTAAAATATTCACTTGAAGCATTTTTGGAGCCATTAATGGGGGCAGGCTGGTTTTTCAATTGTACCGAGGCCGGTATATTCGGGATGTCGAAAAAATTTCCTTATCCCCATCAAATACCCTGGATACAGCAATTAACGCTTAGAAACGGCATCGCCCAGGCGCGCAACATCATGCGCACGGGTCAGCCGTTTTACGAATAGGAGAACTACAAAATGAGCGACTTTTCGGAACTTTGTCCTCTTTTTAACACGGGGGTGTTTAACGAAGTCGTTTTTCCAGATGTTGCTTTAAGCGATGTTTCGGCATGTGCGAACGCATTGTTCGCTACATACGATGCAATGGCGTCTTCATTGGGCAGTTTTAACTTTGGAAGAACGGTTATCGTGACAGCCGCATGGCTTAAAAAGGTAACGGGGCCTGAGGATAAAGAGTTTATCTATCTCAGGCATCATTCGAGCAAGCTGGCAGCAGGTACGACATTCGGAACGATTCAGATATCAACTTCCGTTACAGGTCAGCCTGTGGGTCATGCTTACATCCCTTTTACAGTCACGGAAATGACGTTTGATTCAGCGGCGGTCTTAGGACTTGCCCCAGCAACGGTAACGGCGGGGTCAGGCGGCGTATTCGACCTGATTGTTAGGTATAAGGAGAAATAATCATGACCGATTTTAGCGAACTTTGTCCCTTGTTTGATACAGGGGTGTTTAACGAGTTTACGTTCCCTGAAGTCAGCTTGTCGGATATTTCGGCCTGCGCCAACGCGTTGATGTTTTCAGCAGACGCCCAGGCCAGTTCAAGTGCTGATTTCAATTTTGGAAGAACTGTTATTGTCACAAATGCGTGGCTGAGGGTGAGGATCGCGCCTGCGGGATCGTGTATCATCCACTTGAAACATCACACGACCATGAGAGCTGCCGGTACGATTATGGGCACACTAAGCGGTACGACCACGGGTGTCGGGTTTGACGCCCATGCATGGGTGCCGATGATTGTTACCGCCGCAACGTTCGATTCTGCGGCTGTTCTCGGTCTGGCACCGGCAACAGTGTCTTCCGATAACGGTGTGTATGATCTCATGATCAGGTATAAAGAGAAATAGGAGGCGACAATGTCTGACTTTGGAGAAATTTGCCCTTTGTTTAATACAGGGGTTTTTAATGAATTGATATTTCCGAGAATCAAAATGACGGATATATCAACAACCGCCAATGCGCTCTTGGGAACAAATGATTGTCACGCTTCCTCTTTAGGAGATTTCACATTCGGAAGAACTGTGGTAATTACTGCGGCCTGGATAAGAAAAAAAACCACGCCAGCCGCCGCAGAAACGATGGTGCTTAACCACCACACGAGCAAGCTGGCAGATGGCACGGCTTTCGGAACGCTGAAAATTACCACCAGCGTTACGGGTCAAACAGTCGCGCATGGCTATATGGCAATGAATGTTTCAACCGCGACTTTTGCATCATCGGATGTTCTTGGCATCACTTACGGAACATCAACAGCCGCAAACGGCGGTATTTACGACGTTATAATCAGGTACAAAGACAAGTAATTCGTTCTTTCGAGGGGAGCAAGGATGAAAAATGCGGCGTTTATTCCCGCTCGTAAAGGCAGCAAGGGTCTGCCGGGAAAAAACAAAAAACTTTTTGCCGGGAAGCCGCTTGTTCAATGGTCGATAGAGCGGGCAAAAGAAACGAAGATGTTTGACCATATATTTGTTTCTTCCGATGATGACGATATTTTGCAAATAGCCAACGATTGCAAAGTTGTGCCGGTCGAAAGACACAAGGATCTTGCAACAGACGAAGCCGACATGGACGATGTGATGTTCGATTTTTTCGCCCGCCCCGGCCACGGATGCAAGTACATCTGCCTTTTGCCGCCGACCGCGCCGCTGCGCTCGTCAAAAGACATAATCGCCATGTATAAATTCATTAAAATGAAAAAATACTGGACGGTTATCAGCGTGGTCTGGAACGATTTTATCGGATGGGTAAACGATGCGACAAACAAAGGCCCTGCGCCGTTTTATAACGTGTCGCGGCGACCGAGAAGGCAGGACAGAAACAACTTTTTTATGGAAAACGGGTCTATCTACTGGTTCAAGCACGATATTTTTATAACTTACGGCCAGATGATAGCCAACCCGATAAAAGTCAAGCTGTACGAAATGCCGGAAACCCGGAGCCTTGAAATAGACACGGAATTTGATTTTTACATGGCCGAGAAAGCGCATGAATATTCATCAGTGGCAGGCTCAGATTAAAAGCTTTAACAAGCAGTTTGAGAAACACACGGACATCAGAAACCAGTGGGATGAGAACATAAAAGAAAACTTCCCGCGGTTTAAAAAAGACTTGAGCATCTGGAACCTTGAATGGCTGTTTTACAAGCAGGAAAAGGCCGTTGTGATTGTCGGCGCTTCTAAGAGGCTTGAAAAGGATGTCGAGAAATTAAAGCAACTTGACGACCGGTTTTGTATTATATGCGCGAACAGTTCTTTGAAATACCTGCTTCGGCACGGCGTGATACCCGATTACTGTATCTGTATTGATAGCGACCACATAGACATTCCCCAGCACCTGGATATCGACAGGGACGATGTCACACTGCTTGCCAGCACTGTTATGTACGGCAAAGCCCTGGATAAATGGAAAGGACCGCTTTATTTTCTGCCCTATTATTCGGTTGACAAGGAAATGAAAAAAAAGGTCAGGCGCAAGCTCGGAAAGGGTGTTCCCAGCGGCGGTAATTCCATGACAGAAGCCATGTATATCGCCACCATAATCTTTGGTGCCAGGACCGTAATATTTGTTGCAAACGAATACTGCTTTGAATCGGTCAAGAACTATTATGCCGATAAAAAAGCGGCAAAGCAGGAAAAAATGGGCATCATTTATCCGATACACGATATTCTCGGTCGTAAGAAATGGACCCAACCGGCGCATTATATCTATGCCCAATGGACCGAAAAAATTTGCGCTGACTTGTCGCCGCCCGGTTTTTTCATTGATACCAGCTTCGGTATCCTGGGAAAGGAAAAACGAAGTGTTATAAACATTATGGAACTGTCGGAAGCCATTGAAAAAGTCAAAAAAGCCTTTGACGATGCCAAAAGATTAAATGAAGCTAAAACGGAAAAAGACAGGGACAGAATTTTAAAGGAGCTTACGCCAAAAAATGAGCAAAGTTCGGTGTACCGTTACAACCTGCATGAACATAAAGAACGGCTATTGCAGCTTGCCAGAAGTTGAGCTTGTGTGGTTTGCAGCGCTGGATTTCGGCGGATCAATAGGGCCGAGAGTGTTTTTGAGATGCACGGACCTAACCCTGCCGTCGGAGCCTGAAAAAAGTGAGTAATGTTCTTTTAATAGCATACGACAATGAAAGCCATCTGCCGGTTTTCCCTATGAATATTTTTTATCTCATGGGGGCGCTTCGGAAAGAGGGGCACACGATAGGGGTCTGGCATCAAGATATTCATCACGAGCCGGATAAGGGGCTTTCAAAGATTTTAGACCGCAGGTTCTTTGATGTGGTCGGGATCGGTTTCGTTGCCGGGTATTATCCTTACAGGAAGGTTAAAAGCCTGAGCAGGATAATTAACGCCCACAGGACACGAAAAGACATTAATTTCGTGCTCGGCGGTCACGGTCCTGCCGGCGCATCGGAGTTTTTTTTAAACAAAATGGGTGCCGACACGGTGGTTGTCGGTGACGGCGAAAAAGCCATTTGCGATATCGCGCAGTCAAATAAGAAAGGCATTATAAATGCCGGGTCTGTGGATGGCGACTATCCGGATCTTGAGTGCTACGAATCGTTTCCGTTGGACATTTACAGGCTAAACCGCACGCCGCTGGCCGGGCGGACGGATTTTTGCCTGCCGATTTTATCCAGCCGGGGCTGCAAATGGAATTGCAGCTTTTGTTACCGCATGAGAGACGGCTTTCACGAGCGCAAGTCTTCTGCGATCATGCAAGAAATTCGGTACTTGCATAAAAACTATGCCATCAATTATTTCGACTTTGAAGACGAACTTCTCATGTCAAGCGAGAAGAGAACGGCGGCAATATGCGAAGCGATTTTGAAATTACCTTTTGCGATAAAATGGGACTGCAATGGACGACTGAATTTTGCAAAGCCGGAGATCCTGAAGTTAATGAAGCGCGCTGGCTGCGGTTACGTGAACTATGGCATCGAATCCTTGAATCAGAATATTCTCAACCAGATGGGCAAAGGGTTGACTTTGGACTGTATATACACTGGTGTGGAAAATACTATAAGCGCTGGCCTGAGTCCGGGATTAAATCTGCTCTGGGGATTTCCGAATGACAGCGAGGAAAACCTGAAAAAAGAGGTTGAGTTTTTAAGCATATACAGTTCGCACGACGAGCTGAGAACTATCCGGCCGGTCACGCCGTATCCGGGTTGCCGGTTGTTCGACCAGGCGGTTGAGATGGGGCTGGTAAAAGACGCGAAGGACTTTTACGAAAACAAGCACGTAAACTCGGACCTGATAAGCGTTAATTTCATGGACATTCCCACCGCGGAGGCGCACAGGATGCTTTACCGGGCGAATAAAGACATTTTGTTCAACTATTATTCAAATCGGTTCGAAAGTGCGATTTCCGGTGCTGAAAGACTGTATTTAAATGGCGACACAAATTTTAGGGGATTTAGGCCGGTATGAGATACATATGGAAAAACGGTAAAATATTACCGGAATCCGAAGCGCACGTATCGGTGTACGACAGTGCGATGATGTTTGGTGATTGTGTGTTTGAAATGACCAGATCCTTTAACGGCGAGCAGTTCAAGCTACGCGAGCATCTTGAGCGCCTGTTCCGGTCGGTCAAGTACGTGCAAATACCGCTGGAAATGACAATTGACGAACTTGAGACTGTCTGCTTGCAGGTAGCGGAAGCTAATAATCACGGGCCGGACGACGAGCACAGACTAATGATTAACGTCACGCGGGGTCCGCTGGCGATTTATACGGATGTCGTATCCACAGGCCCGACCGTAACGGTCACTGACTTCCCCCTACGGTGGACGGTTGCGGGGATGGGCAAACTCTTTGAACGCGGCATAAACGCCGTTATCCCCTCGCAAAGAGCCATCCCCGCTCACCTTCTCAACCCGAAAGTCAAATGCCGCAGCCGTCTTCATTACATGATGGCGAATATCGAAGTCAGCCGGTTCAAAGGTGACAACAACTGGCCGCTGCTTTTGGACGAAAACGGACATGCCGCAGAAAGTTCAGGGGCGAATTTCTTTTGCGTGCAGGAAAACAACCGGGGGGATGTCTGCATAGTTTCTGCAAATATAGGCAATGCCCTGGAAGGAATCAGCCAGAACTATATATTCGAACTGGCGAAGCAAATCAAAAGCAACGAATACGGTTTTGACAGTTGTCCGGTAAAAACCATGCCGCTGACAGTACAGGACATTTATTCCGCCAATGAAGCTTTTTTTACAGCCACGCCTTTTTGTATGCTGCCGGTGACATCGCTAAACGGCGTGCCGATTGGAAAGGGACGATGGGCGGGACATATTGGAAGGATTTATACCCAATTGTTAGACAAGTGGTCTGAAAACGTCGGCGTGGACATCAAAGCCCAGATTCAGGCATGGGATAAAGGCAAGCAGGACGGGCCAAGCCCGTATCAGTTTAAATGAACGGACTTTCAACCATAAATATCGAACTCACCAGCCGGTGCAATAAGGCGTGCTGGTGTTGCGGACGCCGCAAGATGGAAAAGCAGCACCCGGAGTTGTGCGACTGGGGGGACATGGAATTTGCACTGGTGCAGCGAATTGCCGACCAGTTGCCGGACTCGGTGGTGGTGCAGCTACATTGGAATGGAGAAACGCTGCTGTACCCGCAACTGGGTGACGCACTCAGGCTATTTGACAGAAATATTAGATGCTTAAACACGAACGCCAAACTGTTACTTGAGAGAGCAGATGATATTATCGGGAACCTCGAAACAATTACAATCTCGGTTATCGAAAAAGACCCCGAGGGACAGGCGCAGTATGAGATTGTGCGTGCATTCCTTGAGAAAAAAGGCAATGAAAAACCACACATGGTCTACCGCCTTCTCGGCGAAGTGGAAGAACCAGAGCGATGGCAAGCCCTACCCGGCATTTGCGCCAGGCGGATCTTGCACGCTCCCGAAGGAAGTTTCAAATATAAAAAAGAGCCGACTGTGCCGGAAATCGGAATCTGTCTCGACCTATTGCATCACTTCGCAATCGACCGATATGGCAACGTCTCACCATGCGTCAGGTACGACCCACACGGCATGGCAAGACTCGGAAACCTTAACAACGGGAACAGCCTACACGACCTCTGGAACTGCAAGAGGCGCAGGGCAATGATAAGGGACCACATACAGAATCGGCGGGACAAGTGGGGGCTGTGTAAGACGTGTGAGTTCTGGGGAGTACCAAAGTCATGAGAGGCGGCAAAAACGAAGAAAGACTGTATTTGTTCGACCATTCGCTGCTAAATGTTGAACGGACCAACATGCCGAACATGAGCGAGCTGGTGGCGCGTCATGAGGCAAGATACCATCTGGCAGCGTTTCTGGCGCGCCCGGGCATGAAGGTGCTGGACTTTCCCTGCGGGTCCGGGTACGGGGCCAAGATACTGAAAGACGTTGATTACGTCGGCATGGACATTGACGACATTACGGTCGAGTACGCCAACCGGTTTTACGCCGGCAGGTTTTACGTAGACGACATGACCGACCCTAAAAAGATCGGTGATAATCAATATGACCTGATATGCTGTATCGAAGGGCTTGAGCACATCGAAATGCAGTATCAACCG
>Ga0209536_100016545_pt1 | contig 10481 bp, 11 predicted proteins | sample DeeMarSeWOR28_12_FD_187461 | JGI IMG/M metagenome (GOLD analysis project Ga0209536, IMG submission 187461) | Marine sediment microbial communities from White Oak River estuary, North Carolina - WOR-2-8_12 (SPAdes) (version 2) | ecosystem: Environmental > Aquatic > Marine > Intertidal zone >...
CGGGCAGATTTTGTAAATCCAATAACTTTCGTATATCCTCCGGGCCATCAAAAAAAGATTGAATTGTTCCATCCGGTTGATTATCCGAATCATAATATGCGAACGCTTCGGCCAGATTGTACATAAAAAGCAGGAGATCTTCCTGTGAGCGTTCATCAATATGAACATAATCAGTCTGAAGAGCATCCAGAATCCTGTCAATCTGATTTATCCCGTCCCGTATGATTTTATTACCGCAATTCATTTATTCAGCAGTAGATTTGTCCCCTCTTCCAGATAAAACGGATATACAAAATTATATCTGGAATTGGTGTTTCGCACGGTATAGATGATTTCAATCAGTATTATTCCTTCATTACTGTTCTGGGTATTGATTTTCACCTGGTTCAGGTCGATGCGTGGTTCATGAAAAAGGATTGATGTTCTGATCTGATCGCTAACACGGGTGATCAAAGTAGTCGTGAGCGGTTCAAATAACATCACATCCAGATTGCAGCCATAACCGGGTTGTAATACACGCTCTCCCTTCCTGGTTGAAAGCAGGATGGACAAACTTTGCCGGATATCCTCTTCTTCCTGAACCATCTCTACCTGATTCCGTTTTTTATCAAAGCTGGGAGGAAAACTCCAACCTCGTCCCAGAAAGGGGCTTTTCAGTTCTTCTGCCATCGATTATCAGTTGATATAAGGAATATGAAGCAATATAGTGGGTACTGTTTTTTCTATCCTATTAAAACTGTAAATTCTCCCAGAATGATTGACCCCCCATGTGAAGTAGAGTCACCCAACCGGGCAGCCGGCATACCACCAATAAATACCGTACCCGAACCGGCAGCTATTGTATCGGGAGGTCCGGTACAGGTGGCCATGTCACCCACGCGGGCAGCAGGTAGTCCACCAATTAAAACAGTAACTTCACCGGGAGGAAGTACCGGGCCACCTACATGTGGAACCGTACCCGTTACGAGCGGACATACATGCATATCACTTATTCTGGCGGCAGGTTGTCCCATGGCATAATAAAATTATAATTATATTGAATTCAGTATGTATCAATTAATCTGAACCAGGGATCCTTTCAGTACTGCAACCGCACTTGTACTTACCTCGGCGCCTGCCGAACCTTCCGCTTTAAAACTGGCACCTGCCTTGATCTCAGTATTAGCTCCCCCTTCGACCTGCAAATTGGATCCGGCTTTTAAAATCAGATCGGTGCCGCTTTCAATGGTGATGCCATTGCTGTCCATAATAATGGAGTTGCCATTTTCATCTTCCAGTTTGATTGCACCTTCGTCTTCGTCAAGAACGATTTTTTTCCCGGTAGGTGTTTCCATCGTAAGTGTCTTGGTTTCATCGTTGAAAAGGATTTTCATCCCTGTTTTAGTAATGAATCCTTTTTCGAAGTTATCATCAGAAGCTTCCAGTGGGGCTGGTTTTGCACTGCTGTTCAGCATCCCTAGAATCACCGCATCACGGGGATCATCATAAATAAATCCGACAATAACTTCATCCCCGATCTCAGGAAGGAAAAATGATCCCCGGTTTTCCCCCGCGTCCAGTGTGGCAATCCTGGCCCAGGTACCTTCCGCGGTCGGATCCACAACCGGTAATTTTACCAGGATTCTGTGTTCACCATCAGGATCATCCTGAAGTTGGGTTACCACCCCTATATGTAATCCGGGAATGGAAGGAATCAAATTGCCGGCGGGTTTTCCTCCGGCTGTAGCTTTATTTGATATCCAGTCATGTGAAAAGCCAAACTGAACCTGTGTATGCCATTCACCCCCAACAATATCGTGCCGTACTCCGGACACGAAGACGGTTCCGTTAAACCGGTCTCCCAGACCCTGTAACGCAATCAGGTTACCGGGTTTGAGAGATGCAAATCCCGTAAATTTAACTCTGCCACGGTTTTTTGATAACCGGGATTTTAACATCTCCGAATCCGCCCAGGTTTGCAGTTCATCCTGTACTACCTGGCCGCTGTGTCTCAGTGAATAGGATTCAAGCGCTCCCACTCCTGCCAGATCAGCTCCCGAAAGATTACCTGCTTCCGGAATCCCATCCGGTTCGGTAGCTTCAGCTTCAATCATCTCCTGACTGGAATAATCCCAACCTGATGCCTTGATGGCTGAAAATTGATTTCTTGCATCAATTTCACCATCAAACTCAAGGATCGTGGCTCCAAATTGTAGTGTAAGTAACGACTCCTGGTCAAAATCCGGTTTTTGAATATTAATAATTCCATCGTCAGCAATACATATCAGGCCATTGGCTTCCGTTCTGGTTATAATAAAATCCCAGTCGCTGCTTTCGAATTGTATCAATTCTGAGTGGTTGACTTCAAAATCATTTATACTTGATGACACGTCATATGCGGACATAATTTGTTGTATAGCATCTCCATCCGTCATGGAGGTAAAATAGCGGTTTTTTAATCCTAGTGTTGTTTTAAAAACCTTGTCCCGGCAATCCAGCTTTAACAGGGAGGTGCCATCCTGCCTGATCTGGATACCATGTTTTACAATAATTCCCTTGAATATCACATCCTCCTGTTCGTCGTACCCCGCTAAAATCTCAATTTCTTTCCCTGGAATAAAGAATTCATCACTGCTTGCAGCAAAATTTTCACCGGAGGCCTCACCGTCCAATAATGCTACTTTTGCGAATGGTACACGGTTTACCTCCTTCAGTACAACGATTGATAGAGGCTGATATGTCCCGGGCACTTCCGCCCCTTCGATATTAATTTTAATAGTTACCTTGTCCGATGACCCTTCAACAGGAATTATCCGTTCGTTTGGCATTTATCACGTTTTTTGAAGAGGTGGAAATTCTATTCGCTGGCCTGCTTTCAGATGACGAAAATTTATCAGTTTATTAAACCGGGCTATCTCCAGGTAATATTTTCCGTCTCCGTAAATTTTCTGGCACATAAGTGGTAGGGTATCTCCTTCTTTAACGATTCGTACATGGGTCAAGTCCGGGGAACTGTTGTTCTCCTCAGCCAGTCGCAAGTTGTCTTCGATAAGACCCTGAAACTTTGCTTTGGCCGTGGCTCTTACGGGTGTTCCGTCGGGCCGGAACAGGCTGTAGGTAATGGTCAGATTTGTGAGTACACATTTGAATAAAAGCACGCCCCATATTACCTGTAAAAAATGGGGACTATGACTTTCTCCATTGTATCCGGACACAATCTGTTGGAATCTATCTACATCTGCCTTAATTCCATTATTTCTCTGTTCATCGGTTGTGCCGGGAAGCGTACCTGTACTGTCAAAAATAAAAGTAAACTCTATGATCTGGGGTTTTATTTTATTGAATTTGGGAAGTTTATTACTTGTACCGGGAGCCTGATCCTCACCATACTCGATCTCGTAATTGATCGCATAACTTTCCGGATTGACCGCTACAAAAAATTCTCCATCAGCTACCTTCTTGGAATCTTCATAGCCGGCACTGGTAAATGCCAGAATCTGCATTTTTTTCAATTCTCCCAATTCCATCAGGGTTCCGCTTTTTCTTTCAGAATTTCCATCACCTGTTCAACACAGGCTGCAATGATGTCCTTTGTATTTGCCTGTTCGTTCGTTTTTTCACCGGTATTTCCTTCACCCTTCCCGGCCGAATCCCGGATGGTTACTTTAATTACAACTTCCTTGGCAATCAGGGGCATTATTCCTGCAGGTTAAAATACTGGTATTCCAATTCGAGGGTTTCTATCACAATGCTGCTTTTTTCAGCTGTGAAATCCGAGACTGACCACTTCTTCGGCCACGCATTAATTACGTTCCAGGTAATCAGGGGTTCGTGTTCCTCATTCAACAGAAACACCAGTACATTTTTCGGATAAATGATGAGTGTCTGAAACGCATCATTGCACCATTCTATTAATTTCGAATTTTTTGTGATTCCTCGCTTAAGTATCAGGTTACCATATTTTGTCCTGAGAGGCAGAACGTGTTCAAACCGATGTTCCCCACCTTCCTTAACCGATTCAGTCTGAATATCAACAGATAATCCGGCTACAGACTGAAAACGGACATCCACGTCTTCCTTATCCAGGTCCTGGAATTCTACCTTGAAATGAAATCCTGTTGGCGGATAAAATGAAGCCATTAACTCACGAATTCAGCAGTCAGACCCTCGTGAGCCAATTCCATCGTTTCAATGGCAATTTCATTCCCGTCTGCCTTCAGGTCGGTGGCCTGTACTTTTAAGGGCCAGGCATTTTTCAGCCGCCATACTACCACCGGTTGATGTTCTTCATTCAATAATTTAATGGTTACAGACCTCCGGTCGACGGTATTCAGGGCAATTGTATCGTACCATTCATAAAAACTACCCTGACCCTTGAAGGTGCCACGTTTCAGCGTGATATTACTGAATTTCTGCATTCCGGGAATCTTCAGCTTGGAGTATTCCCTGCTGTTTCCATCACGGTATTCGATAACTTCGGTCTCTACGTCCAAACCGGATACCTCGGTGAACCTGAGATCGTTTTCATTTCCATCATTCCATTCTACCTGGAAGTGAAACTTTGGTAATGGGTATTCTGCCATTTTTTCTAATTTTTAGATTATAATTTTTAACTGAATTATGCTTCCTGCATTTTGTGTGAGAAACGCAGGATAATGAATTCTGCAGGCCGTACTACGGCGAGACCTACTTCAACAATCAACCTGCCTTCCAGAATGTCAACGGACGTCATGGTTTCCCCGAGACCTGCTTTTACATAAAAAGCCTGTGAAGGTTTAGCGCCTGCGAGGGCACCTGCCCTCCATTGTATAGTCAGAAAATTGGTGATCATCGCTTTCACCTTTGTCCATGTATTGGCATCGTTTGGTTCAAATACAAAAGGTTCAGTAGCTTTTTTTATCGATTCCTCGGCAAAGATAAAAAACCGCCTTACCGGAATATACCGCCACTCGTTATCGTTACCGGCCAGGGTGCGGGAACCCCATACAAGCGTCCCTTTTCCAGTAAAAGCTTTAATGGCATTGATCGATTTTCCTGCCCCGACATCTACATTCAGGCGATCATTTTCACTGATTGTTATATTTAGGGTAGGTTTCGAAACGGAATTTATACTCACATTGGCGGGAGCCTTGAATACGCCACGATCAGAATCAACAGAAGCATATATTCCCGCAACAGCGCTACTGGGTGGAAGTAAAAAATGATCGTTTTCCAGTTTTTCAATTACGTTCTTAAGGACCGGGATTTGCAGGATCATGCTGGTCTGTTTTTGATTTTCAGTATTATGGGCATCCTCCATATATGAGTTTATTGCAGCATAAACCTTGTAGAAAATCGTCCTTAAAATCGGTTCAACGAACATCATATTTTCAATACGCTCCGCTGAATCCGAAGCTGCCGGATTTGGTAAGATATCGTTTAATGTAGTATCTACATTGGTACCGACGAAAATGGCTGTCAATGAACTGTATGTCCAGGATGTACCATAATTGGGAAAATCGCTGGTAGCTCCGAAAATCTGAGCATTCGATGCATTGTTATCAATTTTAGCCAGGGTATCAAGTGTCGGATTCGCCTGATGATTCGTGGGTGTAGCTGCTAGTTCATCGGCAGCAGACCGGATTTGAGTTAAAAGTTCAGCGAAGGTTATAGGTGAAGTAGAGGTATCATTTGCGTAATTATCAATAAACTCTTCTGTGATCTCATAAATATAATTAATCAATTCCCTGAAAGCTCCCCTCACATCAGCTATTACAGGAGATGTTGCCCGGGCAAGTGCGTAAAACTGACTTCTCAATACCAGATATACATCCTCTAATTTTGCAATTTTTGTATCAGTAAATGCGGCATCTTTCGTCGCAATAAAATTATTTAAATCAGGTTCCAGATGAAGTGTAAGATCAGTAACGATCTGATCCATCTCCTGAATCAGGGTCAATGTATCGGTATCGGCTGGATCAACATACGTACTCCAGTCTACATCAGCTCCAAGTTTTTTAATCTTATCCTTTACATCCCTGTAATTGACCTCCCTACCGATGCTGGTTTCCAGGTAGGGAAAATAAGCCGCACCATAACTCAGGTATTTAGTACCGATATTCGTTCGGAAATTATCAATGTCATTTGTAAAATCTACATTCTTGCTGGCCGGATCGGTCATATGAACATCTGCGATCAGAAAACGGTCTTTTAGGGTGTTACATTGATCGAGTGCCTGCTTGTATAAATCGGTGAGCTGGGTTTTTGTTAATGCGATCCCGTCAGGGAAAACGATTAGCGTAGGTTCATCAACTTTGACCAGTACCTCTTCCAGTCCCCTCAGCAGGTCATCCTTATCAATCGATGCAGGTGTGGTATACCGTCCGATGGAAATGATATAACAATCGCCACCTCCATTATCAAAGAATAATCGAAGGCTGTCATAGAGATAATAGGTTGAATTCACTGTAGAACTCACAACATTGTTATTTTCGTCAAGAGATACACTCGTAACATCGATTGAGGGCCCAGAACCAAATCTTTCTTCATAATCAAGCAATGAAGAAATCCGGATCGCCTTGTCTTCCAGGTTTTCACCCTTAAATGAAGCTGTTTCCGTATATCCAATAAATGCAGGTATCGCAGTTTCCACTGCCGCAACGGAAGGAGGAAATTTCCGTATTTCCTCAACGAACACACCAGGTGTACTATATGTCGCCATAATTCATAGTTTTTAAATAATAAATGATTTTATTTTAAGAAGGCGGTCCTAACCCACCTCCCATATTAATTTCAGAATATATTCTACTACCATCCGGAAAAATTGAAGCCACTTCCGGATTCGGAAGAAAGAACGTATCTCCTCCCATATCAATTTCAATACGCCGGCTGAATTGTGTTAATCCCAGGGGTTGAGTTGAAACCAGTATCGTATCCACCGGATTACCCGGAGTGAGCTCATAAACCTCGACCTGGGATGATGCAAAACTCGGTGCACTGGCATAATAATAGCGCCAGAAAGTCGACCTGTTTTTCCAGTGTATGGTATAGTTGGGTGATAATAGCCTGTTTTCATTGTACTGATCCAGCCACCGATAGCTGTTCAAGCTTCCATCCGGTTCAAAAAAACATTCGATAAGCGCAAAGGGCCGTTGAAGGTAAAGCACATCGTCCATAAAAAATGTAAGACCTAACTCGGGAATTACAGTTCCCGTATCATCACGAACTTCAAGTATGTAGTATGCGGAAGGAAAACCGGATAACCGTAATTCGCATTCGGTTAAGGTTGTGCCTGGTTCAGTAGTGGTAAAATGAATGGTTTGTAAATGCTCTCCTGTATAATTATACAATAGAAATGAAAGATTCTCTTTTGCTGCACTTTCAACATTATGTTTAAAAATAGCAGGCCTCAATACAATTCGGTCTTCCTTAGTAACAAATTGCGGAAGAGGATCAAGATCAGGATAAATGGAAAACCATTTTGAAGTGTTGAAAGCTCCTGGTCCATTATTTTCGATTGCCTCAAGCATTACCGGGTTAGCCGGATCGGTTAAACTGATTACTATTTCTCCGGCTTCATACGCATAAGAAGCGTCAAAATCCGGTACGGTACGACTTAAATAGAGTGGCCCACTACCCTGCTGATTGTCTGCGCGGTTAGAAAAATAATACATAAAGCGATCCTTATTTTTCGTTTCTTTTTCGAGCCGGATATTCGACATATTAATCATTTGCCGGTTTTCCAGACTGACAGCAAAGCGCAGGCTGAAAGGTTTGTTGAGAGGAACTAAAGGAGCAAACGTCCCATCACCCATGCCGGTGACCTGGCAGGCAAGTGAAAAACCAAAGTTGTTCTGTTTAAATATCAGACGATGATTGTCAAGTAAATTTCTGCAGTCTTTCGTAGGTGAAATGAAAAAATCCCTGGATACCTTATACTTATTCTGTTGTGTATCCATAATTCGTTGCTGCTGATCAGCCGGGATACCCAGATACAAGGATGATTCACGTGGAAGATAATACTCGTGTATTAATTGTGTGGAAAACAATGTTCGATATTGGATTAAACTACTCACTACTATTTTCGAATATGGATTGTATCGGATTGAATATCTTGGATATATTCACCTCTTTCCGTAGTATACTCTCTTTTAACCGGAAGAATACCGGCTTTATACATTACAAACGGCACCTGTTTCCCTCCGAGCGATCCCCATAAATGATTGACCTGCTCAAATGTCATGGAATATAGTTCCAGGCTGACTCTTACATCCTGCAGATCCGGATCGTGAATTGTATTTGGAGCCGGTGAATTTTGTACTGTAAATACATGTTTACTCTGGAAAAATTCAATCAATTGAGAAAGACGCGTTAAACCATTCGAATAATCCGTATCATCCGTAACATTGCCTCTGCTGGTGAAATTAGCAGTGAATAACAAAAAAAGATTTAAAAAAGCTGGTGGGTTTGTCAGTTCATGACGGCTGTTAAATTTATTATAGGGAGACGTATTCTTTAAAGTAGTTTCTTCCATTATATTTACCAGGCTCAATACGATTCTTCCCTGCATATATCCCTCGTTACCACCCAGCCCTTCCGACATGCCTATATTTCCGAGTACTACCGGAGGTTCATCCACATTACTGCTGACCTGCCGGATATAATCGCCTAGCTGGTCCACCAGCATGTTCAAAATTGGCTGAATCATTGTGAATAGTTATGTTTAATCGTTACAACAATTAGTATATGGAAATATAATCATTCTAGATCTTCATACAGCTTCGCCATATCAGTCACATACGTTTATGACTTTGTATAGAAGTATGCAATTCACATTTTCTGAAAAATCGATTTATTGGAAGTATCCATATCCTTTTTACATATCTTGAGTAGGATACAACTCAACTACCGAAATATTGCTTTCAATAAATCAACAAATACATGGACAGAATTCTCAGGATTCAATTAACTGTTTTTGATCCTGATTGAACAATATCCGAAAGGATCAAATTAGAGATATTCAGAGTTAACAGCAATCCCCATTATTAGGTATTTTTGAAAGCCGGTTATTGAATAAATACAAAAAAATATTTATTAAAGCCAAAAAGAATTTGAAGCCTTTGTGATGAGCTCAGCCGTATTCTGAACCTTAAATTTGGATAAGATGTTTTTACGATGGCTGACAACTGTGTGATAGCTGATATGTAACCGGGAAGCAATCTGTTTCGTTGAAAAGCCATTGGCGATCAGGTGCAGGATCTCTTTTTCTCTTTTTGTAATATAATTGTTATGACCATTCACCTTTAATGGAAATTTACTCTGGGTATTATTAAGGACCTTTTTTGAAGATCCGTTATAGTTAAAAATATGCTTATAATTTCTTTTAATTCTCTTGAGTTCATTGAGTGAATCCACATTTTCTTCGAGTTTTTTCCATAAGTATTGTTCGGATTGTATCTGCCGTGTTATGTCCTTTAAAATCCCGATCAAACATCTTTGTTCTGCCTCGAGATCAATATTTTTAAAAAATTTACACTCAAGCCAGGTTATAAGGCCCCATTTATTATTCATTTTAAACGTAAGCAACGAATGATCATTCTTCCTGCCCTGTTCTAGGATGTTATCGATAAAAAAGCTTTTTACTTTAATATAATCATCGGGTACTACGAGTTGAAAAAACAAATTTATTCCACCATTGATGATTTCTTCAGAAGAATACCCTACAATTCTTTTCACCGAATCGCTGACAAAAACTATTTTTTTATTCGTGACATCCAGGATAAACAGTACGAAGGAATCAATTATATCAAAAATGTTTAATTGATTTTTATGGAGCAGTTTTTTATTTAAATGATCCTCTATAGGTAGTTTGGTTAAATTAATTAAAAGAATTACAACTTTTTAAATTAGCTAATTTTATCTGAGAATGGAATCCTAATAAATTCATTAAATTACATACGTACCTAATATTTTATTTTTACTGATTTTATCAATCATAAGATAGTGTAAACAGAATATTTAGTTAAAATGATTTGTATCTTGTATGTATGGTAAGTGTAATATATTCCCCGTATTCATTAAAAAACAAGAGATCCAAAAAGGTGCTGCAGCCTCACCCAACCTGAAATAACGAGACACGTCCTGAGTGGCCCGATGGAATCGGGCTGTATCGAAGGATGGCTGGTAAAACGCAACTCACCCGGCCAGACCGATCTACCCGGTCTGACGAGATTTATCGCCGCTGTTGCGCGTCTCCGGACGCGTGAATAATATATCAATTACGAATTACCCCCCACTTCTGATAAAATCTTACTATCTTGGGGTAGGTTATTTTTTCACCTGATGCAATCAGCAGGATCAACAGCAAGCATATGTTCTCATGATATGGCGATCCCAAACCATAGGGGTCTTAGCGTATATTTATCCAATAAAAGCAGTAATACAACAAAGTTGATCTTATTTGACGAAATGAACATCACCCTCACCCGACCGATTTTGCAGGTGACTGACTACTATCCATTTGG
>Ga0209536_100016546_pt1 | contig 10481 bp, 7 predicted proteins | sample DeeMarSeWOR28_12_FD_187461 | JGI IMG/M metagenome (GOLD analysis project Ga0209536, IMG submission 187461) | Marine sediment microbial communities from White Oak River estuary, North Carolina - WOR-2-8_12 (SPAdes) (version 2) | ecosystem: Environmental > Aquatic > Marine > Intertidal zone >...
CCTGGACCGGTCTGATTACTCCCGCTCTTGCCGGGCCGCAGTGATTTGATACCCAACTGGTCCATCATGTTCTGATGGTCATTGTAATCTTCTTCGATCCATGGAGCAGGTGCTTCATTACGCCCACCAAATCCTGCGAAACCGCCGCGACCGGCTCCACCGCGTTTAGGATCCGAAGGTGGTTTGGGATTGGTTTGCGCGATACATATCGCAACAGCGCCAAGTATGGAACACGCAACGATTATCCACGTCAGTTTGCTTTTCATGCTTTATCCCCTTCTGCAAATTGGGATTAGCTGTGATTCTCGTATGTTAAAGGAAACGAAATGGTTTAATCCCTGAACAGCAATGGAGCGATCTCATATAAGCTGCGGCGCCAGCTAAGAAACTCGTGAGCCGTATCCGGGGAAACATAGAAAACACTGTTGACACCGGCTTCCCGCAACGCATTGGCGTTCACCTTCGGATCGCCGCCAAAACCGCGCCGCCCGCCCCGGTCGCCACCCAGTTCGCGGCTGCCGTAGCTGACGAATACCAGCTTTACCTTCTCGTTGAATCCGGGTGTGCTGTTGACATCATCCATCGAGATGGAGCCGCCGCTGAAGAGACCGATGTGAGAGAAGGTATCGAGATGCTTCAGGGTAATCGACTTGGTCTCCATTCCGCCCATAGACAGACCGGCCATGGCGCGATGGGGCTGATCGGACAGCGTGCGGAAATTGCCATCAATATAGGGAATCAACTCATCGAGGAGAACCGTCTGGAATGGTCCGATATCGAAACTTGCAAGGCCGCCGATCCGGACGTCGTTGGTCATACCGTAGGTCATCACAATGAGGAATGGCTCGATCTTGCCTTCGGCGATCAGGTTGTCCATGATCAGGTTGGCGTGGCCCTGGTTGCTCCAGGCGGTTTCATCCTCGCCCCAGCCATGCTGCAGGTACAGCACCGGATATCGTTTGGTCAGGTCCTTGTCGTAGTCGGGCGGCGTGTACACAAAGGCGCGGCGTGAGGTGTTGGTACTCATGGATGGGAAAAGAATCTGCTGCACGCGGCCGTGGGGAACGTCCTTGAGGGCGTAGAAATCCTGGTCGTGAGCGGGGATCTCAATACCGCTTTCCCAGCGCGTGGAACCGTAGAAGTTCAAGGTGCCGGGATCGTTAAACGTTCCTCCATCCACTGTGAGGTGGTAATAGTGGAAGCCTTCATCCAGCGGTTTCTGGGTGACACCCGTCCAGATGCCTTCCTCGCCTTTGTCGAGGGCGAAACCGCCGCGTTGCAGTCCGCCCAGGCTCACTCGGACGCTCTGGGCTTCGGGCGCCAGGATGCGAAATCGAGCATAGCCTTGGGAGTTAACCCGCGGATACTCCTGGCCGGGTTGGTTCAAGGTCGAGGGCTTGAAGTCTTCTCTAACCGTCGGCTGATCTGTTTGAGCTAAACAGGTTCCACCTGCTATGACGGCTACCAACAAAATAGTTGTGAGTCTGTGAATCATTTTGTGACCTCCCAAATTACTCAGTCTTTGCCATATTTACTCGATATGTTTACCATAATTGTCACGGCAAGAATAGAATCAATCTGTATAATACCATTCAGATACGTCGAATGTGAGACAATAAATGTCATGGCAGAATCTTGCATCTCGCTGGCAGCAAATAGAACGGGTATAATCTGCATGATGGTCTTGGAGACAAATATATGTTCGCTCAATAGGAGAATGTTGTCGTGATTGATGAACGTGCGAAACTTCTGGTGTTAATCCTGACCATATTCGGTACTGTGGCTGTTGCGGCCGAGCCGGCAATGGTTAGTGCTGATGCTCCCAAGTTGCCCTTTGCCACACCGCTACAGTGGAAGTCCACTGACATCCTGATCAAGCCGATCTCCGACGAGGCGCACACGATTGTATCTGTCAAAGATCCAACGGTGGTCTACTGGAACGGTTTGTGGCATATCTACGCTACGGCCTACTCGACGTCCGCCAGAACATGGTCTATGGTCTACCTGAACTTCAGGGAGTGGTCCGAGGCGCCCGAGGCCAAGTTGACCTATATCGATGTCAACCCGAGCTTAAAAGGGTATCACTGTGCCCCGCATCTCTTCTATTTCGCCCCTCACAAGAAGTGGTACATTGTCTTCCAGTCCCAACAACCCCAGTATTGTACCACCGACGACATTTCCAAGCCCGAAACCTGGACGGCCCCGAAGAACTTCTTTGACAAACTACCATCAAGCACTCCAAGGCTTCCGATCGACTACCACGTGATCTGTGACGACACTCACGCGTATCTGTTTTTCACCGGCGATAACGGTCGCTTCTATCGCTGTCGGACCAAGATCGGGGACTTCCCCCATGGCATGAGCAATCCCGAGATTGCCATCCAGGACAATCGAAACGATCTGTTTGAAGGCAGCATGACCTACAAGATCAAGGGAACCGATACCTATCTGACCATCATCGAAGCCTTGAGTCCGGCGCGTTACTACCGCGCCTGGATCTCCAACGATCTCAATGGCCAATGGACGCCCGTGCCCGGTGCCGACTCGTGGGAGACGCCGTTCGCAGGGATCAACAACGTCACCTTCGCAGACGGTGTGGAGCCTTGGACGCGGGACATCAGTCATGGGGAGTTGCTTCGTGACGGATATGATGAAACACCGACCATTGATCCAGACAATCTGCGGTTTCTTTACCAGGGTCGTGATCCGGCAATCAACACCAGGTACAGTCTGTTGCCCTATCGACTTGGTCTGCTGACGGCGGATCGTTCGGGCAAGTAGGCCCAATCCCATGATATCAATGAAGACCCATACCTCGAAAATGAATATGGCGGTCTTTCTGATGCTTACGATGGCCCTTTCCGTTTTCGCTGCTGCCTCCAAGGTTGCAGTGACGCCGGAGCAGCCAGCAACACTTTTCCCGTTAAGAGACATAAGGTTGCTAGAGAGTCCTTTTTCCGAAGCGGTCAAGGCCAATAGCCAGTATCTCCTGGTCCACGATCTCGACCGATTGCTTGCGCCGTTCCGGCGTGAAGCAGGGCTGGAACCCAAGGCACGGCCTTACGGCAACTGGGAGAGCATCGGACTCGACGGACATACGGCCGGACACTACCTTTCGGCACTTTCGGTGATGATGGCATCGGGTGCCGATCCCGACGGTGAGTTCCGTCGTCGCCTCGACACCATGATCGACGAACTCGAAGAGATCCAAAAGGCCAACGGCAACGGCTACCTCGGTGGTATTCCGGGCAGCAGAGACTATTGGAGTCGTGTTGCCGAGGGCCGTGTCGAACTCATGCGGCGCAAATGGGCCCCGTGGTACAACCTCCACAAGATGTTCGCCGGGCTCCGGGACGCCTACCTCCTCGGAGGCAACGAAAAGGCTTGCGATCTGCTTGTGCGCTATGGAGACTGGTGCGAACGGGTCACGTCCGGCCTGACCGACGCACAGAACCAGCGGATGATCGGTACTGAATACGGCGGAATGAATGAAGTGCTGGCCGATATCTATGCGATTACCGGAAACCAGAAGTACATGGAACTGGCCAAACGCTTCAACCACCGGGCCGTATTCGAGCCCTTGGAGAATCACCAAGACAGGCTGACCGGTCTGCACGCCAACACCCAGATTCCAAAGATCACCGGCATGGAGCGTATTGCGGCCTTGGTCCAGGATGAACAGTTGCACACCGGCGCCGAGTTCTTCTGGGAAACAGTCACGCAGAACCGCAGTGTGGCTTTTGGCGGCAACAGCGTCAGCGAGCATTTCAATGATCCTAAGGACTTCAGCCGCATGATCGGGCACCGGGAGGGGCCGGAAACTTGCAATACCTACAACATGCTCAGGCTCACCAAAGAGCTTTTCAAGGCGCAACCAAAGGCCACCTATGCCGACTTCTACGAGCGTGCGCTTTACAATCATATACTGGCCTCCATCCATCCAAGAAAGCCCGGGTACGTCTATTTCACCCCGATCCGTCCGGATCACTATCGGGTGTATTCCCAGCCTGAACAGGCATTCTGGTGCTGCGTTGGCACCGGCATGGAGAATCCCGGAAGATACGGCGAGTTCATCTATGCCCGGGTGAAGGACAGGGTGTATGTGAATCTCTTCATCCGGTCGGAACTCTCGGTGCCCGATGCGGGAATGGTTCTCAGACAGGAGACGACATTCCCCGATGAAGAGCGTACACAGCTCAATCTTCAACTCAAGAAACCCGCAACCTTCACACTGAATATCCGCCATCCCAACTGGGTCAGCGAGGGCGGTTTTGCGGTTAAGGTCAACGGTCGGTCAGTTGACGTCGAGTCGACTCCGTCTTCCTACGCCGCTATTCGACGCCGATGGAGCAACGGCGATAAGGTTGAAGTGGAGCTTCCGATGCACACACGAGTGGAGCGTCTACCTGACGGCTCCGATTGGGTGGCCATCCTGTATGGCCCGATCGTACTGGTAAAGCCCGACGGTACTGACGATATGGACGGTTTGTTTGCTGATGATGGTCGCATGGCGCACGTGGCGCATGGTCCGATGATTCCGCTCGACAAGGTTCCGGCCCTGCTAGCAACGGAAGATGAGGTGCCCGGGCATATCGTACCGGATCCGGCCGCAGGCCCCTTGAACTTCCGGATCAAAGACGTGATCGAACCGGCTGCATCCCAGGGTTTGCCCCTGGTGCCGTTCTTCAGACTTCATGAACGGCGTTACCAGATGTACTGGGAACTGACTTCGCGCGAGAAGATTGCAGATAGAAAGGAAAGACTCGCCGCTGAGGAACGTGCCCGTGCCGCCCGCGAGGCCGCCACAATCGATCATGTTTCGGTCGGTGAACAGCAGCCGGAGACCGAGCACGAATTCAAAGGCGAGAGAACCGAGACAGGGATTAACGAAGGACGCCGCTGGCGTCATGGTTCCTGGTTCCAATACACCCTCGATACGCAAGGAGAAAGTGCGGTCGACATAGAGGTGACCTACTGGGGCGGCGACAGAGGTCGCAGGTTTGATGTTCTGGTCAACAGTAAACGGATTGCATCCGAGGAGCTACAAGGGAGCAAGCCCGGCGAATTTTTTGCCAAGCGCTATTCCATACCGGAATCCGTGCTTAAGGCAGCTTCCAACGGACGTGTTACTATTAAATTCGTAGCGACCCGGTGGCTGGCTGGCGGGGTTTACGATGTGCGCCTTCTGCGACCTGAGAAATAATGACGGATATGTATCGCACGATACGATTCTGTGACTTGTGGTTCTTTTGTGGGGTGACAACTATTCTGCGGTTGTCCATCAGTCATTTGCTATAGACCACTCTGGACAGGAATAGTGGCGATCACCATTTTGAGACCTAGTTGGAGGGCGCGGATGCGACAAGGCTGACCGCTAGTGCGCTGCTCGATTCCAGGACCGCCGATGTGATCGTCAAGATTGTCAGCGGCGACTTTTAAGCCACGGAAATCAACATCCGGTTGCCCGGACCTGCGTCCTCCTGGATCTCAAAGATCTTCATGGCTGACTACTGTTGCTAATGTCTATTATTTGTTGGCGTGGCCATTCGCGGCTGTCCGATCACGGCGGGCATTTGGCGCATATCGACCTGAACAACGTTGTGCTCAGATAGCGGTCACCACGATCAGGCAGGATGACGACAATCGTCCCGGAGTCCATCTTCTGTGCCACGTGCAAAGCCCCCGCGACCGCCGCACCGCTTGACATCCCTGCAAAGATTCCTTCCTCGGTGGCAAGGCGCCTTGTCGTCTCGAAGGCTTCGCCGTCTTCGATGGTTATTTTCTCGTCCAACATTTCCGGGTCGTAGATGCTAGGGATCATGGCTTCTCTCATGTTCTTGAGTCCCTGGATTGCATGTCTTTCGGTAGGTTCGATCCCGACCGTTCTTACCTGGGGCTTCTTTTCTTTCAGGAACAGGTTTGTCCCCATCAGCGTTCCGGTTGTGCCCATGCCGGCAACGAATACATCGACCTCGCCATGGGTCTGCGCGAAGATCTCCGGCCCGGTCGTCTCGTAGTGGGCAAGGACATTGTTTTTGTTGGCGAACTGATTAGGCATATAGTATTTCTCAGGTTCGGCGTCCAGAAGTTGGTGGGCTTTTCTTATGGCGCCATCGGTGCCTTCCTTGGCGGCAGTCAGTTCGACTTCGGCGCCCAGCGCCTGCAGGATGTGCTGCCTCTCTGTACTGACGCACGCCGGCATGCACAGTTTTATCTTGTAGCCTTTTGCCGCTGCGATCATAGCCAGAGCGATGCCGGTATTGCCCGAAGTAGGTTCAAGGATCATCTTGCCGGCGGTAAGCTCTCCGGATTCCTCGGCCTTCTTTATCATCCAATAGGCGGGCCTGTCCTTGACCGAGCCGCCCGGATTGGACCCTTCGAGCTTGGCAAGGATGCGCACTCGGGGTTTCTCGCTGTTGAGAGCGTTCAATTCCACGAGCGGCGTATTTCCAATGGCCGACGCTACACTCATCTACGTTTACCTCCGAAGGTTGTCCCAACCTTGGCACTGCTCATTGACCGACTCTTTGGATCACGCTGCTTGGTACTGATGTTAGCACGAACGGCGCAGAAAGTCAAGCAAACCTACGTCAATCTCAGCTCGTATCAGTGTCTGCTCTAGACCACATGCTGTTTGCATGTGTGGAGGATATATCTGCGTCGAGTTCCGATGGCGCACCGTAGAGCTGAAAAAAAACAACCAAAAAAGATTGACAATTCGATACAAATAGACTAAGTAACGGCAAGCGTCAGTATTTGTAGTCCGGTTTGTTTTTGCGGGAGGCACAGATTATGAGAACGGTATGTGTTTGTGTTTTGCTGGCGGCTGTTGTCGCGGGCGGTTGCGCTTCGAGCAAAGGTGAGAGTTACTCTCTGGTCGGTTTCAACTTTGCCGAACTGGACAGGGTAGCCATACTCGAAGTCACCGGCCAGGTCCGGGGCGAGACGGTCAAGAATCAGATCGGGACCTTTTTTGAAATGGAACTGATGAAAAGAGGCTACTCACCCATAGAGCGGAGCCAGGTCCAGGTACTACTCAAGGAACAGGAATTCCAGGCATCGGACATAACCAGCGATGCCGGCGCCGCGGCCGCGGGAAAAGTCCTGAATGTGCCTGCTGTGCTGCTTATTAACATCCCGAAGTACAAAGAAGAAATGACCATGACGGCGAAGTTGGTCAACGTCGAGGACGCTCGCATCCTGTGGATAGGTAACGGTTCGGGCACCACGGGCAAGACGTTTGCAACGATTCTTGGTGCTGCAGCCGGCGCCGCCGCCGGGGTGGCCGTTGCCGGCGAAGGTGATCAAGTCGTCGGGGGCATCGCGGGCGGCATCCTGGGTGGGGTGGCTGGCCAGGCCTTATCGCCGCAACAAGAAGAACAGGTCAAGAAGGTGATCGCGAAGGTCTGCGAGAGCATGCCCGCCAGATTCGTCGGGCAGCGTTAGCGCCGAGAAATTCTGCAAGACAGGGAAAAAATCGCGGCTCTTTTCAGCCAAATCAATTCAAAAAGGGGCCTCTGCTGAGATACTCGGCGGAGGCTTTACTTGTTCGGCCCACCTATCCGCTAATAAGGATGAACCCAACTCTGGCTGGGTCGGCGAGCGCGGCGCAAATTACCTGTCAACTTGGCGTGGCAGGCTTGATATCGGTGCCAAAATTGGCATATCGCCGGCGGTTGAACTGCGGCAGGAAGGGCAGAGCGTGCGATTTATGCCTCACATAAAAGCCTGTGAACAAGATAGTTAGGGCACGGCGGCCAAAATAGCCTCGTGGAGGCACAGAAGCTGGTATATGTTTTGCGTGTGTCGGTATGAGCTGCACCGGATAACAAGGGCCCTATACGGGCCAAAACCGATACTATGGCAATGTTAGTGGTTAATAAACAAAGGATTAACGATTGAACCTGTGATCAAGCACACTATTTATGGAGGCAAGCAATTATGGCAGTTAAAGACTTGGCATTTGAATCCGAAGCGCGAGCAGGGTTGTTAGCCGGCGTGGAAAAACTGGCCGCGGCCGTCAAGCCAACGCTCGGCCCAAGAGGTCGAAATGCCGTTATCGACAAGAGTTGGGGAGGCCCGACCGTGACCAAGGACGGCGTGACCGTCGCCGAAGAGATTGACCTCTCGAATAAGAACGAGAATCTCGGTGCTAAGTTGGTGAAGGAGGCCGCGAGCAAGACCTCGAAAATAGCCGGTGACGGCACTACTACCGCGACCGTGCTTACCGAGGCGCTCTTCAAAGAGGCGTACAAGAATCTTGCGGCCGGTGCCGACGCCATGGCGCTCAACCGCGGCATGCAGCAGGCGGCCAAGGCCGTAACCGACAAGCTCGTCTCGCTTGCCCAGCCCATCAACATCGCGAAAGCCGACGACATCGTCAATATCGCCTCGGTCTCGGCCAACAATGACCTTGAGATCGGCAAGATCATGGCAAAGGCTTTCCAGAGGGTCGGCAAAGACGGCGTAATCACCGTTGAAGAGGGCAAGAGCTTCGAGACGACCGTGGAATTCGTCGAAGGTATGCAGTTTGATCGAGGTTATCTCTCACCGCATTTCGCTACGGACACCGACAGCATGGTCTGCGACCTAACCAAGCCGTTTATCCTCGTCTATGAAGAGAAAATCAGCAATGTGGGCAAACTCGTGCCGCTGCTGGAGAAGGTTTCAAAGGCAAAGAGACCGCTGCTGATCATCGCAGAAGATGTTGAGAGCGAGGCGCTCGCGACTCTGGTGGTTAACAAGCTAAGAGGCGTCCTGGAAGTGGCGGCAGTCAAGGCTCCCGGATACGGCGATCGCAGGAAGGCGATGCTTCAGGATATCGCAGTGCTGACAGGCGCCGAGCCCATTTTCAAGGATCTTGGAATCGAACTCGAGAACATCACCGTCAGCCAGCTCGGCCAGGCCAAAAAGGTGACTATCGACAACGATAACACGATCATTGTCCAGGGCGCCGGCGGCCAACAGGGTATCAACGGCAGGATCAAGCAGATCAAAGACGAAATCGACATCACGACCAGCGATTATGACCGCGAGAAGCTGCAGGAGCGGCTGGCAAAGCTCACGGGCGGCGTTGCTCAAATCAACGTCGGCGCAGCGAGCGAGGCTGAAATGAAAGAAAGAAAGGCTCGCATCGAAGACGCTCTGCATGCCACGCGGGCAGCCATCGAGGAAGGAATTGTCCCCGGTGGGGGCGTGGCGTTGATTCGCTGTCTCGACGCCGTCGATAAGCTGAAGCTCGAAGGCGATGAGAAGACCGGCGCCGATATTCTTGCCAGGTCACTCACCAAGCCCTGCTACACCATTGCCTACAACGCAGGCGCGACTCCGAATCTCGTTGTCAACAAAGTCGCCGAAGGTAAGGGCGGCTTCGGCTACAACGCCAACACGGACAGATATGAAGACCTTTTGAAGGCCGGCGTAATTGACCCGGCCAAGGTCGCCCGAATTGCTCTGCAGAATGCTGCAAGCATCGCCGGTCTGCTGTTGACGACAGATTGCCTTGTGACCGAGAAACCGACTGAAAAAGACGCAATGCCCCCCGGCGGCCCAGGTGGAGACCCGGGCATGGGCGGCATGGGCGGAATGGGCGGCATGGGCGGAATGGGCGGCATGATGTAAGATCGTCCTGGGGTTTTGCCCCTGTCTTGCTTTAGTGATTAATAAGCGATCAATTAGTTGAACTAGAAGAAGATGTAGATAAGGAGTGAGTTATGAACATTAGACCTCTGGATGATAGGATCGTAATCAAACAATCGGAAGCCGAAGAGAAAAGTGCCGGGGGGATTCTCCTTCCGGACACAGCGAAGGAAAAACCGCAGATTGGCAAAGTGGTCGCCACCGGACCGGGCAAGCTTCTCGATGACGGCAAGCGAGGCCAAATGTCGGTCAAGAAGAAGGACGATGTTATCTACGCAAAATACAGCGGCAGTGACGTCGAAGTCGATGGAGAGAAATATGTGATTCTCAGGGAAAGTGATGTTCTCGGAATCGTTGAGAAGTAGACGGCCGCTGAGCAGCCGCAGGCAAGAGACTGAAACTACAATAGTCAATTATTGAGAAGAGGAAATAACGATGGCAAAACAATTGATGTTTGACGATACGGCAAGGGCGCAGCTTAAGGACGGCCTGTCGCAACTGGCTGATGCAGTCAAGGTCACGCTCGGGCCGACAGGCAGAAACGTGATACTGCACAAGAGCTGGGGTTCTCCGAAGGTAACCAAGGACGGTGTCTCGGTCAGCAAGGAAATCGAGTTGCCCGAGCCTTTCAAGAACATGGGCGCAAAGATGGTCAATGAGGTTGCCAGCAAGACGTCCGACGTCGTCGGCGACGGGACAACAACTTCGACCGTCCTGGCCGAAGCGATCTACACCGAGGGTCTGAAGCATGTTACGGCCGGCGCCAATCCAATGGCGATTCAGCGAGGCATCAGCAAAGCCGCCGAAGTGGCGACCGCGTACATCCAGGATGTGAGCGTTCC